>WNGA01013127.1_pt1 | contig 10643 bp, 10 predicted proteins | sample 5400061 | NCBI WGS metagenome assembly WNGA01 (sample SAMN13153366, study PRJNA577476) | soil metagenome | isolation source: 100 cm soil or saprolite under grassland replicate 2 | place: USA:California | collected 2016-06-15
CGGGTGGAACCAGTTCAGCAGCAGCGACGCCCCGGCGGTCAGGCCGGTCAGCGTCCACGGGTACCACGGCACCCGCTGGTGCCACTCCGGGAGGTGGCGGCGGGTGCGCTGCTCGGCCAGGGCGTTGAGCGCGGCCGAGGCCATGAACGACTCGAACCCCAGCGGCCACACCCGGGCCGCCCACGGCCCCAGCCCGGCCGCCGCCGCGATGGCGTGCAGCACCGAGTAGGACAGGGCGTAGCCGTAGGCGAACATGCCCACGGCGGTGGCGCCGCTGGCCCACTCGATCGCCACGTCGAGCCAGTCGCGGGCAAGGTGCCGGCCGCTGCTGGGCTGCTGGGCGGTCATGGGCGGTGCTCCCGCTGGGGCAGGGCCAGCCGGCCGGGTTGGTCGGCACGGACGAGCTGGACGCGCACGGGCAGTGGGGCGGGGGCGGGCGGCTCGATCGGGCGCACGGGCACGACCGGCTCGCGGCCGGCGGCGGCCTGCCAGCCGGCGCAGGCGTGGCCGGGCTGCCATGGCTCGGCGCAGTCGGCGCAGACGTGCCGGCGGGGCCGGTGGCGGACGGTGCGGGGGCCGTCGAACAGGCCGCGGGCGTCCAGGTGTGGCAGCACGAACATCGCGGCGAGGGCGGCCAGCGCGATCCACGGGACGGGGGTGTGCATGGCAAGACCTCCGGTCAGCAGCAGCGGAGAGGTGGCCGCGGTCATCGCCGCGCTCCCCGCTCGGGTCCGGACAGGGCGTGTTCGAGGGCGGCGACCTGGCCGGGGTCGGCCAGCGGGGCGGCGAGGTGAGCGGCGCTGCGGACCAGGTCGCGCGCCACCGTGGCGACCGGGTTGCCGGTCTGGTGGGCGTGCCAGGCGGCCTCGCTGGCGCCCAGCGCGTACGCGGCCAGCGCGTCGGCGTCGGCCGGCAGGCCGAGATCGGCCAGCCGGCGGCCCAGGTACGCGGCGTTCTGGTCGACCACCGCCCGGCAGCCGGGCGGCAGCGCGGCGGTGTCGGCGCGGGCCCGGCCGAGTAGCCAAACCACCGGGGGCAGCTTGGCGCTCATGCCGCCTCGCCCCCTGGCGCGCCAGTGGTCACGGCGTCCCCAGAGGCCGGCGAGCGCAGCCGGCCGAGGGCGTGCTCGGGAATGAAGTAGGTGTTGCCGATCCGCTCGTAGGGGACCTGGCCCTTGCGGATCCAGTCGTAGACGGTGTGGGGGTGCTTGCCGAGCAGCGCGGCGAACTCGGCGACGGTGTAGGCGATCTGCGACCGGCGTGGCCGCCCGTGCTCCGAAGTGCCCTGCCCGACGGGCAAGGCGATACCGTCAGCCTGCATCTGGGCCTCCATGTCCGAACGTGACCTATTCGGCAGACCATGGGCCTAATGTGGCACAAAGTCAAGCCTCTTGCGTCATGACAGATGACGAAACTGGCATATTGCGGATGCCGGTTACGTCCGTCACCATGCCGCCATGGACATCTCAGAAGTCCTCAGGTCGCGGCGAATCGCGCTCGGCCTGTCACAAGCCGAGCTAGCGAAGGCGGCCGGCGTCAGCCTCCGACAGCTCGCCCGCTACGAGGCAGGCGAGCAACAGCCCGTCCTGTCTGCCGCCGTGGCCCTTGCCGACGCCCTGGGCATCTCGATCGCCCAGCTCGCCGGGAAGGTCAGCTACGAACTCGACCTCTCCGGCGACTGGTGGTGTGCCTGGCAGACGTGGAAGGACGGCGCCCCCCGCATCGACACGCACCCGCTGAAGGTCCACCAGCAGGGCGAGCTGCTACAGCTCGACGCCGACCGGGCGGTCCCGGTCGAGGAAGGCAGCTACCGCTGGCGGGGCGAGCTGCGCCTGTGGGACAACGAGGCGCTGATGGGCTGGTACCGCTCGACCGATGCCGCCGTGCGGTCGAAGGGCACCATGTACCTTGCCCTGCACCCCCACGGCACCCACGCCTGGGGCCGCTGGGTCGGCATGAGCTACGACGGTCCCGTCGTCACCGGTTGGGGCGCCATGGGCCGCACTCAGGAGCAGGCCCACCAGGTCGTTCGTGACCTCATCAACGCCGAGCGCTCATGAGCCATCACCGCAGCCGCCTGTGCCATTTCGTGATCGACTGCGACAACCTCGACCGCGCCGTCGAGTTCTGGTCGGCCGCGCTCGACGCCACCGACGAGCCGCTGTCGGAGCCGAGCCGCCACGTCTACCGGCGCCTGCGGCTCCCGGACTCCGAGATTCGGGTGCTGTTGCAGCGCACCGACGACGTGAAGGTCGCCAAGGAGCGGATGCACCTCGACCTCGAAACCGACGACGTTGAAGCTGAAGTCGAACGCCTCGAAGCGCTCGGCGCCACCCGCTGGGACCACCAGCAGGAGCGCGGCTACGACTTCTGGGTACTGCGCGACCCGTGGGGCAACGAGTTCTGCGTCCTCCAACCGAACTTCCCGGAGCTGCTCGCCCGGCGTCGCCCCTGGCGTAGCGCTGCCCTGGCGGAAGGGTAATTCCGGCTCGGTGATTCCGGCTCCAGGAAGCTGCGGTCACGGCCCGGCCCAGGTGACCTCCAGCAGCACGACGGCGCCGCGCTGCTCGCGGACCAGGTAGACGACCAGGCCTCAGCCGCCGAACGGCAGCATGCGGTAATCCGGCGGGTAGCCAGCACGGTAGGCGCGGCCCTGCCAGGGGTCGCCGCGGAGCTGCTCGACCGCCGCGTCCAGCGCCCAAGCGGCCGTGGGATCGTGCTCTCGTAGTAGGTTCTTGGTATGGCTAGGTTCTTGGTATGGCTAGTCCGCGTCGCGTGTTTCTGAGCCATTCGTCGGAGCTGCGGCGGTTCCCTGAGCAGCCGCGGTCGTTCGTGGCTGCGGCCGAAGCCGCGGTGACCCGTGCGGGCGATGTAGCAGCCGACATGGCCTACTTCTCCGCACGGGACGACAAGCCGGCCGACTACTGCATCCAGCAGGTCCAAGCCTCCGACGTGTATGTCGCCATCATCGGGTTCCGCTACGGCTCGCCCGTCCGCGACCGTCCGGAGCTGTCCTACACCGAGCTGGAGTTCGAGGCGGCGACCACCGCGCGGCTACCCCGGCTGGCCTTCCTGCTCGACGAGCGGGCGCCCGCGCTGCCGCTGCCGCGTGACTACCAGTTCGACGCCAGGTACGAGGACCGCCAGCAGGCGTTCCGGCAGCGCCTCCAGGACAGTGGGCTGCAGGTCCCGCGCGTGGCGAGTCCTGACCAATTGGAGTTGCTGCTGTACCAGGCCCTGCGCGACCTTGGGCCGGGCGCCGTCCATGACGGCGCGGTAGTGCGCCGTCGATTCCCGCACTTCAACGTCCCAGCCCTGCCGGCGCGGTTCGTCGCGCGGCCACAGCTCCTCGACCAGGCGAAAGCCGCGCTGTTGGCGCCAGGCAGGACGGCAGGTGCGCGGCAGGTGGGGCTGGTCGCGATGGGCGGGGCAGGCAAGTCGGTACTGGCTCGCGCCCTCGCCCGCGACGAGCAGATCAGACGGGCCTTTCCGGATGGGGTCGTCTGGCTTGAGCTTGGAGCCGCACCCGACCTGCTCGCACGCCCAAGCCCAGCTCGTCGAGGCGTTCGGCGACCTTCGACCGGTGCTGGACCTGCAGCAGGGACTGGCCCGGCTGAACCGGCTGCTCGACGGCGCAGCGTGCCTCGTGGTGGTGGACAACGTATGGGAGCCCGAGCACCTGCGCGCCTTTGTGCTGCTGGAGCCACGGTGCGCGCTGCTGGTAACCACCCGCGACCAAGATGTGATGGACCGATCGGCCACGTCCATAACGGTCGGCCTGTTTGACCCAACCACGGCGCGGCAGCTGCTGGCCGCCTGGGCCGGCCAGGATCCTGAGAGTCTCCCGGCAGAGGCCGATGAGGTCGCCGACGAATGTGGTGGCCTCCCCTTGGCGCTGGCGATCGCCGGCGGGCTGGTCGCGGACGGGCGCAGCTGGCATAACGTGCGCGAGCGGCTGCGTCGCGCCGACCTGGACAAGCTCAAAGGCCGCTTCGGCGACTATCCGTACCCCGACCTGCTGCGCGCCCTAGACGCCAGCGTCAGCGCGCTCGCTGGCGACCAACGGGACCGCTACCTCGAGCTGGCCGTCTTCGAGGGCCCCGGAGGCGTCCCGGCCGAGGTAGCCCACCTGCTTTGGCAGGAGAGCGGGCTGGACGACCTCGACAGCGAGGACCTACTGCTGCTGCTGGCGCGCCGGTCGCTGGTTCAACACGACAAGGCCACCAGCACGATCACCCTGCACGACCTGCAGTTCGACTACGTTCGCCGTGAACTCGGCGCCGATCGCGTCCAAAGCAGGCATGCGCGCCTGGCCGACACCTACCTAACTAGGTGGGGTGGGCTGGGCCGGCAGCTGCCTGGCCTGCAAGCCAGCCAGGCACGGGACGACCCGGTCGAACGGTATGGCCTACTACGCCTGATCACCCACCTGGCCGCAGCCGGCCGCGCCGCCCCCATCGACCGCCTACTCGCCTTGCAGCGGCCCACCCGCTCAATACCTGCCGGCCCGGCGCGGGCCGACAACCTCTGGTACATCCTCCACGACGAAGCCGGCGAGACCACCGCCTACCTCGGCGACCTGCGCCTGGCCAGGCAGCTCGCCGAGGCCGCGACCGATCAGACGATCGCGCAAGGAGGCCAGGCGCCGAGCATCGGCCGGGAGGTGCGCTACGGCCTCATGAGCGCCTCCATCGCTAGCATCGCCAGCAACATTCCAGCACCGCTTTTCACCGCCATGGTTGACAAGCAGCTGTGGACCTCCGGACACGCCCTCACCTACGTACGGGAGATCCCCGATCCAGCCGCCAAGGCGGAGGCCCTGATGGCTCTAGCTCCCTACCTGCCGCCAAAAGAACGCCCAGGCGTCCTCGCCGAAGCCCTGGCCGCCGCCCTCACCGTCACCGACCCGGAAGACCAGGGGGAAGTCCTCGGCGAGCTGGCGCCGCAGCTGCCGGCCGACCTGCTCGCCAAGGCCCTGGCCGCCGCCCGCGCCATCACCAGCCCGGACGGGCAGGCACGAGCCCTCGCCGGCCTAGCAGCCCAGCTGCCGGACGCCGAACGCCCAGCCGTCCTCGCCAAGGCCCTGGCCGCCGCCCACGCCATCAGCGACCCGGACAGGCAGGCGCGAGCCCTCGCCGGCCTAGCAGCCCAGCTGCCGGACGCCGAACGCCCAGCCGTCCTCGCCAAGGCCCTGGCCGCCGCCCGCGCCATCAGCAGCCCGGACGACCAGGCGGAAGCGCTCGCGGGCCTAGCAGCCCAGCTGCCGGACGCCGAACGCCCAGCCGTCCTCGCCGAAGCCCTGGCCGCCGCCCGCGCCATCACCAGCCCGGACGGGCAAGCGGAAGCGCTCGCGGGCCTAGCAGCCCAGCTGCCGGACGCCGAAAGCCCAGCCGTCCTCGCCGAAGCCCTGGCCGCCGCCCGCGCCATCAGCAGCCCGTACGGGCAAGCGGAAGTCCTCGCCGGCCTGACGCCGCAGCTGCCGGACGCCGAACGCCCAGCCGTCCTCGCCGAAGCCCTGGCCGCCGCCCGCGCTATCAGCAACCCGGACAGCTGGAGCCAGATAATCATCGCGGCGGTACAAGCTACTCGGAGCGTGCGGTTCCTAACATGGACTCCACACTGGCGAGTTGCCTTCGCGGTCGCCGCGATCCAAGGCCGTACGGGTATGATCGCCACTCTCGCCGCTGCCGCCGAGGTGCTCGCTAATTTCGGTGGTGTAGATGCTCTGCGAGCTAGCAGTCAGGCGGTTCGAGACGTGGCGCGCTGGTGGCCCTAGGCAATCAGGCTTGTCAGGGATTTTCCAGAACACGCGCCACAGCCGCCCCCGCGCCGCCCACAGCTTTCTACGCCATGCCACGCTACAAGTTTCTCCACAGCCTCAAGGCCACTGTCGGCAGCCCGGGTTCCGCAGTTCGTGGGCACACGGGTGTGGTCGCTGGAACGTTGGCGCAGGTCAGCGGGGTAGGGATGGGCGGGATCGAGCTCTGCCTCTCCGGAATGTAGTAACACGACTGGCTGCGAAAGATTTCTCCTAGCTCGCGGTGTTGTGGTTGACTGTGGTCATGTACCTGCGATTCAGTCAGCGCGCCAACGCCGACGGCACCCTCGTGCGCTACGTCGCGCTGGCCCACAACCGGCGGGTCGACGGCAAGGTCAAGCCGGACGTGCTGATGAACCTGGGCCGGGTGGACCGCCTGGACGTGGACGGGCTGCTGCGACTGGCCGCCTCGATCCGCAAGCACTTCGGCGACGGTGACGGCGGTGGGCTGACCGATGGCGCCGAGGCGGGGCTTGGGGCCGGTGCGGCGCCGATGGAGGTCGCCGACGCCCGGCCGATCGGCACCGCCTGGCTGCTGGACGCGCTGTGGGCCCGGCTGGAGATCGGCACCTCGATCAAGCGGCTCGCCGACGGGCGGCGGTTCACCACCGCGGTGGAGCGGGTGCTGTTCGCGCTGGTCTGTAACCGGGCGATCGCGCCGATGAGCAAGCTTGGGGCCGCGGAGTGGGCAAGCGAGGACGTGGCCATCCCGGGCCTGGCCGGCATGGACGACGACCAGGCGTACCGGGCGATGGACCTGCTGGTGGAGGCCGACACCCAAGGCCAGGTGCAGGAGGCGGTGTTCTTCGCGGTCGCCAACCTGCTCAACCTCGAGGTCGACGTGCTGTTCTTCGACACCACCTCGACCTATTTCGAACGCGACGACGAAGACCAAGACGAGCCCGGCGACGGCGACGGCGACGGTGCTGGTCGGGAGGGCTTCCGCCGCTACGGCAAGTCCAAGGACCACCGTGATGACCTGCCCCAGATCGTGATCGGGCTGGCCGTCACCCGTGAGGGCATCCCGGTGCGGGTCTGGTGCTGGCCCGGCAACACCCAAGACCAGACACTGCTGGCCGAGGTCAAGGACGACCTGCGGGCCTGGAAGCTGGGCCGGGTGATCACCGTGGTCGACCGCGGCTTCTCCTCGGCCGACAACCTCGCCTATCTGCGCCGGGCGGGCGGGCACTACATCGCCGGGATGCGCATGCGCGACGGCAACCCCCTGGCCGAGGCCGCGCTCGCGCGTCAGGGCCGCTACCAGCAGGTCCGCGACAACCTGCGGGTCAAGGAGGTCCGCCTGGACGGCACCGAGCAGCGGTTTGTCATCTGCCACAACCCCGACCAGGCGATCCGCGACAAGACGAACCGTGAGGACGCGATCGCGCGGATCCAGGCCGAGCTGGAGCGGATCAAGGCCCAGCGGGAACGCGACCGCACCCGCCAGATGAACGACAAGGCCCGCACCAGGGCCGAGGCCGGTCATGCCCGGGCCGAGTGCGCGCTGCGTGACCACCCGGCGCTGGGCCGGTGGCTGCGCCAGCAGCCAAACGGGCGACTGGTCATCGACCGCGCCAAGGTCAAGGCCGAGCAGCGGCTGGACGGCAAGTACCTGTTGGCCACCTCCGATCCTGACCTCAGCGCCGAGGACGCCGCGCTGGGCTACAAGAACCTGCTGGAGGCCGAGCGCGGGTTCCGCGACATGAAGACCGAACTGCTGCTGCGGCCGGTGTTTCACCGGCTGAAGCACCGCATCCGCGCCCACGTCCTGCTGTGCTGGCTGGCGCTGCTGCTGACCCGCGTCGCCGAGCGCGCCTGCGGGCAAAGTTGGCGGCGGATCAACCGCGAAACCAGCCGCCTGCAGCAAGTCACCCTCACCGGTGAGGCCGGCACGATCGTCCAGACCACCCCGCTGCGACCCACCCAGCGAGCCATCTACCAGGCACTTTCCATCGACCCGCCGCCACGGGTCTCCACCTTCGACCCCACCTGACCACCTGTGTGGACGGCCGCAGCGGCGTAGACACACGACCCGCTCCGGCCCTTCACCCATTCCGGCAGCTCAACCCTCAAATTCAAGCGCACATGTGACTACGAGCTGCGGAACCCGGGGGCAGCAGACGGGCAGCAACCGGCGGCCGGACAGACCTGAAGACGGGCCGACGGACTCGGAGGGACCTTGAGGGGTAGCTTCAGACTTGCGCCGCCTGTGACCAGGCATTTCTCCCTGTTTCGCAGGGTTTCTAACGGCCTCGAATTCCAACAGGAATTTGGCTCTTGGGATTTGACGTGGAAGAGGTCGGAAGTTCAATCTCTCCAATCCCTCGCCCTATAGAGGTGCAGCTCACGCTGGGTCCTCAGACCCGGCTTCGTCGTTCAAGTGGTCAGATTCGGACGCCAAGCGCTGCTCGATCGCGGTGACTGCGCGGGCCTCCATGTCCGGGGACGCGTGCCGGTAGCGAACGCCGATCGCGCTATCGTTGGCGGCGCTGCGGCGCCCACCTGCGTGGCTACGTCACCAGGGTGAGCCAATTGGCCACTTACCTTCGGCTTCGCTCTCAGTTATCTTCTTACAATTGTGATACGGTCGTTCTCGACCGCACCTGCCGGTAGCCTTAACAGCCCCGGATAATGTCCAGTGAATCGACCCCTTTCGAGGTATCTTGCAAAATAGCGTCCAGCCCTTTGGTCTGCCAGCACAACAAGCAGGTTGAACTTCTTGTCAATGTCCTCATCACTGCCGACGTAGACAGACGAAGAGGCCCAAGTGCCGTCCGGTTGAAGAAGAACGGGGCCAAATTGAGGATAGAAGCGGGCAACACCCCGTCGTGTGAGAACTAGCCAGACTTCTTGGCCTAAAGGAAGGTTCTCGAACGTCCCTCGGACTTCATTTACGGCCGCTGGTACCCGCTGTCTGTTTCTAAGCGACGTAATCTTCGCCACAGGAAATGGCCTGGTGGTGGTGGTTGTGGTGTTTGTGCTGGTGGAAGGCGTCGAGATTGACGGAGGCACTGTAGAAGGGGGGGCTCCGGGTGTCCATGGCCCAATGCCTGTCAACACGATTGGAGCAACAGCGACAACCAAGGACCAACTGATGAATGTAGTCCAAAATATCCAGGAGCGCCAGAATGGGCGCACCTCCGAGTATAGGACATATGCAACGAGGGCGACCCCTCCGGCACTGACCAGCGCGGAGGTAATCCAAACGAAGGGGTAACTGACACTCATCAATTACCTTTGGCGACGGTGTTAGGAGCTTTTCTCACGCTTGCCCTTCTCATTCAACTATGGAGCGGGAACCGCGTCAAACCGCATGCCGACATCGTCGGGGATCACGACAGTGATGCGATTGGAATCAGACCAGCGTGCCGGGAGGAGGAAGTACCTGCCACCAGAATGCAGGAGTAGCTTGAGCCCTGAGTACCGATATGTGTATGCACTCGCAGATCCCGCCAGCTGCTCCTCACGGATTCCAGGTGACGAAATAGCGAGGCGTTTGCTGCTGTAGACAACGATGCTTGGGCGCTTCGGCAGTTCATGCACGGTCTGTTCGGCGCGCGCGTTGCCGATAAGTTCTGCGTAGTCGGCGATACCCCAGAATGAACCAGCAGTAAGCAATAGCGTCCCACATGCAAGAAACAGTGCTCTCTGCATGGGCGACATCGACGGCAGCACGGCATTAATAGGCTGTTGCCTCTCCGTGACCTTGCCAAGCGATGTTCTGTATACAAAGAGCGCAGCGCCGAGTACTAGAGAGATCGGTCCCAGGATCGGAGCGGGAAGAAGCGGTTGACGTGAAAGACCCAAAGCGCCGATGATCATTAGAATGAACCCACCCACCGCCAAGCCGCTCAACCCGATACGGACCAGCGGCGAGTCTGGACGGGCGTGAATCAATGCAAGCGCGACACGGTGGCATTGCAGTGCAGCGATTCCAGCTATTGCCAGCAGTCCCAAGGGTAGGAACATCGCATCGATACTGCGGATAAGGTAGTCGGCTGGCCCGAAACCAAGGACGCTGTAGTCGACCCCGAAGAACATGTAGAACGCGCTTGTGCGGACCAATCCGAAGTAGTACAGGAGGCAAGTGATCAGGGTGACAGGTGCAACGATGACGCCAACACCTTCGGCAATGGCGCGGAAGCGGAATAGCAGCGTTGGCCTACCGCGCGACCCATCGTCGGCTACTTGGTTTGTCGTGCCATCAACCATCGGCGGCGACATATTGAGCGTCGGCTGCCTCGAATCCCCCATCGACCCACCGCCTAGCTAATGTCGCCCCGTTTGTTAGCTTTGACCGAAGGGCCCAAGCCTGTGTTAGCCCTGCTTGGCGGGAGTAATCTCCTATAGTCCTCATTACATAGACAACGTATTGGCCTTATATGGCTTGATAGGGCATTATACCTTATCAGGGGAATGATCGATCTGAGCCGGTGGCGCGAGCCGTCGGTTCGCCGCACTGCTCGACTCCCGGCGCGATGGACGACCGGCGGACGACACTACAGGCTGGATCGCGTTAGGAGTCTGCTGCTCCCTGATGGCGTCGTCGCAACGTGGAGGTGGGGCACATGGGGGGCACGGAGGCTCGGCAACCGCCGCGTAACCGCGGACAGCCACGGGCAATAAGCGCCTGGTCACACGCGGTCTCCCCTCAGGCGCCGCAGGCCCCAAGCCCGGCCGCGGAACTCTCTTAAGGCAACGGTTCGGGGTTCGAGTCCCTGGCGGCGCACCACCATCACCCCAGTTCAGGCCCGGTAGGACGCTGGGCCTGCCTGGTTGCTTGCTTCGCCGTGGGCCGCGACGGGCCGCGGACCGGCCGCTGGCAG
>WNGA01013129.1_pt1 | contig 10643 bp, 11 predicted proteins | sample 5400061 | NCBI WGS metagenome assembly WNGA01 (sample SAMN13153366, study PRJNA577476) | soil metagenome | isolation source: 100 cm soil or saprolite under grassland replicate 2 | place: USA:California | collected 2016-06-15
ATCATCGTCATCGGGCAGATCGGCGGACCGATGATCGCCGGCATCCTCGCCGACGCCACGGGCAACTACCGTGCCGGCTTCACCATCCTCGCGCTGCTGGCGGGCCTCGGGTCGCTGTTCTTCGTGCTCGCGAAACGCCCGCAGCGGCCGCAAGCTGCGCGATAATCCAGCAATGAAAAAATTCTTGTCTGTATTTTCCGTGCTGACGATGCTTCTGGCGGCCTGCGATACCACGGTCACCAAACAGGAAATGGCGTCGGTCGATTACGGCCCGAAACCCGAGCGCTGGAGAGAGGAGATCCGCGGCTACCTCGGCATCCGCCTCATCGACCCCAAGGACGCCATCGTCGAGTTCCGCAACGAGCCGCAGCAGCTGTTCCAGAAGAAGACGCCGGTGCGCGAGCAGCAGTGGGGCTGGGCGGCGTGCGTGTGGGTGAACGACAGGAACCGCGCCGGCGCCTACGACGGCTTCTACCCGATGAGCTTCGTGCTGCGCAACGACAAGATCGTCGCCGTCAACGGCGGCCCGGATGACGCCAACGTCATCGGCGCGCGCTACGCGCGCGAGCAGTGCGCGCAGCTCGGCACGCCCTTCATCCAGCTGCGCTAGAAGAACGCCAGCGCCCGCGCCTCGATGCTCTGGCGCGGCGCCGCGCCGGCGGGCGTCGCCGGGTCGACGAACGAGGTGTGCGGCGTGAACCGCGCGCGCCCGTCGGTGGCCGAGTCGTACACCTTGAACACGATCGCCTCGTCGCGCCGCATCTCCGGGAAGTAGAACCAGCGGTGCTGCGGGTTGTACTTGAGCCGGTAGGTCTGGCCGACGCGGTGCGGGTAGCGGCGCTCGGCCACCAGCAGGTCCTGCGGCGCGATGCTCCTCGCGTCGGCGATCGCCAGCGGATTGGAGCGGATCGGCTGGTCGATCGCGCGCCAGGCCTGGATGATGGCAAACCTGCTCCTCAAGAGGATTTCTGATTCTTCAGGGAGCAGTTCGCGCACCCGCTGCGGGCCCGACCATTCGGTGTAGTCGTTGTGCGCCGAGAGCACCGGCTCGCGGACCAGCCTCGCCTCGCGCTCGGCCGCGTCGCCCGAGCGCAGCGTGTGGTCGAACACCACGACCCGGGCCGCACCTGCAACCTTTTTAACGAGTTCCTGAACTTCCGGGTAGTAGACCGACCTCAGCTCGTCGGCATCGAAAAAGTTCTTCACCGCCGTGCGGTGCTCGGCCAGCACGAAGCCGTTGCGGTCGAGCGCCAGCTCGCCGGCCAGTTCCCTTGCGTTGCCGATCTTTACTTTTCGCGCCTCCTCGGCCCCGCTGCTGCGGCGCCGGATGTTGTTCGGGCCGAAGGTCTCGTTGACCAGCTTCTCGCCGGTGTCGCGCGTATAGGTGATCTCGGCTACTGTCATGGCGTCATGTTACGCCGGCATGTTACTTTCGAGTCCGCGGAGGAGCGCAAACTCTGAAACGTCGTAGCTTTCTGCAGGCTGCGGGGCTGGCGGCAGCCTGCCCGGGGATTGCTTTCGGACAAGCCGGTCCGAAGGCCAAGCCGCCGCCGGGCATCCTCGTCAACGATGTCCACGCGCAGCTCAGCTCGGCGCGCGTGTTCGCCATCGCGCAGCCCGACAGCCTCGACGGCGTGCGCAAGGCCTTCGCGCTGGCAAACACCGAGGAGAAGAACATCTGCATCGCCGGCGGCCGCCACTCGATGGGCGGCCAGCCGTTCGCGCAGGACGGGGTGCTGATCGACATCCGCAAGCTCAACCGCGTGCTCGGCTTCGACGCCGAGCGCGGCCTGATCGAGCTCGAGCCGGGCGTGATGTGGCCGCAGCTGCTCGATTTCCTGGTGCACGCGCCGCGCGGCGGCGACAAGCAGTGGACCTTCGCGCAGAAGCAGACCGGCGCCGACCGCCTGACGATGGGCGGCTCGCTCTCCTCCAACATTCACGGCCGGGGGCTCACGCTGGCTCCATTCGTCGCGGACATCGAGTCCTTCAAGCTGCTCGACGCGCGCGGGCAGCTCCTGCAGTGCAGCCGAAGCGAGAACCCGGAGCTGTTCCGCCTGGCGATCGGCGGCTACGGCCTGTTCGGCTTCGTCTACTCGGTGACGCTGCGCCTGGTGCCACGGCGCAAGCTCGAGCGCGTGGTCGAGGTGCGCGACATCCGGGGCTTGATGCTCGCGTTCGAGGAGCGCGTGCGCGACGGCTTCCTCTACGGCGACTTCCAGTACTCGATCGACGATCGCTCCGAGGACTTCCTGCGGCGCGGCGTGTTCTCGTGCTACCGCCCGGTCGCCGACGACACGCCGCTGCCCGCGGCGCGCAGGGAGCTCGGCGCGCGCGACTGGGTCGAGCTGCTCTACCTCGCGCATACCGACAAGGCCGCCGCCTTCAAGCGCTACTCGAGCTACTACCTCGCGACCAGCGGGCAGGTGTACTGGTCAGACGAGGCGCAGATGAGCGTCTACCCCGAGAACTACCACCGCGAGCTCGACCGCAGGTATGCGGCGCCGAACCGGGCGACCGAGGCGATCACCGAGATCTACTGCGAGCGCGACGCGCTCGAGGCTTTCATGTTCGAAGTGGGCAGCTATGCGCGCCGCGAGAAGATCGAGATCATTTACGGCACGGTGCGGCTCATCGAGCAGGACCGCGAGAGCTTCCTCGCGTGGGCGAAAAAACCCTACGCCTGCGTGATCTTCAATCTGCACGTCGATCACACCACGCGCGGCTCGATCCGCGCCGGCGACGCCTTCCGGCGCCTGATCGAAATCGGCATCAAGCACGGCGGCAGCTACTACCCGACCTATCACCGCCACGCGCTGCGCCAGCAGGTCGAGACCTGCTTCCCGCAGTTCCGCGACTTCCTGCTGCTAAAACGGAAATACGACCCGCAGGAGCTGTTCCAGAGCGATTGGTACCGCCACTACAGAAGAATGTTCTTCGGCGACGCCAAGTGAGGCGCTGAGGTGGTCGCCGAGCCGATGACCATGGCGACCGACCGCGACCAGCCGGGAATCTAGTCGGCGCTCGAGCGCAGCCAGCTGAGCGCCGCCGCCGCATCGTCGAAGTAGCGTACGGCGTAGCCGCGATGGTGCGCGGCGCCCTCGGAGAACGGGTGGTAGCGGTCGTTGTCGTGCGTGTCGAGCAGCGCGACGCGGCAGTCGCTCACCGGGCGGCAGGTCGCGAGCACCAGCGTGCCCAGCGTGCCGACGCGGTCGACCAGCCCGCGCACGTCGATCAGCAGCTGCTTGACCGCGCGCTGCGCCGCCTGCTCGGCGATGTCGCGCGCGATGCAGGCCGCGTGCGCGAGCGACGATTTCCCCAGCACCGTCGCCCGCATCGTGCCGCCGCCCATCGCGTAGTGGATCCGGTAGCCCATGGCCCGACAGTAGCCAAACGGCCGCCGCCTGACGGTGACAAATGTCATTTCTGGCAAGATTTTTCAGTTGCCGGCGGGCCCTCAGCCGAGCCGGCCGACCTCGCGCTCGAGCAGGCCCCAGGCGGTCGGACCGAATTCGTCCTTCCAGCGCTGGTAGAAGCCACCGCCGAGCTTCCTGCGGAAGGTCGAGACGTCGGCGGTGTTGAACACCAGGCCGCGCGCGGCGAGCTTGTCGCCCAGCGCGCGGTTGAGGCCGTCGGTGTAGGCGCGCTGCAGGGCGACATATTTCTGCACATTGCGCTCTACGATTTGTTGTATCTCTGATGGCAACCCTTGCCAGAACCTGAGGTTCGCCAGCAGGTTGAAGCCCGACCACATGTGGTTGGTGACCGAGACGTATTTCGTGACCTCGTAGAGCCGGTTCACCTCGGTGATGACCAGCGGATTCTCCTGCCCGTCGACGCGGCGCGCTTTCAGCGCCTCGTAGAGCTCGCGGATGTTGATCGTGACCGGCACCGCGTCGAGCGCCGAGAACAGGTCCCTGAACATCTGGCCGTCGGGCACGCGCATCTTCATGCCGCGCAGGTCTTCCGCGGTGCGGATCGGCTTGTCGACCATCGAGATCTGGCGAAAGCCGTTCTCGAGCAGCCCCTGCTGGAAGCGGTAGATGCCCTTCGCCGCGCACTCCTTGCCGATGTACTCGCCGAGCGCGCCGTCGTTCGCGCGGTGCACCTGCGCGTGGCTGGTGAAGGCGAACGGCATGCCCTGGATCTCGGCGACCGGCACCTTGCGCCCGAGGATGCCGCCCATTAGCGTGAAGAACTCGAGCTCGCCGCTCGCGAGCATGTCGAGCGCGCCGGGGTCCGAGCCCGGAATGTTGTTGTTCTGCGGATAGACCGTCACCTGCAGCCGGCCGCCGGTGTGCTCCGCCACCTGCGCCCACAGGTCGGTGAGGAACTGGTGCTGGTGGCTCTGGGCGGGCTGGTTGTGGAACTGCCTGGCAGTCCATTTCATGGAATCTTTTTGAAAAGAACAGCCGCTCGCCGCAAGGGCCGCCGTGGTGAAAAGAAACTTGCGCCGGGGGTTCAATCAAGCTTCAGCAGCGGAATCGCGCTCGCCGCGGGCGAGGGCTTGATCGAGCGCACGTAGGCGTAGATGTCGGCGAGCTGCTGGTCGGAGAGGTGCGGCTTGCGGTAGGCCGGCATGTCCTGGCGCGGCGTGCGCACCTGGAACTCGAACCCGGCCCAGGGGAACGGGTTGGGCGTGAGCTTCGGCCCCGCGCCGCGCTCGCCGCCCTGCCCCTGGGTGCCGTGGCAGGTGTAGCACTGGTACTTCATGTAGGCCTTGTAGCCGCTCTCGGCAGAGCCGGAGGGAGCTTGGTCTTGTGAAAAAGAATTTTCACAGAGAACCAATCCCATCAAAAACACAAATCTCCGCATCTCACCGTCCCTGCGTCACCACGTCGATCAGCGCCGGCTCGCCGCGCTTGACCACCGCGAGCGCGCGTGTGAGCGCCGGGGCGATCGCCGACGCGTCGCTGATCGGGCCTTCGGCCCACACGCCCTGAGCGCGCGCGAGCCCCGCGTAGTCGATGTTGGGGTCCTCGATCACGGTGCCGATCTTCGCCGTGTCCATGCGCCGGTTGTGCAGGCCGGCCATTTTCTGCAGGTGCATCACCTCCTGGTGGTAGGCGCGGTTGTTGTGCATCAGCATCAGGATCGGGATCTTGTGGTGCGCGGCAGTCCACAGCACGCCGGGCGCGTACATCAGGTCGCCGTCGGGCTGGATCACCGCGGTGACGATGCCTTTGTCGCGGTTCGCGAGCGCCGCGCCCACCGCGGCCGGCGCGGTATAACCCACGCCGGCCGCCCCGGAATGGCCGAGGAAGTTGTAGTACTCGGTCGCCGGCCAAAGCCGCGTGCTCCAGCCGAGGAGGCGCGACTCCGCGAGGCACCATTTCTCGTTTTTGATCGCGTTGTAGAGCTCGGACGAGAGCCGCGCGGTCGACACCGGGCTCGCGTCCCAGCCGTTCGCCGCCGCGGCTCGCGTGCGCTCCTTCATTTCGCGGTGCTGCGAGCGCAACGCCCCGGTCTTGCCCGTCAATGCCGATCTTCTTGAACTGCTTATTTCCTTTTTCAAAGCTTCTATGAGCGCCGGCAGCGTTGCCTCGACGTCGCCGCTGATCGTCAGGTCGCAGGGGCAGAAGCGCTGCGCGTCCTGGTAGTTCGACTTCATCATGTGGTCGGCGAGCGTGATGTGGATCAGCTTGACGTCTGCCTTGGCGAGCCGCCGGTACTGGTGGTGCGGATCGCTGATGGTATTGAGCTGCCCCCAGGGATCGGCGACTTCGAGCATCAGGATGACGTCGGCGTCGCGGATCAGCGCGCGGCCGTCCTGGGTGCGGGAGAGGTAGTGCGTGGTCGGGAAATTCATGCGCGCGCCGAGATCGACCACCGGAGCGTTCAGCGCCTCGGCGAGCTCGACCATGCGCTTCACCCCCTCCTGCGAGCGCGCGGCGCGGTCGGCGACGATCACCAGGCGCTCGGCGCCGGCGAGCAGCTTCGCCGCTTCCTTGAGCGCGCCGGACTCGCCCTGCGGCGGCACGGCGAGCGCGAGCTTCGGGATCGCGAGCTTCTTCTCGTCCTCGATGGCGTGCTCCTGCAGCATGCCGTCGGCGATGATCACCACCGGCTCGCGCGGCGGCGTCATGGCGAGCCGGTAGCCGCGCACCACGGACTCGGCGAAATGCTGCAGCGAAGCCGGCTGGTCGTCCCACTTGGTGAAGTCGCGCAGCATCGACGCCGGGTCCTGCACGCAGTGGTACCACTCGACCCCCGGACGGCGCTGGGCGGCGTCCATGAAGTTGCCGGCGAAGAGCATCACCGGCACGCGGTCGCACCAGGCGTTGTACACGGCCATGGCGGCGTGCTGCAGGCCGACGCTGCCGTGCGCCAGCACGCCTATCGGCTTGCCCGCCGCCTTGGCGTAGCCGTGCGCCATCGCCACCGACGATTCCTCGTGCATGCAGGTGAGGAACTCGGGCTTGCGGTTGCCGCCGTAGTTGACGATCGACTCGTGCAGGCTGCGGAAGCTCGAGGCGGGGTTGGAGGCGATGTAGTCGATGCCGATCGACTTGATGACGTCGACCATGAAGTCCGACCCGGGCCGCCCGATCACCTTCTCGCCGGAGGGCGCGGTTGCCTTCTTTTCCGAATTCGATTGTTGGGCGGCAACCGTGGTCGCCGCGATCGTCGTGCTTATCGCGGCGGCGCTCTTGAGAAACGCGCGGCGGTCGATTCCTTCGTCGCTCATGCGAGCCTCCTTGTCAGCGAATCGCGGCCGGCGCCACGCTCGAGCCCGAGGCGCCGTAGATCTTGAGCGGCTGCATCGTGAAGGCGAACTCGTAGGCGCGCTTCGCGACCAGCTCGTCGAGCTTGAGGTTCTCGAGGATGTGGATGCCGTTCACCACCAGGAAGATCTGGTGCACCGGCAGGCTCAGGTCCTTGTCCGGGTTCGGCGCCACCTCGACCGGCCAGTTGTCGGAGCCGACCAGCGCCGGATCCTGCTTCGCCAGCCATTCCGCCGCGCCCACGCCGACGCCGGGCGTGCTCTTCACGAAGCGCGCGTTGTCCTTGCCGTAGAGCTTGCCCCAGCCGGTGTGGATGATCACGGCGTCGCCCGGCTGCAGCTTCAGCTTCTGGCGCTCGAGCGCCTGCTGCAGGTCGGCGGCCGTGATCTCGTAGGTATCGCCGAGCATCTCTACGCCCTTCAGGCCGGCGACGTCGATCAGCACGCCGCGCGTGAAGAAGGTCGGCGCGTTCTGCACGCCGAGCTTGGTGAAGCCCGAACGCGTCGCGATCTCGCTCGTCTTGAAGCAGTTGTAGTGCGAGTCACCGTGCGATTGGTGCGCGAAGCCGTCGAACTGCGTGCCGACCTGGCCGATCTCGGAGGTGACCACCTCCTCGTTGCTGCCGCGCGTGTTGCGGCCGGTATTCATGAAGCTGCGCTTGGTGTGCAGGTTGAAGATGCGCGTGCCGAAGAAGGGCATGCCCGGCCCGAGCACGTGGCCGAGCTCGATCACCTCGCCGGTCTTGATGAGGCGCGCCGCGCGCAGCACGTTCTGCGGGTTCTTCATGTGGTTGCCCGAGCCGCGCTCGTCGCCCGCGCCCCACTTGGAGGGGCAGCGCTGGCTTTCCGGCGGCACGTTCCACTGGCCATACGCAAGCATGGGGATCGAAAGCACGGCGGCGAGTGCGATGCGGCTCATGTGTTTTCTCCTGTTTTGCCGGTGGCTAGATCAATCCTTCGTACAGGCGCTCGTCGTAGAGCGCGCCGCTCATCGGCGCGAGCTTGTCGCGGAACTCGCGCACGTGCGGCGCCATGCCGTGGGCCTCGAAGGCCTCGCGCGACTTCCAGCTCTCGATGACGGTGAAATGGTTCGGCCGGTTGGTCTGCTGCACGACCTCGTAGCGCAGGCTGCCCTCGTCCTTGCGGCTGGCGTCGCCCAGGGCCTTGAGCAGTGCCACCGCGTCGTCCTTGCGCGGCGGCACCACGTCGACGTGCGTGACCACGTTCAGGCCGCCGGTGGCGCGGCTGCCGCCGTCGGCACCGACCGAGAGCGCGACGTGGATGCGGTCATCGGCGGGGCTGTTGCGCAGCGCCTGGAGCCTCTCGCGCAACTCCTTGTTGCGCGCGGCGTCACGCTGCGCTTCGAAGGCCTTCTGGTCCTTCCAGGCCGAGAGCACCACGAACTGGCCCGGGCGGCTGGTGTGCCGCAGCACCTCGGCGCGCAGGTTGCCGTCGCCCTGGCGCAGCGCGTCGCGATAGGCCTTCAGCAGCGTCGCCGCATCGGCGCTCGCCGTGGGCTTCAGCTCGACGTAGGTGACGACGTACATGGTGCCCGCGTCCGGCGCCTGGGCAGCCGCGTCAAGCGCGGCAAGGCACAACACCGCCGGCACGACGAGCGCGATCGAATTGCGGAATGCCATGGTCTCCTCCCCTGTTCATCCGCGCAGCAGCCGGATATGGTACTCACATTGGAGGGGGGACAGCCATGAAAAATCTTCGACGTTCGCTGGTGCTGGCCGCGTTGGCGGCCGCCCTGCTTGCAATCCCCTTTCAGGATGCGGCGGCGCAAGCCGCGCCGCTGCGCCTCGGCTTCCTCACGGTGCGCACCGGGCCGCTCGCCGCGGGCGGCAGGCAAATGGAGGAAGGTATCAACCTGCTCCTCAAGGAACGCAACAACACGTTCGCCGGGCGCAAGGTGCAGATCATCTTCGCCGACACCGCGGGCCAGCCGGCGCTCGCCCGGACCAAGACCCAGGAGCTGGTCGAGCGCGAGCGGGTCCACGCCATCATCGGGCCGCTCGCCACGTTCGAGGCGCTCGCGATCGACGAGTACATGCTGCAGGCGCGGGTGCCGCTCATCACGCCGACTTCCGCGGCGCAAAACGACCTCGCGCAGCAGAAGAAGAGCGACTACGTGATCCACGTCTACGGCACCGCGGCGCAGCCGATGTACGCGCTCGGCGACTACGCGGCGAAGCAGCTCGGGCTCAAGCGCATCGCGATGATCGCCGACGACTTCACCTACGGCCACGAAGGCGCGGCCGGGTTTCACCGCGTGTTCGAGGACGGCGGCGGGCGCGTGGTGCAGAAGCTGTGGCCGCCGCTCAACGTTCCCGACTACGGCTCGTTCATCGGCCAGCTGAAGACCAATGTCGACGGCATCTACGCCGGCTTCGCCGGCTCGAACCCGCTGCGCTTCCTGCGCGCGTACAAGGAGTACGGCCTGCGCCTGCCGCTGTTCGGCAATCCGACCTTCGTCGACGAGGGCATCCTGAAGAACATGGGCGACGAGGCGCTCGGCGTGTATTCGGCGAGCTGGTACACGGTCGACCGCGAGGCGCCCGACAACCGGCGCTTCGTCGAGTCGGTCCAGCGCGAGTACAAGGTGACGCCGGGCTTCTATACCGCCGGCACCTACACCGCCGGCCTGTGGCTCGAGGAGGCGCTGAAGCTGGTGAAGGGCCGCTTCGAGGAGAAGAGCGCCTTCGTGCGCGCGCTGCACGAGGTGAAGCTCGAGCATGGCCCGATGGGGCCGATCCGCCTGGGCGAGTATGGCAAGCCGATCCTCAACATCTACATCCGCAAGGTCGAGCGCAAGCGCGGCCAGCTCGTCAACACCACCATCGGCACCTATCCCGAGGTGAGCCAGTTCTGGAGCTACGACCCGCAGCAGTTCATCGCCGGGCCGCAGTACAGCCGCGACGTCCCGGCGGCGAAGTTCCTCGAATAAAGGCGGCAATTTTGCCGGTCGGCCTCGCTGATTTCATGGCATCTTATGCCTGCGAGGAGAAGCGGATGAAAGCGCAAAGCATCGCAAACGACATGGCGTACGACCCCGGGGTGGCGCTGGACTTCTTCAAGTCTGCGGGCAAGGCGGAAGCCGTGGCGCAGGGCGCCACCATTTTCGCCGAGAAAGAACACGAGATCCCGCTCCTCAGGCGGCACAAGATGTACCTGCTGCTCAAGGGCGATGTCGGCCTGCTGACGCGCGGCAAGCCGATCGGCGCGGTGAAAGCCGGCGAGATCTTCGGCGAGCTGGCGCTCATCAGCCACGCGCCGCGCAGCGCCGCGGCGGTGGCAAAGACCGATTGCCGGGTGATCGCGCTCGACGAGCAGGAGTTCCACGGCGCGCTCGCCAGGAAGCCCGCGTTTGCGCTGATGCTGATGAGCATGATGATCCGGCGGCTGCGCGAGACCATCACGCAGCTCTCGGCGTCCGGGGCGCTGTCGAAGGACGAAGCCTGGAAGGAAGCCGCCGCGTTCAACCGCACGCAGCTCGCCGCTCTCATGCGCGGGCTGGCCGACGATCCGCCGCTCTACTACCGCGCCGGCGACGCGATCCTCGCCAGAGGGCAGACCGGCCTGCGGATGTACGCGGTGCTCGAGGGCCGCGTCGCGGTGTCGATCGACGGCCGCGTGATCGAGAAGCTCGGCCCGGGCGGCGTGTTCGGCGAGGCGGCGATCATCGGCCAGTCGGCGCGGCTCGCGAGCGCGCAGGCGGAGAGCGACTGCGAGCTGCTGCCGATCGGCCGCGACCCCTTCCTCTCGCTGGTGAAGCTGAGCCCCGAGTTCGCCGACACCATGCTCACCTCGCTCGCCGAGCGGCTGAGGTTCCTGACCGCGCGCCTGAACTAGGGAATCTCTGAATTAGTCCTCTGTTTACTTGTCTGAAGAGCGGCGCCTCGGCGCTCAACGAACA
>WNGA01021035.1_pt1 | contig 10643 bp, 10 predicted proteins | sample 5400061 | NCBI WGS metagenome assembly WNGA01 (sample SAMN13153366, study PRJNA577476) | soil metagenome | isolation source: 100 cm soil or saprolite under grassland replicate 2 | place: USA:California | collected 2016-06-15
AAGCCGCAAAAAGTTCAACCGGCTTTGCGCAGGCGAAGGCTTACGCCATCCTGTCGATGGCGCATTTGCGACTCGGCCAAAGGAACGAAGCGCTCGCAGCGCTTGGCAGAGGAGAGGCATTGGCGCCGGCATTTTCACCGGAAAAGGGCGCTGACGATCTGGGAGAATCATGGGTCGCCTGGGTCATGGCTCGGGTTTCACTCGATGAAGCGACAAAGCTCATCCAGGCCGGATCAACTCAGAACTCGAACCCACCATAGCCAAATGCGAAACGCCGTTATGAAGATAAGAGTCAATTTGATCAGCGCGCTTTGCCTGGCGGCTGGATTTGCAAGCAGCGTTGCAGTCGCTAAGCCGGACGCCGTGCCGCCCGCCCGTGAAGCCATCGAGTGGTGCGACATCTGGATCTCCCACGCGAACGAAACGAGCCTCCCGCGCGTCCTGCTCATCGGCGATTCCATCGTGCGCGATTACTACCCCGAAGTGGAAAAGCGTCTCGCGGGAAAGGCCTTCGTTGGCCGACTCGCCACGTCCCGCTTCGTGGCCGACCCGGTGTTGCTGAAAGAAATCGAAACGGTTTTGGATGGCACGAAGTTCGATGTCATTGTCTTCAACAACGGCATGCACGGCTGGCAACATAGCGAGGCGGAATATCGAAAGGCATTCCCCAAATTGATTAAGGCTATCCGGGCGCACGCGCCCAAGGCCAAGCTGATTTGGGCGACCACAACTCCGCTGCGCAATGGCAAAGACGTCACTTATGACACGAAGGCGGAATACTCGGATGAACGGATTACGGCTCGCAACGTCGTTGCAGCGGAAATAGTGGCTGCCCAGAAGATTCCAACCGTCGATCTCAATGCAGCGGTGCGCGGACATCCGGAATTCCACAGCGACAATGTCCACTTCAATGGCCAGGGCAGTCAAATTCTGGCGGCCCAGGTTTGTGCGGCGGTTGCGAAGTTGCTGCCACGTTAAATCAGTGCGGACGGTGAGCCACCGTCGATTCGGCGGGCTCACGAACGGACGCTACAATATGAATCTTCCAACCAACAGTATCGAGTGGGCTCTAAAGCACGTAACCCGGTTTTATTCGAGCGACTTTTTCCCAGATCCGTTTGAATTTGAAGCCATTTCCAGCCAATGGCAGAACCTTCGGCCTATCATCCAAAGCTGGGACCTGACAAATTACACGCCTAAAACGCCCCTGCAATCATTGGCCCCAAAACCGAATGGGACCTTCAGGATCGTTCACCAACTGGATCCACTTGATGCCATTATTTACACGGCTCTCGCCCACACGCTCGCTGAAGACATCGAGGCGGCACGGATCCCAGAGAAGGAAGGAATCGCTTGCAGCTATAGGATTGCTCCGGATGTGAACGGATCTTTTTTCGCCGACACTAGGGACGGATGGGACCTTTTCACGAAGCGTACTAAGCACCTTATTGCCCAATACCCGGAGGGCTTTGTCCTTCTCTGCGATGTAGTCGATTATTACAATCAGATCTATAGCCACCGGATAGCCAATATTATTGGCGAGCTTGGTCGCTCCGACGCGAAAGAGCTTGGCAAGACTCTTGAGGGGTTCATTGAAGCGATGAACACTCGGACCTCGCGCGGTATCCCAGTCGGTCCGGCTGCCAGCATCGTTTTTGCCGAGGCGGTCATGATAGATCTCGACAGAAAGGTTCTTGCAACGACCCGAGACTATGTGCGCTGGGTAGACGATTTTAGAATCTTCTTCCGAACTTACTCAGACGCACAGCAGTTCCTTCACCAGTTTACAGAATACATACATGACAACCACCGCTTAGTTTTGTCGGGAGAAAAGACCAGAATCATTCCCGTAGAGAAATACAAAGCCTCGCATGAACAGGATGACGCCGAACGGGAGGAGCGCCTCCTTGCCGCTAAAACACAAGCTCTAGCTTTGGATGAGTACTACCAGGAGTTGGTTGGCAATGCTGGGCCGTACAGCGATCCAGAAGATGATTTCGACGAGGAGGAGTTCGATGCGCTTCTCGAGGAATTCAGAAAAAACAAAAGGTTCGAAGTCGCCTCTGAGGCTTATAAAGATTTGCTGAATGAAGAGTGTAAGAAGCAGTATCCCGATTTCGTGCTTATTCGGAGAATCTTGCGGAACGCCAAGGCATACCGCATCAGAAGTATCCTTCCGTTTGTTTTGCTGTACTTCGAGCGGCTGCTGCCATTTGTGCGCGAGGTATGCCTGTACCTGCAAAAGGTACTTACTCAGGAAGCAGCACAGAAGAACTGCGCACTTTTTATGAAAATCGCTGACTCGCCTTCAACGCAACTTCCGTATGTTAACATGTGGCTTGCGTGGTTGTTCTCTTCTCCAGCATTCTCCGACAAGTGTTTTGGCCCGTTATTAGGGAAGGCGATCCACCTTCGAAGCCAAGCGCTGATTGCGATCCGAGCCAGGGACCTGGCGTGGGTGAAATCCCGAAAGAATGGCCTCGACACGCTTGGCCCATACGAAAAGCGCGCAGTATTATACGCGTCCCAGATACTCTCCGAAGACGAGCGAAAGGTGTGGCTTGGGATTGCCAAAGAACGCGGCGACCTTCTAGAGAAAACCGTCGCTGATCATCTGTTGTCGAGACTTAATGCCGCGAAGCCTACCAAACCCGGTGCACCACAATCTCCCTCCCATTCCCCAGAACAAAAACCCGCCGCATCGACCACCTCGGCGACGAAGTCGTGAAAGTCCTTTTCGTCAAATAGGCTGGGGGTCCCATCCCAACCTCCCCATCACCCACTGATCCCTTTTTCGCCCTTTAGCCCGGCAGCGGAGGCCGGTTCCACAGCTCACCCGCCTTCTCTGCTTCCCAGTGGTGCAAGCAGTTCGTGAAATTCGTCATATTCCTGCCTCGGATCCGTGTGAGTCCGCGTTCATCCGTGGCTAAATTGCCTGCCGTCTGATTTCTCCGCTGCCAGCCTTCGAATTTCAGTTGGCCTTTCCGAGCGGAATTCTCGCTGCTCTCTGTGTGGGCAGAATTTGAACGAACGGAAACAAGAATCAGCCGGAAGCCGTGAAACAAAATCTGCAAAAACAAAAAACACAAATTAACCCAATATGAAAACTAAGAATCAAACTGAACTCACTCCAGGTGTCGCCGCACCCCAAAATCTCACCGCGCGAATGGCCGTTGCCACGTCAACATTCCGGAAGAGACGCTCGTTGACCTCCGCCGACGCATCGCCGCCACGCGCTGGCCCGAAAAGGAGACCGTCGCAGATGAGTCCCAGGGCGTGCCGCTCGCGACGATGCGGGAACTCGCGCGCTATTGGGCGACGGATTACGACTGGCGCAAGATTGAAGCGAAACTGAACGCCCTGCCGCAATTCATTACCGAGATCGATGGGCTGGACATTCATTTCATCCACGTTCGCTCGGAACACAAGAATGCGTTGCCGCTCATCATCTCGCACGGCTGGCCCGGCTCGATCCTCGAGCAGGTGAAGCTCATCGGTCCGCTCACCGATCCAACGGCGTACGGCGGCAAGGCCGAGGACGCATTCGACGTCGTGATTCCGTCGATGCCGGGCTACGGCTTTTCCGGCAAGCCGATTAGCACTGGCTGGGGCCCCGAGCGCATGGGCCGAGCCTGGGCAGAACTGATGAAGCGCCTCGGCTACACCCGGTACGTCGCCCAAGGCGGCGACTGGGGTGCGTTTGTCGTGGACCAGATGGGTTTGCAGAGACCTGCGGGATTGCTCGCCATCCACTCCAACATGCCTGGCACAGTGCCGGCAGACATTGACAAGGCGGCCTTCGCCGGCGACCCGCCGCCATCCGGTCTCTCAGCCGAGGAAAAACGCGCCTACGAGGGGCTCGTCTTCACGTACAAGCATCTGGCAATTTATCAGATGATGGCGAGTCGACCCCAGACCTTGTACGGGCTCGCCGATTCGCCCGTCGGCCTCGCCGCGTATCTGCTCGACCACGGTGACGGTGACGGCCAGCCGGCGGCCGCGGTCGTTGCGGCACTGCACCGCACCACAAGCGCCACAGGCGAACTGACGCGTGACGAGATCCTCGACAACATCACCCTTTATTGGCTGTCGAACACGGGCGTCTCCGCGTCTCGTCTCTATTGGGAATACAAAGGTGGCTTTTTCAACGCCAAGGGCGTCTCCATTCCGGTCGCCGTGACCGTCTTTCCTGGCGAGCAATATCAGGCCCCGCGGAGTTGGACAGAACGGGCCTACCCCAAACTCATCTATTACAACCACGTGGATAAAGGCGGTCACTTCGCGGCGTGGGAACAGCCGCTACTCTTCTCTGAAGAACTCCGCGCAGCGTTCAAATCGCTTCGCGGCAACAAGGCGATGGCGCTGAATCGTTGACCTCCCCATTGGTCCTGCCGCGCATTCCTGCGCGGCAGGGTCAAAAATAATCAGTCAGCGAGCAACCGAAAGCGAAATAAACCAGACAAGAATATGAAAACAAAAAACCTCTTTGCGATCCTCATGATTGGCTCTGCCCTGACAATCCCCGTGGTCGTCGCCAACCAAAAAGCGCGGGCGCAGAATACCAGTCCCGGGCCCAAAGACAAAACGGGTGCCATGATTGCCAGCGCTGCCGGGGTGAAGACCAACAACCAGGAGTGGTACTCAATCTTCGTAACCAACATCCCGCCTGGATACCGCGACTGGAGGTTGATCTCCGTGGCACGGGAAGAAGGCAGCCTCGACGATATCCGCGCCATTCTGGGCAACGATATTGCGGTCAAGGCCTACCGGGAAGGAACGCTCCCGTTCCCGGAAGGCGCCATCATCGCCCGGATCGCCTGGAGCTACGACGCGTCGGAGGAAAACAACAAAACGTTTGGCAAAGCCCAATCTTTCGTTGCCGGGGCCCCCAAGAACGGGGTTCAGTTCATGGTCAAGGACTCAAAAAAGTACGCCGAGACCGGCGGCTGGGGGTACGCCCACTTCAACGACGGCAAACCTGCCGACACGTCGTTCATGCAAAGCTGTTTTCCCTGCCACCACGCCATCAAATCTCGCGACGATGTCTTCACCCGTTACGCACCTTGATGCTGAGAGCCACCAAGTATGAACCAGGTGACCTATGACAAGGAGATCACCGCGCTCCTGGTGATCGATCCGTATAACGATTTTGTTTCCGAAGGCGGCAAACTATGGAATCGGTTAAAGGCCGTTGCTGACGCCAACCAGTGCGTTCCTCACATGCTGCAGGTTTTGACCGCCGCTCGGAAGGCGAAGCTTCGCGTCTTCTATGCGCTGCATCATCGATATCGTCCAGGCGACTATGAGACCTGGAAATACATTGCGCCCGTCCAAAAGGCAGCGTGGTTGCGCAAGACGTTCGAATACGGCACATGGGGCGGCGAGATCCGTCGCGAGTTCGAACCGCAACCGGGCGAAATCATGGCCCAGGAGCATTGGGGTTCGAGTGGTTTTGCCAACACAGATTTGGATTTGCAGCTCAAGAAGCACGGCATCCAGAAGCTCATCGTCATCGGACTCATCGCGCACACGTGTGTGGAGGCGACGGTTCGCTACGCTGCGGAGCTCGGCTACGAGGTCACGGTGGTAAAAGATGCGACCGCGGATTACTCGGATGACGAGATGCACGCGGCTCTCGACGTGAATATTCCAAACTACGCCAGTGCCATGGTGACCACGACTGAGATCGTCGAATCGATCTCTTCTCTCTGAGTCGGCTTCCCGTACCGACGCACTTGCTGCCTGGTGACCATCACGCCGCGCAAATCTTCAAATTCCTGTTGGCCATTCTCGGAGAAATTCTCGCTGTTAGCAGTATGGGCAGAATTACGAAAAAACGAAGCAGGGATTAACTGAGCCCTTGAAACAATCTGCAAAAAGCAAACCAAGGAAATTCAATGAACACAACGACAATGTCCGAACAAAGCACCAAGACTCGACCTGTGAAGGTGCTCTACACCGCGAAAGCGCACACGACCGGTGGCCGTGAAGGAGGCGCGTCCCGCACCTCTGATGGCCGGCTGGCCGTAAAGCTTTCGGTTCCTGGAACTCCCGGCAACGGCACCAATCCGGAGCAGTTGTTCGCAGTGGGTTGGTCGAGCTGTTTCCTGAGCGCGATCAAGATTATTGCCTCCCAAAAGAAAGTGAGGCTTCAGACCGATCCGGTCATCGACGCCGAAGTGGATCTCTGCACGGGCGACGACGGTTACTCTCTCCGGGCTCACCTCAATGTCAGCCTGACGGGTGTGGACCGCCACGTGGCGCAGTCGATTTTAGACGGCGCGGAACAAACGTGTCCCTATTCCAAAGCGACGAGAGGGAACATCGATGTCGCAATTAACCTGGTCTGAACAAAAAGGATACGCACCTATGAACATTACATTAACCAAAGAGCCACGCAGCACACTCAAACAACCGGCGTCTGTTTCCGCCACGAAGCGGAAGGCATGGATTGCCAAGGCGCCGAAACAGCCAATGACGCTCGAAGTGGTCGATTTGGGACCGCTCGGTGCCGAGGAGGTTGAGGTCGCTGTTGAACACTGCGGGTTGTGTCACTCCGATCTTTCCGTATTGAACAATGAGTGGGGCATTTCGCAGTACCCCGCGATTCTCGGCCATGAGGTCATCGGTCGGATCACGGCCGTCGGTCCGAATGCCAAGGGACTCAAGGCCGGACAGCGCGTTGGCGTCGGATGGAACTCAGGTAGCTGCATGCACTGTCACCAATGCATGTCGGGAAGCCATCACCTTTGCCCGGAAGTGCAACCGACCATCGTCGGCCATCGCGGTGGATTCGCGACCCATATCCGCTCGCACTGGGCCTGGGCCATCCCGCTACCAGAAAAGTTGAACTTCGCCGAAGCCGGGCCGCTCATGTGCGGAGGCATCACCGTCTTCGCGCCGCTGGCCATGTATGCCAAGCCGACCGATCGGGTAGGCATCATCGGCATCGGAGGGTTGGGGCACATGGCCGTGAAGTTTGCCGCCGCGTACGGCTGCGATGTGACTGCGTTCACGTCGAGCGAGAGCAAGTTCGATGAAGCCGAAGGTTTCGGGGCGAACCACGTCGCGTGTAGCAAGGACTCGGCGGCGATCAAGAAACTGGGCGTAAGGTTCGACCTCCTGATCAGCACCGTCAATGTGAAGCTCGATTGGGACGCGATGATCGGCACGCTCGCACCGAACGGTCGGCTGCATGACGTCGGTGCCGTCCTGGAACCGATCCCTGTCCCGGCATTCTCGCTCATCATGGGGCAGCGTAGCGTCTCAGGTTCGTCGACTGGCTCGCCGGTGGCTATCGAGACGATGCTCGACTTTGCTTCTCGGCACAATGTTACGCCACAAACGGAACACTTCCCGATGAGCAATATCAACGAGGCTTTCGAACGACTCGAATCCGGGAAGGCGCGATACCGCATCGTGCTCGATGCGGATTTCTGATCGGGATTTCTACACGGTCCCTAACGCATCTGAGTGCCGAGAACCCAAAACAAACCGAAATGCGAATATGAAAACCAAAGCGAATTGAACTCACTCCAGGCGTGGTCGCACCGCGAAATCGCACCGGCGGTTTCGGAAATGAACGCCGTTTCAGTTGAGCAAAAGAAAGATAGTGACAAAGCAACTACAACTACGGAGGCTGCAATGAATACGACTAAAATGTCCCAGGAAATCAACGGAGATGAAGATGGCACTGACAAACAATGGAGAGAGGTGGTCGAAAAAGACTTGAACACGATGAAAAGTGTCTTGACCGTTAGCCAGCGGGCAGCGATCTGCTTCGCGGCGGGGGTCATCGGCGCAGCGGCGGTGGTCCTTTTCAGCCACGTCCTGTTTGGGTTAGGAGTGAGTGGGACGCTCGGGGTGAAGGCCCCGGTTTCCTTGAAGTCGCCGGATATATACAAGCCGCTCTTCTGGGGAGGATTATGGGGCATCCTGTTCGGACTATTTATAAAGACTGCTTGGAAGAGGTTGTACCTCGTCGGCTTTCTATATGTCCTTGCTCCGCTACTCGCACTCTTCTTGTTCTTTTTGCCGATGAGCGGCGCGGGATATTTCGGGTTGAACCGGGGGCCGACCTTTACACTTTATCTGCTGCTGGTAAATCTACCCTTCGGGATAGTCACCGCCTTGGCCGCAAGAGCGATAATAGGCAAGCATCCGTAAGAGGGAGGACCTCAGCGGATTCGAATCCAATTACGAATTCCCATGAAGAGTGCATTGTGAAAGTATTAGAGACAAAGAAACGCAGGAGGGGTGAAATATGATGGAACAAGATATGAACGTGTTAGGTAGTGTTACCCTGAGCCAACGGGTGGCAATCTGCTTTGCGTCAGGGGTCGTAGGCGCAGCGGCCGTGGTCCTTTTCAGCTACGTCCTGTTTGGGTTGCGGATCAGCTCAGCACTCGGGGTAAAGGCTCCGATTCCTTTGAAGTCGCCGGATATATACAGGCCACTCTTCTGGGGCGGGCTGTGGGGCATTCCGTTCGGGCTCCTCATAGGGGCCGCCTGGAAATCGCTATACCTGTTCGGCTTTCTATACGTCCTCGCGCCTTTGTTGGCTCTGTTTCTGATCTTCCTGCCACTGGGCGGCGCAGGGTTCTTCGGGCTTCGGCAGGGGCCGATGTTCACGCTCTACCTGCTGCTGGTAAATCTGCCCTTCGGGATAATCACCGCTTTGGTTGCCAGGGCAATCATAGGGACGCATCTGTGAGCGTCCGGGACAAGAGTGAAAAGCCTCAGGGGATTCGAATCCAATTACGGAAGCATGTTATCTAAACCCTAACGTTGCATAAAATGGAGCATGTCCCCTCACCCTGACCCTCTCCCCGCGCTTTATGTACCGGAATTGCTTCAGCAGCGCGGGGAGAGGGAACGGCAGAGGGGCAATGCCATTTGTAATGAGCTTTGCCCTGGAACATGAAATCGTGACACTGACCTGGATTGACAATGCTTCTGTTCAATTCCCGCTCAACATTTATGCAACTAAAGGGTAAAGATTCCCATTCCTCTCAGCCCGAAACCGGCCCCGTTGCGGAGTCACAGGCCGCCTCTTCCAAAATCAGGTCCCGTTTAAGGTGGGTTCTTTACGCAACTGCAGCCATCGCGGTCCTTGTTGCGGTGAAATATCTCCATGTCCAGGACTTGTTGAAAGAAGCTCTGGACTGGATTGCCAAGCTTGGGCCGTGGGGGCCGGTGATTTTCGTCGGCATCTACATTGTGGCGACAGTTTTCTTCATCCCGGGTTCAGTGCTCACGCTCGGAGCTGGCGCCGTCTTCGGCGTGGGCCTTGGCTCGGTCTCTGTTTCCATCAGCGCCACGCTGGGCGCTACGGCCGCCTTTCTCGTGGGACGCTATCTTGCACGCGATGCGATTGCTCGGAAGATCGAGAAGAACGAGCAGTTCGCTGCCATTGACCGGGCGGTGGCGGATGAGGGGTGGAAGATCGTGTTCCTGACCCGCCTCTCGCCGGTGTTCCCGTTCACGCTGCTGAACTATGCGTTTGGCCTCACGCGCGTCAGGTTGAGTCACTATGTGCTGGCTTCCTGGATCGGCATGATGCCAGGCACGGTGATGTATGTTTATCTCGGTTCGCTGGTCAATGTCGGCGCCGGACATCGCCAGCGCACGACCGGGGAATGGGTATTATACGGCGTTGGCCTGCTGGCCACGATCGCGGTAACGATATTTGTCACACGCGTGGCGAGGAAAGCGTTGCAAAAAAAGATCAGCAGCGCCGAAACCTTGCGCAAACCGCAGAGTTTATGAGCGCCCACACCCAATCTGTCCTGGTCACACCCTCGGACGCTCACAACGGGCGCCTCGTTTCCAATCTTCACCCGCCCGATTGGCAGAACCCGACCCCTGCGCCCCGATATAATCTCGTTGTCATCGGCGCGGGGACCGCTGGACTGGTGACGGCGGCCGGTGCGGCGGGACTAGGCGCCAAGGTTGCCCTGGTCGAAAAGCATCTCCTGGGCGGAGACTGCCTCAATGTGGGTTGCGTTCCCTCAAAAGCCGTCATTCGCTCCTCGCGCACCGCCTTCGACGCAAAGATGGCAGGCGATTTCGGCGTTCGGTTGGTTGCGCCGCCTCAAGTGGATTTCCCGTCCGTCATGGAGCGGATGCGCAAGCTTCGCGCCGACCTCAGCCCGCATGATTCAGCACAGCGCTTCGCAAAGCTTGGCGTGGATGTGTTCCTTGGCGCGGCCCGTTTCGCCGGTCCGGATACGGTCGAGGTCGCGGGACAGACACTGCGGTTCAAACGGGCTGTTATTGCGACCGGCGCGCGAGCCCAGCAACCGCCTATCCCGGGACTGGCTGAGGCCGGCTACCTGACCAATGAAACCGTGTTCAACCTTACCCAATGTCCGGCCCGGTTGGCAGTGATCGGTGGCGGACCCATTGGCTGTGAATTGGCGCAGGCCTTTCAGCGGCTTGGTTCCCAGGTCAGCCTGTTCCACAAGAATGCGCACTTGCTCGACCGCGAGGACATGGACGCTGCCGCAATTGTGCAGAGCGCATTCATCCGTGAGGGTGTGGCGGTGCGGCTCAATACCAGGATTACTCGCGTCGAGCGGAATGGCGGCGAGAAACGTGTCTGCTATGAGGCGCAGGGAAAGGAGCAGGCGATCGTTGTGGTT
>WNGA01013130.1_pt1 | contig 10642 bp, 10 predicted proteins | sample 5400061 | NCBI WGS metagenome assembly WNGA01 (sample SAMN13153366, study PRJNA577476) | soil metagenome | isolation source: 100 cm soil or saprolite under grassland replicate 2 | place: USA:California | collected 2016-06-15
CGGATCGATGACGATTGAGCCGTCGGCGGCGGCCGAGATGGGCGCGCCCAGGAAGCTCAGCATCCGCTCGGTGTGGTCGCGGGAGCGCGCCGGTTCGCGAAGCTCTGTGCGTCCGTTGGCTTGCAAGGCGGCGAGGACGAGCGCGCTCTTGAGCTGAGCGCTGGCGACGGGCAGGTCGTAACGGATCCCGGTGAGCGCGCCGCCGCGAACGCGGACGGGGGGGAAGATGTCGCCGGGTTTGCGGGCGTCGCTGCGGCCGTCGATGCTGGCGCCCATCTGGCGCAGCGGATCGGCGACCCGGCGCATCGGGCGTTTGGTCAACGACGCGTCGCCGAAGAGCTCGGTTTCGAACCGGCGGCCCGCGCAAAGGCCCATGAGCAAGCGAATGGAGGTTCCCGAGTTGCCGCAGTCGAGCGGCTGGGCCGCGGCGCGGAGGCCGTCGAAGCCGACGCCATGGACGATCGCGTCGCGGCCGACGAACCGGATGTCGACACCGAGGCCGCGGAGCGCGGTGGCGGTCGAGAGGTTGTCGCCGCCGAGGCCCAGACCCGATGCCTCGACGGTTCCGCCGGCGAGCGCGCCGAACAGCAACGCCCGGTGCGAGATCGACTTGTCGCCGGGGACGGTGCAGGTCCCATGTAGCGGGCCCGAGCGGCGCACGCGAAGCACGGCGTGGTCATCGGTGGGCATCGACAGGCGCTTGCTTACCACGTCCCTGCGGTGGTCACGGCGCGGACCCTCGCGCCGCGGCGAGCATTTGCAGGACCGCGACCAGCTTGTCGGCGAGCAGCTCGCGCTTGCTGGCCGGGATGCGGAGCTGGCCGAGGACGCGCTGGCCCTGGCCGCGAAACCCGAGGCCCTCGAGGATCGGGCCGAAACCGAGGAACTGGACGATACGCTGGCGGGCGATCTGCCGGACGGCGTCGGCCCAGATCGCCGCCGCGGCGGAGGCGGCGCGAGGGTCGTCGAACACGGCGACGGCGTCGACCGAGAGGTCCTGGCCGAGGTCGAGGCGGCCCGCGGCGCGCCGGAGCGCCGGCGGCAGCTCGAGGAAGCCGGCGGCGCGGGATCGCATGCCCTCGCCGACCGTCAGCGCGATCACCACCGCGCCCTGCGAGGGCTCCGCGCCGAGCCCCCTGCGCAGCTCGCCGAGCTCGCCGGTGCGCGCGTCGGGTACGACGCCCCAGGCGGCGTCGATCGCCGCGCGGACGGTCTCCGGGTCGCCCTGCGCGAGCGTGCGCGGCGTGACCAGCGCGACGGCGCGAGGCATACCACCTGACTGCCCTTCCCAAAGTGGGCTCTGTCGCCATTGCCCGGCGACCGCGCCCGGCGTGGCGGTCGTGAACGCCGTGCCGATGACGTCGGCGCTGAACGTCCCGCGCGCGATGGTCAGCGCGCGACGCTCCGGCGGTCTCGATCCCCACCGCGAGCATTCGATCCGCCTCGGTGAAGACGTCGAACCCGAACATGCGCTTGCGCGCGTCGCGCTCGCCGCCGAAGTCGCCGGTCATGAGCGCGCTCGACCACGGCGACGATCGTAGCGTCCGCAGATCGACGTCGGCCACGACCTCGGCGCCGGCGGGCACCAAGTTCCACAGATCGCTGTCGTCGGGCGCCTGGCGCTGGCCCGGCGTGGTCACGCGTCCGACTCCAGCGCCGGCCTCCGCGCACGCTGACAGCGCCGAGAGCAGGCAGGCGGCGGCGGCCGCGCGCCAGGCGGCGACCGCCGCGGGCACGGAGCGCGGGACCGGCACTAACCGGGAACGAGCCGCTCGCGGCCCGCCTTTCCCGCCTCGAGCAGCTTCTCGATGCGGTCGGCGTCGCCGGCGGCGACCGCGGCGCGCAGCGCATCCAGGTTCTTCGCCAGCGCCGCGATGAGCGGCAGCACCTGGTCGCGGTTGTCGGCGAAGATGTCGCGCCACATCACCGGGCTCGACGCCGCGACCCGGGTGGTGTCGCGCAGGCTGCTCGTGGGCAGCTGCTGGATGCCCTCGATCACGTCGGGGGCGAGCTCGGCGAGGGTGGCGGCCAGCGTGTAGGCCGCGATGTGCGGCAAGTGGCTGCCCGCGCCCAGCACACGGTCGTGCAGCGCGGGGTCCATGCGCACGGGTTCGGCGCCCATCGCGGTCCACAGCCGTTCGATTGTGGCCAGCGCCTCCTGGTTGCTTCGCGGGGTCGGACAGATCACGCAGCGCTTGCCCTCGAACAAGAGCGGGCTGGCGGCGTCGGGTCCCGAGCGTTCCGTACCAGCGACCGGATGGCACGCGACGAACTGACCCGGCGGCAGCTGCGGCTCGACCGCGGCGATCGCGCTCGCCTTCACGCTGCCGACATCGAACACCAGCGCGCCCGCATCGAGCACCGGCGCGATCTCGGCGGCCGCGCCGCCGAGCCCGCGCACCGGAGTCGCCAGCACGACGAGCGAAGCCCCGCGCGCCGCCTCCGCCGCCGAGGCCGCGGGGCGATCGATGATGCCGAGCGCTTGCGCGCGCTCGAGCCTGTCGCGGGTTCGGCTCCACGCGACCACCTCGCTCACCGCGCCGGCCACCCGCGCCGCGAGCGCGACCGAGCCGCCGATCTGGCCCACGCCGATCACCGCCATCCGGCCGAACGCCGCGCCCGACCACCGCCGTTGCGTGTTCACGCGCCGCCTCCCGCGTCGCCCGGGTAGGACCCGAGCACCTTGAGCAACGGCAAGCCCGCCGCGAGCCGGTCGATCGCCTCGCGGAACCCTGGATCGTCGCGGTGCCCGTCGAGGTCGACGAAGAACAGATCGCGCAGGCCGCGGCGGTCCGTTGGCCGCGAGGCGATCCGGCGTAGGTTCAGCCGCGCGGCGCCGAGGTGTTGCAACACCTCCGCCAGCCGACCCGGCTTGTCGTCGAGACCGAGCAGCAAGCTGGTGGCGTCGCGTCCGGTCGCCGGCGCCGGCTCGCGCCCGACCACCAAGAACCGCGCCACGTCGGCGGGCCCGTCGTCGAGGCGCGGGCGCGCGACCATCAGGTCGAACAGCTCCGCCGCCATCGCGGGCGCGAGCGCGCCACTCTTGGGATCCTCGCGCGCCATCGCCGCCGCGCCCGCCGCCGACGGCGCCGCGACCACCGCCGCCGCGCCCACCGCCTCGACCAGCCCCGCGGCGCAACGCGCGGCTGCGACCGGGTGCGCGAACACGCGCTCGACCCCCGTGGTCGTTCCGGTGTGGGTCAAGAGAGCGTGCGCGGCCTCGATGACGATCTCGCCCACGATCAACAAATCAGAATCGAGGAAGTGGTCGAGCGCGTGCATCACCAGGCCCTCGGTCGCTTCCTCCACCGGGACGACGCCGTAGTCGGCGCCCCGCCCCACCTCCCGGAACACCTCGCCGATGCTGGCCGCGGGCGCGTAGCGCGCCGACAGCCCGAACCGGGTCTTGCCCGCGAGATGGCTGAACGTCGCCTCCGGCCCCGGGTACGACACCACCAGCGGGCTCTCGAGCGCGAGGCACGCGGACATGATCTCGCGGAACACCGGCCGCACCGCCGCGCGCGGGAACGCGCCGTTCGCCGCGCCCGAGAGGCGCGCCAGCACCGCCCGCTCCCGACCCGGGACGTGGAAGGTCTGCCGGCGCTCGCGCTTGTACCGCCCGACCTCGCGCACCACCTCGGCGCGGCGGTCGAGCAGGGCCAAGATCTGGTCGTCCACCCGATCGATCTCCACGCGCAGAGCGTCGAGATCCGGGTCGGCCGGGTTCGGCATCGGCAGACTATAATCGAAGTACCCCGATGGGCGGCACCAACCCGAGTCTGCTTTTCGCAGCTGGATACGGATTCCTCACCGCGCTCACGCCGTGCGTCTATCCGATGATTCCCATCACGGTGAGCATCTTCGGCGCCCGCGCCGGCGTGCCCCGCCGGCGCGCGATCGCGCTCGCGACCATGTACGTCGCCGGCATCGCGGTCATGTTCGGCGCACTCGGGACCACGTTCGCGCTGCTCGGCAAGGCGTTCGGCACGTTTCTCGCCAACCCATGGGTGATCGTGCCGCTGGCGCTGTTCTTCGTCGCGATGGGGCTGTCGATGTTCGGCGCGTTCGAGCTCGCGCTGCCGTCGGAGCTGCAGTCGCGCCTGTCGCGGGTGGGCGGCGGCGGGTTCGTGGGCGCGTTCGCGATGGGCCTGGTCGCGGGGATCATCGCCGCGCCGTGCACGGGGCCACCGCTCGCGTCGCTGCTGGCCTACGTCACCACGACGCACGACGTCCCGCGTGGGTTCGCGTTGCTGGCGACCTACGGCGCGGGCGTCGGGCTGCCGTTCTGGCTGCTGGCGGCATTCTCGATGTCGCTGCCGAAACCGGGCGCGTGGATGGAGTGGATCAAGAGTGTATTCGGGATCCTGCTGTTCGCCGCCGCGCTCTACTACCTCAAGAACGTCGTTCCCGCGCTGGGGCGGTTCACGTCGCCGGCCGCGTCCTTCCCGCTCGCGATGACGGCGCTGGTCGTGGTGGGCGTCGCGCTCGGCGCCGTCCACCGCAGCTTCCACGGCGGCGGGTTCGAGCGCGCGCGCAAGGGCGTGGGCGTGGCGCTGGTGACCATCGGCCTGTTCGGCGCCAGCAACTACCTGCTCACGCCCAAAGGCCACGTCCAGCTCACGTGGCTGCACGACGAGCCCGCGGCCGTCGCCGACGCGCGCGCGGCCAACCGACCGTTGCTGGTCGACTTCGCCGCCGACTGGTGCCTGCCCTGCAAGGAGATGGAGGTCCAGGTGTTCTCGCGCCCCGAGGTCGCCGAGGTGATGCGCACGTTCACCCTGCTGCGCGTGGACCTCTCGCGCGAGGACGACGACCCCAAGCTCGGCGAGCTCAAGCGCAAGTACGGCACCGAGACGCTTCCCGCGATCCGTCTCGTGTCGCCGACCGGCGAGCTACTCGCCAAGACCGACGAGTTCATGCCGCCCGACCGATTCCTGAAGCTGCTGTCGGCAGCCCGGCCCTAGTCTAGAGCTTGTCTCACAAATAGCCGCAGACTCGCGCTTCGCGCGAGAGCGGCTAGTCAGCCCTAAATACCCAAATGGAAGGTGAAGCTGGCGAGGGCGGCGAGGTGGTAGCCGGATGAGTGGTCCTGGCTGTTCGTGATCACCTGGCCGCCGAGGAAGTAGTGGTAGCCGGCGAGGCCGCTGACCCCGACGCCCATGAACGGGTTCAGGAAGTACTCGTAGCCGATCTTGAAGTGCGTGACGACGCCCTTGTCCGACACCTGCGCGTTGTTGAGCGGCGGATCGACGGGGCCCGACGTGCCGAAGCCGAATCCGCCGGCGAACGCCGGGCGCACGACCGCGCGGGTCTTCCCGCTCGGCAGCTTGTCCTGGCCCACGGGGACGTCGATCTCGAGGCCGAGCAGGAACTGCGTCAACGTCCCGACCGTCCCCGAGCCGTTGAACACCTGCAGGAAGCTCGCGGACAGATCGAACACGAGCAGCTTGGCTCCCAGGCTGAAGCCGAGCGCTCCGCCGCTCGTCTCGCGGAAGAAGTCGGGCGTGTTGGACGTCGCGCCCCAGCCGACGATACCACCGGTGTCGATGCCCGCATGCAGATCGAGCATCCGCGCCTCGGCCGCGGGCGCGCCCGCGACCACACCGCCCGCAACCAACACCCCCAGCAGCCAGCTTGGTCTCCTCATGTCGGCTCTCCCAACAGCGCTTCGATGCGCGCCTTGTCGAACCCCAGCAGCAGCCGCCCTCGCACGTCGATCACCGGCACGCGATCGGTCGGGATGCCCATCTTCGCCGCCTTGCTCGCGAGCTCGCGCGCGGCGCCGGCGTCGCGCTCGATATCCTTGTCCACGAACGGGATCTTGCGGCCGCTGAAGTATTGCCGGGCGGCGCGGCAAGCGCCGCACCAAGACGTCCCGTAGAGCGTCACGACTGGAGCCCCGCCCGCGGCGGCGGGCAGCGGCGGCGCCGCCCCGCTGTCGACGGCAACCGCGGCCTCGGGCGCGTGCGCCGCGAGCGCCGACGACTCGCCCCTCGGATTGGCCGCGAGCGCGGCAGTCTCGAACGCCTCCCGCGACATCGGCTTGGCGGCGGCCTTGCCCTTGCTCATCACCTCATTGAGGTTCGTGACATAAACCCGCCCCGAAACGTCGACCTTTTCGAGCGCCGCCGGATCGAGCACCCGCACCAGCGCCCGCGAGGCTTCGGGCACGCTCTCCGGCTTGTCGGTGGTCGAGAAGGTCCCCGAGGCCTCCGCGTACGTGAACAGCCACCGGCCGTCCTTGAGCACCTCGATCGTCCCCGGAGCCCCCAGCTGCGGCGCCGGCGCCACCTCCGGCGCCGCCCGCTTGCACGCAACGAGTGCGAACAAGAGAGGAAGAACCAGTACGAAGCGCCGCATGGGTTGCCATTGTAGCAGTGGCGAGTGGAGGAAGGCTTTGCCAACCGGAGCGAGCGGGGGGCGCGGGGGGCACCGAGCGAGCGCAGCGAGCGAATGCCCCCCGATAAAATCAATTCACGCTAACGAGCTCTGCGCCGTCGCGGGCGCAGAAGGTCGCGTTGGGTTCGTAGCGCTGCGAGCAAGTGGGGCAGATCCTGCCGCCGGCGCCCGCATGCGCCATCGCCGGCAGCGGCAGCTTGTGACCCGCGGCGGGGCTGGCGAGCTCCTCACCGTCGAACGCGCAGAACCGCCGGCTGACGTCATACGAACGCCCGCAGCGCACGCAGGTGAGCCCGGGGGCGAGCCGCGATCCCGAGTCGGCAGAGGTGACCAGGTCGCGCGCGTCGAACGGGCAGAACCGTTCGCCGGCGTTGAACTCGCGGTGGCAGGTGGGGCAAACGCGGTGGGTCGGAGTCGGCGCTGCCGGCGTGAGGCGTAGCGACGAGCGCTCGGGCTCCCCTGCTGCCCCCGTCCGCCCCACCGCCGATTGCTGCTCGGCGCGCCGCCGCCGTTGCACGTACGGCCGCATCAGCGTGCCGATGAGCGCCAGAGCCAGCGCCGACACGATTCCGAACAGCAGGAGCTCGAGGGGCTGCATGACGGCGAGCGTGTCCGCTACTTCTTCTTGCGCCGGCGTGACTCGTTCATGGGCTCCGACTTGCCGATCGCGAGCTTCAGCACCGCCTGATCGACCGCCTGCCGGATGGCGTCCTTGATCGCGTCGCGCACCGCCTCCGCCTTGTCGGCGTCGATACGCTTCTCCGCCACCTCGGCCTCGAGGCCCGCCTGTCCGTTACCCGCGAACGCGAGCTTCGCGTCCGGGATCGTGGTCCCGAACACCGACAGCCGAATGTCGACCGCCAGCTGGCGCAGTTTGCCTCCCGGACGCGGCTCCTTGAACTCGGTCTTGAAGCTCTCGATCTTGGCGGTCACGTCGAAGCCACGCAGGTTGCGCTTCTTGAGCTCGGCCGCGAGTGCGCCGCGGTCCTGGCCCGGTCGGGCCTCGCCCGCCGGGCCGAGGTCGGATGCCCACTCGGGACGCTTGCTGAGCTCGTCCTTGAGCGCCTCGGCGGTGAACTTTCGCGTGGCGCTGTCCGCGTCGGGGACGGCCTTGACGCCCTGGATCTGGAAGAAGAACTTGGGGGCCGCCTCGACGGAGGCGGAGGCGACGGTCGCGAGCCCCCCCCACACGAGCGCCCCCAACAGCCAAACGGTTTTCATGGTAGGTCGTCGCCTCCTCGCGGGTATTGGCTGCCCGACTAGAGCTGCCTGTATACTGCGCCCCGTCTCCACACCTGGCACTGGCCATCAGGAATAGCACGAACCAACCCGTCGAGGCGCGACGAGAGGCGTCAATGATCAAGCTGACACTGACCGAAAAGGGCGGTGAGCCCAAGCTCCTGACCTTCGATAAGGACGAGATCACGATCGGGCGGGTTTCGGGCAACGACATCGTGCTGGCGAAGGGGAATGTCTCCAAGCGCCACTCGAGGCTCGCGTTGCGCGGCGGTCAGATGGAGGTCTCGGACCTCAAGAGCACGAACGGAACCTACGTTAACGGCCGCAAGATCGCGGGCCCGACGATGATTGGCCCCGCCGATCGCGTGTACGTCGGCGATTTTCTGATCGGCCTCGAGGGCGCCAGCGACGCCGCCGACGCGTTCGCCGGGGGTGCATCGCACGGCAACAGCGCCGCGCGGCGGATACCCGTGCCGCCCCCGCCCCCGCCGCCGCGCGCCGCGGGATCGGCCGCGGGACGGCTTCCGGCCGAGGACGACGACTTCGGCGGTGGCGGCGACGACGAAGAGGAGCTCGGCCTCGCCGCGCGGCCGCCGCGCTCGTCGCGCGCCAACATCCCGCCGCCGCCACCGCCCCCCCCGCCCCGACGGCCGCCGACCCCACTCGCGAGCCGCGCGCTCGATGAGGCGCTCGGTGACGATGGCGAAGCTTCCGACCTGTCGATGGACGATCGCCCGCGCAACTTCGAGGACACGGGCGCGGTCGGGCTGTTCGCGCACTCGCGCCGCCCCGACGACGAGGGCGACGGCGGGCCGTCGCGCCGCGCGACCGCCAACCGTCCGGGAGCGGCGGCTGCTCCACCACCACCACCGCCGCCGCCGCCCGCGTTCGGCGAGCGCGGCGCCTCGGGCCTCGCGAACATCGCTGCCGCCGAGTCCGCGGCCGGCTCGGCGCCCGGCTTCGAGGCGCTGCTCGCGGACACCACGGTCACCCACATCCTGCTCACCGGCCCAGACGCGGCGCTGGTCGATCGCGGCAACGGGCTCGCGCTGCACAATGACAGTCTCGGCGACGCCAACGCGGTCGCTGACGCGGTCTGGCGCTACGCCAACACCGCCTACCCGCCGCCGCCCCCCGACAACCCGGTGGTGGACGTTCGGCTCGGTGACGGGACGCGCGTGCTCGCGATCTTCCCCCCTGCCGCGCCGGGTGGCGTGGTGGGGTCGGTGCGCCGGCCGGGCCTGCCCGACCGCGCGCTGCTCGATCTCGTGCCCGGCGGCAGCCGCGACGTGCAAACGTTGCTCGAGGCGCTGGTGACCGCGCGCCGGAACGTACTCATCACCGGCGACGCGGCGGCGATTCCGTCGGCGCTGGGCGCATTCGGGCGGGCGATTCCGGTTGACCGCCGCGTGGTCGCGATCGGCGCGGGCGGCCGCGCGCGCATCGGTTGGACCGATCTCGCGCCCACCTCCGACATGGCGGGCCTGGTGCGCGTCGCGGCGGCGCTTCGCCCCGATCACCTCGTGCTCGGGGAAGTGGTGGGGAGCGAGCTCGCCGAGGTGGTGCTGGTTGCCACGCGCGGCACCGAGGGTATCCTGCTCGCGATGCCGGGCCGGTCCCCCGTCGAGGCGTTGACCCGCATCGCGGCGCTCGCCGCTCCGGGGCTTGGTGGCGCGGCGACGGCCGCGGCACTGGTCGCGGGCGCGTTCGATCTTTGCGTCCATCTCGTGCAGACCAACGATGGTCATTCGCGCATCATCGAAGTGGCTGAGCCGCGGGCGGCCGGCACCGAGGTGACCGCCGACGTGGCGCTGGCTATCTACAACGAGGGCTCGAAGCGCGACCTCTCGAGCGGCCGCCTCGCGGGTCGGGGCGTTTCGGCCCGCCTCGGCGCGGCGATGGCGGGCGCCGGTAGTCCGCTGCCCTCCTCCGTCGTCGGCAAGTGAGCCAGCGCCGGGGGCGTCCCGCCGGCGCGTTCTTCGATTCGTTCCGTACCGCGGCCGCGCGGTTGCCCGCGGGCCTCATCCGCGTGATGCCGCCCGCCGCGCCCGAAGACATGTCGCGCGCCGAATCCGCGCTCGGTCGCCCACTGCCGGACGACTACGCCTCGTTCGTGCGGTCATTCGACGGCGCGGACCTATTTCACGAGAGCGTGATCATCGCGGGCGTGGGCCCGCACGCCGCCCGTTCGCTGCTCGACTTCGACCGGACGCCCTACCCTCCCGCCCTGCTGCCATTCGCCGAGTCGATCGCCGGCGACGTGTTCCTGCTCGACGAGCGTGGCCGCGTGCTCCGCCACGATCCCGGGACCGACGAACGAGCGCTCGCGGGCTCGACCTTCGCGCGCTGGCTGGACGCGACAGTTGCGCGCGAGCGCCTGCTTTTCGGTCCGGACGGTGAATACGCGCCCGACGTGTTCGACCCCGCAGGCCAGGAAGTGCTGCCGGCGGTAGCGCTCCGTCAGGCCGAACGCGCGCTGAAGCTGGACCCGGGCTCCGCCGACGCCGCACATGCGCGTGGCACCGCGCTCTTGCGGCTCGAGCGCCGCCCCGAGGCGGCGCTCGCGTTCCGCGCCGCCGCCGAGCTCGAGCCCGAGAGCGCATGGCCATGGTTCGACCTCGGGCGCGTGCTTCTGGATCTCGACGACGCGCCGGGCGCGCTCGAGGCCTTCCGCCGCGCGGCCCGGGCCGACGCCAGTCTCGCGGGCGCCCGCCTGCTCGCCTGGGCGGCGCGCGCCGCGGTGGCGGCCGGCGACGACGCGGCCGCCGAAGCGTTGCGGGCCGACGCGCTGGCGCGCGAACCGGCGTTGGTCGAGGAGCTCGAGCGCTCGGCGCACGCCTCGGCCCAAGACGGCGACGCCGCCGCGGAGGCGGAAGCGATCGCGCTACGGGAGGCGATCGCCCCCGGGCGGCCGCGACCTCGCAGACTGCGTTTGGTTTAGGGGCCCGTCCTCGCGCCGTCCCTCGCCCTCGCCCCCTCGCCCCGTCCCGCCCTCGCCCTCGCC
>WNGA01014520.1_pt1 | contig 10642 bp, 10 predicted proteins | sample 5400061 | NCBI WGS metagenome assembly WNGA01 (sample SAMN13153366, study PRJNA577476) | soil metagenome | isolation source: 100 cm soil or saprolite under grassland replicate 2 | place: USA:California | collected 2016-06-15
TGATGCCCTTCAACAGGTCTCATAATCTGTTGGTTCGGGGTTCGAATCCCTGCGGGGGCACCAATAAAACAGCGAGGGTTCTTAGCTCTACGCTTCGTGAGTTAGCTTGAATACGTCCGACGCCTCGCGTTTAGAAAGCCCTCGACTGGTACTGATGCAGATTCAGCGCAGGGTTAAGCATAATTTCCTCCTTTAATATCCCCGCTTCCGGTAACGCGGGTGCGGAATCACCGGGTGCGATGATGACTGAGTTAAGCGGCCGAGCGTCTTGACATTTGCCTTGAGCGCTCGGTCTTCTACCTCGAGCTGCTCCTCCTCCATCAAGTCTCTCAACAGGTATCGTGCCGGCACCCTTTTGCCTGTAGGGTTGTCTCTGTTGTTCTTGTCTTTCCACCTTGAAATAGGAATGGCCAAAGTTATCAGTACAATTCGACTTGCACCGTTTTTGGCAATTCTCGACGCGTCGCTGAAGATTTTCTCTTATTCGAAGGGCTCGCATTCTCAGCGTATTGATCGGAACTCCAAACCGCTCAGCCAATTTCTTCCTGCTATCTATCTTCACGGCCTTCTCTCCGTGGTAGTATTGGAGAATTAATTCGCGGTTGTCCGAGGAAAGCTGTCGCAAGCACTGCCGCAGACAATCGATACGCGCTTCAGACTCATCAGACTGATTCGATGTGATCATTGAGCTTGGTAATTCCCTTAGCGCTTGCTGCTGCCTGACGCTTTCTTTGTTGATCTCCAAAAGAAGCATTCGCGCTACTCCGAGGTAGTAACTGGGCGGATTGAGAATCTCTTCGCCTTCAACCAGCCTTTTGGCGACCCGGTTAATCGTTTCGTCGGCATGATCTTCAGGGAAGGGGCAGCCGCGCCATTCAAAGAACCGCACCAATTTGCTGCGAGTCTCAAGATATTGCTCGCCAGCGCGCTCCCGATCTCCTCCCAGGGAGGCCAGCAATCTATCAAACGCTTCCTGCGTTAAAGTCCATTTGGGACGCGGAGCGGAAACCGCAGGCATAACGCTCGAAATGCTATCGTGAACAGTGAGTAATGATGCATTCATCGTTAAGCTCCCCTGACAACCTGTGTGTCTTAAATCCTGCTGCCCTAAAACCGACGTGATGAGGGCAATCAGATCAGCAGGCTCGAGCGCCAGTTAGTGATAGAAGTAGGGGTCAAGAACGCGAACCTCTGTGATGCGATCCACAGGTAGGTTGTTCCGTCTGGCTGTGCGCCGAATGGCCTCCGGCGACGGTGCATCACACGCGCAGTAGCTCTTCATCCCGTCTTCACTGACGTAGGAATGAATCCAGGTCACACTGTCTTCTTCATTATTTAGCACAACCAACCGACACATTTTTGCGCCTTCCTCGTTGACGGGAATCTTCAGTCCTTCCGGAAAGCTTCGTTCAACCATGTAACGCGGCATGGCAGTTCCTCCAAATTCCTTTGTATCTGCGTTTCTAAACGCGGACAGGAATATCCAAAGGCGGGCCTGATTGCGAATCGGAGCTATTCCCTATTTTGGAGCTGAGGGTTCCCTATTTTGATTTATAAGGCCTGATTGCAGAGCAACCAACACGGCTTCGACGCGGGTGCGCGCGTCAAGCTTTGATAGTATGGCGGAAACGGGATGGTCAACTGTCTTGAGCGAGATAAACAAGCGGTCGGCAATTTCGGCGTTGCCTAATCCATCAGTCATCAACGCAAGCACTTCCATCTGCCGACTCGTGAGCCCGACAGGGTTGTCTTTCGTGCTTGGTCTTGGGCCGCGCGGAACGCCTCGCATACCCCATATCCAGGACAACGGCAATTCGCAAATAAACACGTGGACTTATTGAAAACGCGCGTGTAAAAATGACTCCCTAAGGCGCAGCAAGAATTGACACCCCGGTACTCGGAGGACGTCGTCGCACAACTGAACCACAGCGTCAACCATGCTGACGCCGCCGGGCTTTTAAAGCTAAGGTTGACCGCCATTCCGAGTGTGCTTCCGACCTTTGAGCCAGACGTGGAGATTCTGAACTTAGTGGTCTATCCGCAATGCAGAGAATTCTAATAATCCGCGACGATCCGGCAGCTGTGCTCGGACTGGAACAGTCTCTGCAACTTCGTTCCTGCTCAGTTGAAGTTGCTGAAGGAGACGCTGATGCATTGCATCGCTTGCGCCTGAAGGCATTCGATGTAGTCTTGACGAGTCCCAGGAGCACCATTAAGGAGGACCTCTCGCTCGTTACTGAGATGGAAGGCATTCGACCGGGACTGAGGACGATAATCCTCGCTCCGGAAGCTACTCCAGAAGATGTGATTGCCGCGCTGCGCGCCCGCGTGTTTGCGTGTTTCAGTCGTCCGTTCGACGTGGCTGAAGTAGCCGGGATGATCGAACGTGCGCTTCAAGGCGGTGATTGGCGAAACTGCATTGAGGTGCTGTCGGCGCAGCCAGACTGGATCGCCTTGCGTGTAACCTGCCAGATGTTGACCGCCGAACGATTGGTTCGTTTCATGACCGAACTCAGATCGGATTTACCGGACTCGGATCGGTCCACATTGCTCACAGCGTTCCGCGAAATCCTGTTGAACGCTATGGAACACGGTGCTGGCTTCGATCCTGAAAAAGTAGTTGAAGTAGCGGCCGTCCATACACAGCGTGCGATTGTATATCACTTTCGAGATCCAGGCCCCGGCTTCCGCGGCAAGGCATTGCCACACGCAGCTGCGTCCAATTCACCGGAGAATCCTTTAGGACATATTGAATATCGCATGGCTCAAGGCATGCGACCCGGCGGTTTTGGTATTCTGTTGGCTCAGCAACTCGTTGATGAACTGATCTTCAACGAGCCTGGGAATGAAGTCTTGCTGATTAAACATACGGTCTGAGTTTGGCCTAAGGCTCGCTGTGCGACCAGGCCCTGGGCGGGCTGCGGCGCGGGTGAGAAAACCGACACTCAGTTAATCAGCTTGGGATTCTTTTGTCGCAATCCTATCTTAATGAGTGGCTTGGTTTGAATTGTAGGCGCTACTGGCCGACTAAATTAAAAGGAGATCACTATGTCCGAGATTCCTTCACCTGATCAGTATTCCAGTCACAAATACCTCGGTTAATCCCGCGCGCAGCTCGGGCCCGGCATTGTTTGTCGGCGGTTGGGCCATAGCGCAGCTTTGGCTGTTCTGGGTCGCACCAATAGTCGGAGCGACGCTGGCGGGATTCACTTACCCGTTGATTGCTGGTAGCCCTGATAACGATTAACCTGCAGCGTAGCCACTTGAAGGTTGCCTCGGTCATCAAAGATGTGACCGGGAGTTAGGGGAGAGATCTCTGGAAACCTTTGCCTTACTTAGTCAATGGTCTACTAATGAGCGGTTTTGAGCGTCGAGAGCGTCGAGATCTAAGATGAGAAATGGCAGTTCGGCACCGCTAGTAATCTGATCGAGTCTCTTGATTGCCGCTTCTCTGACATAACCACTCTGATGAAAGCTGGCCATTCCAAAAAGCGACACTGAAGCATCACCAAAGCACTCGAGCGAAACCAATTGCCCTGCCGACAATTTGTACCACTCGTAAAAGTAGTTTCCCGAGTAAGATGAACAACGATCGTTGGCATTTTGCGAGTAACCGCTGATTTGATTCCTCCTTCGTAGCGGCGACGGTCAGCTTCTGAAACTGCCGGAATGTGCACAGAGAGTTCTTTGGTGGCGAAGTAAGAGAGCTTCCGCCTCATTCTTGCAAGAACTAGCAAACAATCCCTCGCTATCAAGCAATGCCCGATTACCTGGGTATTGCTTGGCTCAGTGCTCGGACGTCTGAACCGGAATGAAGAAGCGGAAGAATGCCTTCGCAAAGCTCTGAAGGTCGATCCTGATTACGAAGAGGCCCATTACAATCTCGGCTACATCTATCGGCTGAAAGGTAAATCAAATCTTGCGGAGAAACATCTTAGACGGGCGATCGAGATTGATCGAAAAATTCATTGGCTTCTGCAGAATTGGGCCAGTTATTGTCGGGCTCGGGCCAGAACGATAGAACAAGGGAATCGGTAAGGCTCCTAAGAAAAGCGGTCGGCTATGACCCTGATGACGGATGGTCTAGGGCGTATCTGGCAAATGGGCTGTGGACTCTCAGAAGGCTGAAAGCGGCTGAAGAGCAGTATCGTAAGTTAAACAACTACCATTTGGGCAAGCATCTGCTTTATTGGGGACGAACGGTGGAAGCCAAAAGGTATCTCAGGAAAGCTGCTCATCTGGGCCACTCCAAAGCGGAGGAGCGACTTCGAGAAATTGAGCGGTGAACGACTCGCCAAACCCTACGCCGGGCAAGCTCCGAAGGGTCATCTGTCGACTCTGGTGGAAAGGTACCTTATGCGATCATCGCGGTCAGCGCCGAAATGATTATTAAGAGAACGCACAGAATCAGTGTTTTGTTGGCTAGCGTCAGACTTTCATAATAAGCAAAGGTTGGCCTTAGATGGCGCGATTATGGCGCGATCACGTACTCTGACGTAGCAAGATGTAACTAACTTTGACGGCTGCGGATTCGGTAAATACTGCCACATCTTGCTTGGTCCAACTTCGTTGAGGCCCTCAAACCGTCTCATAATCTGTTGGTTCGGGGTTCGAATCCCGGCAGGGGCACCAATCAACTAGCGAGCCCGAGTATATCTCCTGCGCAGATATAGCGAAGAATCGACAAACAAGGGTAAGAAGTTTAGGCAATGTTGAGTAAGGCTAGAAGTTTGGGCAATGTTGAGTAATCGGAATTCAAGGCTGAGAAAGTTCTTACACCCGCTTTCCAGCCGTATTTCGCGCAGCATCGGCACCGCACAAACCATCTCTCAAAGTCCAAGCCATGGACTAAGGCTGTTATTCAACTCCTGGTCAGTTCCTCAGATCCAGTCACAGCCTGATGTCTATGCATTTGCGGCTTACCTTGCTGAGCGGTTCGGCTGCACTCACGTCATAGCGATTGATCGGCCAAGTGCAAAAGATCTGATACATCTCTATCCCAAGTTTAAGATCATCGGAATCGTCCCCGGCGCCGACCTGCATTTTTACCTCCACCAATACGGATTCGGGACCTGGCTGGACGAAAGCGTGAATTTCGCTGCCACACTCTCGCTGCCCGAGGGGGTTCTGAAGCGTGCGGTCGTCGTCTGCAAAGATTTGGATCAATTTGATAACTCTGAGTCATTGTTAAGTAACCTGAAGATCCTGCTCGATCAAGCGCCGGTTTGTATTTTGACAAGTAGCGACAGGGATCTAAATCGAGCCTGTGGATTCCCCACAACTCTCACTCACACGGGCAGGTGGAATCTGATAGAGCTTGAGCAAATGCTGAGGTCTGAAGGATTCCGTCTTGAGTTCATCGGATGGACAGCAAGCGATAATATCAATTACGAAAAGAAAACAATCCTGGCGGTGATTACGAACGATGCTAATGCTAAGCAAATAAGGAAAACCACCCCCGTCGATTTTCGGGTAGTTGCCTTCATGGCCGCGTTCAACGAAGAAGACATCATAGTTCAATCGATTAAGAAGTGGACTGACCAGGGGATCAGTGTGCACATTCTCGAGAACTGGTCCACAGACGCCACCTATGATTTGGCGAAGGATTTGGAAAGCCGGCTCCCGGTCACTGTCGAAAGATACCCTAAAGATGGGCCATCAAAATATTTCGATTGGGGAGCCATGCTCCAACGCATGGAGGCGCTCTCCAGAGAGATCGAGGCCGACTGGTTTATTCGACGCGGCGCTGACGAAGTGTTGGTGTCTCCATGGCCGGGGGTAAGCTACAGAGATGCTCTTTATTTCGTGGACCAGGCGGGCTTCAACTGTGTAGATCATACGATTATTGAGTTTTGTCCAGTGGATGATGAGTTCGAGATGGGCATGGATCATGAAGCCTACTTCAAGCACTTTGACTTTAAGAACTTATCCCATCCGAGCCAAAGAAAAGCTTGGAAGAATTGCGGGCAACCGATCTCAACGATTGCATCGGCCGGACATGATGTACTATTCGATGGACGCCGGGTTTATCCCTTTAAGTTTTTGTTAAAGCACTATTCCTTCAGATCACAAAGACATGGAGAGAAGAAAGTCTTTCGCGAGCGGAAAGCCAGATGGAATCCCGAAGAGAGGGCCCGAGGATGGCATATACACTATGATTCCATGCAGGAAGGACACCGATTCGTGCAGTCACCGTCTGAGAAAACGGTTTTCGACGAAGACCATTTCCATAAAACTTATCTCGTAGAACGCCTATCCAGCATCGGCATCAACCGTAAAATCTAATTAGAACTCATATTCAAGATGCTGGAACATTCACATATTGACAGGGAAGGGGAAATGGACGATTTCTCGGAAACTTTCGGTTTGTCTCTGCCACATGTGCGCACTGCTGTCGTAATAGGCCATCCCGGTCACGAACTGCTGGTTCACGGTTGGCTCGAAGTAATGAATCCACTTGTCTTCGTATTTACCGATGGGTCGGGGCGGTCGAACCAATCAAGGCTGGCTTCAACCACAAAGATACTTAATCAGACTGGCGCGAAATGTGGCCCCATTTATGGACGCCTCACGGATGTTGGAGCATATGCAGCCATCCTAAACCACGATTTCGATCTCTTCATTGCACTCGCGAGGGAACTTTGCGAAGCGTTCGTCGTTGAGCGAATTGACTATGTTACTGGCGATGCTTTCGAAGGTTACAACCCAGTGCATGACGTCTGTCGTCTGGTAATAAATGCGGCAGTAACTGCTGCCCGACGCTCGAGAGGACATCGCGTTGGGAATCTTGAGTTCTCTATTATCAACCAACCGACCCACTGTCACGAACCGCTCCGTGCCGATGGAGTTTGCCGCATCCTGGACGACGCTGCCTTTGCACGAAAAATAGCGGCAGCGAAGGGATATACTGAACTTGCCGGCGAGGTCCAGGCGGCGGTGGAGCAAACATCAATTGCGGCACTTAGAGTGGAATGCCTGCGTCCGGTTGGCCCAGGTTCAGGTGAGTACGCTTGTGAGCAGCCTCCCTTCTATGAGTCCTATGGTGAGAAACAGGTCGCGGCGGGTCATTATCATAGAGTACTCCGATACCATGAGCACATGGCACCGCTTGCCGAAGCACTCAGTCGTTACGCTGAAGGCCCTTATGAGCCCTGACACACGGGCAGTAATTAAATCAAGAAACGTTACGGCCTAGTGCTTCCCGTCCAAGGTTGCCATTGTGGATGACCACAGAGAGTGCTTCAATCTCCTTATAAAGCTGTCGTACTCTAGGGCTGGAACCACCAGGGAAGAATGCTTACGCAACTGAAACTTGAATTCCTGAAACTGATCCGTTCCAGGAGTTTCTTTCTCTCCTCCATCGCACTGACGGCATTCGTGGCGTTGATGCTGTGGGGATTCTACTCTTACGCCGAGCGCAAAGCCGGTGAACAGGTAACGTCGCAGTTCAAATACACCTACGAATCGAAGAGTTATTTCAACGGCCTGACTTTCGCGCTCTACTCCGTGATGTTTTCCTTCAGCTTATTGATCCCCATCTTTGTGGCGATGACCGCGCGCGCGCAAATCGCCGGCGAACGACAGGCCGGCACGCTCCGCATGATCTGCGTGCGGCCGGTCTCTCGGGTTTCGCTGCTGCTCTCGAAATTCCTGGTCGTAGCTTTCTATACGTACTTGTTAGTCGCTTTCTTTATCGGATTGAATTTGTTGGTCGGGCTGTGCTTCGTGGGTTGGGGCGATCTGCAACTGTATCCGGGCGCGCTCAATCTCGTGGATGAACCAGTCATCTGCTTCATGAGGTTGAGCAAATCTGCAACCGGGTGGCGATCATTGACGCGGCCGTCTGCTCTACCAGGGCCCGGTTGAGGATTTGATCGCGAAGGACCACTGGATCAGGTTGAAAGTCGATAGAGTAGAGGACGCCTTCAAGCTGCTTTCGAGGGACCCGCGGCTTTTCCTGAGCCGCAACGGCGACCAATCTCTTTACGTCAAGGTCGAAGAAGAAATCCCACGCGTCAACGCCTTGCTGGTCCAGCATGGCTTCCGCGTGACGGAGCTTTCGCCTAAGCGGGAATCTCTCGAACAAGTATTCTTGCGTCTCACCGAAGAAGCACGAAAGCAAAGCAACAAGACCTGTGGGTGACCGCAGAACGTGTATCCCTCCCAGATGGCGCGATGGCGTGATTTTACGTAACAAGACCTAACTAACTTTGACGGCTGCGGATTCGGTAAATACGGGGTTATCTCGTTTCGTCTCGCCTTGTTGATGCCCCTCAAACCGTCTCATAATCTGTTGGTTCGGGGTTCGAATCCCTGCGGGGGCACCAAAGACATTGCCGATTTCCGATTGCAGATTGCCGATTTTGCGTGGCGCGATTTTGAAGGGAATGAGGGCGCCATCCGCGGCCGAGACGGTGTCAGAACTCATTCCGCCCGACTGAAACAGAGATTAGTTTGGTTGCCACTCAATACAGAACCGCGAGGGGTTCTATTAAGGGGCTGTCAAGAAAAAGTTCTCCTAAGCCGCCACAAATTCCTGTCAGCTGGCAATTCAACGTACCCGAAGCTGTTCAACGCCAATCACCACGCTCTTGTCGACCGTTTTTTTGGTTTTGCTTTTGCTGAGCCCGATTTGAATAGGTCGTTACCGTAGCGCCTGAGAGTCACTTAACAATTCTGAATTCTAGAATGTTAGTCCCGATCGTGGATTTATTAACTGAAGTTGGACAACAATTTCAGAAAAACCGGCCTAAAGTGACATCCGCATTCGTGGCACGACGATTGACAACATCTGTCCAATTCATACTGCTCACTGGTGAACTGTCTTCGTAGAAGGTATTTCTTAACGTAACTACAGTGTAGTAGGCGACCTATCAGATTCCTGATATCGGAACTCCCAGGGCCGACGTAAACGACGACGGAGAGAATTGAGCATCTACAAAAGGCTCACTACTCGCTTTCGTAGGCCACGTTCCGAGCCACCACACCTCGCCATCTTCGGCGTCTTCTGTAACAACTCCACAGCGGAGCGAATTCGACGCGGATGATTCTTGTGATAGTTCTACCGAATGGCACTCCCTTTTGCCGAATACGAAACGTCCTAACGAAGGAGGCTCCATGTTTCGCTATAGAGGTTTGCTTCTTCTCGCCGTGATCGCGGTTTTCCTGTTAACTTTTTTCCTGCAGCCAGGCGAAGCACGAAGAACCAACAGTAGACGCGATTCCCGCCTTACCAAAGAAAAAACCTCCCGCCCATCGGTAAAAATTGAATCGCCGCAACAAGGGAAAACAGAGCTTGACCTTGCTCGAGTCGAAGCGCTGAGAAGCCTTTATGAACAAATGAAGAGCGGCGCTCACTTTAGTGATCTGGAAGCCGCGCTCTTGCAGCGTTTCAGTGACGGAGACGACATTACGTTTGTCGAGGCTGACATGATCATTTCTCGGGCGCTTTATGATTTCTACGTTCGAGAAATTAGATTTTCGGAACTCAGAACTGACCAGCAATCACTGCTAACACAATACAAAGTGGAGAGCGCCACGCAGCCCCGAAGGATCGATAGCCTGGCGGAGCCGATCTTAACCGGAGATTTTCCCACGGTCCGCAAATCCACAGTAGCAGCACTTCCGAATGTCGCATCGGCCAATGACGAATGCTCTGGGGCGATCCCCCTGACCTTGAATATCCCCGAGGCGGGCGGTACCACTGGCGTTACTAATAACGACTATCAACTCAGTGGCAGTGCCTGCTTCACGGGCACCGGCAATACGGCGACAACCGCTTCCGGCCGTGATGTCGTTTATTCCTTTACAGCGCCGGCCGCGGGCCAGTATTCATTCCGCGCCTGGCAGTATGTCTCAACCGGCACTTCCAATGCGGTGGTCTACCTCGCCGACACCTGCCCGGCAGCGAGAGCACGGGCGGCGAGGAGCTTAACTGTGTTTCGCTGACCGCGGGCCAGCAGGTCTTCTTCTTCATTGACGAGGCGACGTTCGGAGCAGGCGGCAGCTTCTACGCCCTGGTGGAAGAGTGCGGTCCGATGGAGACTGAGCCAAATAACACACCAGCGACTGCGAACCCGCTGGCTTGTGGCATCCAGGGCCAGGTGAACCCGGCCACCGAAGCCGATTTCTATTCCATCGGCACCCCAGCCGCCGGCTCGCGGCTCTTTGCCATGGTCGACACTTCTACCGCCGGTCCCTCGGCAGATGTGGATCTGCGCGTCAACACGTCAACTGACACAGTTGAATACGACGACCTTGACGCCGACGTGGAGTTTGGTGTGAGCGGCTTCGCGCCAATCATTTCGGGAACCATCGCCAGCGGCGCGCCACTTTTCTACCAGGTGGACCGTTTCGGGGCCGCACCGACGGGAAACGCTTTCCCATATCGTCTCTACTCGGTCGTGCAGCCTGCGATTGAGAACGCCAGCGCGGAAAGTGAACCGAACGATACCACCGCCACCGCGAGTTCGGCGGCTAATAACTACTTCAGCGGGGCTCTGGCTGGGCCAGCGCCCTCCACTGACGCCGACCTCTATTCTTTCCCGGCCACTGCCGGCGACCTCATCATGCTCATTGTTGACGGCGATCCGTCGCGCAATAACACTCCGGTGGACACCAGACTGGAGTTGTTGGACAGCGC
>WNGA01018843.1_pt1 | contig 10642 bp, 8 predicted proteins | sample 5400061 | NCBI WGS metagenome assembly WNGA01 (sample SAMN13153366, study PRJNA577476) | soil metagenome | isolation source: 100 cm soil or saprolite under grassland replicate 2 | place: USA:California | collected 2016-06-15
GCTGATCACGGGCGTCTTCGTGGGACTGTGGTCGCTCATCGGAGACGCGGGTGAGACCTACAACCTCACCAACATCGGGACGCTGTTCGCGTTCGTGCTCGTATGCGTCGGCGTGCTGGTGCTGCGCCACACGGACCGCGACCGCCCCCGGCCGTTCCGGGTGCCCTTCGTGTGGCTCGTTTCGCTCACGGGCGCCGCGCTGTGCCTGTTCGTCATGGTCGGCCTGCCGCTGGAGACGTGGGTGCGCTTCGCGGTTTGGCTCGCCATTGGTCTCATCCTCTACCTGTTCTACGGCTACCGCCACAGCCGGCTGCACCGAGCCGCCTCGTAAGTGTCGTGAAGCTCCACACCAAGATCATCATCGGGCTGCTATCGGGCGCCAGCGTCGGCATCGTGGCGAACGCGTTTGCGAAGGGGGCGGCCTGGTTGAGTTGGACCGGTATCACGGCGGAGGCGGCGGAGCCGGTGGTGCGCTGGATCGGCAACAACCTTGCCGGTCCGGTGGGCCAGATCTTCCTCCGCATGCTGCTGATGACAATCGTGCCCCTCGTGTTCACGTCGCTCACCCTTGGCGTCGCGGGGCTCGGCGATATCCGCAAGATCGGACGAGTGGGCGCGCGGACGATCGCCTACTTCTTGGTCTCGACCGCCATCTCAGCGACCATCGGCCTGATTCTCGTCAACGCGGTCCGCCCTGGGGTTGGGCTCGATCCGGCGCTCGTCCAGGACCTGCTGGCGACCTACCGCTCCCAAGCCCAGGGGTTGCAGGCGGGCGGCGGAGGCAAGTTCGGCGTCGACATGTTCGTGAACATCGTGCCCCGGAATCCGATCCAGGCCGCGGCCTCGCTCGACATGCTGGGGATCATCTTCTTTTCCCTGGTGTTCGGCGCCTCGCTGACGCTGCTCCCCGAAGAGAAGACCAGACCGATGGTGCGCGTGCTCGATGCGCTGGGCGAAGCGGTCGTCAAGATCATCGACTTCGCTATGCGGCTTGCCCCCTATGGCGTGTTCGGGCTTATCTTCGTCGTGACGTCCCGCTTCGGCTTCGCGCTGCTGCAAAAACTGGGACTGTACGTCGCCGTCGTCCTCGTGGGGCTCCTCCTGCATGGCGCCATCTCGATCTCCGCGCTAGTCCGCGTATTCGGCGGTCTCTCGCCGCGCGTGTTCTACAGTCGGATCCGGGCGAGCATCATCACGGCGTTCTCCACCAGCTCGAGCAACGCCACGCTTCCGACCAACATCGCCGTCGCGGAAGAGGAGCTGAAGATCCCGCCCAAGATCGCCGGCTTCGTGCTCCCCCTCGGGTCGACGATGTGCATGAACGGCACCGCGCTGTTCGAGGGCGTCACCGTGCTCTTCCTCGCCCAGGTTTTCAGCGTCCCCCTCACGTTATCCCAGCAGGTCGTCGTCATGTTCCTCAGCGTGATCACGGCCGTTGGCGCCGCAGGTGTCCCCGGTGGATCGCTGCCGTTGTTAATGGGCGTGCTGGCCGCCGTGAAGGTCGAGCCACTGACGATTGCGTTGATCATCGGTGTGGACCGAATCCTGGACATGTCTCGGACCACGATCAACGTCGTGGGTGACCTGAGCGCGGCGGTGTACGTGGCGCGAACGGAAAGCGAGTGGGATCCGCGATCCGTGAGCGCGGACGTTAAGCTAGCCGCCTAATTCTTCCGCCAGTTTCAGCGCCCCCACTGCCGCATCGATCCGGTCGGGCACGAGCCGCGCCCGGCTGAGAGCGACGCCGAGCCGTTCCTGGAACGCGGCCGTGAGCGGCGACTCGGGCAGCAGCAGGCCTCCCGCGATGGCGACCGGCAGCGGCCCCGTGCCCGGAAAATGCCGCGCTAACGCCACGGTCAGCTCCACGAGCTCGCGCGCCGCGTCGTCCACTGCCTGGCGCGCCACTCGTTCGCCTTCGCGCGCGGCGCTGAGGACGTGCGGCGCAAGGGCCGCCAGCTGGGCCGGCGTGGCGGTTGCGGTCCAGCGCACCAGATCATCGAAATGCTGGAGGCTGAGCGCTCCCAGCAGCCGCGCCAGCAGGGTGGATCCTTCGCCTCGGCCGTCCTGCGCCCGGGCCGCTACGTCGAGCGCGCGGCGGCCCAGCCAGTAGCCGCCTCCCTCGTCACCTAGTTGCCACCCGTACCCGCCGATGCGGTGCAGCTCGCCAGCGGGGTCACGCGCGTAGGCGATCGAGCCGGTACCCGCGCTGACGAGGATTCCGGGGCCGGTGCCGAATGCCGTGGCGAGGGCGACCTCGCCGTCCGCGAGCACCCGCACGCGCCGCGCCACACCGGCTTCGAGCAACGCCGCCTCGAGCTCCGCCTGCTCCTGGGCGCGCCCCGCGCCGGCGGCTCCCACCACCGCTCGCTCGACCGGCAGATCCAGTCCCGCCTGTGCGGCGGCGCGCCGCGCCGTTTCGGCCAGCACCGCCGCCGCCGTGGCCGTCCGCACCGAGCAACAGAGCGGACGGGCGGTCAGGCGGACGGGCGGAAGGTGGCGTCATGCGGAGAGCGTCTGCCGTCCGCCCGTCCGCCCGTCCGCCTGTCCTATCAGTGACGACAGCATCCCCACTGCCACCGTCACCGCCGTCCCCAGTGGCACGTACCACGGCCACGCGAGACCCGGCAGCACGCGCCACGGCACCCCCAGCACGATCGGCGTCATGGCGAGGACGCTTACGATGATCGCCACGATTACGTCGCGCTCGCGGGCGCGCGGCCACAGCCCGCCCAGCAGATACGTGCCCAGCAGGCCGCCGTACGTGATCGACGCGATGCTGAGTGCCAGCTGCACGACGGGTGTGTTTTGGTTCCGGAACGCCATGGCACCGGCGACCAGCACCGCCGTCCACACCAGCGTGAGCCAGCGGCCCACCCACAGCAGGTGCGTCGGGTCGTGGCGCCCGGTGAGCGGCGCGTAGAAGTCCTGGGTCGAGGCGGAGGCGAGGGAGTTGACCGCCGAAGCGTGACTGCTCATGGCGGCGGCGAGGATGCCCGCGATGACGAGCCCGGCGAGCCCGGCCGGCAGCTGGGTGATCGCGAACGTGGGATAGATCGCGTCGCCCCGCATGGCGGGCCCCGGATCCGCGCCCGCGAGCCACAGGCTGGTCCCCACGAGCAGAAACAGCGCGAATTGGAGGATGATGAACACCCCGGACCCGATGAGAGCCCGCTGCGCGTCCCGGAGGCCCCGGGCGGCAAGGAGGCGCTGCACGATGAGGTGATCGGTGCCGTGGGAGGCGCCGGCGAGCAGCGCTCCGCCGAGGACGCCGCCCCAGAACGTGTAGAGGACCTTGAACGATGGCGTGAAGTCGAGCGCGACCAGCTTCCCGGCGTCCCAGGCCCGTGCGAACGCCCCCATGCCCCCCGCGAGATGCGTCGCCACGATGAGGGTCGCCGTCCCGCCCACGAGATATACGCCGAGCTGGATCACGTCCACCCACACGACGGCGCGCAAGCCCCCGACCCAGGTGTAGATGACGGTGACGATGCCGATGGCGAGAATGCCTGCGGCGAGGCTCCACTGCGTGATGATCGCGAGCGGAATCGCCGTGGCGAAGATGCGGACGCAGTCGGCCAGGGCGCGCGTCAGCAGGAAGACGCCCGAGGCGGTCCGCCGTGCCCCCGTCCCGAAGCGCCGCTCCAGCCGCTGATAGGCCGTGTCCTGGGTCCCCTCGAAATAGCCGGGGAGCAGGAACGCCGCGACGCCGATGCGCCCGACCAGATACCCGAACGACAGCTGCAGGAAGGTGAGGTCGCCGCGGGCTGCGAGGCCAGGGACCGAGATGATGGTGAGCGCGGACGTCTCGGTCGCGACGATCGAGAGCATGATGGCCCACCACGGCAGGCCGCGGTGCCCGAGAAAGTAGTCGCTCGCGTCGCGCTGGCGGCCGGCGAGCACGAGGCCGAACACGACGACCGCGGCGCAGTAGGCCGCGATGACGGCTACGTCGAGCGGGCGCACGGCCGGGAGGGGGCAGCAAAAAGCCCGCGACGCGCGCGGGCTTGGAATGCCGACCAGAAGGGGGCCAACGGCTTCACACCGTGAAGGATGATCCGCAGCCGCAGCCGCCCGTGGCGTTGGGGTTCTCGAAGCTGAACCCCGACTCCTGGAAGTTGCTCTTGTAGTTCAGGGTGACACCGTTCAAGTATTGGGCGCTGAAGGCGTCGACGAAGCACCGCACGCCGCCCGTCTCGATGACGAGGTCGTCCTCGGCCGGCTTGTCTTCGATGTTCAAGCTGTACTTGAATCCCGAGCAGCCGCCCGGAAGCACCGCGATGCGGAGCCCGGCGGTCTCGGGCGACACCTTCTCCTCCGCCATGAACTTCCTCACCTCGACCGCCGCCTGCTCGGTCACCGTGAGGGTAATGGGACTCGTGTGTTGCGTCGTGGCCATTGCGATCCTCCAGTCACGTGCGAACTTAGACAGTTCCTGCGGGCAAGTCAACTCTCTGCCGCGAGGCTGCCGCCGCTATGCGACTAACGCTCGCCGATTGGTCGGTCGTCGCCCTGTACTTCCTCTTCAATATCGCCGTCGGCCTGTATTACAAGAGCCGCGCCAGCCGGGACACGGCGGAGTTCTTTCTCTCCGGGCGAAACGTGCCCTGGTGGCTGGCCGGCACGTCGATGGTGGCGACCACGTTCGCCGCGGACACACCCCTCGTCGTCACCGGCCTGGTCGCGCGCAACGGGGTGGCGGGGAACTGGTTGTGGTGGAACCTGCTCGCGAGCGGGATGCTGACGGTGTTTTTCTACGCCCGATTGTGGCGGCGCGCCGGCGTGATGACCGACATCGAGTTCTCGGAGATCCGCTACGCCGGCCCGCCGGCCGCGTTCCTGCGCGGCTTCCGGGCCCTCTACTTGGGCCTGCTCATGAATTGCATCATCCTCGGCTGGGTCAACCTCGCGATGGCGAAGATTCTCCAGCTGGTGTTTGGCATCTCGAAGGGCGAGGCGCTGTGGATTGTGGTCGGGCTGATCGTGCTGACGTCCGCGATCTCGACGCTCTCGGGGCTGTGGGGCGTGCTGGTGACCGATCTGTTCCAGTTCGTGATCAAGATGGGCATGGTGATCGTGCTGGCCGTGGTGGCGGTGCAGGCGGTGGGGGGGATCGAGGCGATGAAAGCGAAGCTCGCCGTGATCGACCAGCTGCGCGCCACGAGCGGGAGTCGGGGGTCGGTCTTGAGCTTCGTCCCGGACGTCGGCTCCGCGTGGATGCCGATGCTCACCTTTTTCGTCTATATCGCCGTGAATTGGTGGGCCACCTGGTACCCGGGGGCCGAGCCTGGTGGCGGTGGCTACGTGGCACAACGGATGCTGAGCGCGAAGGACGAGAAGCACTCCCTGCTCGCGACGCTGTGGTTCAACATCGCGCACTATGCCGTGCGGCCCTGGCCCTGGATCCTGGTGGCGTTGGCGTCGCTCATCCTCTATCCCGGGCTTGCCGACCCGGAGACGGGCTACATCCGGGTGATGATCGACTATCTCCCGTCCTCGCTCCGCGGCCTCATGGTCGCCGCGTTTGCGGCGGCCTTCATGTCCACCATCGCCACCCAGCTCAACTGGGGCGCCAGCTATCTCGTGAACGACTTCTATCGGCGCTTCCTGCGTCGCGATGCCACCGAGCCGCACTACGTCCTGGCGTCGCGAGTCGTCACGGTCCTGCTCACGGTGATTTCCGCCGCCGTGGCCTTCCGCATCGAGTCGATCGGGGGTGCGTGGAAACTGCTGATCATCACGGGCGCCGGGACCGGCGCCGTGCTGCTGTTGCGTTGGTACTGGTGGCGCATCAACGCCTGGAGCGAGGTCGCGGCGATGATCACGGCGTTCGTGGTGTCGGTCGGGTTGCAAACGATCGGGGGGCTGGATAGCGACCGGCCGTTGGACTTCGCGCAGATTGTGCTCGTCACGGTGGCCGTGACCACCGTGGGGTGGCTCGCGGTCACGTTCCTCACCCGACCCGAGTCCGAGCAGACGCTGGTGGCCTTCTACCGCCGCACCCGGCCTTCGCGGGCGGGCTGGGGACCCGTGGCCGCCCTCGCGCCCGACGTGCGCCCGTCCGCCGACGGCCTCGCCAACCTGGTCGACTGGATAGCGGGTTGCGTGCTGGTGTACGGCGTGCTGTTTGGCTTGGGAAAACTGCTGCTGCACGAGACGCTGCCGGGGGTGGGGCTGCTGGGAGTCGCCGCTATCGCGGGCGGCATCATTTATCGCGACTTGTCGCGGCGCGGCTGGCAGACGGTGGTGGAATAGCCGCTAGGGCTACAGCTCTGGATGGGTGAGGGCGTCGGCCACGAGGTCGGCTACACGCGCCCGGACCCGGAGGATTGCGGTGTTTGCCCGCGTGGGGTGGACACGGTTCGTCAGCAGGACGATGAAGCAATCCCGGTCCGGGTCCATCCACATCGACGTCCCGGTGAAACCGGTGTGGCCGAACGAGCGCCGGGACAGCTTCGCGCCCGCGCTGGAGTAGCCCGAGTCCGCCGGCGTATCCCAGCCGAGTGCGCGAGTCGAGCCCGCGGGCAGGCTCTGACGCTGGGTAAATTCCGCGACGGTCTCGGCCCGAATCAGCTGCAGCGTATCCCAGGCCCCTCCGTTCAAGAGCATCGCGGCGAAGCGGGAGAGGTCGAGCGCGTTGGAGAAGAGCCCGGCGTTTCCCGAAACGCCACCCAGCCGCGCGGCACTCTCGTCATGCACTTCTCCCCGGATCGAGCGGTGACGGAATACGGTATCGTGCTCGGTGGGCGCGATCCGGTCGCGCCACGAGGCAGGCGGCAGGAACCGCGTCGCGGGCATGCCGAGCGGTCGGAACACCCGCTCGGAGAGAAAGCGGTCGAACGGCTCGCCGGTCACGCGTTCCACGGCCTGCATGAGCACGATGGCGCTCAGGTCGGAGTAGCGATAGCTCGTTCCCGGCGGCGCGACGAGCGTCGTCGTGTCCACCGCGCCGAGCGCCGCGGCGCGAGTGGCCGTGGAGTCGTACAGCGGGAGGTCCGCCACCAGGCCCGCCGAGTGCGTCAGCAGGTGGCGAACCGTGACGCGATCCTTCATGGACCCACGGAACTCGGGCACGTAACGCGCGATCGGCGCGTCGAGCTCGAGCCGGCCCGCGTCCACCAGCAGCATGCAGGCGGTCGTGAGGCCCACGACCTTGGTGAGGGAGGCGAGGTCGTACACCGTACCCGCCTCAACGGGCCGCGGGTCGTCGAGGCCGTAGTGGCCGACCGGCGCGAGCAGCGCGAGCCGGCCGTGCCGTCCGACGGCGAGCACCGCACCCGGGAATGCGCCGCTATCCACTTCGGCCCGGAGATACGCGACGACGCCGGCGAGGCGCGTGCTGTCGAAACCGAGGGATGACGGCGCCGCCCGCGGGATGCCCGCGCTCGCCGGGACCGGCGTCCCCTCCCTGGCCCCGGTGCTGCTGCACGCCGTGATCAGGGCAACCAGCGTGAGCGTGACGCGGCACCTCACGGCTGTGCCGCGGGGACCGTCACGCCCCAGCCGAGGGGGTAGTCCGGCGGGATGCGAGTGGGGAGGTGGCCACCGATCGGCACGCGGCCCAGCAGCGCGAGCGCCACGGCGCGCTCCGAGGCCCGCACGCCGCTCCAGGCGATGAGGTAGGACCGCACCGTCGGCGTCTGGTTGAGGAGATAGGGGCTGCCGAGCGACACCAGCACCGTGGGCCGCGCGGCATCGGTCACCGTGATCAGTTGAGCGAGCGAGTCCGGGAGGGCGATGTTCCCCTTCCCTGAGAGGGGCCGCACATTGGCGACGAACACCGTGGCCGGCGCCCGCGCGATCGTGGCGCGCGCCGAATCGTACGACAGGGTTCCCGACATCGGCCACAGCCGGAAGTACTCGACCGTGTCGCCGCCCTGGCGCAACAGGTCGGTGAGCAACTGGCCGACGCCGCTGTTTGCTTCGTCGGCGTACGCGACCAGGGCGATCCGGCCGGGACGTGCCCGCAAGGCGTGGAGCCCTCCGCCCACGTCGCGCACGAGCGTGAGGGAGCGTACCGCGAGGTCGGTGGCTGCGTCCTGGAACCGCTTGCTGCCGACCACGTGCGGGATGGAGTCGAGCGGGACGGTGCGGCGCTCCAGCAGGCCGAGCCGACGCTTGATCTCGAGCACGCGGCGCACCGACTGCGCGAGTCGCTCCGGCGTGATCCGTCCCGCTGCGATCGCCGCGGTCATCGCGGTGAGAGCCGAGTCGGGGTCCGCCGGCATGAGCAGCAGATCCGAGCCCGCGAGGAACGCCCGCACCGTCGCTTCGCCGGCGCCGTACTTCGCCACGATCGCGCCCATCGTCAGGGCGTCGGTCACGACCAGGCCGGGGAAGCGCAGCGAGTCGCGCAGCAGCCCGGTGAGGACGGCCGCCGACAACGTCCCCGGCTCGCTCGACCCGGTCAGCGCGGGGAACGCGATGTGCGCGCTCATGACGACGTCCGCCCCGGCGGCGATGCCGGCGCGGAACGGGATGAGCTCGAGCGAGTCGAGGCGGGCGTAGCCGGCGGTGATGACGGGGAGGCCGATGTGCGAATCGGTCTGCGTATCCCCGTGGCCGGGGAAGTGCTTGAGCGTGGCGAGCATACCGTGCTCGTGCAGGCCGCGCACGTACTCCGCGACCATGCGGGACACCGTGCGGGGGTCCTCGCCGAACGAGCGGATATTGATGATCGGGTTCGCGGGGTTGTTGTTGACGTCGGCATCAGGGGCGAAATTGACGTGGATGCCGACGGCCCGGCCCTCGACGCCGGCCGCCGCGCCGATCGTGTAGGCATCGTGGGGATTGCCGGTGGCGCCGACCGCCATGATCTGCGGGAATGCGGTCGCGCCCACGACGCGCATGCCGGCGCCCCACTCGAGATCGGCCGATACGAGGAGGGGCAAGCGGGATCGTAGCTGCAGCGCGTTGAGCTTGGTGGCGATGTCGAGCGGGGAGCCGACCGAGATGATGAGCCCGCCGACTTCGAGCGAGTCCACCCACCGGGCCGCTACCTGATAGAGCGAATCGTCCAGGGCGGTGTAGCTTCCCGAGAGCCACGGGATGACGAGCTGCCCGACCTGTTGGCGGACCGTGAGGCCGGCGAGCAGCGAGTCGACGGAGACCGCGGGGACGGGGAAGGAGGGACGGGGGACGGGTGTGGCCGTCCGTCCGACTGCTTGACCGCCGGCACAACCCAGCACGGCGGCAACGACCAGGAGCCTATGCGCCCGCATTCTCTCTCGCTGTTGGTGGTGATCGCCTGCGCCGTGCCCCCACCGACCCCCGCGGCGGCGCAGGTACGACCGGGGATCGAGGTGTTGCTGTCGGACTCGATCGGCGTCGTCGCCGGCAAACGCGTCGCGTTGCTCACGAACCAGACCGGCGTGGACCGCCTGGGGCGGCGCGACATCGACCTCCTGCGCGGCACGCCGGGCGTCCGCCTGCTGGTGATCCTGAGTCCGGAGCACGGGCTCCGGGGCACCGAAGACCGTCCCGGGCTCCCCGATGCCGTCGACTCCGCCTCCGGTCTACCAATCTATAGCCTCTACGGTGGGACGCCGCTGTCGGCGATCGCTGCGCTCGACACGGTGGACGTGGTGCTCGTGGATTTGCAGGACGTCGGCGCCCGCTATTACAGCTACCCGACGACGGCCGTGCTCGTGATGCAGGAGGCCGCTCGCCGCGGCAAGCCCGTGGTGGTGCTCGACCGGCCGAACCCGATCGGCGGGGTGGCGTCCCAGGGAAACGTGCCCGCCGGCCCTCGCCCAGTGGAGCGCGTGTTCGACTTCCTCGGCGTGCCGATGCGCCATGGCATGACGATCGGCGAGCTGTCGCGGTTCGCCAATGACGTGCTCGGGATCCACGCCCGGCTCACCGTCGTGCCGGCACTGGGTTGGCGACGCGCGATGTTTTACGACGACACGGGACTGCCGTGGGTGCGACCGTCGCCCAACATGCCCGATCTGGAGAGCGCGCTGCATTATCCGGGGACGTGCCTGTTCGAGGGCACGAATCTCTCGGTCGGGCGCGGCACCGCGTTCGCGTTTCAAGTGATCGGCGCGCCGTGGCTCGACACCGGTGCCGTGTTGCCGCGGCTGCGGGGTGGCGGACGGTGGGCACAGGAGGGGTTGAACGGCGTGGAGCTCTCGGGCGTGGCGTTCACTCCGCGTGGACCGACCGACGGGAAATACGACGGCATCGAGGTCCGCGGCATCAGGTTGCGCGTGACGGATCGGCGGCGCTACGATCCGACGCGCGCCGCCGCGCTCGTGCTGGCGGCGATCCGGGCGGCCCAACCCGATTCGCTGCGTTTCGATGCGGCACGCTTCGACCGCCTGGCGCAGGGCGGGGAGTTGCGGCGCGCGGTTCTCGCGGATCGCACCGCGGACGCGATCTGGCGGGCGTGGGACGGGCCGCTCACGCGGTTTCGGCGGTTGCGCGCCAAGTACTTGCTGTACTAAGCCCTCCATCGCGGCGCCCTTGACTCGGCTCCCTCTCGGCTCACCGGAGCGTCGGCGTGGTGGGGCATGACTTTGGTCATGTTGATCCCCACCGGAGGGTCGCACCTTCGCCGGTGCTCTCCGCGCCCACGCTTCAGTACCCGGAGCTGTTGCGGCAGGCGCAGCTTCAAGGCCGCGTGTTGGTGCAGGCGAACAAA
>WNGA01016341.1_pt1 | contig 10640 bp, 5 predicted proteins | sample 5400061 | NCBI WGS metagenome assembly WNGA01 (sample SAMN13153366, study PRJNA577476) | soil metagenome | isolation source: 100 cm soil or saprolite under grassland replicate 2 | place: USA:California | collected 2016-06-15
AAACTCTTCGGCCGGCCGCCCGGTGCACTGCGACGCAAGACGATCACGTCCGTTCCTCGAGGCGGAGGGGCCGAAACCGGCGTGACCGTTCACTTGCGGTACCGAGCTCCCTACGACTGGCCGGCCATGTTGGCTCACCTGCAGGCGCGGGCGATCGAGGGAGTCGAGCAAATCGATGGCAGCCTCTATCGGCGGACGATCCTGCACGATGGAAGGACGGGCACCGTCGAGATCGTCCATGTACCAGACGTCCAGAGCCTCGCTGCAACGATCCGTTTTCCTTGCATCCGTGCACTGCCGGTCATCGTGGGACGCATCCGCCGCGTCTTCGATGTCGCGGCCGACGTCGCGACGATCGGCGCGCATCTCGGGCGCGACCCTCTGCTTGCGCCCTTCGTCGCCGCTCGCCCGGGTTTGCGCGTGCCCGGCGGATGGGATGGCTTCGAGGTCGCCGTGCGCGCGGTCCTCGGCCAACAGGTCGCCGTCGATCTCGGCCGCCAGCTGGCGCGGCGACTTGCACATCTTTGCGGCAGCGCGCTGTCGCCGGATCCGCCGATCGGCGATCCGCTGTTTTTGGTTTTCCCGACGCCGGCGCAAGTAGCCAAGGCGGATCTGTCGGCGCTTCGAATTCCCGATGCGCGAAGGCAAACGCTCGCCGCTCTGGCACGAGCCGCGATGGCCGATCCACTCTTGTTTCAGCGGCTCGATACCATCGAGCACACCGTGCGAAGGCTCAGCGCGATCCGCGGGATCGGCGAATGGACGGCGCACTACATTGCCCTGCGTGCGCTGCGCGATCCAGATGCGTTCCCCGCTAGCGACATTGGTCTCTTGCGCGGCGCCGCCCAGCCCAACGGCGCGAGACCGACTTCCGCGGAGCTTCAGGCGCGCGCGCATCGCTGGCGACCGTGGCGCGCTTACGCTGCGCAGCATCTTTGGGCAGCCGACGCACGAACGCCATGAGAAAGAAACGCGTCATGACCGAAAGACGTCGCCTCCTCTTCGACCAGCTGAATACGCCGATCGGTCGCCTCGCCCTTCTGGCAGACGAAAACGGGCAGCTCCGCGCGGTCGGATGGACCGAGGGGCACGTTCGCATGCAGGAGCAGCTTGCTCGGCGGTCTCGGGATCGAGATCTGCCGCTCGTTCCGGCCACCAATCCGGGCGGACTCACCGCCCGCCTAATCGCATATTTCGAGGGCGACTTGGCGGCAATCGATGGCTTGTCGGTCGCAATCGCCGGCACCGATTTCCAGCGCGCGGTCTGGCGGGTCCTTCGGGAAATACCCTGCGGCGAGACCTGTTCGTACCGCGAGCTCGCGCGCCGAGTCGGCAAACCGGCCGCCGTCCGCGCGGTCGGCGCCGCGAACCGCAGCAACCCCGTCGCCATCGTCGTGCCCTGCCATCGGGTCATCGGCGCGAACGGCTCGCTCACCGGCTACGGCGGCGGATTGGACCGCAAGCGCTGGCTTCTCGCCCACGAGCAGCGCACCGCCGCGATTTAGCATTACTGCCGCAGACTTCTCGCTACCAGATCGATCATCGGAGCGACTTCTGCGGCCACTCAAACTGACCGGACAGGCAGATTCTCGGTTCGGCGAAGCGTGGCTGGCCGGGCCTTGCGGCTGGTTTTTTTCGAAGATGCCAAGACTCAGGCAGTAAAGTTAGAAAGGCGGGAGGGCCACTCCGCGGTACGCCATGCTCGTCGATCCATTCACGATGTTCACGACGGTTGCGTTTTCCGAGCCTGCGTCGGTCAGCGTCAAGATGTGCTGCCCGCTCGGGTTGCCGCCGTCAGCCGTGGTCGCAATGAGAATGACGCTAGCGCCGGAAAGGTAAGCGGTGAGGCCGCGCACGCCAATCCCGCCGAGGCCTGACGTGAACGTGGTCAGAAGCGTCCAGCGCGAGGCGGCTGCGTCGAAGGTCCACTTCTGGATCCCGCCCCCGGTCGCCGTGGATCGATCGTCGGCGATGTAGAGCGTGCTCGTACCGATGAAGACGAACGCGAAAGGACTCGCGCTCGCCGCCGGCAAACCGGGAAGGGACGTCGCAGGTGCGGGGGATATCGGCAACCCGCTGCCGACCGTGAAGACATTGGTGAATGTCCCGCTGTTCGATGTGCCGTAAAGCTGCCCATCCACGACCTGCACCGCCCGCACGTTCGTCAAATTGGAGCTGATCGGCGACGCAGCGACACCGCCGAGCGGTGCGAGCTGGACGCCGCCGCTCGCACCGCTCACCCAAAAGCGCGTGCCGTCGTCGGTCACCGCGCCGCGGACGTTGTTTCGGTCGAACGCATTATTGATCGAGGTGCTCGTGTCGACATTGCCCGCGGCGTCGATCCGGGCGACCACGCGGTTCGTGGTGGTTGCGGGCGTGCTCGCGACGCTGGCCGTCGGTGCGACGACCGCGTCGGCATCGTAGCCGGCGAGCGTCAGGTAGTGTCCATCGGAGGAACGCGCGAGCGCGCCCTCGGAGCTCGCCTGTCCCGAGTTGGCGAACCGTCGCTGCGAACCCGACGAAACCGTGGGCAACTGAATCGTCCGTAGCAGCGCGCCGCTGGTCGTGTACTCGTCGAGGAACACGGGCGCTGCCGCGCTCGAAAGCGCGACGGACCCATTGCCCAACCGCACCACCATGAACGCGGTCACGCATCGGCCCGAACCATCGCAGACATTGCCGCCCGATTCGCTACAGGGCGCCCCAGCTGGTGCGTTCAGGTGCGAGGGGACGCCGCCGATGCACACGTCGCTGGTGCACCCGTTGTCGTCGGCGAGCACGTCGCCGTCATCGAGCACGGTCAGCAGCGCGCCGCCGTCATCGCATTGAACCCTGCGGCAATCACCGACGACTTGAGAAGCGCTGGGCTCGAATGCCGGCCGGAACACCACCCCGCAAATGCCGGCTGTGCACGTTCGCGCGGCGCACTCGGTGTCCGCGCCTGGGCAGTCATTGGCGGTGATGCATCCCGTGCACGAACCAAGCCCGTCGCAAACGTTGGCGTTCCCGCACGAGAGACCGGCTGGCGCAGCGGTGTTCATGGCCACACCACCGGAGCAGAGATCGTTCGTGCAAGGATTGCCATCGCTCGGCACGTCGCTGTCGTCGACGACCGAAACCACGTTGCCAGCGCCGTCGCATTGGTTCTGACGGCAATCGCCCGCCGATTGACTCAGGACTGCCGACCCTGCCGGCGCTTTTTGCACCCCGCACACGCCGGCGACGCACGAGCGCACGATGCACTCGCCATCCGAGCCCGGACAATCGGAGGCAGCGAGGCAGGACACGCAGGCGCCGGCGCCATCGCATTTCGTGCCTCCGCTCTCGCTGCAGACGGTACCGGCGGCAGACGGCGCGTGCGACGGGAGGCCGGCCGCACAGGTCTCGGTCGTGCACGGGTTGGCGTCATCCGCTGGAACATCGCTTTCGTCGTCGACGACGACGACTTTGCCCCCGCCATCGCACTGATTGCGGCGACAATCTCCCGCGGTCTGCTCGCCGATAGCCGTTCCCGCCGGCAAGGCGGGCGGCGTGCACGACGCGGTCCCCGGATTGCACATCCCGTCGCGTAAACATGGATCGCTCGCAGGGCAGGTCACCGGCGCCGGCGAAACGCATGCTTCGGAGAACGTCGCGTTCTGCGCCTGCCAGGCGGGAAGCGCCGAGGGAGCGATCGAAAAAGCGAAGATCTGCGTTGGCTCTCCGGCGAGAAAGTCGTTGTCGTGCGTCACCAAAAGCAGGTGGCTGCCGTCGGGCTGGTCGGGCCCGAACGCGATGCCTTCGATTTTTTCGGGGAAAGTCGGACCGGCGAGCGCGTAGGCAGGCGCGAGCAGATCGAGGAACGGCCATTTCGTCACCGGAGTCACGCCCGCTGGCGTACCGGTGCTGGGCAGCGATGCGATTTCGCTGATGTCGCTCGCCCCCGCGATGTCGACGAGGAAGAGCTTCTTGAACCTCGCGCTGATGCCACCGTCACCATCTCGCTCGAGCACGAGAAACTGATGGTCGTTGACGGCAACGATCTCGTTGACGCCGTGGCTCTTGTCCTCCATTCGATAGAGAAACTCGCGCGTCGCACCGGTTGCCAGGTCGATCTCGAGGATCCGATTGTTCGTACCGATACGCTTGTTCGACGAATTGAGAGCGCCGTCTTGCATGAGCGGACTTTGCATGACGCCGTAGAGCTTCGAGCCGTCCGGACGGATGGCGAGCCCCTCCATCCCGCGATTCGGAATCCGGCCGCTCGCGTTGAAGGGCGGCAGCTCGCGATCCTCGAGACCCGGCTTCTGGATGAGGAATTTGGGCGGCACCGGCAGTGCGCGCAGACGGTTGCCGCTCGCGTCGAACTCGTACAAGAAAGGGCCGTACTCGTCGGACACGAAGAGCGTTCCGCGCGGCGTGACCCGCACCCCCTCGGGGTCGAAACGGTGGCTCTCGGGTGAATTGGTGGCATCGAAGGCCGTGGCGAGCCCGACGAACGGATCGCCGGGCTGTTTCTTCAGCGTCGCTCCGCCACGAAACAGCGTCGTGACCACGCCGCCGGCAACGGACAGCTCGATCTGATAGTAGCGAGTGGCGAAAGGAACGGCGCCGTCGTTCGGCCCGCGGTCCGGCGTCACCACGTAGAGATTGCCGATACCGGTGTACGCAATGGCCGATCCGAAGGCGCCCATTTGGTTGTGGGGCGTCCCGTCAGCGAGCGTGAGCGGCGTGACGTCGAGCCCGTCTTTTGCGCTGGCCGAAACGCTGCCCTTGGCGATGAGCTGGCATGCGAGCTCGTTCGAGCAGGCGCCGGTCGCCGGCTCGCAGACGCCCGGATGACAGCCGTCGGGGCCTTGGGGGCACACCTTGGGGTCTCCGCTATGGCAAATGCCAGCTCGGCAGCTATCGCCGAGCGTACAGGCATTGCCGTCTTCGCATGCGGTGCCGTCGTCGGCGGCGGGCGTCGAGCACGTACCGGTGCCAGGGTCGCAAGTCCCTGCGACGTGGCACGCGTCCGCCGCGCTACACGTGACCGGATCGCCGCCGACGCAAGCGCCGACTCGGCAGGTGTCCGACTGCGTGCAGGCATCGCCGTCGTTGCACGTTATGCCGTCGGGCACTGCGTCGTGGGTACAGCTTCCCACTTCATCGCATCCATCCGCGGTGCACGCGTTCCCGTCGTCGCAAAGTTCCGGGCTGCACCGGCGAACCGTGAGGATGAGCGCCGGTGGCGTCCTGCTCTCGCGAGAGGCGAGCTCTGCGAAATCGCCTTGGGTGCACGTGCTCATGATCCATCCATCGTTCGCCAGCGCCCCGCCGAGAAACCCACGTACGTCGGAGGTCACGTCGAACCCGATCCAGCCGGTTTGCCGCGCCGCGATCGTCGCGGTGGTCGTGGCCGGGCTCACCCACGGTTTCGGTGAATCGTCGCCCATCGACCACCGCGAGGATCCCGCGCAATCGGGCCTGTGGTTCGAAGGTTTCGAGTCGACGGCGCACTTCCAGGTGGCACCGGCTTCGGTCCAATCCTGCACCAGGCGGAACGCGCTCAGCGTCATCGGAGAAGGAGAAGCGCCTTCTCGGAGGTCGTTGTCGGTCACGAGCAGCTCCAAACGCGCCGCCAACAAATAATCTTCGGGCCCCAGCGCGCTTCGCAAAGCGCCGTTGTCGAATGCCACGAGCGTTCGGTCGATTGCGAGATGCGTATCCTTGCCGAAATTCCGGTTCGGGGCGCTCGCACGAATGCTGGTGTCGCGGGAGGCGGCGAGCTTCCGCGTGTCGATCGTCGAACGTTCGCTGCCTTGCCGGCGCGAGGAAAGACCTTGTGGCGTGGAGCTGTCGATGTCTCCGCTCGTGCATGCGGGCGTCAGAAGCGCCACCACCATCGCGAGCACTGCCCCCTCGGGAAAGACCGTTCTACTTGGTACGGCTTGTCGGCTTGTGGGCTGCGCGAGAGGCGGACGTGAGACGGGCTCCAGCATAACCGCCCCGGATACATCGAGATGCTCGCCGGCGAAACAGGAAACTTCGGGCAAGGTGAAGTTTCGCTCGGCCGACTTCTTTTCGTCGTCGCCGCGCTTGGCGGCTATTGGGTCGTGAGGAGCTTGAGATCTTTGGGAGCCGGATCGATGAAGATCTCCTTGTATTCGACTTCCAGCGCGCCGGCGTGCGCCTGCAGGCCGATGGGGCCTTTCAACGGGCGGCCCGCTTTCGTGTAGTCGGTGACCTGCTTGCCGTTGACCGCTGCCAGGACTCGTCCGGTAATGCCGTTGGCGAGGATCTCGACCTGATGCCACATGAAACGGATCGAATTGTCGCCCGTTCCACGAAAAACGCCACCGCCGCTCTTGTAGTCCCACAAGGAGCCCTGAGGTCCGATCAGAACGATGCACGCATCGTAACCCCACGGCGTCTTGCCGCCGCCCCAGAAGCAGATACCGAGGTGATTGTTCGTCGACACCATTCTTTCGGTCACGATGACGCGGAAGGTGTCGTACGAGCCGGTCGTCTTGATGAGTTGGCCTCCGTTGTCCGTTTTGCCGTAGATGGCCCCATCGGCGAGGTTGACGGACCAGATCTGCGGATTGCCGTTCCAGCCGGTGAGCGTCTTGCCGTCGAAGATTTGCATCATCCCAGGCGGAACGGGACCGAACATCGTTCCCGCGTCGGCGGCGCGGACACCGCCATCCGGGGCTGCACTGCTGGCATCGGATGCATCAGCCGAGTTTTCGCCGCTGCCCCCCGTGCCAGTCGTGCCGCCGTCGTCCACACCTCCGGAGCCTCCGCCAGCGCCCCCGGTGACCTCGCCCGAGGAGCCCCCGACACCCGTAGCACTGCCCCCTGCACCGACCGATGTCGAACTAGCACCCGAACGATTGGACGCTCCGGCGGTGCCCGCCGCTCCAACACCCGAGTCTTGGTCGGAACAAGCGCTCGACAGCGCAAATGCAGCCACGAAGCACCAAGCATTTCGACGCATTTCCAACCTCCTCGCAAACACTTCATAAAAGGTGTCCCGAGCACATTCGCTTGGTCCACGATGTCGCCGGGTTGGATCCAATTGCACCTGGTCAGGGCCGACTTCGCGGCTGCATATTGTCGTCGTTCTCGACAGCTTCGCGATGGTCCGCTTCTCTACATTCCATGCGCAAAACCGCTTCTGAATCGATGCGTCACTTCGTCGTCGTGGGCGGCGGGCCTGCGGGGCTCGCGGCGGCGCTCTCTATCGCTCGATCGGGCGGTCGGGCGACCGTCCTCGAGCGCGGGCCCCGCCCCGGGGGGCGCTCCGGCTTCGACATCGTCCAGGCCGGACAGGAAACTTGGCGATTCGACATCGGCGCCGAATTCGTGGCCTCGTTCTACGATCGGACGCTTCGTCTCGTGCGCGAGCTCGGAACCATTCGGCTCTTGCCCCTGCCATTCACCGGCGATCTCGTCGTCGACGGACATGCCGAGGCGGTCCCCCTCACGATCCGCGAAGTCCTGCGGACGCCGCTCTTGTCGTGGCACACGAAGGGACGCCTCTTGGCCGTCGCCGCGCGCGTGTTCGGGTGGCGAAAGCGCCTGGAGTGGGGAGTCCTCGAACGCGCGGCCGAACTCGATCACGAATCCGCAGCAGACTGGTTCGCCCGCGAAGTGGGGCGGGACTACGTGAACCTCACCCTCCGAGCCACGCTCGACACGCTCACGCTGTCACCAGCCGAGGAGACATCGTGCGTCATCGCCCTGAGCGAGATGCGCGAGTCGGCGCGAGCGCGCATCTATTGCCCTTCCGGTGGAATGGGCGCGATTTGGCAGGCGGCTGCGAACCGAATCGACTTTCGACCCGGCCTGACCGCAGCGCGCGTACGCCGGAGCGCGCGCGGAGCCGTCGTGGAGCTGGCCGACGGGTCGACACTCGAGTCCGACGGAGCCATTGTCGCCATTCCCCCCGGCGACGCACTCAAGATCGTCGAGGATTCCTGCCCCGAATACGCGCTCGCACGCGATGCCCGCTTTGCGCGGGCCGTGAAGCTCCACCTCTGCCTCGAAACGCCACTCGTCGGAGCGCGCCCGATTTGCCCGGCGGGACCGGGACCCCATGCTCTCGCTGGGATCGGTGTCGTCGATGCCAAACGAAGCGGTCAAATCCCGCTCGGGCGGGGCGCCCTTTCGATCGTCGCCTCGCGCACGCTGGGAACCTCTCTTTTCGAAGCCACCGATGACGCAATCGCCGATCGGTTGTTCGCGGAAGCGGAGAAACTGATGGGGCGGCGCATCAGCGGTGTCCTGGCCCGCTCGGTGGTGAGGATGGTCGATGCCGTCCCGCTTTTCCGGGTAGGTTGGCTGCGCCGGTTGGCCGCGCTTCGCGCGGAGCTCGCGCCCGCCCCGATCGCCCTAGCCGGCGACTACCTTGCCAGTCCCAGCGTGGAAGGGGCGGTGCGTTCCGGTGAAATCGCCGCGACGCGAGTGCTCGCCTGGGAGGGGGGCCAATCCCTCACCCCACGAACGTTCGGTCCGTTCAAGGGCACGATGGAGGTCGCGCTACTCTGCGGCCGCGACTAAGTGTTAAGTGATTTGTCTTCACGATCGGCCAGAGGTCGGCTAACTTCCGCGAGGCTTGATCTATTACCTAAGACGATGGCTCGAGGAAAGACGGGCGGCCGCCTGGGCATGTGCCTTGCTGATGGTGCTGTTCGGTGCGTGCACCCCGACGGACGATCCGGCGGTCACCGGCGTGGGGCCGACGGGGATGGGGCAGTTCGCCGATCGCTGCCAGAAGAGCGAGGATTGCGCGTCGGGCTTCTGCGTGCGGGTCGACCCGGCCGGAGGCCTGTGCACCAAGTTGTGCCAGGCTGACGGCGAGTGCCCGAACGCGGACAACTGGGGGTGCGTCGGCGCAGGTGATCCCAAGTTCCAGGTGTGCGCCTGCCGCAAGCTCACCGACAAGGAAGTCTGCGGCGACGGCATCGACAACGATTGCAATGGGAGGACCGATGACTGCCGCGTGTGCGATGGCGTCAGCGTTCCCGAGGACGACCCGCTTCACTGCGGCGCGTGCGGTCACGCCTGTCGCGCCGATCAATCGTGCGCCAAGGGCGCATGCACCTGTCCGGCGAGCGCGCCCAACGATTGCGGCGGAAAGTGCACCACGGTCGCAAGCGACAACGACAATTGCGGCGCATGCGGCAAGGCTTGCGGGGCGTACCGCGTCTGCAAAGGCGGCGCTTGCGTGTGTCCCGACCCGGAGCATACCACCTACTGCGAGCGCGTCGGGTGTGTCGACTCGGCTACCGACAACAATAACTGCGGAGCCTGCGGCAAAGTCTGCACGCTCGGACGGGGTTGCAAGGCCGGCGCGTGCGGCTGCCCGGCACAGGCGCCAGATTTCTGCGATGGGGTGGGCTGCATCGCCCTGAAGACCGACAGTCGTAACTGCGGCTCATGCGGTAAGAAGTGCCCCACCGATCAGCAGTGCGTCGACGGCGCCTGCGCGTGTCCACCCGGTCAGATCTTGTGCGACGGAGCGTGCGTCGACACTGCGACCAACAGCGCACACTGCGGCGGGTGCGGCAAATCTTGCGGTGCGGCTCAAGCCTGCAACGGCAGCATGTGTGGCTGCACCAGCTTCGGCTTCACGGTATGTGGCGACGTCTGCGCGAACCTGACCAACGACGCCACCCACTGTGGGTCCTGCGACAAGGCCTGCATCCCCGGCGAGCGCTGCTCTCAGCAAACCTGCACGTGCGACAGCCAACTGCTTTGCAACGGACAGTGCATTTCCACGAGCGACAACGGCAACTGCGGCGCCTGCGGAAAGGTCTGCCCGGGCGGCCAATACTGCTCGTCCAGCCAGTGCACGTGTGAGGGCTACGGCCTCGCGGCATGCGGCGCTAGCTGTGTCAGCCTCCAGACCGACACGGGTCACTGCGGAACTTGCACGACGGCTTGCCGCCCCGGCGAGACCTGCAACTCGGGCGTGTGCGGATGTCCGTACGGGCAGACGTACTGCGAAGCCGCCCAAGCGTGCGTCAACCTGACCAACGACGTGAAGAATTGCGGCACCTGCGGCAACGCGTGCCATGCGACAGAGACCTGCCAGTACGGCACCTGCGCATGTTCGGTCAGCGGCCAGCTCTACTGTGCTTCGGCCAACGCATGCGTGGATACCGTCAGCAACGCCGTCCACTGCGGTGCGTGCGACAAGGCATGCAAGAATACCGAGGTCTGCAGCTACGGCAGCTGCGGTTGCCCGCGGTACGGCAACCAATACTGCAATTCGGAAAACGCGTGCATCGACATTTCTTCCAACAACAAACACTGCGGCGCATGCGACAAGGCCTGTCCTACGGCCACGCACTGCGGGCAAGGCATCTGTTACTGCGACCAATCGACTGACACGCTGTGCACCGACACCTGCTACAACCTCCAGACCGATCGCGCGCACTGCGGATCGTGCACCCGCGCTTGTCCGGGTAACTATTCGTGCATCGGCGCACAGTGCCGTTGCCCCGATCCGGTCACTGGGACGGCGGTGCGCCTAACTCTGAGCGATTCGCCGGCGACGCCAGGGTGTAGGGGCGGTCTTGACTCGCGGTGACCGGCGTCCGCCGGTGAATCGCGGCGTTGAACAAGCCCGAAGCGGCGGGCGTGAGGTGGCGGCAGATTTGCTATTGGGG
>WNGA01024586.1_pt1 | contig 10640 bp, 13 predicted proteins | sample 5400061 | NCBI WGS metagenome assembly WNGA01 (sample SAMN13153366, study PRJNA577476) | soil metagenome | isolation source: 100 cm soil or saprolite under grassland replicate 2 | place: USA:California | collected 2016-06-15
TAAGAATCGTTTCACCACTCATCAGCGCTTTAACTTTTGTTAACTGAAATGGACATGAGTTTTGAATGATAAGAACGGAACAAACATTTCTTAACATCCGGAACAAGTAACCGGACAAAAAATTTAAAAAATGAAAAAGATAATTCTTGCCACTGCAGTATCAGTTGCTTTTAGCATTGCGTCTTTTGCAGGGGAAAAAGATGCTGACACCAAATTACTCAAAGACCTTGCAACGACACTTAGAAATTCAATGCAAGTGCATTGGACGAGTAAAGCAGAATATATGAAGGCTACATTCAGTTTCAACGATAAGACAGCATTTGCCTTCTACGACCCAAATGATAATGAGCTGATAGGCTTCGGCATTCAATCTGACAAGACAGATTTGCCCCCGGTTATATCTGATGCTATTAAAAATAAATACGGAGATTGGGCAGTTGTAGATGCAATGACATTTATCGATATACAGGGCTATATTAATTACTTTGTGCAGGTTGAAAAAAATAAGAAGAATTTTGCACTTAAAATATCACCGGCTGGCCATGTAAGTGTTTACGGCAAAATATACAATCCTGATAAATGAATAAAGCTTCATCTGATGCCGTGTTAATAAAGCGCACGATTTTCAATTGAATGCGGCTTTTTTGTTTAAATTATTTTTTGCAGACCAGCTACTTTAACTGCTTTCAATAAATATTTTTTCATTATGAATGTTTCAGCATCATAACTTAAAAAGATCTTTTTTTGTACAGAATAACATAAGTACCACCTGTCCTGTTCCCCGCCGTTGTTGGTCGCCTGACCAACAAAACCGAAGCACTCAGCCCACCTGTAATCTTAGCACAGCAGTCTACGAATATAATGAAAAGCCAGATTGTATATGGCATTTGAAAAGCTACAACCGCAGTGAGTGACCCTGAAACAGATTTAGGGCAGACTGCTTGCTAAGTTCCATGAAAGAGGAACTGAACTGAGCATAGCAACAGGTGATGCCACGAGCACTTCAGCCCGTCACCAAAAAATTCTCTCTCTCTTATTTACAGCAAAGTGTTTACAAAATTTGTCCAGAAAAAAAGACGTTCGTTGAATATTTCTTTTGCTTCTTTTATTATATCACTGTAATGGGTAATTACATACCTGTGTGTAGTATTATCAGTGTAGGCGCTGATGTTCTGGGAAAATAATAAATCCAGCGCTGTTGAATTTCCGAAAACAGCTTTCAGGTCTTCGAGCTTTGCTGCATTTGCTGTATTATCATCCATCATTAATGGCTGTATGTATTTATGATATATTTTCATAACCATGTCGTTTATAGCCAGCCCCTTTTCCATTGCAAGATTATCTTTTGCCGGGTTTTCAAAATCAAAAAAAGAGCCATCAAAGAGCGTAGTTACCTGGTTGTTTTCATGAGTATGATAAGTGCAGTTAAAAAAATATTTATCGGGCAGCAGGAAACTGTATTTGCCGGCGCTGCTGTTCCCGATAATACTAAACCATTGCTCAACCGGCACAGCCGCATTCCTGTTGGTAGACGGATCAATAACCAAAGTATCAATGGTGTTTCCGCTTTGCACCTGCACCACAGGCGCCACATGATAATTCCATTCCACTTTATTATCCGGAGATAACCTGTTTTTATCTTCTGTATAAAAAGTACGGGTATCGTTAAGGTACAATGCGGCAGGAGAAAATAACCAGATTTTGCAATGCTCAATATTGAACTTTTTTTGCAGTATCATAGACATGATCTGCGCCCTTTGCTGACAGCCGCCCTGCGGAAAATTAAATTCAATTTCCCAGTCATTGGCAATACTGCTGAAAGCCCGCTCTATAACGGGCATATCGTAAACTTTCAGTAGTGTTATATCAGCATTAGGGAAATAAGCTGGCTGCATAGAAGTATACGTGTTTATTGTTTCGATTTTTTTTACAACGATTTGCAATAAACGGTAGTGATTGTATTTTATAATTAATACATCTATTTTTTTAAAGGAACTGAAATGCTGTTGTCACCAAAAGAACAACAAGAACTTTTTAATAATTTATCCCCCTTATTATTTTATCAAGCTTCATAGTAATACAAATGCTCTTCACCAAAATAAAAACAAAAACAGCAACCTTATGGCTGCTGTTGTTTACTTAAGCTGTTACGGGTTGTTTGTCTTTTTTCTTCTCTATCATCTTTTCAATCATGTCAGGAACTTTTTCAAAAACAGCGCTTAAGCCTTTTGCAGTGTGTGTTGGGATAAATGAGATCTGGTCGCCGCGTGTTGCCAAAAATCCTATCGGCTCCACACCTACACCACCACCTGCACCGCCGCCCGTTCCTTCGCCCTTGCCTTTGCCTTCCTTGCCGCCATGGCCTTCACCGCCGCCATAGCCCAGACCAATTCCGAATTTTATAACAGGCACACAGGTAAATTCACCAAGCTGAAATTGTTGCCCGATAACAGTTTCCGTTTTTGCTTCTGTTTTTAAGAAATCAGTAAGCTTTTGCACTGATTCATCAAGATTTAAAGCCATAGTTGTACAATTTATTTGTTATTGAATAATCAACGCAGCCATGCGAACAGCATGCGCCACAGTTGATTTTTTGCTTTTAGTACGAGATAATTTTCATCATAGAAATTAATGTTGCAATGATTGCCGGGCAGCATAAAGTTTAAAGGATAAAGCCATGCATTATGCACATGATCGCCTGTATCTATACTCATGCGCCATTCAGTGATTGTAAAACTTTTTGCAACCCGCAAACCCTTCTTCAATAATTTCCTGACGTTTCGCTTTTTCTTATGTTCAGTTTTTTTTCGCTCCTTTTTTTTCTTTTCATCCCGCTTTTTTGGAGCAGATAAATTTTTTTCTTTCGTAAAAAAAAGAACCCGTATAAAAAGCAGCCATTGGTCTTCTTTGTAAATAAGAAGAACTTTTCCTATTCCTTTCCAGGTACATTTTGCTTCGGACACTGTTGTGTCAATGCTTATGCTAAGCGGAGAAAAAAATAACCATAAAAGGATAGCGAAAACTAAAACAAGAACTATTACAATTGCCATTACCAAAATTATAATGATGACGATGGAAGAAAAATGATTTTAGTCATTCTTTAAGAAAAAATAACACAGTATAAAAAGCATGCCCGTAAATTTTAGCAGAAAACATCCCTATAAAATGAGCCGGTTTTATTGCCGGCTTTTATTGTTTAGTTAACGATTTATGAGGACACAAATCTCCGGCATTAAGTAACGATTGTAATATTTTCTTCTTTTAACAACGGTAAATTTTTGAAACGAAGAATTACATTAGCAACCACCACCACATCGCGTTGGCAATATTCAACAATGCGGGGAAGATTATTTTCTTTGTAATATACATGCTGCACCATGCTTCCATCCATATCAGTTTTTGACGTAGGCACATTTAATACATTGGCCAGTAAATTCAATGAAACATAATTTTTATAATCGCCAAACTTCCACCATTGCAATGTATCCACCATTTTTACTTCCCATGGTTTAGCGCCGTGTATCTGAAGAGGAGCAGGTAATTGCAATTCATTAATAAGCATTCTGCGACAGAGATAAGGAATATCAAACTCACGTACATTGTGCCCTGCAAATTCAAAGTGTTTATTGTGCTTATACATTTTATCTATAAGATCTTTAAACGATTCCAGAAGAAGTTTTTCATCATCACCATAAATGCTTTTTACTCTTAATACAAGTTCTTTCTCTTTGTCGTTTGTAAAATAGCCGGTGGATATACAAATCACTTTTCCGAATTCTGCAAGTATGCCTGCACGTTGCAAATAGCACTCTTCAGGAGAAAAATTTTCTGCATAGATGGATGGGCCGTAATTAACCGTATTCAATAACATATATATAAACCTCTAATTATGAGTTATGCTAATTATCCTTCTGCGGGAGACCCGCAACCGGAACCCCGCAGAGACAGCCGTAAATTAATTTACGGTATTTTAATCGCCGCCCTGGTCGGTACCTGGGGCTATATTGTTTATGACAAGAGTAAATCTAAAGAAACAATAACACAATTGCAAACACAATATTCAAATGTTGATTCAGCACGCAATGTTGTACAGCAGGAATATAATGAAGCACTTGCAAGAATGGATTCACTCACAGGCAGCAACACCAAACTATCTGGTGAACTGGCTGAACGTAAATCAGACATTGATAAACTGAGATCTCAAATTAAACATGAACTTGGCAAGAAGACTGCGGATCTTAATAAGGCAAGGAACATGATCGCAGAATTAAATGGCAAGATCACTGATCTGCTTACGCAGGTAGAGCAACTAAAAGCAGAGAACCAACAGTTAACAACTTCTAATCAGCAATTAACTACCGAGCGTGATACCCTTACGTCTCAAAAACAAGTGATAGAACAAAATCTCGCAACCACTCAGCATATAAAAGATAGTATTGCTGATATTGGTTCAACGCTGCATGCTTCAAACATTAATATCACTGGTATTAATGTAAAAGGCGGCGGTAAAGAAAAGCAGACGACTACTGCAAAACGTGTTGATGTTTTTAGAATTTCTTTTGATCTTGATGAAAACCGCATTTCATCAAGCGGAAGCAAAGAATTATATGTATGTGTGTATGGTCCCGACGGTAAACCGATAACAATGCCATCTAACAGCGGCACTTTTCAATCGAGGGATGAAGGAGAAAAAGTATTTACCAATAAAGTAGATGTGCAATATGAAAACGGCAAGCGCACTCCTGTAAGTTTTGACTGGAAGCCCGAAGCAGGAAAATATCAAACGGGTAATTACAAGATAGAAATTTATCAAAATGGATTTAAAATAGGTGAAGGAACAAAAGCTTTAAAGAAAGGTGGCTTATTTAGTTAAATTAGTTTAATCCTAAAAACTGAAAAATATATACATCCATTCTTTTGAAAAAATCAATTCCCCGCATTCGTGCGGGGTTTTGTTTTTGTGACATGCAAACATTGTCTACATTAGAAGCATGATTAGACAATGGGTAAATGGTAAAACGCTTTTATTTATTATAGCTGTAAGCATTGTTACAGGAACCATTTTTTATTCGCGTTATCTTTCAAGAAAAATTGCCGAGGATGAAAAAAGAAAAGTAGAAGTTTGGGCAGAAGCACTGCGGACTATACGCGACGCAACAGACGACGCGACAAGCCTGAACCTTGCAACAAAAATTACTTCAGAAAACAAAGACATTCCTATTATTGAAACAGATGAAAAAGATAATATCAATCCAAATAATTGTGTGAACCTTGACTCAGCAAAAATTAAAAATGATAAAAATTATCTTCCCGAAAAATTAGCGGAGTTTAAAAAACAGCATGACCCTTTTGTTGTAGTATTAAGTGAAAAGCCATACACTGCCAACAATTATTATTATGGTGAAAGTGTTTTGCAAAAGGAAGTAAGATATTATCCCATTGTACAACTCGTTATCGTAAGTTTATTTATTACCATAACTATAATTGCCCAACGCACTGAATATATAAGCATCCAAAATCAATTATGGGCAGGCATGGCCAAAGAAACTGCACACCAGTTGGGAACTCCTGTAACAAGTCTGAAAGGTTGGGTAGAAGTATTAAAGGATATTCCCGGCAATGAAAGATTAACTGCAGAAATAGAAAAGGATGTTGACCGTTTGGAATTAATTACTGATCGCTTTGGTAAAATAGGCAGTCAGCCTCATCTTGAAGAAAGAAATGTTATTGAACAAATAAAAATTATGGTTGAATATATAAAGAAGCGCGCTGGGGTTAAGGTAGATTTTGTCATTAATTCAGGGGGCGAAAAGGAAGTATATGCAATGATATCACCGCCACTCTTTGACTGGGTAATGGAAAATCTTCTTAAGAATGCATTGGATGCAATGGAGGGGCACGGAACGCTTACTATTAAAATCCAGAATTCCGCTGTGCAGGTATTGATTGATGTTACGGATACAGGTAAAGGTATTGCGAAGGCAAATATTCAAAATGTTTTTAAACCCGGTTTTACTACAAAGAAAAGAGGATGGGGGCTTGGTCTTACATTGGCAAAAAGAATTATTGAACAATATCATAAAGGCGCTATCTATGTAAAATCAAGTGAGCCGGGCAAGGGAACTACATTCAGAATTGAATTAAATAAAGGGTAACATTTTCAGAAAATGTAATTTTTAAACAACCAATTTTATAAGTAAAATATACATTTGCATTTCCAAAGTTGCGGAGGTGGCGAACCTGCCTGCCGGTAGGCAGGACTGGTAGACGCACTCCAATAAAAATTATGTATCATGTATATGCTTTAAAAAGTTTAGTTAGAAACTACATTTATGTTGGTATGACCAATGACATTGAAAGGAGAATTATGGAGCATAATAACGGAGAGAATAGGTCAACAAAAGCATGCAAACCATTTGTTTTGATTTATACTGAACAGTATCCGATTAGAGCAGAAGCACGAAAAAGAGAAAAATATTTAAAATCCGGAGTCGGTAAAGAATTTCTTAAAGCAATAAAATAAGTTGCGGAGTGGCGAACCTGCTTGCCGGTAGGCAGGACTGTAGACGCACTCCAATAAAAATTATGTATCATGTATATGCTTTAAAAAGTTTAGTTAGAAACTACACTTACGTTGGTATGACCAATAACATTGAAAGGAGAATTATGGAGCATAATAACGGAGAGAATAGGTCAACAAAAGCATGCAAACCATTTGTTTTGATTTATACTGAACAGTATCTGATTAGAGCAGAAGCACGAAAAAGAGAAAAATATTTAAAATCCGGAGTCGGTAAAGAATTTCTTAAAGCAATAAAATAAGTTGCGGAGGTGGCGAAACTGGTAGACGCACTACTTTGAGGTGGTAGCGCCGCGAGGCGTGGGAGTTCGAATCTCCTCTTCCGCACTTAACCTTCTCATTTTTTTGAGAGGGTTTTTTTATTTTTGTACCCGGCTTTTTTAAAGCAGCATCATTCGTTGCGTCGCACTCTTGTTCTCTATATCGTACAGCAACAATTATATTTCAATGTGTATTCATTTTAAGTAAAGCCAATCTGTAATGTATTAGGTTTTCGTTTAGTTGGCAGGCATCTTTCACTTTTTTATATTCTAACAACTGATTACTTTGCTACAAATTTTAGCGTATGCCCGGTTTAATAACATGTCCGAATTGTGATCACCAGTTTCAGCCAACAGATGCATTCAGAGAAGAAGTACAGAGAGAATTAAATAATAAAGCAAAAGAATGGCAGGCAAAAAAAGAGGAAGAGTATAAACAGAAAGAAACATCGCTGCAGCAGCAACTGCAGGCAAAAGATATTGAATTGAGTAAAAGAATAAATGAAGAGAAACAAAAACTGCAAAAAGAATTACAGGAATCAATCAGAAAATCAGTAAGTGCAGATTATGAAAATCAATTAAAGTTATTACAACAAGCTTCAGCAGATACTGAAGAGAAATTAAAGGAAGCCCGTCGCAAAGAATTGGAATTTTTACAAAAGGAACAGGCATTAAAAAACAAAGAGGCAGAACTTGAATTATCTCTTCAAAAAAAATTGGTAGAAGAAAGAGGAAAGCTTGCACAGGAGATTAGAAGAATTGAAGAACAAAAATTGCAACAAGTTGAGTCTGATTTTAAAATGAAACTTGCCGAAAAAGAAAAGCAACTGGAAGATCAGAGAAAGTTAGCAGAAGAAATGAGACGTAAACACGAACAAGGCAGCATGCAATTGCAGGGTGAAGTGCAGGAATTATTGCTCGAAAATATTTTACATAATACATTTCCTTTTGACAGAATAGTGCCTGTAGGCAAAGGTGTCCGCGGCGCTGATTGCATACAAATTATTTGCAATCCTTTTGGGCAAGAGTGCGGTAAAATCATTTATGAAAGCAAACGCACCAATGCCTTTCAATGGATTGGATTGAAAAATTGAAACATGATATGCGCAGCCAGGGCGCTGATATCGCCGTAATCGTTACACAAACTTTACCAAAAGATATGGAGCGTTTTGGCGAAAGAGAGGGAGTGTATGTTTGCACTTTTGCAGAAGTAAGAAGTTTGGCATCAGTTCTTCGGACCAGCATTTTAAAAGTGTTTGCATTAACAAGAAGCCAGGAAAACAAAGGTGATAAAATGCATTTGCTCCATGATTATCTTACTGGTTCAGAATTTAGTGAGCAGTGGAAGCAATAAGAGAAGGTTTTATGAATATGCGTTTGAGCATTCAAAAAGAAAGAGATGCTATGGAGAAATTATGGAAGGCGAGAGAAAAACAATTAGAAAAAGTTTTATTGAATGCGGCGCATATCAGAGGTTCAATAGAGGGTATTGCCGGTTCTGAGGCAGTGAATTTGTATTTATTGGAAGATAATGAGAGTATATTCGATTAAATGAATTGTTTAATTGAACAATTGCTTAATTGTTGGTCAGGTGTCCTGCACTTTGGAAGTGTAGGAAACTTTAATGGATAAAAATTAATTTTAAAAAATGCACCAGGCAGTTGATCAAATAGAACATATTCGTCCATCACGGAAGAAACCAATCTTTCCGGTGAATGAGCAATTGCGTCAATATCTTGTCACGCATGGAAGAGAGATAAAGTTGCCCGCTGCATACAATGATTTGCTTCGATTTACTTACTCTATTCCTTTGAAAGATAAGTTTGGTAAGAACACTTTATGGGAAACGGTGAGCTATGATATGCGCGAATCACAATGGTTGCGCGACAGCCTTGTAAAAATATACGCTGTTTTAAAAACGGAAGGTGATCTCAGTTTTATTAGTCACCTCGATGTTGCCCGTATTGATTTTTGCAGTTTTGGAAACAGCCAGCCATTCCGCATTCGGATTGTAAACAAGTTCAATGACAACTATGATCATTATTACATTAAGCAAGCTGATGCAAGCCGTATCTATGGTTTAGAGCTTGAACATTTATTATCACCTAATCGCATCACTTTTCTTACAAATCGCAACACATTAATTGAAGAGCATATCCCGGGAATTCCCGGTGATGTATTTGCAGAGGATCATTTACACAATCCCATTACAAACGTTATTCGCTTTGCAAAAGAGTTTGTAAAGTTTAATGAACGTTGCTTTGTGCGTTTGCTCGGTGATATGCGCAGCTACAATTTTGTAGTAAATATAACGCCGGATATTGACGAGGATTTTCAGTACCGAATACGTGCAATTGATTTTGACCAGCAGTGTTATGAGGGAAGAAAAAATTTATACCTGCCGCAATATTTTAAAGAGAACAAACCCTTTGTAGATGAAGTGATCAAGCATCTTGATAAGGACAGCATTGCTCAATACCAGGCAGAAGAAAGAACAATGATTGCGTTTCGTCTTGTATCATCGCGTTATCGTGTAAAAGACCTGCTTGATATTATGCATGATGATGAAATTTCAAAACCGGAAAAAACAAAACAGTTGAAAGAAGAGCTGTCACTGCATTTTAAACAGCCTGCACTTTTGCGATCAAAAACAATGGGGCAATTATTGAAGGCCCAGCTAAAACAAACATTGCGTAAAAGTGTATTACTGATACCTAAAACAAAAAACAGGTTTGATGATTAGTTTGTATCTCACGCAATATTATTTTGGATTTTTCCATACTTTACCGTCCTTCATTACCCATAGCACATGCTCTAATAGTTTTACATCTTTTGTAGGATCGCCTTTTACTGCAATAATATCAGCAAATGCACCGGCTTTTATTTCACCAATTTTATCTTGCTGCGATAAAAGATCTGCCGCATTCATAGTAGCTGTTTGTATGGCTTGCAAAGGAGTCAAACCATATTGTACCATATATTCGAAATCTTTTGTTTCAGGTTCATTCCAGTCATATCCGCCAATGTCTGTGCCATAGGCTATTTTAACTCCTGCTTTAACTGCTTTCTTAAACAATGCCGGTTCGCTTTCTGAAAAATATTTATTAATAGAGCTTCCTGATTGGGCCCGCCCTTCGGCCACATAATCATTTATAAATATGGTAGGACACCAATACACATTTTTTTGCACCATCAATTGAATGCATTCATCATCCATACCAAAGCCATGCTCAATGCTTGAAGCGCCTGCATTGATAGCAGCAATAATACCATCTCGCGTCATTGCATGTGCTGCAAGTTTTTTATGCGAACGCGCTGCTTCATCTCCGATAGCCGTAATTTCTTCTGTAGTAAAATTGGGAAGACTGCGATAACTGCCATCAGGTAATTTATAGTAACCTCTGTCTGCATAAATTTTTATCCAGTCAGCGCCATACGCAATTTGTTCACGCACTGCCCGCCGACCTTCATCAGCGCCGGTTATTTCCTGTAATCCTTTTGGTAATTTTAGTTCCCAAGTATAATCTGATTCCCGAATTGGATAATGCCCTTTGTATTAATTGCTAATGTTGAAACAAACATTCTGGGACCGGGTATAATGCCTGCGTTGATTGCTTTTTTAAGATCAACATCAGCATAACCTGCACCTTCTGTACCAAGGTCGCGGATAGTTGTGAAGCCATTCATTAATGCATTATTGCAACTGCGCACTGCACGTATAGTGCGGTATGGAATAGATTGTTTGAGCACTTGCACATCATAATCTTCGCTAGTAATATCCCCCTGCAATAAAACATGCG
>WNGA01027491.1_pt1 | contig 10640 bp, 10 predicted proteins | sample 5400061 | NCBI WGS metagenome assembly WNGA01 (sample SAMN13153366, study PRJNA577476) | soil metagenome | isolation source: 100 cm soil or saprolite under grassland replicate 2 | place: USA:California | collected 2016-06-15
GGGCTTGTCCTCACGTTCCTCACGCTTTTGTTTGGTTTCGCCTCCATCCCGGCAAATTCCGTTGGGGTAAAGACACGCTTTGGCGCTTATCACGATATCGTTAACCCCGGACTCGCCTATGCGATTCCCTATATCGACGCGATTCACATCGTGCCGACGCAGCGTTTGTTGAAACTCGAGTTCGGTTTCACCTCACCCAACGCGACTAATATTTACCAAGGCGACGTGGAACCACAGGAAACCGAGACCATGATCACGGGCGATCTCAACACCGCCCTCGTGCCTTGGGTCGTGCAGTATCGAATTACTGATCCGAAAACGTACCTGTTCGGGGCACGTGAACCGGAGAAAACGTTGCGCGATCTTTCTGAGAGCGTGATGCGCGAGGTCATCGGCGACCGCACAGTGGACGAAGTGCTCACGATTGGGCGACACGACATTGAATCATCGACTTTGAAACGTCTGGCCGACCTTTGTTCGCAGTACGGCCTGGGGATTCAGATTCAGCAAGTGCAACTCGCGACGGTGCGTCCACCGCCAGCCGTGCAGGCTGCCTTTAACGAGGTCAACCAAGCGCAACAGGAAAAGCAGACTGCGATTAATCAGGCCTGGGCGGTGTATAATGATGCCGTGCCGAACGCGCGCGGCCAGGCGAAGGAACGCGAGAAACAGGCCGAAGCATACGCCTTCCGCCGGGTGAATGAGGCAAAGGGCGAAGCGCAAAAATTTTCATTGTTGCTGGCCGAGTACCGGAAAGCGCCCGAGGTGACGCGTCGCCGTCTTTATCTCGAAGCGATGCAAGCGATTCTGCCCAATTTGCAAAAGAAAATCATCGTCGACGACAGCTTGAAGAACATTCTTCAGACGTTGCCGCTTCTGCCGGCCGATCAGACCCGGACGTCGCCATGAATGTGATCGATGTCGCTCCGCGCCCTGCCGCCGTCTCGGCCATTGTGCGCTTTTTGCAGAGCCGGGTGATGTCGATCCTCGGGATTCTTTTCATCTTGACCGCGCTCAAATGGGGAACGCTGCTGTTCGTTGTCCATCAATACGAAACTGTGATCATCACGCGCTTTGGTAAAATCGTTCGCACGGTCACAAGCCCCGGTTTGAAGATCAAGCTGCCGGTCATCGATCAAGTGCATCGATTCGACAAGCGCATCCTCGCATGGGACGGCCCACCGACCGAATGTCCGACTAAAGACAAGCTCTACATTATTGTCGATTGTTTCGCTCGGTGGCGTATCAGCGATCCGTTCCTCTACTACAATCGGCTCAACGACGAGCGCAGTGCGCTCTCTCGCCTGGATGACATTCTGGGGAGCGAAACGCGGACCGCTGTCGCCGCGCACGATCTGGTAGAGATTATCCGCGTTACCAAAGGACGAAAACCGCAGCGTGACGAGGAGCTGGAAAAAAGCGGCACCCTGTTACCCAGCACGATTCCGGAAATCCAACTCGGTCGCGGTGAGATCGAAAAACAAATCACCGAACGCACCCGCCAGAAGATTTCCGATTTTGGCATTGAACTGCTCGACGAACGATTCAAGCGCAGCAAATACAATCCCGCCGTCGCGGAGAAAATTATCGAACGCATGTCGAGTGAGCGACACCAGATTGCTGCACGCTTTCGATCCGAGGGCCGCGGTGAGGCCGCAAATATCAACGGCCAAAAGGAAAGCGATGTGGCGTCAATCAGCTCCACCGCAACCAGGAATGCGTTGGAGACCGAAGGGAAGGCCGACGCGGAGGCGGCTTCCATCTATGCCGCAGCATTCAACCCTCCCGATGCGCAAGAGCTTTATTCGTTTCTTCGCAGTCTCGACGTGATGCGTGTTGCGTTTGAAAAAGACACCACCGCAGTCATTTCGACCAACAGCGATCTGGGCCGAATGCTCAAGTCGATGACTGAAACAATTGCTCCGCCAAAAGCGGCACATTAACCAGCCGGTGCCCGCGGCTTCGGTAACAATCTGGACGATTGGCCACTCAACGCGCAGCATCGACGACTTCATTTCATTGCTGGAAGAGAACAGAATCAGGCTTCTGGCTGATGTGCGATCGTGGCCGGGGTCGAAGCGTTACCCGCAGTTCAACAGGGAAGCCCTGGCGGAATCGCTGAGCGTCCACGGAATACGCTACGAACATTTCCCCGAGCTGGGCGGAAGACGAAAACCGAAACCTGACTTGCGTAACATCGCATGGCGCAACGCGTCGTTTCGCGGTTACGCCGATCACATGGAGACCGAGGAATTCCGGAAAGGCGTTGAGCGCCTTCTCGCTCTCGCTAGCAAGGCCGGACAAACTGCGATCATGTGCGCGGAAGCAGTGTGGTGGCGCTGCCATCGTTCGCTGATCTCGGACTATCTGAAATCACGCGGCATCGAGGTGATGCACATTCTCGATGCGAACAAACTCGAGGCGCATCCGTTCACATCTGCGGCGCGTATCGTGGATGGCAGGCTTACTTACGCGAGCAAGGAAGATTGTCTAATCTAACGCGAATCAGATTTCGTTGATCCATCCCGGGCCAAATGCCGGCGTGGTTCAAGCCATGCGCGATGTGCAATGTAAGCCGGCACTGGCAGCGAAAGTTTCTCCCGCTCCATCATTCTTTCAGCCAACCAGTGAAACCACTCGTTGAATGTCTCTCGCTTGAGTGTGCGACGACATTCCTCAGAATAAATCTTAAGTTTCTGCCAGGAAATAACGATGGGACCGCTAAAAAAATCATCGACGAGATCAAGCGTAACTTCGCGATGAAACAGCATGATCCCAAGCGTTTCCCAAGTGATCGAAACCAGGTAAACTGCGTCTTCGCCGTCGACTCCGAGCACTTTGCGTATTCCCTCTGTGTCCGCCCCGTCCGGCAACGACTGCACGCGCCGGAGTGCACTGGTAAAGGCCGGGCTTTGGAACGATCTCACCAGCTCGAGCATCGCATCCCGTCGTCGTCGTCGTCGATAGTAACTGATCTGCGCCCCAGCAAAAATTACACCGGCCGTGACGGCAATGGCATTGATCAAATTTGCCAGCGTGCTGATGTCCATATTCAGCGTGGGTCGGTCACGCGACCAAGGAACAGGCACACGCCACTCGGCACGTGCTGAATTGCGTAGACAAATGGGCGATCGACTTTCACTTCGATCGGCGGCGGCGGAGGTGACCTAAGAGCGGCGCCTGCCAGCATCGCCACGGCGGTTGCGGCCGCTGCTTCAGTTCCTTTTTCGTCCACCGCGATGAATGTTTTGTGAAAGATCTGGGAGATGTAGAGATAATCGTTCGGTTTTCGTGGCGCGATCTTGTCGAAATTCGCGCTTCCCTGCGGCTTATCGAACGCGGTCCTCATCCCGAGCGCTTCAAACTTTTCGGCCAAAGCCATCGTGGGCGGCTCGAGCTTGAATTTTGGCAGATGAAGATCGATGTCGCGCGTTTGGGGTTTTGCGCATTGAGCCAGCAGTTCGCCGGTTAGTTTTGACTCAAGCGGGTGCAGACCGTTTACGTCGTCGGGAAGAAGAACGAGAAACTGCAGGTCGTTGCCTGCGTAGGGAAGGCTCACGACTGTGAATCCTTCGCGCCTTGTATAACCGAAGTGATCACTTCTTTTCTGCATCATCGGGACATCCAGAGGCGCGCCGCCGTGAACGAAGAACGGCTCTCGCTGCGTCGCATTCTCGGAGAACTCACTCGCCCATGGCGCTTTCAGGTAAAGCGCGTTCGCAAGGACGAGGCGAGTTGTTTTATCCAGCGCCCCTCCGGGAATCAGATCGCGAATCCGATCATGCGTCTGGTCTGCGACCCATTTATTGATGCGCTGTGTAGCTACTGCAGGATTGGCAATGAAATCGAGAGGCTCAAATGCTCCGCCGAAATTTTGTTTCACCAGCGACTGGTAAGCGTCGCGAAACGCATAGCCTTTTTGCGCAAAGAGCCTGTTGGCGATGTTCAATGTGATTGGTTCACTCGGGCCACCAAATTTTTTGGATTCTTTTACTAGCTCGGCTGTCTTCGCGCTCATCTCTTCCAGCGAACGCTGGAGCGCTGCGAACGAGGCGGGCACGGCGCCGTCGTTGGTGAGATGCAGAACACGCGCCATCTCGGTGCGTGTCTCGCCGTCGGCGCCGGCGAAAGTCATCGCCAGCGCGCTCTCGATTGAGTATGGAGAGATGCAAAGGTTCTCGTCGCCTGTGGCGAGCTGACGGTGAAGAGCGACCCCGAGCTCGTTCGTCGCCTTTGCCGCCACATCGAAGTTTGTAGCTCCCTGCATCATGGTGGCGCTTAACGCGCCGAATACGTGCAAGATCAAAAGTCGCTTCATGTGGATGATGAGACACTCAAACTGCGAATGATGGGTCGGCCGGGACTCGAACCCGGAACCAACCCCGAAAGCCTTCGGGGCCGCTCTCGTTGGTTTGAGTTCTCTGTCGACTTCAATGCAGAAATCGCTAGCTGAGGATTCTTCTTGCGTTTGAGTTGGCGTTCAAGTGCGCGCGCCTCGGCCATCGAAGGTAGTTGTTTCGCTGCCACGAGCACGACTTCTGCTCCGAAACGGAGTGTGGTGTGATTGCTTCCACGCCTGTGCTCAGCCATCCGGCGACTTAGATTTTCGGTGGCACCGATGTAATATCGGCGCACACCGCGGAGGATATAAACCCAGGCCATAGAAAATTTGGGTCGGCCGGGACTCGAACCCGGAACCAACGCCTTAAAAGGGCGCTGCTCTACCGATTGAGCTACCGACCCATGCAGCCTTCATTTTGAGGCCGCGAGGAGATTTTTCAATCCAGAACCAACCCCGAAAGCTTTCGGGGCTGCTCTACCGATTGAGCTACCGACCCGCGCCGGAAACGTTTTCTAATCCAGATCGAACATCCTCGCAAGATGTAGGGCAGGCGCTTCGCCCGCCAATGCAACGTTCGCCAAGCGGCGCGCTTGCCCTACAATTTCAACGTCGCGAGCAGATCGCGCAGCGAATTCTTTCGTCGATCCAAACGAAAGATCGATAAACCAGCCGCGCTGGCCGCTTCCCAATCGCGTTCCGGATCATCGCCGACGTGGAGGACCTCATTTGGCTTCAGATCGACGAACTTCAGTGCGCGCCGATAAATTTCCGGCTCAGGTTTGTCCGCGCCGAGCTCGCTGGAAACGAAAACGTGACGGAAAAATTTCGAGATGCCCAGGTGCCCGAGGATCAAGCGCAAACGTCCGTCGAAATTTGAAATCACGGCGAGTTCAAAGCGCGCCTGTAATTTCTCCAACACGCCGGGAACTTCCGGGTAAAGCTCCCAAACGCCGGCTTCGGCAAAATGTTCGTAAGCGATCTCGAAAAAATTGTCCCGATCGAATTCGCTCAATGCGGGCGCGACTTGCTCGAGGACGAGATCGACAAGCTCACGCCACCAGCCTTTATCGTCGTTTTCACGCGGTCCATCGATGGCGGCGCGTTGCGGCATCTTTTTCCAAGCCGTGTGAAATGCGCGCTCGAGATTTTGGGGATTAAGATCTAATCCGACCTCACGGCCGACATAGGCGTAATGATCGCCTACAGTCTTTGTTAACCTAAAGAGCGTGCCGACTGCGTCGAAAAAGATCGCTTTTAGCATGAGACACCAACGTTCAACGCCCAACGCTCAATGTTCAACATCCAGCGCCGGACAGCACTTCATCATTTTTGCTTGGAAAAACCGCTCGATGCGCGTTGCATGGTGCCGTGCGATGAATCGATGAATGTTAGTGACGAGTCGCTGCGCTTGCCGAACCGGACACAATCAGCCGGCGAGGAACTGGCGAATGGTATTAGCCATGGGATCGGACTCCTGGGTGCGATCATCGGTACGCCGATTCTGCTTCTGGCAGCCTTCCACCATGGCAGCATCCCTTTTCTTATCGGTACGATGATCTTTACCGTGACGATGTTGCTCGTGTACCTCGGGTCGACGCTCTATCACGCATGGCCGCAGACGCGTGTGAAATCCCTTCTCCAAGTACTAGATCACTCGGCGATTTTTTTGTTAATCGCGGGAACATATACGCCATTTGCCCTGGGTCCGTTGCGCGGCGCTGGCGGGTTAACCATGCTCGGGATTGTCTGGGCACTCACGCTTTTCGGGGTCATCATGAAAGCAACGCGCGGCGCACTGCGTCATCGGAGACTTGCGATGACTCTCTATCTCGGAACGGGCTGGGTCGGAGTCATTTTCATACGTCCGCTCGCGCTGGCAATTCCGTTGTCGGCGCTGCTTTGGTTAATCGCCGGCGGCATCGCTTACACGGCAGGCACTTTATTTTTCGCGAACGAGCGGCTGCGTTATGCCCATTTTGTCTGGCATCTGTTCGTGCTCGCCGGAACTAGCTGTCACTTTGCCGCCAGGATTCTTGCTATTTCCGAGGACAAGATCGAAGGCTTCGTGTGCGAGCCGTTCGACGAAATCGCGCGACGCTCGGGCGTCAGTGTCGATGTCGTTATGGCACGGATTGCCGCGATGTTGCGGGCTGGAACGATCCGGCGGGTCCGTCAAACTTTGCTTGCGACGAATCTGGCTGAGGGCGCGCTGGTGGCGTGGAAAGTTCCCGAGGACAAGATCGACAGTGCGTTCGATTGGATGTTTCAGCGCGATCCGTTTTCGGGTCACGTAGTGCTGCGCTCCACAGATACCGTCAGCGCCGGATCGGACTACAAACTTTGGACGACTCTAAAGGTTCCTCGGGGATTTTCATTGCAAGCGCATTGCGAATTGCTCGCAAAGAAAGTTGGTGCGGAGCGTTTTCGACTGATGCCGGCAAAAGGAATTTTTACTCTTGGGGTTGGCCATGTTCGCCGGAAAACAACTGAACCTGGGAGCAAGGGCGAAGAGCCGGCAAAAATGATTCCGGTGCAGATTGTCGAGCTGAACGAGCGCGAGTGGAATGTTCTGGTTGCGCTGAAGCGCGAATTCACTCCCGAAGAAATCAGGCCCTCGCCTTGGGTTACACGCGCGAAGGAAGCCGAAGCGTCACTGGAAGAATTCTTCCGCGTGGCAGAAGAATTGAGTGCACGAAAAATCATTGGGCGTTTTTCAACTTTTCTCGAGCACGTGAAACCGTCCGCGGGCGGCGTGCGCGTCACGCGATTCAACGCACTGTTTCATTGGGCAGTGCCGCCCGGTCGCGAAATTGAAGCGGGCGGCGAAGTCGGGCGTCACCATATTCTGACGCACTGTTACTGGCGCGAAGCAGGGCCGGAATTCAAGAACGTCAACATCATGGCCGTGGCGCACGGCACTGATAAACAACTGCTCCTCGATCATAAGGTTGCTATCGATCGGCATCTCGATTTGACTGGCAACCCTGTTTCTTACACAAATGTTTTTTGGGGCGGACGCAGCGAGATCAAGCCATCGGAGATTTCGCCGCACGCATATCGAGAATGGCTGGCGCAGCAGTCGAAAAGGTAAAAGTTAGCGCTTAGGCGCGAACCGAGCGTGATAGGTCCGATCCAGGTTTTGCAGAACCACGACCGCAAATTGTTGACGATCGACTGGCCGGTGTAGCGCCATGGCCAATGAGATTGCCCGGTCTTGCAATTCTGGTGGGAAATCTTCAAGGGACTGGTTCACGTTGATTCCGATTCCCACGATAGCCAGATGCGGCGCCTTCTCTTGTGCGCGCATCTCCACCAGCACGCCGGCTACTTTGCGGCCGTAAAGCTGAACGTCGTTAGGCAATTTAATCGTGGGTTCGAGAGAAAACTCGGTTCGAATCACGTCCGAAATAGCTTCGATCGCCCAAATCGTGAGCCGTCCAGAGTCGTTGATCTGGATTTTAGGTCGTAAAAGGATTGAAAACCAAAGGCCTTTGCCGGCCGCCGATTCCCACCGGTTGCCACGCTGGCCGCGTCCGGCAGTTTGATGTTCCGCAAAGAGAACCAAACCTTCCTTTGAATTTGCAGTTGCGACCTGCAAAATCGCATCGTTTGTCGAGCCAGTTTGCTCGAGCACAATGATCCGCTGGCCAATCGTGCCGCACGGGAAGTGGGCTTGCAGTTCCTTGGCGATCAGCCGATCCAACATGTCAGCCGGAAGCAAGCGTCATTTCCAGCGCGATATCGATCGCGCGCGCGGCGTTTGTTAGCGCGCCAATGGAAATGTAATCGACTCCCGTGGCTGCCACGCGCCTGACGTTTTTCAACGTGATGCCGCCGCTTGCTTCGAACTTAATGTTGTTCCTTTTCAGCGCGACAGCTTCCCGAATTTGCGCGGGTGTCATGTTGTCGAGGAGGATAGCGTCTATGCCATCCACATCGACAAAAGTGCGGGCTTGTTCCAGATCATCAGCCTCCACCTCAATGCGGATGTTTGGTCGCTCCTGGCGAAGTTGACGAATTCGATCGGCAAAACTGGAAAGCCCTCCAAGGGCGGCCAGATGATTGTCTTTTATGAGCACCATGTCGTACAAGCCGAAACGATGATTAATGCCACCGCCAGCGACCACTGCAGCCTTTTCCAATGCGCGTAGCCCGGGCGTGGTTTTGCGCGTATCCAGTATTTTGGCCGAATGGTTCCCGACCGCATCAACAAATTCGCGCGTGAGCGTTGCGATGCCGCAGAGACGTTGCAAAAAATTCAGCGCGACACGTTCCCCTCTCAGAATTGAACGCGCAAGGCCACGCACTTCGATAATGCCGTCGCCAGCAGCGACGCTATCGCCATCGCGGCAAAGAATCTGGATATCCGTCGAGGGATCAAGCTGTCGAAAAACTTCGCTAGCCACTCCGGTGCCGGCAACGACGGCGTTTTCACGCGCAACGATGCGTCCAGTTGCGTGCAGCGTTTCCGGGACGAAAAAATCAGTCGTGATATCGCCGGCGCCGATGTCTTCTTTAAGTGCGGCGGCGATCGGATCGTAGCGGTTTGGTTTCATGCGCGCAGGAGGATTCGCACGATAAGTGCGAAGTGCGAGAGGGTCTATGAGAGACGCATTATCGAACGCGCCGCGCGGCGGTCGTCGGCAAGTCGCCATGCCCAAATGCAACACAAGGAGAGAACCCCAAATCGACAATCTGTCGGTCGCTTTGACTTAATCAGACAAAAAAGATTCGGGCAGCGCACGCTAAGGAGAAACAACGAATATCAAAAAATCGTGCAACCACCCGAATCGCCTTAACCTACTAACTTCGACAGCCAGCCGCAGACTTTGTTCGAATTTTTTACGAAAAATTCGTGTTCGCGTTATCAGAACGCGCTCAGGAGGTTACTCGCTGGCTCAGGCGGCGGATTGGAGACCGCCGCTCCCTGAGTTACAGAAGATTTCGCTGAGCGCCCGTCCCGACTCGCTCTGCTTCGTCGCGCACTTCCTGAAGCAGCGATTTGAATTCACACTGCTCCAACGCGCGGATCAGACTGGGATAGTCGGGTTCAATTCGAAGCTGATCGATCGGCACTGGCAATTCGAGATCACAATCCAGATCGACCATTTGTCGGTTTTGCAAAATTTGCCCGCGAGCGTTGGCGAGTTTTTCCCGGGTTCGCGCGTTTTTCACCTTGTCGATGTTGTTCAGCAGTGGTTCCAACCCGCCGAACTCGCGAATCAATGCCGCGGCGGTTTTGCGGCCCAGTCCGATCCCGGGGATGTTATCCACCGAATCGCCCGTCAACGCGAGCACATCGCCGATAAGTTTTGGCGGGACCTCCCATTTTGCGGTGACTTGGCCTTCGCCCAGCAACGTGAATGCATCCTTGGGCGACGCGATGTCCGCTTTCGCTGTCGTATAGACTTTTACGCAAGGGCCGACCAACTGATAAAGATCCTTGTCGTTGGTCGCGAGCACAACCTCCATCCCGGCCCGCTTACACGCGGCGATGGCGTAACAGCCCATGAGGTCATCGGCCTCAGTGTCCGGGAGCGAAATATTTCGAAAGCCCAGCAAAGGTGTGAGTTTCTGGATAAACTCGAGCTGCGGGATCATCGGCTTGGGCATCTCTTTGCGCGTCTCCTTGTAAGCGGGTTGCAGTTCCACTCGCTTCTGCGGCACGCCCTCGTCCCATACGACTGCGCCCAGGTCAGGCTGCAAATGTTTCAACATTAGCCGCAGCGTTTTTGTGAAGCCGAAAATCGCGTTGGTCGGTTCACCCCGCGAATTCGAGAGATTCGGGATGGCGAAAAACGACCGGTAAACGTAGTAATGACCATCGATAAGCAGCAGTTTCATTGGAGAAGCAGATGCTGGATTCTGGATGCATGATGCTGGATGATCAAGGCATGGCGGAAGAATGGATCGTGCGCGTGCAGGGAAAGGAGTATGGTCCCGCCGATATCGATACGCTGCGTGAATGGAAGCGAGAGGGGCGGCTCCTTCCTGAAAACGAGGCCCGAAACACGGGCGCCGATCTTTGGAGCACAGCTGCAGCGATCCCAGGATTGTTTGATGCAGGGGCCTCCGAGGCTGCGATCGCCGGCCGGCTGATAGAGCCGCCGCTACAAACGCAACATCGCACCTTCGGTCAGATTTTGGCGGAGACGTTCCAAATTTATCGCAAAGGCTTTTTTCAATTTCTTGGGCTCACGCTTTTGGTGTTGTTGCCGTCGGTATGCAGTCAGTTAACGACTCCATTGATGAAAACAACGCAGGGTTCCTACGGCGATTTGGGCGTTCTCGCTGGGGG
>WNGA01013133.1_pt1 | contig 10639 bp, 12 predicted proteins | sample 5400061 | NCBI WGS metagenome assembly WNGA01 (sample SAMN13153366, study PRJNA577476) | soil metagenome | isolation source: 100 cm soil or saprolite under grassland replicate 2 | place: USA:California | collected 2016-06-15
TCTCTGCAGGCCAACGATACGCCATGGTGGTTCTCCCCTCGTTCTCACGTTGGTCGATGGTTCACGCCGAGTGCCCACCATAACATATGCAAAACGCTTAGGGAAAAATCTATCCTAGCCTTTGGACGGATCGTTGAAAGAAGTTGCCTCTCTCCTCAACCGGATTTGCGAAATCCTCAAACAGACGCCGAATACATATGTGCCAGCAGAGTGGTGGGTCATGGTTTCTGGACTTCGTGTCTTGGCTAGTCACGTTGCTTGTTTGACGATTGCTCAGGGTGGTGAAGGGGACTTGGTTGCGGAACGTACAAGATGCGATGTCTTAGTTGGTGAGCTGCGCCGTCTATTGTCGTCGGATGCCCTGAAGCTGCCCAATGGTACGGATTCAATGCGTCACTCATTGCTCCAAACTGGGCAATGTGATTCCGACGGGCTGCGTGCGTTGCTGTTATTGATCCCACTGCCCACGCTTTATTGGCATTCGAGAGAATTAAGAATCCCGTATCGAGATGTGACTGAAGAACCTGAGGCCGCACCGAGCCCGCTGTTGCGGATCATCGTCTTTCTTGATCATACCCCGATCGCAAGCCCACAACTCTTGAAGTCTAACATTTTGTACCCATTGGTATTTCGTGTCTGTGGTCTTGTATGGCCCGACGATGCGGTTCGCCTTCGACTCGATTTGCTCACGACGTGTCCGCCGAGCGCGTTCTCGGTTTCCCAATTCACGCTCGCCCCACCGCGTTATATTGAGAATGGCGAGTATCACGGAGAATCGGCGGGACAAATCGCATTCAACTCAGGACAAAGTAGCTTGCTGGATGATCTCGTATTCAAAGTTCGTGGCGCCTTTGAGACATCTCATGGGCACTTCAAAGAGATCCCAGTAATTGGGCATAGCGAGCTTCGCCTCAGAGTCGTCAATGAAGACAGACATCCCCTGATGACGGGCAATCGGCGACTGGATCGACACATTGAGGAGCTTGTCACAAAGCTGCTTAGAGATTGCCCCAGGGTCCGAGACGAACTACCTGACTTGTTGGAAATGCTCCAGGCTCTTACTCGTCTGCTTGCGACATATGCTCAAGAAGCAATTTACAAGGGGCGGAATGACGTATCAGAGTCAGAGTTTCAGGCAACAGTGCTTCGCGACCTTCGGAACGTACTCGGACAGGATGTACAAGAACACCCAAGCCAAGCGGGAGGCATTACAGATATTAGGTATCGAGGTGTAATTGTCGAGCTAAAGGTCGAAAAGGAAAACGGCGATCGCGAGCACATCTCTAAAAAGTACACCCCCCAGTCCGTTCAATACGCCGGTGTCGAAGCCAGACAAGTTAGTATCCTTCTCGTACTCGACCTGACGGCCAAGGATAAGCCACCCGGCGACATTCGGAATGATATTATTCTCACTGACGTCGAGACGCATGGAGGAGAGGGCGGAGCCCAAAAATTCCCATCTAAGGCGTTCGTCTTCGTGATCAATGGTAACATGAAAAGCCCATCAGCATACTCGCGGTGATGTCTGGAATGTCTCCGGGGGCTTGTCTCACGTCCGAACCGGTCATGTAACTGTTGGTCTGAAGACTGCCAGAAACAAGGTGCAAGAGTAGCCTCCGAACTTAAGCAGAGCTGGGTGCGTGCTGAACAAGGGAATAGCCAACAATGCCATGCACACGGACGAGAATTCCGCTGCGCTCCATTCCCGCCGGTGGCCGGCGTCTAGACGTATCCAGGAGTGGATAGCTTGAGAAAGTGAGCTATGATAGACCCGGGAAAGGCGTTCGACTTCAGGGCTCATGAACAAGCGGCAGTTACGGCGTACCTGAAGCGCTATGGGTTCTACGAGGACCTTGCATCCATAGTGAAGCGTATCCTTGAAGAGGCACTCAAAAGGAAAGGTATCAAAGTCTACTCTGTCCAAGCACGGGCGAAGGATCCCACCAGCTTCGGGAAGAAGGCGCCCAGCCTTCTGAGTTTGATCCCGCGAAGCCGAAGTATCCTTATCCTCTGGAACAAATCACTGACCTGGCTGGCATCCGTGTCATGACATACTTCCCGAGTACACTCGCAGCGATTGATCGGATGCTCTCGGACGAATTCCGGATTGTGGAGCGCTCCGACAAAGGGGCTGCGTTGATCGAGGAGGACCGGTTCGGCTATCAGAGCCTCCATTACCTGGTGAAATTCAGCGCACGCCGATCGCGCCTCCCTGAGTACGAGACTTTTTCGGACGCAATGGCTGAGATTCAGGTTCGAACGATCCTGCAGCATGCGTGGGCAGAGATTGAACACGATATTCAGTATAAGTCCGCGTCAGTGATTCTAGCCGAGATTCGACGCCGCTTTATGGCACTTGCAGGTATGCTGGAAATTGCTGATCGCGAGTTCCAGGCGATACAGGATGCCGACAAACAGTTGAGGGCAGGGGCACGCTCGCGGGTCGAAGGAGGCCAGCTCAGTCAAGTCGAAATTACCCCAGATGCACTAAAAGCCTTTCTGGACAAGAGGCTCGGTGCTGACGGACGGATGTCAGAGTTCTCGTATGACTGGACCGCTCGGCTTCTCAAGAGGCTTGGCTTCCGCACGCTTGAGCAGGTCGAGCGGTGTATCAGCGGGTATGACGACAACCAGCTCAGCAGAATCGCAACTGGCAGCCGTCTCGGGCAAACAGGCCGTTTCGAATGCATGCTTCTCGCAGGGATGGGTGAGAACTACATTCAGCACCACACCTTCGCGGGATATCCCTGGTATGCAAGACAAGAACATGAACGTATTGAGCGCATCAAGAGGGAGGGGGTTGAGGTTCGTGATTACGATCCGCTCCTGGATCAGCCTGACACGTCGCCAAGAACAGATAGTCCTGCAGATTCTGATGGGAATATAGCAGCTGCAGAGGTATTACTAGTGGGGCAATCGGAAGTCGAGACAGCGTTTAACAAAGGCATAGAGCCGACGCGCTGAAGCGCGCGGCTCGTGCCCGGCGTCTAGGCTTATGAAGACTTTTCTTGATGTAGAGGTTCAGTGTTATGCATTATATTGATCTGAATCAGGCAAAACTCCATTTAGTCGACATCATAGACGTTGCACTTAACGGTGAAGAGGTTGTCATAACACAAGATGACCAACCTGTATTGAAATTAGTACGTGTCATAGCGTCCAAATCGCGCCGCAAAGCCGGGAGTGCCAAAGGGCTGATTACCATGGCGAGCGACTTTGATGCCCCGATTGAGGATTTCCGAGCGTATATGCAATGAAACTGCTGCTTGATACTCATACATTTCTGTGGTTCATTGACGATAGCCCCCTGCTCAGCGCCAAGGGAAAAACCCTCCTAGAAGCCGATAATGAACTGTTGCTGAGCATCGGGAGTCTCTGGGAAATCGCTATCAAGTTGTGTCTGGGCAAACTGACGGTGGCGATGCCCACGGAAGTGCTCATGACCCAGCAGCTTACGTCCAACGATCTTGACGTCTTGTCGATCACTGCACCCCATCTTGTCACGGTATCGACACTGCCGTTACATCATCGTGATCTGTTTGATCGGTTGATCATTGCCCAGGCAATGGTTGAACAGATCCCTATTGTGAGTGCTGATCCCGCATTTGATACGTATCCTATTCAGCGTTTGTGGTAAGCATTCTACGGTCCCTCAGGGGGTGGAGCCAACTCCACAAGACAAAGCAAAGGTCCGAAGCTGATTGCTGTGGCCGCGAACGCCCGCAAAAAGCCATCGATACGGAGATGACCGACAACGGTCTACTCCTACGCTACCGCAACAAGCAACTGGTCGGTATTACCGTGTTGGACGCTTCTACACGGGCGACAACATGAAGCGTGCAAGCGTGGACATAGTGCGGTACCTATGGGTGGGGGTGCTCCAGGCGCCTGGCATGTCCGTCGTGTCTGAGCAAGGGGCTTCTGGACTGAGCAGGGCGCATCTCCACGCAGAGCCTTACACCGTGAGGGGGAGATACAATGCTCCGGTTGCTACAGCAAGCAGTAGATAAAAGGAGAACACACGCATGCCGATCAAACTAGGCGTACACGCTGGACCACAAGACCTGTCCATGGCTGAGCTGCACCGTCTCTGGAAACGGGCCGATGAGGCGGGTTTTCACTGGATTTCCGTGTGGGACCATTTTTATGCGAATCCTCTCCAGCAGCGCACCGATCCCTGCTTCGAGGCGGTGGCCACGATGGCGTCATTAGCCTCGCTCACCTCGCGGGTGCGGGTAGGCTGTCTGGTGTTCTGTACCCTGTTTCGTAATCCAGGGTTGCTGGCCAAAGCTGTGGTGACTATTGACCACATCAGCAATGGCCGCTGCGACCTGGGCCTGGGTGGTGGCTGGTTCGAGGAGGAATTTCGCGAGTTCGGCTATGGCTTTCCGCCTCTCAAGGAGCGCCTAGACCAGCGAGAAGAGGCGGTGCAGGTGATCAAGTCGCTCTTTGAGGATCCGGTGACGCATTTTAAGGGGCGGTATTATGACATCCAGGGGGCAGTATGCGCTCCGAAACCGCTCCAGAAAAAACTCCCCATCTGGATTGGCGGACGTGGTCCCAAGCGTACCGCACGCATGGCAGCGCAATACGGTGACGGCCATAACCTCGCTTATGTGTCACCTGAAGAGTTCAAACAGTATCAGGAGGGGCTCGAGAAGGCTTGCGAGAAGCTGCAACGCGATCCAGCGACTCTGATGCGCAGCGTCAACCTGCACTTTCATATGGGCGCCGATGAGGCGGGGGCCAGAGTCGCCCGCGAAAAACTGCAGAGATTCCCTCCTGGGCAGCGTCTGGGGGCACTGACTGGCACCGCTCCAGAAGTCATTGACCGCATCGGTGAGTACATAGAAGTAGGGGCAGACGGTCTCAATATTGCCTTCCGTCCGCCCATAGATTGGGACGCTTTCGAAGCCTGTATCGACAAAGTACTACCGGTCTTTCACCAGTCCGCCTAAGCGCCCCAGCTCAGCCATGAGCTCCCCGGCACTCCTGCCGCGCCTCGGCTATCGCAGGCGCGGCAACACCTCCTTTTCGAGCCCACGCAAGAGGGCATCGGGCCGGCTATAGCTGCCTTCATCACGCCACCAGATGGCGTCAATATCGAGAGCGGCCAGCGCACCGACGCGGTCAGCAATTTCAGCGCCTGAACCGACGCAGACCATCGCCTCCACCGCAGCGTCTGACACAAAAGTCGAGACCCGTTTGGCTTCCTCCCAGTCTACGGCGTGCCCCAGGTCAGGGTATAGCCTGGGAAATGCGCTCGTCAGCGCAGGCGGCTCGGGCAGGCCAGCGAGGCACAAGAGCTCACGCGCGTGCCCATGACGATAGTGTCCAGCGACACACGGGCGCATGTGATCGATGGCCCGCGCCTTATTGTCATCGACCATGGCCTGGACGACCACGATACGGCGCACCTCATGACGCTGCCGACCAGCCCGTTGGACGCCGGCCTCAATGCGTTCCAGGGCCCAGGCCACAGCCCCGGGAGCGGCCCCGACGCTGATGAGCACCCCGTCGGCAATTTCTCCAGCCATCTCCAGCATTTTGGGACCAGTGGCGGCGAGATAAATCGGCAAGCGTGGGCGTGATGTCGGCAGAGTGATTTCCAGGCCGCCTAATTGCGTCGTCTGCCCCTGGAAAATGCTGCGCCAGAGGAGTGTCGCTTGCCGCATAGTGGCCAGGGTCGCAGCTTTTTTGCCAATAATGTAGGCAGAGCTGTAGCCGGTGCCAGCTACTAAATCAGCCCGTCCATTGGAGGTTTCATCCAAAGTCAAGATCGCACTGGCCGTCGTTACAGGATGACGCGTCAGGGGATTGGTCACTCCTGGGCCGAGGCGTATGGTTTTCGTGGTCATGGCGGCACACGTCAGGTGCCCATAGACATCACGCCAGCGGGCGGCGAGCAACGGGGTATCAGGCATCCACAAAAAATCGAACCCGGCTCCCTCCACACGTACCGCGTACTCCGCCGTGTCTTGCGGAGTGCCGACGGTAGGTACGCGCAGGCCAAAACTCGAAATCATAGTGTACCACTCCTTTCACGAGACATGACAGATTCCGGAGAAACCTGGCCATCAATGTATTACAGCGCTCTTGTGAAACGAGAAAGCCAGGGCGACATTGCCAAATAGCGGGGCTTTGGCTTGGTAGTCAACGGTCACTTTGACGTCGTTGACGGTTTTTTGGATGTCAATATCCTCTTTCTCAACGCTAGTGATGTTATTGACTTCTAAGCGTTTTCTGATCATCTTATAAATCTCGTCGCGAGATTTTTCTTTTATTTCCGGCTCTTTCTTGAGAGAATTGATCGCATCACCTACACTCAAAGACTCAATATATACTGGCACAGCTCGCATGACTATATAGCCAATCAGGGCAAACGGAACAAGTATGAAAATGAGACCGATGACGGTTATACCTGCCTGATTTTGTACCCTGTGCATGTCTATCTCCTTTGTCGGGCAACTGTCGTGCCTGGAAGCCATGGGCGAAAACACTTATACAGGTTACATTGTACGTACCCCTGCCCTGGGGTGCAAGAAACGTTTTGCACCCATGCTGATCCTGTGGCATCATCCCTTCTACCTTTGGACATCTGAGGCAATGAGTTGTATCCCTTATGGCAAGGAGCGAGGGCGTGGATACGAAGGTGACTTTTCCAGCAGGCGATTTGATCTTGGAAGGGCGTGTGTGGCTTGCAGCCGGTGGTCGGGACATCGGTGTGGTGCTCTGCCATCCCCATCCGCTACATGGCGGGAATATGTACAGCAATGTCATATCGGCAGTCGCTGAGGCCTTATGGCAACACGACGTCTCGACCCTCAGGTTCAACTTTCGCGGCACGGGTGGGAGCACCGGCTCGCATGGCGGTGGGGATGCGGAGGGCGCTGATGTCGCAGCGGCAGTGGGGTATCTGTTGAGCTACCAACCCGTCTCTACATTGGCCGTGCTTGGGTATTCGTTTGGGGCCGCAGTGGGCCTTCTGGCTGGGGCCGCCGATCCGCGTGTGACCACCCTGGTGGGGGTGGCGCCACCAGTTGGACGCCTCGATGTGTCTCCGCTCCACACCTGCACGAAGGCAAAATTGTTCGTGACGGGTGACGAGGATCACGTGTGTCCGCTCCCAGCGCTCCAGGCACTCATGGCGCACTGTCCTGAGCCCAAAGCCCTGCAGCTCATCCCTGGGGCCAACCATTTCTTCTTGGGGCGCGAAGCCGAGGTCGCCCAGGTGGTGGTCACCTTTGTCACCCAGTAGGATGGACGGTATCCAATACCTCACACGCACCAGGAGAACGTGCCTATGCAGGACCTCCCCATCAGCTATTTTCCCATTGCCGAACGCCAGAACTGTTCCGAAAGTTTGCAAAAACTCTTCACCGAGCTAGAGGCCACGCTCGGCTTTGTGCCGAACGTCGTGCGCGCCTTTGCCTGGCGCGAGCCACGCTTCTGGAAGTGGTGGGCGCACCGTAACGACCTCATGGCGCCTAGTGCGGGCTTGTCGAAGACCGAACGCGAGATGGTCGCCGTCGTCGTGTCGGCGGCCAATGATTGCCTCTACTGCATGACCTCGCACGGTTACGCGGTCCGTGTGTTGCTCGGGGACCCCATTACGGCCGAACGTATGCTCCTCGACTACCGCCGCGCTGGCCTGGATGCCCGCACCCTGGCGATGCTCGACTATGCCGTGAAGATCACGAAACGTCCAGCGGAATGTGGCTTGGAAGACATCGAGTGCCTACGCCAGCATGGCTTCCGAGACGAAGATATCTGGGACATCGCCGAAATCGCGGCGATGTACAACTATACCAATCGTCTCGCCTCTGCCGCTGGCTGGTTGCCGAATCCTGAGTACCATGGTCTCGCCCGATGAAGGCGCCTCAGAGGGGGTCTCAAAAGACATGTATCTGTGCAGAGGAAATGACGCGGTGACGGGGCGACGCGGCGACACGGCGATGAAAACACCTCACCGGTGGCCTTTCCCCGCGTCCCCGCGTCTCCGTGTCCCCGCGTCTCTGTCACTCAGGGTACGCTAGCACTGCTCAAAGCTGTGGCCAACGTGTGACAATCGGGCAGGATGACGGACGCAGACCGGAGGGTAGAGTATGCGCTGGTTTCACGAAGCGATTGATCGCCTCCATGTGGCATCACTACATCGCCTCATGCCCCGGGTGTTTCGGCACGGTATTGACTCCCCGCCGTTGTCGGCGCACTTGGCCGCCGTGCAACTCAGTCTCCCGGCGCTCACGGCCACACGGCACTATACCGTGACAGCGCGCACCCTGGTAGGGGAGCTCGCAGCGGGGTTTCAGGTGCGTTGGGGGCCACAGCCAGACCTGCCGGTCCTTATATACCATCACGGCATTGCCGAGATACCCTACGATAAAAGTTTTCGCGGTATTTTCAGAGGCTCTCTGCCAGGGCAAGCGCACCTGGTGGCAGTGCGGGCGCCGTTTCATCGCACCTGGCTCGATCTGCTTCCGGGGCTCGGGAGTATACAGCATTTTCTCGCCATGTGTGCCGTGGCTATGCAGCTCGGCGAGGCTGTGCGGCAGGCGCTGCTGGCGCGTGGGGCGCGTGGTAGTGTGGTCGTTGGGACGAGTCTCGGTGGGTTTCTCGCCTTGCTGCATCATCTTATGCTCGGGACCGCAGACGGGTATGTGCCGTTGCTCGCTGGCCCCGATATTGCCCATGTCATGCTCTCAACACACTATCGGCGTTTTCTGGCAGCCCAGGCTTTGGCGCACCCCACTATACTCCAGGCGCTCCTCGACTTGCGGCAGGATTTTCAAGGCAGCGACGCGCGACGTGTCCTGCCGCTGCTCGCCCGGTACGATCAGGATATGCTGTACGCCCACCACGCTGCCTGCTATGCTGCCAGTGGCGTACCAGTCGTGACGATTGCACGTGGGCATATTACTGGCTCTCTCGCCTTTGCAACGCTGCGGGCGCACGTACTGGCCTGTCTCCAGGTGTTGCTCCAGACGACGAGATGTGGATGAAGCCCGCTTGTACACGAGCAGTATCTGACAGGCTGACAGCAGTGTTCTGACCCAGGTCTGCAGGAGTTCTCTTGGAGATGGCGATGAGGGGGAGGCGTCATCAACAGGGGCTGTACGCGTTCGTGCCTGCCTGCTATGCTATCAGTAGGGGACGAGCAGGACCCTCTGGAGGGCCATCCTTTGCAAAGGAGTTGCATGTGATGTACGTGATGCGACATCGAGTTGGCTTGATTTTTTTTGTCTATGCCTGCCTGATAGGTGTGCTCGCCAGTCCTCTGCACGCACAAGTGAAGGGCAAGCCTGCCGACCCTGGCACGAAAGCTGCCGAGCCGACTGGGACGCCACGGCAAGAGGCGATCACCGTGAGTGCCAAAAGCGCTGTGCTGATAGAAGGGGCCAGTGGTCATATTTTAACCGCGCAGAACAAAGACGAAAAGATCGCCCCAGCCTCTTTCGCGAAACTTTTAACGCTCTACATTGTGTATGACATGATTAGAAATGGCAAAATCAAACTCACTGATGAAGTTTATATTAGTAAAAAAGCCTGGGAAACAGGCGGTTCAAAAATGTATGTTGAACTGGGCTCCAAAGTGCCGCTTGAGGAGATCATCAAAGGCATTGCCATTGTGTCGGGCAATGATGCGTGTGTGGCAGTCGCTGAACACATCTCAGGCAGCGTCGAAATGTTCGTCAAAGTGATGAACGAAACAGCACAAAAACTCGGTATGACGAATAGTCATTTTGATAATCCGCATGGTTTGCCAAGTGCCCAGCAGTACACCACCGCGTACGACATGGCCGTGCTGGCACGGCGTTATATTAATGATTTCCCCGAAGCGTTAAAAATTCATTCCACGCTGGAATACACCTACTCAGGCATACGACAAGACAACCGTAATACACTGCTCCGTAAAGATGCGTCGGTGGACGGCTTAAAAACTGGCTTCGTCGCCGAAGCGGGTTACCACCTCTTGGCCACCGCCAAACGAGACGAGCGGCGTTTGATTGCCGTCGTGATGGGGGACAAGAATCGCGCTATGCGGGCCGAAGAAGCCCTCAAGTTGTTGAATTACGGGTATCGCAATTTTGCCTTTGTGTCCTTGTTTACCAAAGGGCAGGTCCTGTATGACCTCCCGGTCTGGAAAGGGCAAAGTAACAACCTCCACATTGTGCCTGGCGAAGAAGGGATGATTGTCGTGCCCGCAGACCTGAAAAATAAGCTGGAGCACGAGAGATTTTTACCAGGGTATGTCGTTGCTCCGATTGAGAAAAACCAGGAGATCGGCAAGTACGTCGTGAAAATGGGTACCAATGTGATCCGCTCTATACCACTTGTCGCTGAGACAGATGTCCCCAAAGCAGGTTTCGTGAAGCTCATTGTGCACAGTGCTCTCTACTTCCTCGGACGCATCAAAATTGTGACGTATATCTTACTACCGGTTATTGTCATTCTCGCGTTTGTCCTGCTCATCCTCTACGTGTTCACCCGGAGACGTCGCCGGAAATCCCGGGTACGCTTCTCGCGCTAAGTGCGCGGTGCGCATGCGTCAAGCACCAGGCAGAGGTGGTGTGAGACAGCAGGTGTGTCAATGTCCACACGGGCTTTGACAGTTTGCCAACCAGAGGTTATGCTGCGC
>WNGA01021041.1_pt1 | contig 10638 bp, 8 predicted proteins | sample 5400061 | NCBI WGS metagenome assembly WNGA01 (sample SAMN13153366, study PRJNA577476) | soil metagenome | isolation source: 100 cm soil or saprolite under grassland replicate 2 | place: USA:California | collected 2016-06-15
TACTTGATCTTCTTCGCCGTGCACTTCGGTGGTGGCGGGGGAGGCGGCGGTGGTGGCGGGGGAGGCGCCGGTGGCGGCGGCTACTGAGTCGCCGCTGAACTCTCGCTGAGCTCCCCGCACTACAACCGGAGCCTGCTGGCGCGCTTGCGTCCCCGCGGCAGCCGTTTGGGATAATGATGCCGAACGGCTGCCGCATCGTGACGCCGCCCCGGCGTGCGGACTACTGGCGCGCGAGGTTCGGGGCGCCCGAGCGCAGGACGTACTTCTGGATCTTGCCTGTTGCGGTCTTCGGCAGTTCCGCCACGAAGTTCACCGCGTGCGGAGCCTTGAAGTGCGCGAGTTGGTCGCGGGCGAATGCGGTGAGTTCCTGCTCACTCGCCTGCGCGCCTTCCCGCAACACCACATAGGCATGCGGCGCCTCGCCCCACTTTTCATGCGGCAACCCGACGATCGCTGCCTCCGCGACGGCCGGGTGGCGCAGCAGCACCCCCTCTACCTCCACGGATGAGATGTTCTCACCGCCGCTGATGATCACGTCCTTGATCCGGTCGCGAATCTCGACGTAACCGTCGGGATGGACCACGGCGGCGTCGCCCGTATGGAACCAGCCGCCGCCCATGGCCCGCTTGGTTGCGTCCGGGTCGCGGTAGTAGCCCTCCATTACCGCGTTACCCCGGACGATGATCTCGCCCATCCCCTTCCCGTCGGCTGGCACGTCGGTCCCGCCGTCGTCCACCACCCGCAGTTCACCTGAAATGAGCAACTCGACGCCCTGGCGTGCTTTCACTACTGCGCGGTCGGCGGGCGAGAGCGCGTTGTGCTCCGGGATTGGCGCGCAGACGGTGATGAACGGCGCCGTCTCCGTCAGCCCGTACACCTGGGTAACATCCCAGCCGAAGTCACCCTCGAGCCGTTCGATCGTGGCTGCCGCAGGCGCCGCGCCGGCCGTCACCACGTGCACGCCGGCGGGCACCTCTCCTCGGACCTGCGGGGAGGCGTTGGCCAGGGAAATCAACACGGTGGGGGCGGCGCAAAGCCAGCTGACCTGCTCTGCGCGGATCAGCTCGAACACCGTCGCGGGATCGACCTTGCGCAGACAGATGTGAGTGCCCCCGACGGCTGTCACCGTCCAGGTGTAGGTCCAGCCGTTCGCGTGGAACATCGGCAACGTCCACAGGTAGCGCTCGCCTACGTCGATCGGCAGGTGCAGCAGGGTGCCGATCGAGTTAATCGCCGCGTTGCGATGGGTGATCATGACACCCTTTGGGCGCGCGGTAGTGCCACTGGTGTAGTTGATCGTGAGGAGATCTCGCTCCCCGATCTCGGGCCTCCCGGATATTGGTGAGGCAGCGGCCACCTCCGCTTCGTAGTCGACCCATCCGTCCCGCGCTCCCTCGAACGCGACAAAGTGGCGCACGTGCGGCATCTGGTCACGGACCGCATCCAGGGCGTCCAGGTGGTCGCTGTGCGCGCAGACCAACGCGGCGCCCGAGTGATTGACGATGTAGACGAAGTCGTCGGCGGTCAACCGGTAATTGATTGGCACCAGCACGGCACCGGCCTGCGGCACGGCATAGAAGGACTCGAGCTGCGCATGAGTGTTGGGCGCGATCGTGGCTACCCGGTCTCCCCGCCCGATGCCCATGTTGGCCAGCGCGGACGCCCACCGGTCACAGCGATCGAAGAACTGCTCGTATGTGATCCGCAGATCGCCGTCCACCACCGCCTCCCGGTGGCCGTGCAAGTGGCGGGTGCGGCGGGCGAATTCCAGCGGGGTGAGCGGCACTTCCATGGTGGACCTCGGCATGACGGGTAAAGCGGTCGGTCAGACCGGCCGCTGCCGACCGATCGTCATGATCGAACGCTAATACGTCCCGCGCGCTTTTCCACGAGCCGCTGGCCCTGACGAGCTGTTTCGCGGTGCTGCCGGGCCAGGGTGGCACGCCCGCCGGGCAGGCCTGCCGGGCCAGGGCGGCGGGCCCGCCCGGCCAGCGTCTGGGGTCGCTGGGACGTTTGGGCGCGCCGTGCCACGTGGGTTGTCCCGCAGACGGTGCCGTGTTGCTTCATCATCGGATCGACGGTCTGTCGTGGCCAGCACCGGCGGCGGGGGCGCTGGCTTCAGTGAAGAATTAGTGTTTGCGCAGAAGGAGTGGTACACGTGCAAGCAGGGCAACGACCTGAGCAGCGGCCACTGAAACGGCACGAAAGCCACGTGGCGGAACAGATGGTGGAGCGGGCAGCGGAGCTCGCCAAGGATTCTCACGCGCGCACCAGGCACGCGGCGGTCCTGGTGAAGGACGGCAGCCTGCTCGCCTGCGGGATCAACGGAGTCCCATTTCCTGGCGAAGACCATTGCTACTGCAAGTACGGGGTGCATGGCCACCATGACAATTGCCGGACCCACGCTGAGCAGCGGGCGATAACGCTTGCCCGCGAAGGCGACGGCTGGAGAATGCTGCAGGGGTCCAAGCTCATATACGTTCGGCTGGAAGCGGACGACTCGGTCCGTTTGGAAGAGCCTCACTACTGCGCCCGCTGCAGTCGGCTCGCGCTGTCTCTCGGCGTGACCGAGTGGATCTTCGCGCTGTCGGACGGCCTGGTCGGGTACTCCTCGGTTGACTATGACAGGATCGCCCAACTTCGGTGGTAGCGGTCTGCTGGTGTCACGCTGCGGCAGCCGTTCGGGATAATGACGGGCGGCAACCGGCACATACAGAACGGCTTACGCGGGGCGGCCCGCAGTCGGCCGTAGGTCTCTTGTTCCGCATAAAGCGCGAAAGGGGTCGTAGGCGATGGCTGAACCGAGCCGCGTTGTGAACCAGGCGCAGGCGGAGCGGTGGAACGGCCCGTCCGGCCGTCACTGGATTGCCCACCGCGAGCGGCATACCAGGGGCCACGAGCCGCTGACCACCCGCCTGGTCGACGCGGCGCTCATCTCTGCGGATGAGTGTGTGCTCGACGTCGGCTGCGGCTGCGGCGAGACGACTATCGCGGCGGCGCGAGCGGCCCGGGATGGAAGCGCGCTGGGTATCGACGTGTCCGGTCCGATGCTGGATGTCGCGCGGCAGCTCGCCGCCGAGGAACGTGTGACCAATGTCCGGTTCGAGCGAGGCGACGCCCAGGTATATCCGCTGCGGCAGGACTCCTACGATGTGGTGATCAGCAGTTTCGGCGTGATGTTCTTCGCCGACACCCAGGCAGCATTTGGCAACATCGTCTCCGGGCTGCGTAGGGGCGGCCGGATGGCGTTCCTGTGCTGGCAAGATGACGCCTGCAACGAGCAGTTCGCGATCCCGCAGCGCGCGATCGCGGCCCACACGCAGGCGCCCGGCCTTGCCGCGGACGACCTGTTCGCCGACCGGCAGCGGGTGACGGAAATGCTCATCACGGCGGGCTGCTCGGAGGTCCAGGTCGAAGACGTCCGCGACCGGATGTGGCTGGGATCAGACGCCGACGACGTGGTCGGTTATGTGGGCAGCATGCCGCGGCTGCGCACGCAGCTCGAAGAGCTCGACAACGGGCCGGCCGAGGAGGTGCTGCACTCGATGGCGGCAGAGTTCGCCGCCCGGCAGGGCGCGGATGGGGTGTGGGCGGCGTGTGCCGCCTGGCTGGTTACCGCTCGCCGACCGGCTTAAGCCCCACCCGGTTTCGCTGCGCTGAGGATCGCTGAAGATTGCTCAGTGGCTCAGTCGGCGGTCACCGAGAATTCCTTGAATTGCGTGGCTGACCAGCTGCCACGGAAGGCGTCCGTCTCGATCCCGGGTATGCCCGTCGCGTAGTTCGGGTCGTTATCGGTGACCGTTGCCACCCGCTGACCATTCACCCAGGCGGCAATCGTCGTTCGGTGTATTGCGATAGCCAAGGAGGTCCACGTCCCAATCGCAGGCGCCGCTATGACGCCATGCGCGAGCACGGTGTTGCCGACGCTCTTGCTGTTCCTCGTCAGCGACCAGCCGCCCGTCGATCCAAGGTCAAGGATGTATCCCCTGAAATTGAAAATCTCGCTGCCCTGGCTGCTGAACCGGGCCATGACCCCGCCGGATTGACCGCTTCCGGTGAAGCAGACGCTCGCGCTGACCTTGTAGTCACAGGCCATCCCGCTGCCGCCGATTACCGCGTACGGGAAGCGGGTGTCGTGCGAAAGCTTCGGGTGCCAGAAGACGGGCTGCATCGGGGTTGTCTGGGTCACGACATAGGTGCCCGAGCCGTCGGCCGCGCGAGCGAACTCGAAACTCCCGTCCTGTGGCGCCAGGTAGGGCGGCATAGTCCCGGCCGCTGATGCGTTCCTTTCCCACCCGTCCGAGTAGGGAAGTTGGAAGGGCTTGTTGGCGGGTATCGACGGCTTGATGATGCCCTGTCCGCTGGTGCTGGTGAAGCTGTAGATGTAGCCGGTCAGGCAGCCGAACGTGAAGGTTCCCGAAGAGTCCGGCGCGATGTCGCTTCGGCGCATGAGCCAGTCTGCCGGGTGCGCTGAGGTCGGGTCGGTGCGCCACACGTGCACTACGCCTGCGGGCAGGCCGCCCTTTACCGTCACGGTGATGGACTGTTTCGAGGTGGCCGTGGTGGTTTCGGCTATCAGGCTCCAGTCGCTCCTGTCCGCCGCCCGCAGCGCCATGTGCGAGCCATTGGCCCGGTTGCCGCCGAGATAGCCGCAGGCACTGTCGATGTGGAGCCAACCGGGCTTGGTGAACTGGGTGACCGCGGCGATAGCGCCGAGCATCGCCTTGGGGGTGTAATAGCCGGACCGTGGCTGCGCCGCCCAGATCAACCCTCGATTCAGGTAGAGCAGGCCCGGGGGTTGCGTGGTGATCAGCGGCCAATGGATGTGGCCGGTCATTCTCGCGTCGATGTAGCCGCGGATCACCGAGCGGATCATGGGCGAGCCATCCACGCCGGGCATCGCTCCGACCTCGCTGTGCCACAGCGGCTTCCCCGCGGCAACCGCCGTCGCGGTGGACCAGCACTGCACACCTGTGGTCGGGTAGGAGCAAACGTCATGGGCCCCAAGAACGCCGATCGCCGCCGCGAGGTCCGGATCCGTTTTCATCCGGTCGGCCATAGCCCATGGGACGTCGGGCCGGTAGGTGCGATCCGGCCAGGCGAAGGGGTCCTTGTCGGACGCCACGATTTTTGTGCTGATGTACCCGGCGACATCCAGCGACTTCCGAAGCGCCTTGAACCAGTCACAGTCGTAGCCCTCCTCGTTCCAGCCACCGAGGTAGTGGATCGTGAGGCCGTGGCTGGAGGCGCAATCCACCCAGCCCACCAGGTAGTCGATCATGTCCTTACACCAGAAGGTCCCACCGCCGATCCAGCCCGGTGCCGCCCACGCGAGGCCGTAGAACCTGATGCCTGGATTTCGGGCCTTCGCCTGCTGCATGAGCCACCATTCGTAGCCGCCATTCGGGTTGGCGACGCCGCGGCTGTGCTCGTGGCTTGGCTCTGCCCCGCAGGACGAGAACGCGTCACCACCGATCTCGACCTTGAGGATCTGCAGTGCCGCGCCGGCGCCGGGCTTGAACAGTAAGTCAAGTATGTCGCTGCGCTGCGGTTCTCGGTAACTGATCAGCTGTACGGAGTTACCGCCGCCGCCGGAGATGGCGCCGACACCATCGAACGTCCGGCCGCCTTTTGTTCCGTCGATTGTGATCGGCGTAGAATCGCCCCCCGCCGCAGCTCTTTTCATTTTAGTCTGGTGCCAGGGAAGCTATCTATAGCCTCGTCGTGCATACATCGATCGACCGAGATTCCGGCTTTGGAGCCTGCTTGAGAACCCCGGTTCGCTGCGCTGGTCTGCGCGCCTCCGGCACGACGTAGATCGGGTCATCCGCGCCCGGATGGCAAGGTCGGCGGTCCGCCCGCGCCAGCCGTTTGGGATGAACGTCCGTAACCGTTTTCATGGATGCGTCACCGACCCGCCCGGCGCGTCGGTCACCGACCCGGGTCGGAGCGGACCCGGCTTGCTGGGATCATCGTTTCGATGGCCAGCGAGGGACGGTAATGGCCCGGTTGCACCCAGCGGAGGGTAAGGGAGCACAGATGCAACAGCTCAGCCTCGGCGTGGTTGGAACCTCCCGTAAGGAGAACGAACGCCGGTTGCCGATCCATCCGCTGCACTTTGACCGGATCGACGCGGGCACGCGGGCGCGGATATTCCTCGAGCGCGGTTACGGCGAGCGGTTCGGCGTGGCGGACGCGCAGCTCGCCCCCATGGTGGCTGGTTTGGGTTCGCGGCAACAGCTCATCGCAGGGTGCGACGTGATCGTGCTGCCCAAACCCACCGAACGCGATGTTGCTGAGCTGCGTGAAGGTCAGGTGTTGTGGGGCTGGCCGCACTGCGTCCAGGACTACGCCATCACTCAGCTTGCCATCGACCGCCGGCTGACCCTGATCGCATGGGAGGCGATGAACTACCGGACGACCGATGGCGGCTTTGGCGTGCACGTCTTCCACAAGAACAATGAGCTCGCGGGCTACTGCTCAGTGCTGCACGCCCTGCAACTGCTGGGGACGACCGGGGCATATGGGCGCCACCTTCGGGCCGTAGTGATCAGCTTCGGCGCGACCGCCCGCGGGGCGGTCACCGCGCTGGCGGCGCTCGGGGTCTTCGACGTAACCGTGCTGACCCACCGGAATGTGTCGGCCGTCGCCTCGCCAATCCCCTCGGTCCCCTTGGTCCATTTCGAGCTCGCCGCTGACGATCCGGGACGGATCTTGGCGCTCACGCCGGGTGGTGCGATGCCGATCGCGGAGTTCCTCGCCCAGCACGACATCGTCGTCAACTGCGTGTTGCAGGACACTGATGCGCCGCTGATGTTCGTTACGCGCGACGAGCTGCGGTTGTTCGCGTCCGGCTGCCTGTTCGTCGATGTGTCGAGCGACCAAGGCATGGGCTTTGAGTGGGCACGGCCCACCTCGTTCGCGGAGCCGATGTTCGCCCTCGGTGAGGCAATGCACTACTACGGAGTTGACCATAGCCCGTCCTACCTGTGGAACTCTGCCACCTGGGAGATCAGCGAGGCGCTGATGCCGCACCTGCGTACCGTGATTGACGGGCCCGACTCGTGGGACCGCGACGAGACAATCCACCGGGCGATCGAGATCCGTGACGGCGTAATCCGCAATCCCAAGATTCTTTCGTTCCAGCGACGCTCCGCCGAGTTCCCACACGTCCAGATGTGAGCGTCCAGCCAAGAGATGTTGCCGGTATCCCGTTACCCCCAGTCGAGCACGACCCCCGTCTGCTTGTCCTCGGCAACGGAACAGGGTCATCCCGCTCAGCTACACAGCCTAGTTACCGGGGATGCGCCGCGCCGCCAGCGTATGCCCCGCCGATCTGAGCCGGTCGGCGAGCGGGGCACCCATCGCTGTCGCAGGTGTGAGGACACCGGCGCGATCGGGCAGGCCGTCACGGTCCAGCGCGAGGCACAGCGCCGTTTCGCCGAGCATCACCGAGGTGGCACCGTAGCCTGGGTCGCCCTGAGCTTCGATCTTGCCGAGGTATGTGGCCCCGGCCGAGGTCCGCGTGTGGATCTGCATACGGAAGAAGCCCGTGCGCCTGGTCCATTCGCTGAGACCCTCGCCGAGTACCGGCAGGAGCTGGCTGATCAGCGCCCTGGACGGCCCGAACGCAAGCCCTGCCCCGAGCACCTTCATCGCAGTGCTGACCGCGGCGGCCTTCGCGGGCGCAAGAGGGCCACAGCCCTGCAGGGCATTGCTGCGCCGCACAACGCGGGTGTTGAGGCCCGCCATGACAAACGGGCCGACCCAGGTCCCCAGATCGCGGTCGTAGGTGACCCCATCCAGATCGCGCTCGTCGCCGAGGTCGGGTTCGGCCGCGCGATCAGGGCTGAGCGCATAGGGATCCGCGACCACGCTGCGGCTTTCAGCATTGGCCCGCACCTCCTCCGACTGCCCCATCCCTGACGCGAGCGTCCCGCCACTGACACCGCCCCTCAAGGCAGTCACGACCAGCGTCGTGCCTTCGAGTTCACCCGCGTCATCTGCGTGGGCCGCCTCATGCAGCAACAGCACACCCAGGTCGGAAGGGATCGAGTCGAACCCGCAGCAGTGCACGATGCGAGTGCCCGTACCCGCCGCCACGTCGTGGTAGCGGTCGATGCTTTCCCGTATAAAGAGCACCTCACCGGACAGGTCCGCGTAATCGGTGCCCGCGCTGGCACAGGCACCGACGAGGTGCAGCCCATTACGGCGGTAGGGCCCCACCGTGGTCGCCACCACGCGGGCCTGCCGCGCAAGCGCGGCAACGGAGGTGGGATCCGCCGCATCGGCAATCAGCAACGGCCAGGCTGACGCGGCATCGCCCAGTCGCGCACAAATATCAGCGAGGCGTTGCGTGGACCGTCCCGCTAGCCCGATGCGGACACCGGCCGGGGCATGTTCGGCCAGGTAACCCGCCACCAGCCGCCCGACGAAACCGGTAGCGCCATACACCACGATGTCCAGCTCACGACTTCCGTTCACCATTTCATGCTAGAGACGCCGGACCCGGACGGTGCCCCGAGCGGCTCACGGACCCCGTCCTCGGCCAGCACGGCTTCGATGCGGCCCACACGTTCGGTGCAGGCCTGACGCTCAAGGACGCATGCGCCCTGTTCTGGCCCGGGTGCGCGAAGCGACAAGGAACAGTTCTGGTCAGCAATACGCGGGCACCACCGCGCCACCGTCGGCGACATCGCGAGGCGCGATACCTCTTGTCCCGCCCCTCACTAGCCGGGGCGTGCGGTCGCGTGCGGGTCGAAAGCGGTGCAGACTGGTCGTACCGGCCTGGGGGTGCCCAGCGTCTGGGTACCAGGCTGATCCACCTGAGCTGGGTCCCGATTTTGTCGCGAGGCAAGCACCGCAGCCCGCGCCAGGGCGCGTGTCGATCGTGTTGTGTCCTAGTCTTGCGGCGTGCGACCCGGCTCAGGCAATTCCTCGTCACTAGTGCGCCTGGATTGCGAGCGCTTGCTGGTCAGGCGCCCGGTGACGAATACCGCGACGATCGACACCGCTCCGGTGCAGATGATGGATGCCGCTTGAGTGGCGGCTCCCCGGTCAATGGCGTGCCACGAGATCGCTCCCAAAATGGCCAGCGCCACGAGCGCCGACAGGTTGCCCATGGCTTGAGCGATCAGGTCTGCCCATTCCAAGCGTGCCCTGGTCCGCGCGAGGGCTTTGAACTCTTCGGGTGCCCGCTCCGCGAGTAGCACGAGCCATGACCCGTCGGGTTCAGCGGACACCACCGCGCGCCTCGACGGCTTGCCTGCGGTGGCCGGGTTCACTGGCTCGATCCCTCCCGAGCGCCGTTTCCGTCATCAGGCCTCAGACCGAGGTCGAGACACCGCGCATGTGCAGCTTCAGCCAGAGCTGCCAAGAAGGCCGACCCGGCGCGGCGAGTACGTGTCTCCCCGAGCAGGTCAAAGGTTCCGCCGACCCCGTCAGTGAACGCTTGCCACACCGGCCTGCCGTAGGGCGATGTCCACACCGGCTGTGAGGCCTGGCCATAGAACAGGCTTAGCCTCGCGAGAGCGATGACGAGCACATGGGCGCCACTGTCATTGAGCACGATGCCGCGACGGCGCCAGGACCGCAGGTACCGGCCCACAGCACTGGGAGTGGCATCCGCCCAGCTCGTAAGCTCCGTGGCTGACATCGGCAGCTCTAGCACAGCCGAAGGATCTCGATCGTCCCAGCCAGTCCGCCGCGCGAGCCTGAGGATAAGTCCGGCGAGGTGCCGATCCGTCGCGGCGGCCTCGGGCGCTCCCCACCGGCGCCGGTCTTCGGCATCCCGTTCCTCGTTCAGGTGCTTGATGCTCTCTCGCGCGGCCGGATGGTCTTCCAGGAACTCGGCGAACCGGCGGGCCCGCACAACCCAGGCACGGACCTCATTCAGCGTGGTCACTGTGGCCGAGCGCGGATCCATGGTAAGAACTGCGCGCTCACCAACGACATCCCCGGGGCCGCGTACAGCGATTATCTGCTCACGGTCACCGATCTGGATGCTGACCCTAACCCAGCCTGATTCGATCACGAAGACGTCGGAGGTCTCGTCTCCTTCCCGGCACAGGACAGTGCCGGGCGGAAAGGTCGCTTCGGTCGCCGAGGCTGCGAGCGCCGCCTGATCTGCTGTCCCGAGCGATCGCCAGAAGCTCCACTGGGCAAAATGCTCTCGATAGTAGGCGGCATGCGAGCGCTGGCCGCGGGCACGGCGCCTCCAGGGACGCCGGCCAGAGCGCAGTAAGCCGTAGCCGAAATCATCTCCCACGAGAGGGATCCCCCTTCTCCCTCGCCATCGCTGCTCCGCGCGCCACCCTGCACCCCGTAACTGGTAGCGGCACGGCCCCGTGGCCAACGGCAGCTAAACATCAGCCGTTAACCTGCCTTTAGCGTATTAGTATACGAGCTGGACAATCCGCCCGCCAGCCCCCATTAGCGGCGCGCAGATATGTGCGGTCGTTCGCTGCTATGAGATCACCCGACCCGCTCCGAAACAGTGCGCCTCTTCCGCGGCGGGATCGGACGCTGCGGAATTTCCTGCCGGAAACCCATGCGAGACGACAGCACGCGGAGCATCGGACGGGGCGCATGCACGTCGTCCGCAACCGCTGAATAGCCGTCCACAGGTGGCGCTATTAC
>WNGA01013140.1_pt1 | contig 10637 bp, 6 predicted proteins | sample 5400061 | NCBI WGS metagenome assembly WNGA01 (sample SAMN13153366, study PRJNA577476) | soil metagenome | isolation source: 100 cm soil or saprolite under grassland replicate 2 | place: USA:California | collected 2016-06-15
TCGATCCCGTTGACGGCCCATCCCGTCTCCACGCCTTCTTTCGCCGCATCGGCATGCGCGCGTTCCCAGGCGCGCTCGCGCTCCTCGCGCAAGGCCAGGGCCGCCTCGCGTACCTCAGCGGCCGTCACCTGCTTCGGGTTGAGCCGCACGACGCCGAGCACGAGGTCGTGCAGGTAGGTATGCAGGTGCGGTACCACCGCGCCGGCATCGACGCCCACGCCCGCGACGACGAGTCCGGTGAGGGGCCGCTGCCGGTGGATCTGGAAGACGCGGTCGGCCACGTGCGCGTAGAGCCGCTGCTTCTCGGTGCGGATCCGTGACGGTTCCGCGTGGAACCGGCTGCCGCGCGACGCCTCGATCCCCGCGAGCGCTGTCAGTTCCACGCAGTCGAACGCCGTGACCTCGAAGAAACGCGCCGCCGTGCGATCGCACACCGCCACGAGGATCGTCCCGAACTCCTCCTCGAGCGCCACCAGCTCGCGGACGAGCGGCACGCGGTCGACGCTCAAGCGGGAGCGATGGACGTGGGGCAGAGCCAGAGCGTCGAAGAGCCCCAGTCCCTGAGAGGCGAAAATGGCGATGCCGCGCGTCGACGGCAGGTGGCCGGGGTCTTCGAAATACTCGAGGATGCGGCCCAGGTCGGCGGCGATCGCCTCACGATCGGCGCGCTCGAGTGGACGGGTAGCGAGTGTCGTGACCGTCTCGCGCACGCGATTCTTCATCTTGATGAGGTATTTGCCGCGCGTTTTGTCGCGTGGCTCGAGCTTCAAGTAGCACGAGACGACCCAGTGGGTACCGGGCTCGATGGCGGCGAGCCCCGCCACACTGGCGCTCAGGTCACGCTCGATCGGGACGACCGCCTGGCGGCTCACGGCTAAAAGAACACCGGTTCGCGGTACGCGCCCCAGACGCGCTCGAGCGCGTGGCGGATCTCGAACAGGGTGGCGTAGGCACGTGCGCAATCGAGCATCGGCCCGATCACGTTGCGATCGGCCTCCGCCGCCTGGCGCAGCGCCTCGAGGCGGCGCTCCACGAGGGCGTTGTCCCGCTGCGCGCGCAGCGTGGCCATGCGCCGCTTCTGACCGTCTTCGGCGTCGTTCGACACTTTGAGGATCTCGACCGGGTGGTCCTCGTCCGACAGAAACTCGTTGACGCCGACAATCACCTTCCCGCTCGCCTCCACTTGCCGCTGGAACACGGCGGCCGACTGCGCGATCTGTCGCTGGAACCACCCCGCTTCGATCCCCCGCACCACGCCGCCGACGGACGCGATCTCCGCGAACAGCCCCTCGGCTTCGCGCTCGAGCTGATCGGTCAGCGCTTCCAGATAGTACGACCCGCCCAATGGGTCGATCACCTCGGCGACGCCGGTCTCGTGCGCGAGGATCTGCTGCGTCCGCAGCGCCACCTGCACCGCCTGCTCCGTGGGGAGCGCGAGCGTCTCGTCCAGCGAATTGGTGTGCAGCGACTGCGTGCCGCCGAGCACGGCGGCGAGGGCCTGGTAGGCCACCCGGACGATATTGTTGAGGGGCTGTTGCGCCGTCAGCGTCACGCCGGCCGTCTGGGAGTGGAACCGCATCATCCACGAGCGCGGCTCCTTGGCGCCGTAGCGCTCGCGCATGTGTCGCGCCCAGATGCGGCGCGCGGCGCGCAGCTTGGCGATCTCTTCGAAGAAGTCGTTGTGGATGTCCCAGAAGAAGGAGAGCCGAGACGCGAAGCTGTCCACGTCGAGACCGCGGGCGACGCCGCGCTCGACGTAGGTGAATCCGTTCGCCAGCGTGAACGCCAGCTCCTGCGCCGCCGTCGCGCCCGCTTCGCGGATGTGGTAGCCCGAGATGGAGATGGTGTTCCAGAGGGGCGTATGCGTGGCGCACCAGTCGAACATGTCGACGATGACCTTGAGCGCGGGCTCGACCGGATAGACCCAGGCGTGCTGGGCCATGTACTCCTTGAGGATGTCGTTCTGCACCGTGCCGCGCAGTTTGTCGATCGAGACGCCCTGCTTCTCGGCGGCCGCCACATAGAAGCAAAACAGGATCGCGGCCGGGCCGTTGATCGTCATCGAGGTGGACACCTGGTCGAGCGGAATGCCCCGAAACAGGTCCTCCATGTCGGCGAGCGACGAGATCGCCACGCCGCACTTCCCCACCTCACCCTCGGCCCGAGGGTGGTCCGAGTCGTAGCCCATGAGCGTCGGGAAGTCGAAGGCGACCGACAGGCCCGTCTGCCCGTGCTCGAGCAGGAATTTGTAGCGCCGGTTCGTGTCCTCCGCGCTCCCGAACCCCGCGAACTGGCGCATCGTCCACAGCTTGCCACGGTACATCGTGGGATGGATGCCGCGGGTGAACGGATAGGCGCCGGGCGCACCGAGCTGGCGCTCGACGTCGAAGCCAGCGACGTCGGCCGGCGTGTAGATCGGCTTGCGTTCGACGGTCATCGGGGTGCCCGTACCTGATCCAGGATCTCCTCCGCGACGTCGTACGGACTGCGTGTTCCCTCGGTCACGGCGTCGAGTCGCTCCGCCAGGAGCTCCTCGGCCCGCGTCTCGTCCCACACCCATTGGCGCAGCGCGCGATTGACGACCGCGCGCGTGCGCACGGCGAGTCGCTTCGCCCGTCGCTCGGCGAGCTTTCCGCTCTCCGCGAGGTACGCGTGATGCCGGTCGAGTGCGGCGACGAGATCACCGACCTTCTCACCTTTCGAGGCCACGGTCGTGATCACGGGCGGCTCCCACCCTGCGTTCACCTCCGCCGCCTTCCGCCGTCCTCCGCCGTCCCCCGCCGTCGGGTTGTGGTGCGGCGTGATATGCGCAAACGCATTCCCGCGCCGGATCCCCAGCATCACTTCCACTTCCTGCTTCAGCTTATCCGCGCCGGGCCGATCGCTCTTGTTGATCACGTACACCTCGGCGATCTCCATGACGCCGGCTTTGAGCGTCTGGATGCCGTCGCCCGATTCCGGGACGAGCACCAGCACGGTCGTCTCGGCCGTCGCGGCGACATCCAATTCCGTTTGGCCGACGCCCACCGTCTCGATGAGGATGCGCTCGAACCCGAACGCCTCGAGCACGTCCGCCACTTCCTCGGTGGTCGTGGCGAGGCCGCCCTGCGCGCCGCGCGTCGCCATCGACCGGATGAACACACTCGGATCGAGGCTCACCGACTCCATGCGGATGCGGTCGCCCAGCAGCGCGCCACCCGTGAACGGGCTGGTGGGGTCGACGGCGACGACCGCGACCTTGCGCCCTTGCTCGCGGTAGCGCTGGATCAACTGCTCGGTGAGGGTACTCTTCCCGGCGCCCGGCGGCCCGGTGATGCCGATTCGCTGCGCCCCCCCGCGTCCCACCCGGCTGTGCAGCTGCGACAACACCCGCTCGAACCCGTCGCGCTGGTTCTCGACCAGGCTGATGGCACGCGCCAGCGCCGCGGTATCGCCGCGCTCGAGCCCAGCGAGGATGTCGTCCGTGTGCATGCTTCCCGTAAGATAGCGGACGCCGGCCATCACAGCACGGTGCCGCGCAGGATCAGGCTGGCGGCGGTGAAGTAGATGACGAGTCCCGTCACGTCGACGAGCGTGGCGACGAACGGGGCCGACGCGCTCGCCGGGTCGAAGCCCAAGCGGCGCAGGATGAACGGCAGCAGCGAACCGGCGAACGTGCCGAACGTCACGACACCGATGAGGCTCACGAAAACCGTCGCGGCAACCTGCATGTAGTGCGGGCCGTAGATGGGACTCACCTTCTGCCAGATGACGATTCGCAGGAATCCGATGCTCCCGAGAACGGCGCCGAGCACGAATCCGGCTGCCAGCTCGCGCCGAATCACGCGCCACCAGTCCCGCAGCCGCACTTCGCCGAGGGCGATCGCACGAATGACGAGGGTCGATGCCTGCGACCCGGAGTTACCGCCGCTCGAGATAATGAGGGGCACGAACAGCGCGAGGACGACCGCGCGCGCGATTTCTGTCTGGAAGAACGCCATGGCGGTCGCCGTCAACATCTCGCCGAGGAACAGCGCCGACAGCCAGCCCGCCCGCTTCCGCACCATGCGGTGGAACGCGGTCTTCAGATAGGGCGCGTCGAGGGCCGCCGAACCACCCAGCTTCTGGATGTCTTCCGTCGCTTCTTCTTCGACGACGGCGACCACGTCGTCCGCGGTCACCACGCCCTTCATGCGGCCGTCGCGGTCCACGACCGGCGCCGCGGCGAGTCCATGCTCGGCGAACAGGCGCGCCACGTCCTCCTGGTCAGCCTCTTCCGGAATGGTGATCACGTCCGAGTTCATCGAGTCCGCGACCTTCGTCGCGGGATCGCCGGCGACGAGATCCGTCAGAGACACCTGCCCCGCCAGCTTCCCCTCCGCATCCAGGATGTACGCAAAGGTCGGCGTGTCGCGGCCGGTGCGCTGCTGCGCCTGCCGCCGGAAGTAGCCGAGCGCTTCCGCGACCGTCATGTCCGGCCGCACGCGAATGTAGCGGGGGTTCATCAGGCCCCCCGCTTCGTCCTCCGCGTACGCCAGCAACGCGGTGACCTCGGCCCGCGTCGGCTCATCGAGCAGGGCCAGCAGGCCGTGGCGTTGATCGAGAGGAGCCGCCTGGATGACGTCGGCGACGTCGTCGGGAGCCAGGGTGCGAACCCACTGCCGGCGCTCACCGGGCGAAAGCGCGAGCACGATGTCTACCTGGTCCGATGCGCTCAGGTCAAAGAAGAACTCGTGCGCCAGGTCCGGGGGGAGCTGCTTGAGGCGCCGCGCCCGGTCGAGGGACTTCAGCAGCGGCCACGCTTCGGCGACCTCGAGGTAGGTCAGATCTTTTTTCTTGGCCACTCGGGCTCCTCGGCGGGCGCGGGTGTCCCGTCGAGCGCGCGGGCGCGAACCGGCCCCGGGCGGACCGCCACACGCTCGACGCGCGTCGCGCTTGCCGCCAGCACGTCGAACTCGAGGCCGTGGTACAGAAAGCGCCCACCGGCGCGCGGAATGCGACCGAGGACGTGGATCAGGAGTCCGCCCACGGTCTGCACGCCCCCCGCGCCCATCTGGACACCGAACTGCTCTTCCAATGTGCTGAGCGGCGCGCTGCCCTCGAGCTCGACGATCCGCCCCGCCGGGGCCGGCTCGGCCGAGGCCTCGAACACTTCGCCGACGAGCTCCTTGAGCAGATCCTCGAAAGTGACGAGGCCGGCGGTGCCGCCGAACTCGTCGAGCACCACCGCCATGTGACTCCCGCCGCGCTGCATGTCGAGCATCAAGTCGGCGGCCCGCATCGTGCCCGGCACCGTGAGCGCGGGCCGGACGGGGACGGGATCCTCGGGCTGCAGCTTGAGCAGGTCGAGCGTATGGGCGACGCCGATCACCTCATCGAGCGAGCCGCGATAGACCGGATAGCGGCTGTACCCCGACTGCTGGAACACGTGGGCCGCTTCGGCGGCCAGCATGCCCTCGGGGATCGCCACGATGGCGGTGCGCGGCGTCATCAACTCGCCAACGGGGCGATCGGCGAACGCCAACACCCCGGAGACCACGGCCATCTCGTCGGTGGCCGCCAGCGAGTTGGTATCGACGTTCGACAGCAGGGCCGCGAGCGTCGTCCGCGTCGACGGATCGCGGCGAGGAATGAACGGCGCCAGCACCATGCCGGCGCGGTCCATCCACGGGACCGCGCGACTCACGAGCGGTTCGGCCCAGCGCCGTCCCACGACGCGCGGCACCAGGTACGCGGCACTGATAAACAGCGGCACGCCGGCCGTGAGCGTGAAGACGCCGAGGAATGTCGGCGTCGTCGCGGCGAGGAGCGCCGGGACCGCCGCGGCGGCGATCAACACGCCGAGCGTGGTCATGGTGTTGGCGGTCGCCAGCACACGGCCCGGGTTGCCCAGCAGGTCGGACGCACCGCCGGCGCCGCGCAGCTTGTAGGCGACCCAGCGAGTGAGCTCGACCTGACTCACCGCGGCTGCGGCCGCGCCGATGGCCGCGGAGACGCCAGCGAGCACGAGCCCGAGGACCAGGACGACGAGCGGACCGATCATCGTTTCTCGAATGACACCTGTGTCACGCGCCGCCGGTCAACGCGCTCCACGACGACGCGATAGCCGTCGAGGGTCAGCTCGTCGCCCGGGCGGGGCACCCGGCCGAGGGCGGAATAGATGAGGCCGCCGACGGTCGAGACCTCCGGGTGCGTAAAGGCCGCCCCGAGCGCTTCGGACAGCTCGTCGAGGCTCACGCGTCCATCCACCCAGAAGCGGGCGCCGTCGCGCCGGATCGACGGCGCGCTCTCGGCGTCGTGCTCGTCGCGGATTTCGCCGACGATCTCCTCGAGGATGTCCTCCCGGGTGATCAGCCCCGACGTTCCGCCGAACTCGTCCACGACGATGGCGATGTGCGCGGGGGCGCCCTGAAAGTCGCGCAGCTGGCTGTCGAGCGTCTTGGTCTCGGGCACAAAGGCGGTGGGCCGAGCGAGATCCTGCCAGCGCGCGCCCCGCTCGCTGAGCGCCATCGCGAACGGGACCAGGTCCTTCGTGAACAGTATGCCGGTGACGTTGTCGGGGGTGCCGTCGTACACGGGCAGGCGGGCGTGCTCGCTTTGGCGGAAGGCGTCGAGGACCTCCTCGGTCGACGCCGACACGTCGACGCCCACCATGTCGAGCCGCGGGGTCATGACCTCGTCGACCGTGGTGTCGGCGAGCGTGAACACGCCGAGCAACATGTCGCGTTGCGCGGCGCCCAAGTCGGGCTGCAACGGCCGCGGTGTGTCCACCAGCGCGTGCAGGCCCTTGTCGACCCATCCGAGCACCCACAGCAACGGCCCGAATGGCGCGAGGGTCCGGCGCGCGAGGGGCAGCGCCGCATCGGATAGCTCAGGAGCGAGCCGGGCCATGCTGCGGGGCAGCGCGTCACCGAGCACGAACAGCAGCAGCACGCCTACGCCCAGCGCCACCAGCCCCTGGGTCCAGGGATGGGTCCACCACTGCACCGCGTTCGCGGCCGCGACGGCCCCGAGGACGAGGAGGGCCAGGCGCGCTACGTGCAGGGCGCGATGCAGCGGCACGCGGCTCCCCGCGGACGCGGGCGGCGCGTCGCCCAGGGTGTGCAAGGCCTCCCCGACGGCCGCTTCCTCGGCGAGGGCGAGGAGCGCCGCCCACACGGCGCCGACCAGCGCCGCCACCAGACCGGCGTACCGGAGCGCGGTTTCGCTGAACATCACGCCCGGCGCAGGAGACGCCGCACGTAGCGCTCCTGACGGCGCCACATCGCGGACCGGGTTCGCCCAGGCCCCTCGGGGTGATCGTAGCCGAGGACGTGGAGGGTGCCGTGGACGGCGAGGCGTACCAGCTCTTCGTCGCCCGTGATCGATGGGCAGATGTAGACGTCGCCGAGCAGCGAGCCGTCGGGTTGGGGCATGGCGTATGCGATGACGTCAGTCACGCCGCGCCGTCCCGTGGCGCGGCGATTCAGCCGGCGCATGGCCGCGGCGTCGAGCAACGTGAGGTCGACGCGCAGGCGCCGCGCTCCCTCCCACGCCGCCACCCGCCGCGCCACCCGCACGAGCCGCTCAGCGGCTCGGCTGCGAATGCCAATCCGCTCCGATGCCACCACTGGATTCCGGATAATCGATGCGGTTGTGGTACATCCCGCTGAGCACGCGCACGAACTCGGTCTTCACCTGTTCGATCTGCTGCAGCGTCATCGGCGCTTCGGAGAGCTGCCCGGCGTTGACCTTGGTGCGCACGATGTGATCGATCGCTTCGGCGATCTTTTGGGGCGTCAAGTCCTCGAGCACGCGCAACGCCGCCTCGACCGAGTCGGCGATCATCGCGATCGCGGTCTCCATCGAGCGCGGCTTGGGGCCCGGGTACACGAACTCGTCGTGATTGAGGGGCTGGCCGCCGTCTTCTTTCTTCGCCTTGTCCAGGAAGTACGTGATCTCGGTCGTGCCGTGATGCTCGGGAATGAACGACGCGACGACGTCGGGGAGCCCGGCCTCGCGGCCGAGGACCAACCCGTCGGTCACGTGCGCCTTGATGATTTGTGCCGATTGCAGCGGCTTGAGCCGGTCGTGCGGATTCACGCCGTGCGTCTGGTTCTCGACGAAATACTGCGGGTTTTTCACCTTGCCGATGTCGTGGTAGTAGCAGCCGACGCGGCCGAGCAAGCCGTTCGCGCCGACGCGGTTGCAAGCCGCTTCCACCAGATTCGCCATCGCCACACTGTGCGCGTAGGTCCCCGGCGCCTCGAGCGACAGACGACGCAGCAACGACCGTGAGGGGTCCGACAGCTCGAGGAGGGTCAGATCCGTCGTGATGTGCGTGACCGATTCCGCGACCGGCAGGAGGAAGAACGTGAGGCCGGCGCAGACCAGCGCGTTCATCGCGCCCCACACGCCCCGCAGGCCGATCTCCGTGACGGGCCAGCCGCTCGCGAGCCCCAGCGCCAGGGCGCCGAGGAGGTACCCCACCGCAATGACCAGCACGGGGACGTAGAAGTTGCTGCGCCGCCGCAGGGTGCGCACCGAGAGCGCCGCGGTCACGCCGCCGACCGTGCACAGGAACAGCGCGGGCATATCGTGGAAGACCGGCTGCAGCCCGATCACGACCGCGAGAATCATCGCCGCGATCATGGACACGCGACCGTTGAACAGCACCGTCATCATCGTCGCCGTAAAGGGCAGGATGATGATTTCCGGGTGGTCCGGGAAGAACCGGGCCACGGCCGCCGCCTGCGCCAGCGCCAGGGCGAAGAGGCCGCCGATCAGCGCCACCTCGCGCTGCTCGCGGTAGGTCTCGCGCCGGTAGAACAGCATCAGCACCCAGAAGATCGACAGGATGAGCATGTCGCGGATCAGCGGGCCGAGGACGCCGCGCACAGAGCGCGTCGTCGCCGCCCCGCGACGCAGCAGCTCCTGGTGCAGGGCGAGGAGTCGCTCATGCGCCTCGTTGGTCACGATCTCGTGGGCTCCGACGATGCGGTCGCCGGCGCGCACGATGTACTTGCTCGGATCGACACTGCCGCGCAGCTCGTTGCGGCGCCGCTCGGTCTCGAGGCGGTTCAGCACCAGGGTGGCCCGGAAGAACTGGCGCACCAGCTTCAGGTAGAGCACGTCGCCGACGCTCGAGCCCGCGTCGGGATGCAGCGACTTGGCGCGGTTCAAGTACTGCGCGAACGTCAGGACCTGGTCCCGCAGCACCGACGACTCGTTGCTGCCGCGGCGCACGATGATTTCGCGGGACTGCTCGACCGAAAGCACGCCGGGTCCCGCGACGCCTTGCGCCAGCGTGCGATCGAACAGCTGCGTCAGGGCCTGCTGCAGGCCGCGCCGCTTCCCACCCTTGGTGAGATAGGCCGCCTCGGGCAGCGTGACGGCGACGCCGAACTCCTGCGCGGCGCGAATGATCGCCTGGGGCCCCTGCTCGACCGCGGCGTCCACCGCGTCGAAGAACGCGCGCGCCGCGGTCGCGCTCGAGTCGTAGGTGCGTTGCCGGAACTCGTAGATCGGCTTCGCCGACGCCGCGAGCTCCTCCGCTTCACGCTGCAGCTCATCCTCCGACTTGTTCACCACGAAGTTGAAGGGCGCGATGAGCTCCCGATCGGTCCGCGCCCCGGGCTCGAGCAGCGGCGCGACGTCGGCGGCGCTCGACGGGAAGGCCACGTTGGCGAGCACGGCGAGGACGAAGACCCACGCCCACCGCGCGCCGTGATAGCGCACCTGTTCCCGCGTGGGGAGCTTCATCTCAGCCCTGCGCGTCCTCGGCGTACGCCCGGATGATGTCCCGGACCAGCCGGTGCCGGACCACGTCCGAATCCTCGAGATAGCAGAACCCGATGCCCTCGATCCCGGGCAGAATCCGCTCTACCTGCAGCAAGCCGGAGTCCTCGCGGTTGGGGAGGTCGATCTGCGTCTTGTCGCCCGTGATCACCGCGCGCGAGTTCACGCCCAGCCGCGTGAGGAACATCTTCATCTGCATCCCGGTCGCGTTTTGCGCTTCGTCGAGGATGACAAAGGCATCCGACAGCGTGCGCCCCCGCATGTAGGCGAGCGGCGCGATTTCGATCATGCGCGTTTCCAGCGCCTTCTGCACGCGGTCGCGCGGCATCATGTCCTCGAGGGCGTCGTACAGCGGCCGCAGGTAGGGGTCGACCTTCTCTTGGAGATCGCCGGGCAGGAACCCGAGGTTCTCGCCCGCTTCGACCGCCGGCCGCGCCAGGATGATCCGGCGCACCCGCTTGCGCGACAGCGCGTCCACCGCGGCGGCCACCGCTAGGTACGTCTTCCCGGTTCCCGCGGGTCCGATCCCGATCACGATGTCGTGTTGGGCGATCGTCTGGAGATAGGTGCGTTGTCCCGCGGTTTTGGGCTGAATGACGCGGCGCAGGCCGGGGAGGATGATCTTCACGTCATCGGTGCTCGCCTTCCCGAGCACGCCGTGCGCCTCGTCCGCCATGACGCGCTCCACGTCGTGAGTGTCGAGCGTCTCGCCCGCCCCCATGCGCGCCAGGTCCACGAGCGCCTGCACCACCGGCAGGGCGCGCTCCACCGCTTCGGCGGAGCCCGCGAGCGACAGCGTGTCGCCCCGCAGTGAGACGCGCACCCCCAGCCGCTTCGACAACTCGAGCAGGTTGGCGTCGTTCACGCCGGCGAGCGCCAGC
>WNGA01013143.1_pt1 | contig 10635 bp, 15 predicted proteins | sample 5400061 | NCBI WGS metagenome assembly WNGA01 (sample SAMN13153366, study PRJNA577476) | soil metagenome | isolation source: 100 cm soil or saprolite under grassland replicate 2 | place: USA:California | collected 2016-06-15
TTCGCCTGACTCACGAGGTCCAACGACACACCGCGTGCGTCGTTCGACTCGAGCGCATCCCCGACCTTGTCCATCGCGTGGTCGGTGACCTCCTCCGTGGGGAACAAACCGGGGTGCTCAGCGAGGATCGCGATCGCCTCCTGGACGTCGGTGATCGCTGGCACGTCCTCCTCACCCTCGTGGGCAAATGCCGCCGTCGTCGGTCCAAGCGCAAGGACGAGCGCGCCCACCACGGCCAGTGACCGGGCGAGCCGGGGCCGGCGAGCGTTCCTTCTCTCTTCCATGTCAGACGCTCCTGGCGAACCGTCCGACCGCTTCCAGAAGCTCGGCGGCCTTCTCCTCGCCCTTTCCCTCGTCGATGGCCTCGCGGACGCAACCGTTGACGTGGTCCTCGAGGATCAACAGCGCGGTCGCTTCGAGGCCGGCACGTGCCGCGGAGATCTGGTCGAGGACGTCGATGCAGTACCGGCCGTCCTCCTGCATGTTGCGGATCCCCGCGACCTGTCCCTCGATCCGCCGCAGCCGCTTCACGATGTCCTGGTGGTTGTCGTGCATGGGCCCTCTTCGTCTCGGCTTCTTCCCCCGAGGAATCGGCTGCCGTACCGTACCCCAGTTGGGCGTATCGTCGTGAGCGCTGCCGCAGCGCGCAGGTGCCGAAGGTCCCGGCGTCGGAGGGCCGAAGGTGCCCGCCACGGGCCACCCTCAGGTCGGAAGGCGAAGACGCTTCAGGAGCAGCGCGTTCACCGCCACGAGCAGGCTCGAGCCGGACATCGAGAGCGCCGCGATTTCGGGGCGCAGCGCGAGACCGAACGCCGGCTCGAAGACCCCGGCGGCGATGGGGATTGCAACCGAGTTGTAGCCGACCGCCCAGCCCAAGTTCTGGCGCTCCTTGTGGAGCGTTCCCCGCCCGATCGCGATGGCGGTCGGGACATCGAGCGGATCCGAACGCATGAGCACCACGTCGGCCGTCTCGATCGCCACGTCCGTCCCCGCGCCGATCGCGATCCCGAGGTCGGCCCGGGCGAGCGCGGGGGCGTCGTTCACGCCGTCCCCGACCATCGCGACCTTCTTCCCGGCCCCCTGGAGGTCCGCGATCCTGCTCGCCTTGTCGCCCGGGAGCACCTCGGCGATCACCGTCTGCACGCCGAGCTGATCGGCGATCCGTCGAGCCGTGGCCTGGTTGTCTCCCGTGAGCATGACCACCTCGACGCCCGCTTCTTTCAGGGCCGCGACGGCGGCGGCAGACGTCTCCCGTGGTGCGTCGGCGATGCCGATCAACGCGACCTGCTCGCCGCCCACGGCAATGCAGACCACCGTGCGCCCGGTCGCGGCCAGGTCTTCACGACGAGCCTTCAGCGAGCCGAGATCGACCCCCTCCCGGTCCATCAGGCGGACGTTGCCGACCGCGACGCGGTGACCCTCGACCGTAGCAACCGCGCCGTGACCCGGGACGTTCTTGAAGTCGTCAGCGCGAGTACTCGGGATATCCCTCGCGTCCGCATACTTGACCACGGCCTCCGCGAGGGGATGCTCCGACTCCCTCTCGACGGCGGCCGCGAGACGGAGGACCTCATCTTCCGCCATGCCGTCCGTGACGACGTCGGTTACCTCCGGTTCGCCCTTCGTGAGGGTGCCGGTCTTGTCCATCACCACGGCATCGATCCGGGCCGAGGTCTCGAGGGCAATCGCGTTCTTGAACAGGATCCCCCGCTTCGCCCCGAGACCGGTCCCCACCATGATCGCGGTCGGCGTCGCTAGGCCGAGCGCGTCGGGGCAGGTGATGACGACGACGGTGATCGCGTACAGCATGGCCGTCGCGAAGGACTCCCCTGCCGCAAGCCAGACCGCCAGGGTCGCTGCGCCGCCGATGAGCGCCACGAACACGAGCCAAAACGCGGCGCGATCCGCCAGTCGCTGGCCCGGCGCCTTGGAGTTCTGGGCCTCCTGTACGAGCTTCACGATCTGGGCAAGTGCGGTATCTGCCCCAACCTTCGTGGCTCGGATGCGGAGCGTCCCGTTCTTGTTGATCGTCGCCCCGATCACCTCGGACCCGGGTCCCTTCGACACGGGGAGGCTCTCGCCGGTCACCACCGATTCGTCGACCTCGCTCCGGCCGTCTTCGACCACGCCGTCGACGCCGATCCTGTCGCCGGGGCGAACGAGCATGAGGTCACCGACAACGACCTCGGCCGTTGGGATCTCGAGCGTCTGGCCATTCCGGATCACGGTCGCCTTCGGCGGTGCGAGGTCGAGCAGCGTCCGGATCGCGTCGTTCGCTCCCCCCCTCGCTCGCATCTCGAACCAGTGGCCCAACAAGACGAAGGACGCCAGTACGCTCACCGCTTCATAGAAGGTGTCCCCGCCGCCGGTGAGGGTCACCGCCACCGAGTACAGCCAGCCGGCGCCGATCGCGACCGCCACCAGCACCATCATGTCGAGCGTCCGCGCCCGAAGGGCACGCACGGCGCCGTCGAAGAAGATCCAGGCCGAGTAGAAGATCACCGGCAGGCTGAGCAGTAACAGCCAGACGTCGTCGCGGAGCCCGAACGGTGCGGCGACCTCGAAGTGCAAGACATCGCGGCCGATCGGCGACCACAGCAGGATCGGGATGGAGAGCAGCGCGGCCACCAGGAACCGGTTGCGCATGTCGCGGACCATCGCGTCCATCGACATGCCGGCCGCACCGCCGTGACCCATCATCTCGTGTGGCGACGGAATCGCCTCCTCGCGCGCCATCGCATGTTCCGCGTGCCCGGCGACCGCCGCGCCGGTTGCGGCCTCGTGTCCCACCTGACCCATGTGTTCGGCCGGTGCCGCGGAAGGCTCCGCGACCATCGCGTGGCGGGCGTGCATCGCCTGTGGCGGATCGGGCTCCATCAGCGGATCGCAGATGTGCTCCGGAACCGACTGCCCCGCGCAGTGGAAGCCGCAGTCCTCGACCCACCGGCGCAGCTCGGCCACGGACGTCTTGGAGGTATCGAAAGTCACGGTGGCCGTCTGCCCGACCGGGTTAGCTTCGACGCCGACCACCCCGGGACGGCGCCCTAGGGCCCGCTCGACGACGGACTTCTCGCTCCCCCGGTACATGCCACCGACGTGGAGCACCACCGTGGCGCTCTTGCCCTCAGCGAGGGAATCGTGAAGCCCTTCGCCGGGGTGGTGCCCGGTCCGGTCTCGATCTCCCGCATCCATGCCGTGCACCTCCCAAGCCAACCACGGATTTCCCGATGGGTCAGGTGCCCGCGAGATCCCGACGCGCGAACCGCCACACACCGACGGCGGCTCCGACCATCCCCATGACGACGAGGACGGCGAAGCTATCCCATCGCACCTCGGAGGCCGGTGCGCGCGACGTGGTGAAGGACCGAGGTGTCCAGCAGCCAGTGGCTGACTCCGACGCTTGCCCCGACCACCTCGACCAGGGAACGACCAGGCCTGACTTCGTGATCAGCTCGACCACGAGGCCACCCTTCTCGCGGCATCTGCTCGCTACAAGGCTCGTCGTTCGGCAGCCGCCGCGTTCGTCGCGGGGTCAGCCTAGAGTGGATTCGACAAAGGAGGTGACCGGACGTGATGTACGGACCCTGGGACGGCGGTTGGGGCCTCGGGATGATGCTCGTGATGCTCGTGTTCCTCGCGCTGATCGTCGTGGGGATCGTGTTCGTGGTTCGATCCTTCTCCGACGGAGGGCGGCTGGCCCCCCGATCCGATAGCAACCGGGCGCTCGACATCCTCGACGAGCGCTTCGCTCGCGGCGAGCTCGACCGGGACGAGTACGAGGAGCGCCGACGCACCCTGACCGAGGGGAGATGACGCCGTGGATCGCCGGCGTCTGGGGTTCGTCCTGATCGCCGTCGGCCTCGTTGGAGTGATCGGCACAGCCTGGGCCTTCGCCGCGCGGCCCGGTTCCCGCTCGATCCCGGCTCTCTGGGCTCCCCTCGGCGCTGTTCGCGGCGGCCCGACCTGCGACGTCCCGGCGTTTTCCGGCCAGACCGTCGACGTGGTCCTCTCCGACAGGGGCGGGATGATGGGCGGCGGCATGATGCCCGGCGGCCGGATGATGGGCATCTCGACGACCCCCTCGGTCGTCGGGGTTGGCACCGTCTCGTTCCGCGTCTGGAACGCCGGGATGATGGTCCACGAGCTCGTCGTCCTGCCGTTGCCTGCGGGCGGCGCGGGCACGAGGCCCGTCGAGGCCGACGGCCGGGTGAGCGAGGAGGGAAGCCTCGGGGAGGCCTCCAGCTCGTGCGGCGAGGGGCCGGGCGATGGCATCGCGCCGGGGGCGGCGAGCTGGGTCAGCTTGGAGCTCGCACCCCGACGCTACGAGCTGATCTGCAACCTTCCCGGTCACTACGCGATGGGCATGTTCACCGAGCTCGACGTCCGGTAGTCCCACACACCCCAGAACCGCTTCGTAACCGTTGCTGAACACCGCCCTCCTAGCGTGCGTGTGAGAGGGAAGGAGGCGATGAAGCTGACGAGGCGACCGATCTCGTGGTCGGGTCCGGGGCGTGGCCAAGATGATCGACGAGAATCGGCATTGCGTCGACGTCCTGACCCAGATCAACGCCGCCACGGCAGCCCCGGGCAAGGTGACCCTCGGTCTGTTGGACGGCCACGTTCGCCACTGCCTGATCGGGGGCGGTCCAACCGATCCGGACGAGCAGGCAGAGGAATTGATGGGGGCAGGCGGCCGGATGGTTTCTCGGTGAGGACTGAGTCCGAGCCCAACGACCCTGTTCTAGGGGGTCCTTCTGCCCTTCCACCGTTCGCGTGCCGCCTCCTAATATCGCCCCAAGGAGGCCATCATGGGGACCTGGATGCAGTTCGAGAAGTGTGCCGGGTGCGGTTGGGACATCGGGACCGGCGAGGGCGAGCGGAGCTGTTCTTGGGGCGAGTGTGCGTACCTCCCTGAAGAGTTGGACGTGTACTGCGAGCAGTGCCGCTTCAACTACTTCAGCCTCGAGGGCAATCCAACCTGTGATGATCCGTTGACCTGTGAGCATGCCTCGGTCCCTCTCTCCCATGTGGAGAACTACCGGCGGTGGGCTGCTGCGCGGAGCATCCCTGTCGGCGCCCACTAGCTTAGGGGTGCTTCGAGGAGGGGCGTGATGAGTGCGACGGCGCCGGCTCCGATCCTGCTCCTGTTCCTCGGAGCGATCTGGTGAACGGCCGATCGCATCCCATCATCCGGTCGGTATTCGCGCTGGGACCGAAGTCTTCGGACCGCTTGACCTCCTGACGGAGCGGGCCAGCCGCACGCTCCGTGGCGCCTGCCACATCGTCGAGCACGAGGACAACGAGATGATGCGCCTCTACGCGATCGGCCCGATCCCATCACCGATCGCCTACGGCAGGCTCGCTCGGCCCGAGGAGATCGGCGCCCTGGTTGCCTTCCTGGCGTCGGATGAGGCTGCCTACGTCACCGGCGCGGAGTTCTACGTCGACGGCGGGTGGACGGGCGCAATGACGGATATACGTGCCGCCCCGATGGTCGGACACCCCCCTCGCTCACCGCTTGGTTCCGGTCGGGCGAAGGTCCCGTCGTTCCCGGGTCGTCCGGCCGTGGTCGGAAACGGCCCGACCGCGAGACTTCGCCTAACGGGGGGTGGGAGGAACGGTGAGCCTTGGCCGGCCGGTCGTCTTGATCGTGGACCGTGACGCCGATACGCGTGACCGCGTAGGCAGGTGGCTGGAGGACGCAGGGCTCGATGTGGTTGCGTGCCCCGGTCCCACAGCGCCCGAGTTCACGTGCATCGGATCCAGAGATGGGCACTGCCCGCTCGCACAGGAGGCAGACCTCATCGTGCTCGATCTGTGGCTGGACAGCGACGCCGCGATGGTTGGAACGCGCGCCTGGAACCTGGTCAAGTTCTATCGGTCGTGGAACAAACCTCTCGTTGTGATGTCCGATCGTCACGACGACGTGGCCGAGTGGGTCGAGGATCTCCCCGTGTCGGCGGTCGACTGGCCGCCGGATCGTCGGGATCTGGTGGAAACGATCCGGGTGATGAACACGGCGTGACGGACAGATCTCTGGTCGTTGGGTGCCGCCGCGCGTGAGGACGAGGGTCGGTCAGGGGATCCGTTCCGCGGTAGTGAGCTCGACGAGGAGCATTAGGCCATCTCGCCTACGCCACCCGTCCACTGGCCGAAAACCCGCCGGGTGCCTGCCCCGACCTTCGCCGCTGATCCGCGTCGGGTCGAGGAGTGCGCCAGCCATACTGCTCCCGGGAGAACGTGCCAATCTCAGCCGACAGGACGCCGATGGCGCCACGTGTCGTCAGGCCGAGAAGAGCCATTTTGCGGATGCGGGACCCCCCGGCATGCACATAGGCCACTATGACGTGCGCCACCACCTCTTCTTCGGCGGCCGCCGACGCCGCGGCCTCACCCGCGAGCCGTCGCGCGCAGTGAGGGCGACGGAGTCCGGTGTCAGGGCGTGAGATTCTCGACGATGTCATTCTCGCGATCGCCACCGTGCTCGCGGCCATCGGAGTCGGAGGGTTGATCCTCGATGAGATCAGAGCGGCGCGGCCCGGGGGAAGAGGACGACTCAGCGCAGAACTCGGATGGACGCTCTTCTGGGTGATCGGCTTGAGCGCTCTGTTCGCGGTAGCCTGGGCCTCGCGACTCTGAAGACCAGTGGATGAGCGGGCAAAGAGTTGAGACCAATCCCGACAACCACGATGACCGTCCGTCATCCTTGCACCACCTCGTCCCCGTTGGGCTTCGAGGCTTTGATGATCACAGCGGTGGCAACACGATCTTGTTGGTCGCCGGAGATTGAACGCCGCATGACTTCGATGACTTCCGGGCTGAAGAGCGGCATCAGGGCCGCGTCCTCGATCCCGAACGACCGGCGCCCGCCGACCCACACCTTCGCGAACCCTGCTCTTTCGAGCTTCTCGGCGAAGACACGCTCCGCCAGGGCACCCGACACTCACCCGGCCCACGCGCTCTGATCGTTGGCGATCTCTGGAGGCAGCTCACCCTCGACCGTGAGATCTGCCATGCAGATGCGACCTCCCGGCCGGAGCAACCGAAACATCTCCGCGAGCGCTCGACTCTTCCGAGCCGACAGGTTGAGGACGCCGTTCGAGATCACCACGTCGATCGATTCGTCGGGAAGCGGGATGTCTTCCATCTCTCCCGTGACGAACTCGGTCCAGCCCTCGACGCCGGCCTCGGCGGCGTGGCGACGTCCCCGCTCGCACATCTCCTCGAGGATGTCGAGTCCGACCGCCTTCCCATCCGGTCCGACGCGCCTGGCGGCCAGGATGGTGTCGATCCCCCCTCCTGAGCCGACGTCCAGTACGGTCTCGCCGGGCTGGAGGAAGGCGTAGCGAACGGGGTTCCCCACTGAGAGGGACCACTCGACGGCCCCCGCGGGAACCTCGGCAAGCTCGTCGTCCGTGTAGACGCGGCGGGCTACTGTCTCGCCGCCACCGGTCGTGATCGCCGAATACGCTTGTCGGACGGCGTCCTTGATCTCCTCCTGGAACATGAGGTCCTTGGCCATTGATCCTCCTAGAGTTCCTGGACGAAACGCTCGAGGTGGGCCTTCACGTCCGGTGGGATCTCCTCCACCTCATTCGAGGCAAGGAAACTCCGGAGCTCTTTCGCGAACTCCAGCTCCCCGCAGCACGTGCGGCAGAACGACAGGTGCTTCTCCACCCTCTCTTGGTCCTCGGCCGAGATCGCGTGGTCGAGGTAGTCCCAGAGTTGCTTCACGGCCTCGGAACACGGGATCGAGGCTTGCTGGTCGGTCATCTCCGTACCTCCCCTATGAGGAGACCCGTCTCCTCAGCGTACGCCCACATCTCCGTCTCGAATCGCTTACGACCTCGGTGGAGCCGCGCCAGGATCGTTCCGATCGGTGTGTCGAGCATGCGGGCGATCTCTTTCGTTGCGAATCCGTCCATGTACCGAAGCACCAGAGGTGCCCGGTAGAGCTCCGGGAGGCGCATGAGGACATCGCGTACGTCGTCCTTGCCGAACGCCCTCAGGAAGTCCAGGTGCAGGGTGTCCGAGTAGGGAAGCGGATCCACCTCGACCAGGGTCCGGTATAGCGAGAAGTCCTCGACCTCCTCGACCGGAAGCTCCTCCACGGATCGGGCTCGCCTTCGAAGCTCATCTCGGAACACGTTCACCAGGATGGTCTTCAGCCACCGGGCGCCGGCCTCGTCTTCCTTCAGCGCCCCGAACGACCGATACGCTCGGATCAGCGTCTCCTGCACGAGATCCTCCGCACCGTCCCGAACGAGCCGGCGGGCGAGCGAGTAGAGGGCCGGCAGCTCGCCGACGGCCATGCTCTGGAACGCTTCCTTGGTCCGGTCCTGGACCCCGATCTCCATCATCCCGTCGGCCCGTCTCACAGGCGTGCTCACCTCTCAAGACGCATGAATGGCCGACCTTATTGCATCGCCAGACAGTGCAATCGGTGTCGGCGGTCAGACGTCTCTTAGGGGCGAAAGGAGGTGCGGGACATGACGAGCATCACGGTGGAGGACACGAAAGCGGGCAAGTCGGTTACCGCTCTTCGAACGGGCTCCTGGCTCATGGGGATCGCCGCTGCGGGGTTCATCGGTTACGCGGTGATCTTCTTCGTCCGTAACTTCACTGACTCGTTCCTGGAGCTCGGGATCGGGCCCAACGAGGTCAACGTGGGGAAGGACCAGATCCAGCAGTTCAGCCCGTCTTTGTTCGAGTACGTGAGCCATCTCCACCTCGCGGTGTCCGGATTCATCGCGGCGACGGGCGTTGCGGTGCTATTCCTGGTGGCGTACGGGGTTCGACGAGGGGAGCTCTGGGCTTGGGTCGGAGCGGTGACCGCGCCGGTCCTGGGGCTCGCGGTTGCCCTTCCGGCGCACTACGTGAACGGTTTCGACACCATCGGCCACCTGGGACTGATCTATCTCGCGACGGTGATCTTCGTGGTCGGCGCGCTCGTGTCCATGCGGGGCATCCTCCTGGCGCGAAGGAGCTGAACCGGCGCAGGCGGCGGGTTCTTTTCGATGGTCCCGCCGACTGCCTTCGGTCTTGAGATCCAGAGGGGTGATCGGCGATGGCAGAGACGGAGACGCTGATGTGCGCCAAGTGTGGAGGGCCAGGTGACGGCTGGAAATGTGCCATCTGTGGATCGGTGGCGAACGATCACGACGCGGGGCATCTCCATGTCGGTTCCGATCGCTACTGCACGGTTCGGTGCGCCGGGTGCGATCAGGCCGACGTCCTCTGCACCTGCGTCTGAAGGCGCCCAGGTCCTGATCGGAGGCATGTTCGGGGCGAGGGGCCGGGGGGTTCGAGCGATGGGCCGCCGGGGCGACGTGGTCGAACTGTGATGCCCGGGTCGGTCGACCCGCGGGTTCGACTCCTCCACAATCTGGCCCCTCTCGTCGGCTACCGGACTCCCCGGTTTCTCCTTCATCGCAGCGGGCGCTCAAGAATCTCCAGGGAAGCGAGTTCCCGTGGAATTCCGGTGAGCCCGAGGCCCGTAGAATCAGCCTTCTCCCGACGGGCCGGCGATGCGTGATGCCGGCGCCGTGGCTGCTGCGGAGGCGAGAGAGAGATGCCATCGTGAGTGGGCCGGAGAAGAAGAAGGTCCTCGACCTCCGCTCGATCTTCGGGCTGGAGGCAACCGTCACCACGCCCGCGGTGGCCACGGACGGCGCCTACGTCGAGATGGACGTGGTGCTCGAGCCGGGAGGCCACACGAACGACCGCCACCACCCTGCGCAGGAGGAGACCTTCCAGGTTCTCGCCGGCACGCTGGAGGTCTTCTGGGATGGTGACTGGCACAAGGTGCCGGCGGAAAAGTCGTCGACAGTGCCGCGTGGGGCGACCCATGCGTTCCGAACGCGACTGAGACCCCGGTGCGATTCCTGAACACCCATCGGCCGGCCTTCACCTTCCAGGAATTCCTTGAGACGGTGGACCGCTTGATCCGGGCGGGAAAGGTCAAGGGGCCTAGGGACCTCCGCTCGGGCATCTACCTCTCGCTGGCTGCCGTGGAGCAGGGCACATCGGTACAGGTGAAGCCGCCGCAGATGTTGCTCAGGGGGCTCGCCTTCATCGGTCGGCGCTTGGGCTACAGACTGGAATGACTTGGCCAACCGCCGGAAGGCGGTGAACGTCCGACATGTGACACGGGAACGACCCGGCGCGCGGCCTCGGCACCTTCACAAGCCAGATGAGGCGCTGGGAGCCAAGCTCCAGGTTGGTTCGCGCACCGATCAGCTAGGACTACGCAGGTCAGACGCTATAAACCACTTTCGACGTGCCGCGTTATCGGCTGGATATCGGACAGCATCACGGCGGCCCCCGAACGTCTAGCGCTTCCCGTACTCGTCTCGGATCAGGGCGGCCTCGATGACCTCGGACTGAGGCAGCTTCTTCCTTCGGACGAGGGCCTTGAGCATCCTCCGCCCCTCGGGCGATAGCAGCACCTTCACCGCGTGCCGGCGCAGCAGGCACCTGAGATGCGAAACAGAACTAAAGAGCTGCTTCGGAATCAGCCCCAACCAAGCTATTCAGATACGCTTGTCTCTAGTCAGTACACCGACCCTTAGCGTCCCCGGGCGTGGTGGAAATTCGGTGTGGACTTCCGGGGTGGAAATCCCCGTGACGTAGAGG
>WNGA01013147.1_pt1 | contig 10634 bp, 9 predicted proteins | sample 5400061 | NCBI WGS metagenome assembly WNGA01 (sample SAMN13153366, study PRJNA577476) | soil metagenome | isolation source: 100 cm soil or saprolite under grassland replicate 2 | place: USA:California | collected 2016-06-15
CGGGATCGGCGCGGAGCGGCTGCTGGCGGCGGTGGTGGAGGCGAACCACGATGAGGCGGGGATCGTCTGGCCGCGTTTGTTGGCGCCTTACGACGCGCACATCGTCGCGATCCAGCCCGACAAGCCGGAGGTGCGGGAGGCGGCGGAGCGGCTGTACGAAGAGCTGTCGGCGGCGGGCGTTCCCGCGTTGTACGACGACCGGGACGAGACGCCGGGCGTGAAGTTCAACGATGCGGACCTGCTGGGGATGCCGCTTCGGGCGACAGTGAGCCCTCGCAACCTGGCGAACGGGGTGGTGGAGTTGAAGGGGCGAACGGAGGGCGAGAGCCGGACGGTGGCGATAGAGGAGGCTGTGGGGGCGATACGAGCGGCGCTGGCGTGAGTCGAGGTACGAAAATACGAGGTACGAAGTGCGAAGTTCGAGCGGGGAAAGGGCGTGTTCGCTGGTGCCACGTATTATGGCGTTGAGCGAGCGACCTGACCCACCGCCCCTCAACCCCCAGATTCCTTCGCGTAGATCGTCGTTCAGAAATTAAGCCGTCTCGTCGCTCAGAATGACGCGTTTCCGGCGGTTGTCAGGGTCAGGCGCCGGTGCTATAGTGAGGTTGAAATAGCGCTCTGTCTTGGAGTGGGGCTGGCACCCACTTTTTTTTGGCCCCGCGCCTGCCTGAGGAGTACGGGGCCGGGCGGGCGTTTGGGAGGTCGATGCCGGCGTGAAAAGTGAATTTAGTATCGCCATCAAGCAGCTGGCGGCGGAGAAGAATCTGCCGCCGGAGGTCGTTTACCAGGCGATGGAAGCCGCCCTCGTCTCCGCTTATAAGAAGGACAGCGATATCGCCGGCAACGTGGCCGTGCGCATCGACCGCGACACAGGCGACCACCACGTCTACCTGGAGCGCGCGGTGGTCCAGGAGGTGACGGACTCGAAGATCGAGATCGCCCTCCCGGAGGCGCGGCGACGCAAGCCGGACGTCATGCCCGGGGACGTGCTCCTGGACGAGGTGCACCCGTCACAGGCGGGCCGCATCGCCGCGCAGACTGCGAAACAGGTGGTGCTTCAGCGGCTGCGGGAAGCCGAGCGCGAGATGGTGTTCGAGGAGTTCTCCAATCGCGAGGGCGATATCGTCTCGGGAGTCGTTCAGCGGGCCGAGGCGAAGCACCTTGTCGTCGATCTCGGCAAGACAGAGGCGATCTTCCCGGCCGCGGAGCAGGTGAGGAACGAGAATTACCGCATGGGGCAGCGGCTGAAGCTGTACTTGCTGGAGGTGCACCGCTCGATTAGAGGGCCGCAGCTGATCCTATCGCGAACGCACAAGAACCTGCTTCGCCGTCTGTTTGAGCTGGAGGTGCCGGAGATCTACCGCGGGGTGGTCGAGATCAAGTCGATCGCGCGGGAGGCAGGGTTCCGCAGCAAGGTGGCGGTGGCGGCCCGGCAGGAGGGCGTCGATCCTGTGGGTTCATGCGTAGGGCTGCGCGGCATTCGCATTCAGAACATCGTGAACGAGCTGAACGGCGAGCGGATCGACGTGATCCAGTGGGACCCCGACCCGTCGCGATTCGTCGCGAACGCGCTGAGCCCCGCGCAGGTGCTGCAAGTACGGATAAGCGAAGAGGACAACACGGCGTCGGTGATCGTACCGGACCGGCAGCTTTCGCTGGCGATCGGCAAAGAGGGGCAGAACGCTCGTCTGGCGGCTAAGCTGACGGGCTGGCGCATCGACATCAAGCCGGAGTCGGCGATGCAGGAGGTCCTGGCGGCCGCGCCAGCGCCTAAGGAGCAGGTCGCACGGAAGGCACCCGCGAGAGGGGCCGAGACGGCAACGCACGCCGAGCCAACGCAGCCGTGGCAAGAGGTGATTCAGGGCTCGGAGGAAGGGATCGCTGCCGAGGCGCAAGCGCCCGCGGTTGAAGCTGCGCCGACCGAGGCTGTGGCTGCCGGTGAGCCTGATGGGGCGGCGGGCGCCAGAATCCGCTTTGCCGAAGAGGTGGCGACGAAGGAAGCGCCTGCCAAGAAGAAGAAGTCGAAGAAGGCGGAGAAGACCGAACGAGAAAGCGAAGCTGAAGGCAAGGCGAAAAAGGCGCCGAAGCGCGCCAAACGCCTCGCGGCTGTGGACGAGGACGAAGACGTGGATATCGACAGCGATTTCAGCTGGGGTACTGATGAGGATGGCGATGGCGACGGCGACCCCGATGCCTAAGGCCGCCACCCGCCCCGGTCTGCGGCCGCGCCACATCCCGCAGCGAACCTGCGTGGGTTGTGGGTCGGTGACGGCGAAGCGGGAGCTGGTCCGCGTGGTCAGAGGCCTGGACGGCGAGGTCCGCCCTGATCCGACCGGCAAAGCGCCCGGGCGCGGGGCGTACCTGTGCGCGAGGCGTTCCTGCTGGGAGACTGCGCTCAAGAAGAAGCGGCTGGAGCGCTCGCTTAACGTCGCAATCTCGCCGCAGAGCGTGGAAGCGCTGACTGCGTTCGCGCAAGACCTGCCTGAGGAGGCGCCGGCATGACCGCTGACGGTAACGGCTCCAGCGGCGCGGTAGGAGCGGCGACCAAGGGTAAGGTCGTCACGTTACCGCGGACAATCACGGTCCGCGAGCTGGGGGAGATGCTTAAGTCCACACCGGTGGACGTGATCAAAGAGCTAATGAAGCGCGGCGTGATGGCCGCGATCAATCAGAGTGTCGAGTACGACGTGGCGGCGTCTGTGGCACTGGAGCTAGGCTTCGAGCCGCAGCCTGAGAAGGGCGGCGCGAGGAGTGGAGCGGCAGCTGGAGTGGCGGAGGCGGAGACGGTTGAGGAAGATACCAATCTTCAAGCGCGACCTCCGGTGGTGACGGTAATGGGGCACGTGGACCACGGCAAGACCAGCCTGCTGGATGCGATTCGCGAGACGAACGTGACTGCGCAGGAAGCCGGGGCTATAACTCAGCATATCGGGGCCTATCAGGTGGAGGTGAACGGCCACAAGATCACGTTCATCGATACGCCGGGCCACGAGGCGTTCACGGCGATGCGCGCCCGCGGCGCCAACGTTACTGATATCGCGGTGCTCGTCGTCGCCGCGGACGACGGCGTGATGCCGCAGACGATAGAGGCGATCGCGCACGCGAAGGCGGCCGGCGTGCCGATCATCGTGGCGATCAACAAGACCGACCTGCCGGCAGCGGCGCCTGACCGCGTCAAGCAGCAGCTTACGCAGCACGACGTAGTGATCGAGGAGTTCGGCGGCGACGTGCCGGCGATCCCGGTATCGGCGAAGACGAAGGAGGGGCTCGAGGACCTGCTGGAGCACATCCTGCTCGTCGCCGAGATCTCGGAGTTGAAAGCGAATCCCGACCGGCCGGCGGAAGGGACGATCATCGAGGCGGAAATGGACCCCAATCGCGGGCCAATGGCCACGATTATCGTCGAGAAGGGGACGCTGCGGGTGGGCGACGCCGTCGTCGCCGGCGAGAGCGGGGGCAAGGTGAAGGCGATGTTCGATGACCGCGGCGAGCGGATCACGGAGGCGCCGCCCGCCAGCCCGGCAGAGATTATGGGGCTCGATTCGGTGCCGCGCGCCGGCGATCCGATCGTTGTCGTCGAAGACGAGCGAACGGCGCGAGAGGTCGCCGAGGACCGCGAGCGAGCGAGCGCAGACACCGGTCAAATGCGCGTGACGCTCGAGGCGGTATCCGGGGAGATCGCGGCCGGGCGGACCAAGGACCTGAACGTGGTGATCAAAGCGGACGTGCAGGGCAGCGTTGAGGCGATTCGCGGCTCCCTGGAGCGGCTCAGCTCGCCGGAGGTGCGGGTGAACATCATCCACACCGGCGCCGGCGCCGTCAGCGAGTCGGACGCCATGCTCGCCGTCGCCTCCCGGGCGATCATTGTTGCCTTCAACGTGAAGGCCGACCCGGGAGCGCGCCGGCTGGCCGAGAGCGAAGGCGTCGATCTGCGGCATTACCGAATCATCTACGAACTCATCGACGACGTCGATAGGGCGGTGAAGGGCCTCATCGAGCCGGTTACGCTCGAGGTCGTGGATGGACACGCCGAAGTGCGCGCGATCTTCCGGGTGCGCGGCGGGCGTATCGCCGGCTGCGCCGTCACGGACGGCGTCATCCGCCGCAACTCACTTCTGCGCGTGTTGCGCGGGGGAGAGGTGATACACACATCGCGCACGTCGAGCCTGCGCCACTTCAAGGACGACGTACGAGAGGTGACATCCGGGCTGGAGTGCGGCATCGGCGTAGAGCGGTTCGAGGCGTTCCAGGAAGGGGACGTGATCGAGGCGTTCCACACGGAGCAGAAGGGGTAGTCGGCTAGAGGCTGGAGGATATCGCCTCGTTTCGAGTCGCCTGACCCACCCCACCCCATCCCCCCAGATTCCTTCGCGTAGCAGGTTGAACCATCGAAGGATGTTTACCTCGCTCAGAATGACAGAATAGCGTCGCCGTTCACACCCTCTCCCCACCAGATTCCCCTTCGACTGCCCCGACTGTGGTCGGGGTGCTCAGGACAGGCTTCGCGTCAAGCGTCGGCGGCGATTGAGTGTGTGGCGGCCGCGCAGGATGACACGGAAAGAGCGCCGTATAATCGAAGGATGAGCCGGCGTCTCCAGCGTTTGAACCATCTCTTCCGGGAGGAGCTATCCGATCTCATCCGCACGGAGCTGAGCGATCCGCGCGTGGGCGAGATCGTGAGCATTACGCGCGTCGACGTAGCGCCGGACCTCGAGAACGCGAGCGCATACGTGAGCGTCATGGGCGATGTCGAGGCGAAAGCGGCGACTATAGAGGCGCTTTCGCACGCCGCGCCGTTCTTGCGGCGGCACCTGCTGGAGCGAATGCGCATCCGGCGTATCCCGCGCCTCCATTTCCTCCTGGACGAGACGATAGAAGAGGCGGCGCACGTGCTGGAGCTGATGCGGCAGGTGTCGAAGGACAATGAACAGTGAACAGTGGTTAGTGGTTAGTGGAGGCCGATGGTCTCCGGGATTCTGAACGTCAATAAGCCTGCCGGCATCACGTCGTTCGGAGTGATTCGGGTCGTGCGGAGGGGGACTGGCATTCAGAAGGCGGGACACGCCGGGACGCTGGACCCGCTCGCTTCGGGAGTCCTGCTGGTGCTGCTGGGGCAGGCGGTGCGCGTAAGCGAGTACCTAATGGAGCTGCGGAAGACGTACCGCGCCATCGTACGCCTTGGTGTGACGACTGACACGTACGATGCGGAAGGTTCGGTCACTGACGTCAGCGACCCGGGCGATGTCTCGCGGGAGGACGTGTCGCGAGCGCTGGCGGCGTTCGTAGGCGAGATCGAGCAGACGCCGCCTGCGTTCAGCGCGGTGAAGGTCCGGGGGCAGCGGTCGTACCGGTTGGCACGAAAGGGTACGGCGGTGGCGCTTGCGGCCCGGCGCGCGCGCATCTACTCCGTCGATTTGCTGCGGTTCACGCCGCCGGATGCCGAGATCGAAGTCGAGTGCGGGAAGGGGACTTACATTCGCAGCCTGGCGCATGACCTCGGGCAGGCGCTGGGGTGCGGGGCGTACCTGGCGTCGCTGGTGCGCAGGCGTGTGGGGCCGTTTTCGCTCGAAGCGGCGGTCTCGCTCGAGGAACTCGAGCGATCGTTCGAAGGTGAAAAGTGGCGTGGGCTCGCGCTGCCGATGGACTGCGGGCTGACGGACCTACCGGCGATCACGCTGCATCTCGAGGACGAGAAGGACCTGCGGCACGGCCAGGCCGTGCGGATCGATGAGGACAGGCTTGAGGCAGTGGCCCTTGAGGACGGGCGGCTCTATCGGGCGTACGGCGAGGACGGTGGGCTGGTGGCGATTCTGGCGTTCGATGCGGCGACCGGGTCGTGGAGGCCGCGGAAGGTGTTCGGGGCGGCGAGTCTGTCAATGGATTCGTCAAGCGGATAAAACGACTGGCGAGCGGGGCATCGCAACTCCGCTCGATCCTTCGATACCTCAGGACGAGCGGGAAGGGCGTGGTGCCGGGGGACGGCCAGCAATCGCGACGACGCTATTCCGCGTAGTATTCCGTGCCTAAGTGGGTGATCTGTTCTTCGCCCATGAGCCAGCGAAGGGTGTTCTTGAGCTTGGTCTGCTGGATAAAGAGGTCGTGCTCGGGATAGACGGCGCTGGCGTGCTGCGGGCTTTTGAAGTAGAACGAGAGCCATTCCTGGATGCCTCCCATGCCGGCCCGCTGGGCGAGGTCGAGGAAGAGCGTGAGGTCGAGCGCGAGCGGCGCGGCGAGGATCGAGTCGCGGCAGAGGAAGTCGATCTTGATCTGCATCGGGTAGTTGAGCCAGCCGAAAATGTCGACGTTGTCCCAGCCCTCTTTGTTGTCGCCCCGGGGCGGGTAGTAGTTGATGCGCACCTTGTGGAAGATGTCGCCGTAGAGTTGGGGATAGAGGTCCGGCTGGAGGATGTACTCGAGGACGCCGAGCTTGGACTCCTCTTTGGTCTTGAAGCTCTCCGGGTCGTCGAGCACCTCCCCGTCGCGGTTGCCCAGGATGTTCGTGGAGTACCAGCCTCTGACGCCCAGCATGCGAGCCTTGAGCATAGGTGAGATGACCGTCTTCATGAGCGTCTGGCCCGTCTTGAAGTCTTTGCCGCAGATGGGGACGCTGCGATCGTTGGCGAGCTGGACCAGGGCCGGGATGTCCACAGTGAGGTTCGGCGCGCCGTTGGCGAAGGGGATGCCTTCCATGATCGCGGCGTAGGCGTAGAGCATGGATGGGGCGATGCTGACGTCGTTCGCTTCCATCGCCGCTTCGAACTCTTCGAGGTTGGAGTGGGCCGGACCTTCCTCGAGAAAGATCTCTGTGGAAGCGCACCAGATCATCACAAGACGGTCGCAGCCGTTCGCGGCCTTGAAGTCGCGGATGTCCTTGCGGATGGCCTCTGCGAGGTCGAATTTGGTCGGCGCTTGCTTGACGTTGTCGCCGTGGAGCCGCTTGACGTAGTAATCGTCGAACACCGCCGGCATCGGCTCGATAGTCTTGAGGAAGCCTGAGATGGGCTCGATATGCTCGTGGCGCTCCAGCACACCGCACTTGATGGCCGCCGCGTACGCGTTATCGGGGATCGGGTCCCAGGCGCCGAAGATGAGCTGATCGAGTCCGGCCAGCGGGACGAACTCGCGTATGAGCGGGGAGCGCTTCTCGCTGCGCTTGCCGAGACGGATCGTGCCCATCTGCGTCAGCGAGCCGATAGGTTGCCCCGAGCCGCGCCTTGCGTGCTCGACGCCGGAGATCAGGGTAGAGGCGACGGCGCCGAGGCCGACGAGGAGGACGCCGAGGCGACCGCCGGCGGGAGCTATGGGGTGCGGGTCCGTTGCGACGAAATCTCTGGCTTCCAAGATGACACCTTTCTGACGGGCAAGCGACATCAGCGGCTGTTGCCACTGCGCCGGGATTCTGCCGATAAGCGCCCAGTGCTCGATCGTGCTCTGGCGCTTGCCGAGCAGGCCGGCGAGGGCACTCTGGCCGCCGAAGCGGCGGATGATTCGGTCTGCGGGGTTGAGATCGTCTCGAGCCATCGTCGCTATTATAACGAAATTTTCGTTAGAGCGCAAACGCCAATATGTTTGAGATGCCTATTTTGCCAAACAAACTCCTTGCCAGCAGACGGAGGTCGCTACGTACCAGGTAGCCGACTGATTCGCCTGCGGCCAGGCTGCATGACGACGAATGCGCCAATTAAGCTCTCGCCTTCATCGGCGACGAGGTTTGCCACGGACCGGGCGAAATCGCGGCGGGTGCCAGCCGGATAGCGGAGGTATATCACGCCCTCTGCAGCTTTCAAGCGGGCAAAGAACAGGCGCCCAAAGTCGCGGTCTTCAGTCAAGAGCAATCGGTGATCCGCGCTTGCGAGAGATGCAACATCCTCGTCCGACGCGCCTGCGCTGCTCTCTGCGACCGAAACGACATCATGGCCGGTACGCCTGAGTTCTCGAATGACGGCCATGTCCACGCTCTCGTCAGCGAGCAGCCGCACGTCAGTCGAGTTCGGGAGTTACCAACACATCTTCGCGCGCTATGACATCAGCCGCGTAAGCGATCGCTGCCCGGACATCTTCTTTGGCGAGATGTGGGTAGGCGTCGAGGAGGTCCTCTTCCGTCGCTCCCTCGCCTAGCTTGCGAAGGAGCAGCTCGACCGGTACGCGAGTACCTCGGATGACCGGCTTGCCAACCATCACCTCAGGGTTCACTTCGATTCTTTCGTGTATGATCGCCATCGCACTTCCACTTTACAGTAAGTTCGTGGAAAGAAGAAAAGGCGCGGCAATGCGCAATGTCCCCTTTTCGCCTACTCGCACGTATTCACTTGTGATCGCGATCGAAGAGATCAGGCAAGTGAAAGGAGTGGTGGATGACGCAAGCTCTGGCAGCGCCGGGCGTTCTCGCTGATATTGGGTCGGATGAAGCCCTGGCCGTCGCCGCGAGAGAGGCCCCGGCGGAGTTTGCGGCGCTCTACGAGCGATATGCGCGGCGCGTGTACCGGTACCTGGTGACACGCTTGAAGGAACCTCCCTCAGCCTGTGGGTGGACCAGGAGACGTTCATCGCACTGAAGACCGAGCATCGGGAACTGGATGGGAGCGTATCGTTTCGCCAGGCGGCGACGGAGTTCACGGCCTCGCCCAACATTCCAGAATCGATGTTTGTTTACGAGCCGCCTGAAGGGGTGACCGTTGTCGAGGTGGCGGACCTCGGGGAGGCGAAGCAGGCGATCGTTTCGGTGCCACCGGAGCCCAGCGACGGAGGCGTACGCGCCAGCAGACGGCGGAAAACCTGTGGCGAACGAGTGTTGAACGCGCATGCGTAGAGGGCAGAGCGCCGGTCTCAGATGGAGGCCGGCGCTTTCGTTTGCTTAGCGACGCGGGCCGCCGGCGTCGCAATCTCGCGTCTGTCGCTGACGTAAGCGCGCCGCTTCGCTAAACTCAGCATCAACGGTCGTGGGTACCATATTGATTACGAATTGGCTATGCGAGGCCGCCGAGGTTCTTCGCTACCGGTTCGGACCCGACGTTGTTCACGCGCGACGTGCCGAGGCAGGCGCCACGTCGATTCAGTGGGCTCAGAATGACACGACGGGGACGGGCTCGCCGACATGCTAAAGTTTCTGCTGTACTGGGCCGCGTTCAATACGCTGGGCCGCCTGCCGCTCCCGTTCCTGTACGCGCTGATGGGGGCTATCGCCTGGCTGGCGTATCAGCTGGCGCCGGGCGCGCGCCGGAGTATCCACGATAACCTGCGCCATGTCATGCCGCAGGCGAGGGAAGGGCAGATGCGGCGGGCGGCGAAGCGTATATTGCGGAACGTGGCGCTTTATTACGCCGATGTGGCGCACCTGCCGCGAATGGACATCGATGACTTCGTCCGGCGCCGCCTTGTTTATCACGGCATGGAAGAGTACGTGCGCCCTGCAATTGAGCGTGGCAGGGGCGTGATTCTTCTCAGCGCCCACTATGGCAACCCAGAGCTAGCAGTGCAGGGTCTCATCCCGGCGGGAATCCACGTGTTCGCTTTGACGGAGCCTGTGCACCCAAGGCTCTCGCGCCTGATGGACCAGTTTCGCGCCAGCAAGGGGCACCGCTTTGGGCCGGTGAACGTGGGCAACGTCAAGCGCGTCATTCAAACGCTTAAGAAGGGCGGCGTCGTCGCTCTCATGGGGGACCGCGACATTCAGGGCCCGAAGGACTCGTTCCTCTTCTTCGGTGTGCCGGCGCTCATGCCGACCGGCCCCATTGAGGTAGCCCTTCGCACAGGCGCGGCCGTCATACCCGCCTTTAGCTTCCGCAGACAAAAGTACGGCATCGAGGTCTTCCTGGAGGAGCCTCTGGATGTCGCGCGCACGGGTGACTTGGAGGCGGACGTGCGTTCGGCGATGCTCCAGTACATCGCGCGGCTGGAGCGAAGGCTTCGGGAAGATCCGGGCCAGTGGGCGGTGTTGGAGAGGATATGGGACGGAGTGGAGGAGGGCGGGGGTCAGAAGTCAGAGGTCGGAGGTCAGAAGTCAGAGGTCGGGAGTGGGAAGACCGAGGTGGCTGCTGGCGAATGACTGAGCAGAACGCCGTTCACACCCCGCGCCCCGCCAGATTCACTTCGGCTGCGCCGACTGCGGTCGGGGCGCTCAGGACAGGCCTTCGCGAAGGGGCGGCTGGACCGCCTATGGATGTGGTCTGCGCTCAGAATGACATCGCGCGCGGCGAGGCGGACTTGCATCTGCATACGTCGTTCAGCGATGGGATGGCGGACGTACCGGAGCTCTTGGATTATGTGGAAGAACGGACGGACCTCGATGTAATCGCGATCGTCGACCACGACGACATCCGAGGGGCGCTGGCGGCGCGGGAGCGGTGGGCGAAAGGTAGCTACGGGTTCGAGGTTGTAACCGGCATCGAGGTGACGGCGATCGAGGGGCACGTGCTCGCGCTCTGGATCGAGGAGCCGGTCGGGTCCCTTCGGCCGCTCGAGCGCATCCTGGAAGACGTGGACCGGCAAGGCGGCGTTTGCATCGTGCCGCATCCGATGAGCTGGTTAACGCGGAGCGTCGGGGCGAAGACGCTACGCCGGCTGGCGGGAGATCTTGACGGGATGGAAGTGGCATCTCGTTCGCCGGCTGCGGCTGTCAGCATAAGGCGCGCCGC
>WNGA01013148.1_pt1 | contig 10634 bp, 11 predicted proteins | sample 5400061 | NCBI WGS metagenome assembly WNGA01 (sample SAMN13153366, study PRJNA577476) | soil metagenome | isolation source: 100 cm soil or saprolite under grassland replicate 2 | place: USA:California | collected 2016-06-15
GCGGTTGCAGACGATGTAGCGTCAGTCACAACTGGAAGTCAGTGTACGGCGGTGTCCCGCCGGCTCTGAGCGGCGCGCCGAGTCGTCCGGCGCGGCCTGCAGCCGCTCTAGCCCTTCAGCTCCACGAGGGCGGCGAGGCGTCATGCGGCGTTTTCTTCACAAGAACGACGGAGGAAGATGGCTGGTGTTGCCAGAACTGACGTGATCCCGCAGCCATTCTGAAGCTGAAAGCTCCATAAACGGCTCCATACCCACCGCACGTTCGACGAAGAGCAAGTCGATCCGAACGGAAAAGCGTAAGCGTTCAGTCGGCAGGGACCCGCATTGGGGCGGCGAATGAGCGGGTGTGGAACGGTCGGAGGCGGAGGCGATCTACGCGGCGGGGCGCGAGCCGGTGGTGAGTGCGCTGCTGGCGTTGTCGGCGCGGCTGGAGGCGCAGGACGCGCAGCTGGCGTCGCTGGCGGAGCGCGTCGAGGAGCTCGAGCAGCGGCTGAAGCGCGACTCGCAGAACTCATCGCTGCCGCCGAGCCATGACCCGCCGTGGCTGGGGAAGCGGGGCCGCTCGCGGGGGACGGGGCGAAAGCAAGGTGGGCAGCCGGGGCATCCCGGTCACGGGCGTTCGCTGTTTCCGATCGAGCGGGTGACGGAGGTGGTCGAGCACTGGCCGGCTCGTTGCACGTGCGGCCACGTCTTCGGTGCGGAGGAGCGCGAAGCGAGTGGGGCGCCGGCGCGCCACCAGGTGGCGGAGTTGCCGCCGCTTGCGGTCGAGATCAGCGAGCATCGTCTGCAGGGTGTCTGCTGTCCCGATTGCGGCCGTACCGTCCGCGCCGAGCTGCCGCCGGGGATTCCGCGCAGCTGCTTCGGGCCGAAGTTGGAGGCGGCGATCGCGTCACTGACGGTGCGTAACCGTCTCTCGCGCCGTCAGCTGGTCGAGCTGCTGGAAGAGTTGTTCGGCTGTCCGATCGCGGTGGGGACGGTCGAGGCGATCCTTACCCGCACCGGCGAGACGCTGGAGCCGGTCTACGGCGAACTGCTCGAGCAGACCCGGTGCGCGGGCGCGCTCAACATCGACGAGACGGGTTGGTACCTCGGTGGCGAGCCGCGCACGCTCTGGGGCGCCTTCGGCAAACAGACGGCGGTGTTGCGGATCGCGCCCGACCGCGGCAAGCAGCACCTGCACGGGCTCATCGGCGACGGCTTCGCCGGCGTCGTCGGCTCTGACCGCTTCAGCGCCTACAACAGCCTCGAGCCGGAACGGCGTCAGGTCTGTTGGTCGCACCTGCGCCGCGACTTCACCTACCACGCCGACCTCGGCTCGGGACCGCAGGAAGCGTTTGGACTCGACGGTCTCGAAGTGACCTGGAACGTCTTCCACGCCTGGAAGCAGTTCCAGCAAGACGGCGACCGCGCCGCGCTCCAACAGCGCGTCGAGGCGATCAAGCAGCAGCTGTGGCCGCTGCTCGAGTGGGGCTCGACAGGCAAGCGGCAACGGCACGTGCGCGCGCTCGCGAAGAACCTCTTGAAGTTGTGGCCGGCGCTCTGGACGTTCGCCGACGTGCCCGATGTGGAGCCGACAAACAACGCTGCCGAGCGTGGCCTCCGTGCGGCCGTCATCTACCGCAAGCTCTCGTTCGGCAGCCGCTCCCAAGGCGGCGAACGCACGATCGAACGGCTGCTCTCCGTCGACCAGACCTGCCGCCTGCAGCGCCGCTCGCTCTACGCCTACCTTAGCCAGGTGCTCGCCGCGAAAGCCCGCGGTGACCCGCTCCCCGCGCTCGCCTGACCGACTTCTCTGCGCGAAAGCTCCATAAACGGCTCCATACCGGCCCTTTCACGGCGAGACGGGGAGTGAACATTTACGGAAAAGCCCCGATTTCCGGGGCTTTTGCAGAGCCCTCTGACGGACTCGAACCGTCGACCCCCTCCTTACCATGGAGGTTTCGGAGCGTCACGCGCGTACACGCGCGATCACTCGCGACACAGTTTCTCCTGCAAATCGGGCTGGTCCGGACGCTTGAGATGCGTCGGGAGACGTCGCGCGTGTCGTTTCTGATGTGTCCGTTTTGTGTCCATGCGCTGCTGCCTGATCAGGCAACGCACCGTCCAACCAGCGCCCGACGATCGCCACTCAGAACGAGTCGGCCGTTCTCCGAGCGGCCACCGCCAGGAGGACGGCAGCGAGCGCCTCGAGCCTTCGACCGAGGTCGAATCAGAGCAGCCCGCCGGCTGAGCGGTCGCGGCGCGTACGCCAATCATTCGTCCCTCGACTCTTCCATCACGGCCTTGAGGTCGAGGATTGGCGTGCCGTCGATCGCTTCCAAGGCGCGAACGCGCAGTCGCCTGGGTGCCTCGATGGCAGTCACGGTCACCCGGTGTAGGCCGATGGGGTTCGGACGCTCGGACGATCGTGTCGCGAAGACGCCGGTCAGCGGGGTGGTCGGATCGCCGCGCGGGTGCGTCTGCAAGACGCTTCGATCCGCTAGGTGAAGCCAGGTGAGCAAGATCAGATCCTGCCCTGGCCTCACGCGATGAAGCGCGTCCACGTACGCGGGATCGATCTCCAAGCACGCTTCCGGTGCTCCCTCAAACGCCTGATTGGGCGCATCGCGAATGTCACGCAGGCTCGATCGGACGATCCCGATCGGCCGGACTGAATACGTTGCATCCTCCATCGCTCATCTCCTCGTCTCGGGGCCGCCCGACGCCGACGAGGAGAACGCGCCGAGCACGCACCACGTCCGAAGACGGCCTGAGTTCAACCAGGTCAGTCCGTGGTCCCGTCAGGCGGCCAGCGCGTCGGTAGGACGGCTCGATCTGCGGAATCGCTCCGTTGCCGCGTAGGCAAAGGGATGGCGATAGGCGTCGAGGGCGCTGCGGCCGTCAACCTCGAATCCGAGCTACGCGATGCGCTGCGGCTGTCAAAGTCGCGGCGTCAAGTCCTGTGGCCCTCGAGTTCGCAGGGCTTGGCGTTGCTTGCGAGCCAGAGAGGCCACCGCCCTCCCTTACGATCGCGCGCGGGCTCGCCGTCGGGTTTCTCTCGACCACGGTGGTCCGAGCTCAGTCCTCAGCTCACCGCTTTCTTTACCAGCGCGACGATCCGTTTCTCTTCGGCGGCGGTCAACTCCTTCAGCGCGAAGGAGGTCGGCCACATGGCGCCTTCGTCGAGGTTCGCCGCGTCCTGGAAGCCGAACGTCGAGTACCTCGAGTTGAACTTCTGCGCGCTCTGGAAGAAGCAGACGACCTTTCCCTCCTTGGCATAGGCGGGCATCCCGTACCAGGTCCTCGGCCAGAGGGCCGGTGCGGCGGCTGTGATGATCGCATGGAGCCGCTCGGCCATGGCGCGATCCGGTTGCGGCATCTCGGCGATCTTGGCGAGCACGGCGCTTTCCCCGGCCGCCCTGTTCTTGGTCATCCGCGCTTCCGCCTTCAGCTCTCGGGCGCGCTCCTTCATCGCCGCCCGCTCCTCGGCGCTGAATCCGCTCGACTTCCTGTCGGTCGCGGCGCCCTTCGTGGACTTCTCCGCGCGGCCCTTCTCTGTCGCTTTCGTCTTAGCCATCGAGAACCTCCTTTCTGTCCTGAAGCAGCCCGAGAACGTTGCCATCCGGGTCGCTGACGGTGGCCACCAGGCGGCCGCCACCGACGTCGCGCACGGGCTCGGTAACGGTCGCACCGGCCGCGGTCACCTCGGCGAGCTTCGCCTCGATGTCCGACACGTGCCAGTAAGCCACCGGAGAGGTCATCTCCTGCGGCCCTCCGCCCGGCACCAGCCCGATGTGTTGGCCCGCCACGTCGAAGCCGACGTAGTAGTCCGAGTCGTGCTGCGGCGCCACACCGAGCAAAGCGGCGTAGACCGCCGTCGCCGCTGTCAGATCGGACACGGGATGCAGCACGGTTTTGACCCCCTCGGTGGAAGAGCCGGTCACGGTCACTTCCGGTCCTCCTTGTCGTCGTCTGGTCACATTCCGCGCAGCGCGCGTGTCTAGGTATATGACACGCGGCGCGGGAGGAACGTGACATGGATCAGCAGGAGTGGCTCGCTCACCAATTCGAGGAGCAGCGGCCGCATCTGCGCGCGGTCGCCTACCGGATGCTCGGCTCGCTCGGCGAGGCTGACGACGCCGTCCAAGACGCCTGGCTGCGGCTCAGCCGCGCCGACGCGAGCGAGGTCGAGAACCTCCGCGCCTGGCTGACCACCATTGTCGCGCGCGTGTCCCTGAACATGCTCCGCGGGCGCAAGGCGCGACGCGAGCTGCCGCTCGACGTGTACGTTCCCGATCCGATCGTCGACCCCGCCGACGGGATCGACCCCGAGCACGAGGCGCTGCTCGCCGACTCCGTCGGCCTGGCGCTTCTGGTGGTGCTCGAAACGCTCAGTCCGGCGGAGCGGCTGGCGTTCGTCCTGCATGACATGTTCGGCCTGCCGTTCGAGGAGATCGCGCCGATCGTCGAGCGCTCGCCCGAGGCGACGCGTCAGCTGGCCAGCCGCGCCCGCCGCCGCGTCCGCGGCGCCCCCGTCCCAGACGCCGACTTGACCTCCCAGTGGGAGGTCGTCGACGCCTTCCTCGCCGCCGTCCGGGATGGTGACTTCGATGCGCTCGTCGCCGTGCTCGACCCCGAGGTCGTGCTCCGAGGCGACGCCGGCGGCCTCACCGGCCTCTCCCGGCGCGTGCAGGGCGCGAAGGCCGTCGCCGGCCAGGCGCTCTACTGGTCGCAGACCGGCCTGACAACACGACGCGCGCTGGTCAACGGCGCGCCTGGAACCGTCTCGATCCGTGACGGCGAGCCGTTCTCCGTCGGCGCCTTCACCGTCAAGAACCGGAAGATCGTCGAGGTCGACTTCCTCGCCGACCTCGAACGAATCGCCCAGCTCGACCTCACCCTCCTCAGCGATTAGAGCTCCTTCCATCTCCATGGGCCTGCGCTGCCGAGGTCGAAACCACGTCGCGATAGAAGCCGCAGCCACCGTGGCTCGAATCTGGGTTCTTTACCATCGAGCACGTGACGATCCAACGCATGGAGCACGTCGGCATCGTGGTTGACGACCTCGCGGCCGCGACTGAGTTCTTCGTCGAGCTCGGACTCGTGCTGCAGGGCGAGGGGCCCGTCGAAGGCCGCTGGGTGGACCGCATCGTGGGGCTCGAGGGCGTACGGGCGGATACTGCGATGATGCAAACTCCGGACGGCAACGGACGACTCGAGCTGGTGAAGTTCCACTCGCCGTCAAACCAGGGCGACGACCGGCACGCGCCGGCCAACGCCCCGGGTATCCGCCACATCGCATTCGCCGTAGAGGACATCGACGCCGTCGTCGCCGGCCTGCGAGCCTACGGCGCTGAACTCGTCGGCGAGCTGGAGCGCTACGAGGACAGCTACCGGCTCTGCTACGTCCGCGGCCCGGATGGATAGCTTCAGACATTGATTTCGCTGCCGATCGCGTGTCCGAAGAGACGACATAACTGGTTCCGAGACGACCGCCGGCCTGTCACGCCGGAGGTCGCGGGTTCGAGTCCCGTCGCTCCCGTACAAAATACCCTGCAATTTCGGCATCTTTTGTTGCCGGTTTTGGCGCAATCGACCGCCGGCTTCCCGCCGGCCTCCCGCACTGATTCCGCACGGGAGATCAGCCGCGAGCCGGACGCCAAAAGTCCTGCAAACGGGCATTGCTGTCGCCGGTTGGGAGCTAGGCGAGCCACTGGTCCTCGGTCATCCCGCGCAGATCCCGCGCCCGCATGACCGGCCTTGAGCGACGCGGTGGTGGTCGCGACGGTGGCCTGTGCCCTCCCGCGAGGGCTCGGTCAGGCGCCGACGTGGGTGCAACGACCGGCGGTCGATGCTGATGTCAGCGAGGACGCGAGGGAGGCCGCGTTCGCGCGGCCTCCCTCGTTCTTGCCTTTCATTCCACCGGCTGGAAGTAGTGCTTCGTCATGTGGTGGACGACCTTTTGGCCGAGCACGGCGCCCTGCACGTCTGCGGTGCGGAAGTGGATCCCACCCCAGACGCGGGCATCGATGATCTCCTTCAGCGCGTCTGAGAAGCGGTCGAAACTCCTCGACGGGCAGGGCGCCGGAGTGCACTTGTTGCTTATCGCCGTGAACGCGACCTTGTCGGTGCCGAAGAACGCCTTCAGCGCGTGCACAGTCGCTCCGCTGATGCAGGTGTGCCCCGCGGGGTGGTCGGGGAAGCCCGGCGTGACGAGCGGCGCCCCGGAGACGGGAACGCTCGGGTCGAACAGCGGCACCCAGGCCGGGTCGGCCACGGTGGCTGGGTTGCCGTCGCTGGCCGCCTCTCTGATCGCGGTGATGGGCCGCCAGAAGTTCCAGTAGTACTTGTCGTTCCAGCAGCCGATCGAGCCGTCGGCGGCGGCCATGTTCGTCATCGCGAAGAGCCGGGCGCTCTCGACGATGTCGAGCTCCTCGCCCACCGCGAGCGCACGGTAGACGCGGTTCCAGATCGCGGGGCCGCTGTCCTGCCAGAAGATCGCGGCTGCGGTCTGGTCCGCCGTCCGCCTCGTGCTCGTGAGGGAGCCGAGCTCCTTGACCTCGTTGAAGTCCTCTGCGTACGCGGCACTCGTGAGGGCGTTCGGACCGTCGGTGCGGAGCATTTCGACGTTCGGGACGAGGAACGGCCGCACGTTTCCAACCCAAGGGGCCGGGTCACGAGCGACGATCCCCGTCGGACCCTGCGGCGGTGCAAGCCGCCACTCTCCGGGATCCGTGCCTTCGACAACGGTGAACGGACCGCCGCGGCCGTCACCCGTCCGTGCGACGAGCATCGCCCTGGCCGCCGCCTCACCGACCGCGATCCCTCCCGTTTTCGCGGCTCCGTCGGGCACGTCCGCGAGCGACGCGTCGTAGAGCGGCTGGAGGGTCGAGATCTGCGCTGGGAACAGACCTGGGAGGTCCGGAAAGCCGACGAGCACGCGAAAGGCCGCGGTCGCCACCGCCGCCACCTTCGAATCCGAGGGATTCGCAGGAGGCGAGACCAGATAGGGCTGATGGCCGCCGTCGATCGCGTTGACCGCGTCGTAGACGGCACCCTGCACCATCGCCAGGCTCAGCGGCACAACGTGCGGCGGCTGTCCGGCAGCCGCGGTCGTCGCGACCGCGTTCCACTCGATCGCGGCGTTGCCGGCAGGCTGCCCGCGCGCCGATGCCGACAGCGCACCGACGGCGACGAGCAGCACGACGGCCGCCACGCGCGTCACCGATTGCATGTGCATGTCCACCTCCTTGCTGGATTGCGTCGAAGCTGTTGCTCGACGCTCGACTCGGCGTTCCGTGCCGTCCGGATCAGGCCCGTCCGAGGCAGGTCAGCTCGCCCGTCACGACCCTGACCGTCCCGCTCGAGAGGTCGACCACGATCACGAATCGCGCCCTGAACCGGTCTCCGGAGGGGTTCGTCGCGATGTCGGCGAGTCTGAACATCTCGACCTGGCTGTTGAGGACAAACGTGTCCGTCCCGTGGCCGACAAACCCGGTCGGACTCGTCGTGATCGTCCTTTCGCTGTACGCGACGATGCGACCGTCGTGGTTGTGAACAGACGTTGTTCCGGCGATCGTGACCGTATGGATGTCGCCGGTGCACGGATTCACGTCATCGAACACGAATTCAAACGGGATCTCGGTCGGCGCATCCGCCGCCGCCGGAACGGCGAAGGCCAGAGCAACCACCGCCAGCGTGACCGCCGCGGCGAGCGCCCCGAGCACCGCCTGCCGGGCTTTCATGCGTACCTCCTTCGGGAGATGGACTGTCGACTCCGACGCTTGACGAAGGCCGTTTCAGGTCCGTTTCAGACGCGCAACAGCTGGACGCGTCGGGGCGAGCCCGAGCGCCGTGCGCCTCACGCCGTGCGACGGAACTGCGCGCCGCGAGCAGAAGCTCGACGTCGGCGCAGTGCTCCCAGTTCTTCATGCCTCCTATATGAAAGTTCCACGCCATTTGTGACCTGCCGCGGAGCAACGCCAAGGAGCAGCCTCGCCCGCTTCCGTGAGCGACCAATGCGATTGGGCCACGTGTTGCGCTCGAGCAGTTGGGAGCGGTGGCCCGCTACTTGTCCGGCATTCGGAGCCCGAAGTACTCCACGAGCTGGGAGGCGGCCGGCGGGTCGACGTTGCTGAGGCAGACGACGACGTAGCCGAGCCGGGGGAAGACCCGGAGCTCGCCGTTCTGGCCGGGTGCTCCACCACCGTGGCCGTAACTCCGCAACCGCCCGTTTCCCTCCACGCCGAAGCCATACCCGTACTGCTGCCGGTGCGGCCGCGTCGCGTCCGCGAGCGTCGCCTTGGAGATCAGTCTTCCCGAGCTCAACGCCTGCGCGAACCGCATGAGGTCGCCGACGGTTGAGTAGCCGCCGCCCGCAGCCGTGCCCCTCCACGGGAGTGTGTCGGTGTTCGGCTCCCAATCGGCACCGGGATACGGCCGCATATAGCCGACCGCGCGCTTCGGTACGCGCTCGGACTCGGGCAGCGAGTCCGTGGAGGTCATGCCGGCCGGGCGGAAGACGTGGTTCCGAACGTAGTCGTAGTACGACAACCCGCTGACCCTTTCGATCAGCGCGCCGAGCAGGATGAAGCCGAAGTTCGAGTACTCGAAGCGCGCACCCGGCTCGTGCGTCAGTCCGCGCGAGCCGTAGAGCTTCACGTAGTCACGGTGCGTCCGCAGCTTCAGCCGGTTCCGCTCGAATTCGGGACCGAAGATGTCGCCGGTGCCACCCGTGTGGCTCAGTAGGTGCCGCACGGTCACCTTCGAGGCGACCTCCTTGTTCGGGTAGTCGGGCAGGTGCTTGCCGATCTGGTCGTCGAAGGCCAGCTTGCCGGCCTCGACGAGCTGCAGCGTCGCCACTGCGGTGAACATCTTGTTCATCGAGCCGATGCGGAACTTCGTGTCCCGTGTATTGGGAGTACGCGCTCGCCGGTTCGCACGCCCCCAGGCCCTCTCGAGCAGAACCCTCCCGTCCCGTGCCACCAGCACGGCGCCGGAGAACTCGTCGTTGCGTGCGAGTTCCTCGGCGCGGGCCGAGAGCGCCGCCAACGCGTCCGCTTCGCTCAGCCGGTGCAGGACGAGATCGATCGCGCTGGACGGCTCCGGAGTCGCGAGAAGCTCAACCCGGTCGTCGCCCTCCGTACCGATCCGCTCGAAGCGAATGTCGTCCACGCCGACCCGCAGCGGCCCCCGGTTGTCCGCCTGGGCGAGGCGCAGGCGTACCGTCTGACCCGCCCAGCGCGAGACGTCCATGCTCACGACGCTCGGCCCCCGGGCGACGGGATCGCTTGGCGACGTATGGAAGACGTTGGCCAGCACGTCGCCCTTCGCCACCGAGTCGATCGGCGCCGTGGGATCGATGAGGTCAATCCGGAACTGCTCGTTCGCCTCGGGCGTGTCGTGGACCAGGGTCTCGGGGCTGCTGAGGAGGCCGGCACCCGCGTAGAAGACGGTCAAGTGCAGGGAGAATCGACCATCTATCCGGACATCGCGGTAGAGGATGCGCGTCCCGGGACCGTTCATGTCTGTCACTGCCGCGAGCTTGCCCTGGGGCGGATCCGGGAGAAGGAAAGGAAAGTTGGGGTCGCTCCGGGCGGGATCGGGCGCCTTCCCGCCGTCGGTGTACAGGAACCAACCCCCAGAGCCACTGCCGACGACCTGCCAACCGGCGAGCGCGCCGGATTCGAAGTCGTCTACGACGAACGTCGTCGGCTGCTCAACTTTCGGCTGATCGTCGCACCCGCTGAGCAACGAGCTCAGCGCGCCGAGCGCGACCACCGCGGCGGCGGCGACTGCGAGCCTCGGCGCCGCTCTCACGGCCCGGTCGCGTTCGGGTGTTGCGCCCGGATATCGGTGAGCGCGAGGTTGGCGGGAGTGTGGGGTAGGTACTCGAACGTCAAGGTCCGCATGACCATGTGTAGCCGCACGACAGGGCCACCTGGTGGGACGATGTATCCGTGCGGGCTCTCTACTTGAACCGGATCGAAGGTGTCGGGGTCGACGTACGCGTAGCTCGGGTCCCGCGAACAGCCGGGAACGGGACAGCCGGGTGGGGGATCGATGCGGATGCGCTCGACTGTGCGCCCGTCGAGCTGCGTCTCGCCTTCATCGTGCGCACGTCCTTCGCTAATCGCCTCGCGAAGCTCTTTTACGGGGTCCAGTGGGAAGACGAACTGCAGCGGGTTGACGGTCAGCGTGTTCGGCGGCACGAATCTGAGCGTCTCCCCGGTGTCGAACGTGCCGCCGAGTTCGGACGGTGTTCCGCTCGCGCACGCGAGCGCGCGCGGATCGGCATTTGCCGGATCCGGTGGGAGATCGTTCAGAAGGGCGCGGTACCGGTGCGGCGGCGTTTGGTCGATCCAGATCTCATTCGGACCGCGTGTGACCGTGCACGCGGGATCCGTCGAGGTCGACGTCAACTCCCACTTCTGGTGCAGGATCGTCCCGGCTGGCGGCGTGAGCGCTGCCTGCGCCTGCTCGAGGAAGCCGGGCGAGGTGCTCCACGGAGTCGTGACCAGTAGCGCCGCGGCAGCGGCGACTGACAACGTTGCCGAAGTCAGGAGCAGGCGGTGTCGGGCGAGACGTGCTCCCAACCGCGTAGTACGGCCGGCGCTCACAGCAACGTGCCGGTGTTGGCGTTCAGCAGCGGCTAG
>WNGA01021289.1_pt1 | contig 10634 bp, 9 predicted proteins | sample 5400061 | NCBI WGS metagenome assembly WNGA01 (sample SAMN13153366, study PRJNA577476) | soil metagenome | isolation source: 100 cm soil or saprolite under grassland replicate 2 | place: USA:California | collected 2016-06-15
CTGTCCCAGCTCGTGCCGCCCGAGATTGCGCGCTCGCCCGGGTGGCATCTGATCTGGATCACCCGCGTCACGTAGAGGCCGTTCCCGGCTACGGGCCCTGCCGGCACGGTGATCGAGCCTTGGCGCAGCGTCATGTCACCCACCAGGCCGGGCAGATCGCTCTTTTTGAAGTCCCACCTCCGCAGCGAAAAGTCCCGGACCTTGTTCGAGGTGACTGCGTCCATTTTCAGCTGCGACGTCCCCACAGAGTCCACTGGCAGCAGCTGCGAGACGGTCGCATAGCTCGCCGGTGCCAGCGCGACCGTCAGGGCGATGCAGGCGATGACCATCGCAGCAGACGGCCGACGCAGACGCACATGAGGCATTTTCATTGCACATACCCCCTTAGTGTTGGACTGGGCGGAAGACCGATTCTTCGTCGAGAACGTCAGAAGCCCTCTTTCGGCTCGGCCGGACGCAGCGCGGCGACGTCTACGACGTCGGGACTGCGGCGACGCGCGCCGGCCTCACGGTCTTGGAGCCGGCCATCCTCCTCGCCGTGTGGGGTACCAAAATTCAGTTCGCCGCTCACACCATGCCGCTTTGCAGGCGGAACCGAATACATGTACAGCGCTACTCGGGCTCGTCGGCTTCGAGCGCGGAGGCTCGTCGTTGAGCAGCCAGCTCTTCTCACGGTCGTCATCGAGCTCGTCAGCCCGTTCGTCCGTGAGGTCCTTGCCCCATTCGTGCTCTTTGTAGGTCGTACCCATCGCCGATTGGAAACTCGACGATCATCGTCTGGTTGAGGTTGCGCGGGTCCGCAATGACGAGGTGGAAGTCGCCGTCGTCCTCGTGCTTCGTTCCGATCAGGGCGGCTCGGACGCGGTAGGTGGTTGTCTCGACCCCGTGGATGCGGTAGGTGGTTGTCTCGACCCCGTGGATGCGCGGCGAATTGGCGACGTCGGCGGGCGGACGGAGACGACGAAGCGCGCGGACGGTGGCCGGCCGCGGTTTCAGCCTGACGAGGCGCGCTCTTGGGTCGGTCAGCGTCTTGACGGGCCAGCGCTCGACCCCGCACAACGCGGCAACGGCGGCTGTCGGTGAACTCGATGCGCGGCCGGTCGCGAGCGCGGTGAGGGCGGCGACGAGGACGAGGAGGACAGGGCGGCGGTGCACGACGCGCGGATTCTTCCAGCGGGATCGCACTCAGCCGCTCGGGGCCGGTTGGGGCGACGCTCACTGCGGCAGGGCGCCGCCGTCCTGAGTTGCCGCAGGGAGAGAACACAGCGAACCCAGGTCCTGGGCACACTCGTCGGTTCGAACCGGCCTCCGCATGTCCTTCGGCCCCCCACGTCCTTCAGTCCCCCCAATCCGTGCGGTGCGGCTCTGCTTCGGCGAACCGTGGTCGCGTTTCCGCCAAAACGCGACAGCGGAGCGCGTCCCCGCCCAGCTGAGCCGAAGGGCGACGTCCCGTTCGGGCCGCGCGAGCGACGCGGTTCAGACCAAGGCGTCGCCGGGGCCGTTAAGGTCCGTGCAGGATCCAACGCCCACACATACAGCGCTAGACGTGTTCGCATCGAGGACGCTCAGGCTGCGAGCCGCCCGGTGGTGGGTGTCAGTCGTGAGGCGACGGCCAGGACCGGTGTTGCTGTAATCCTCATCGAGCGTGCGGCCGCAAGGGTGTGGGGAGGCGCGCCTCCAGGATCACCGCCGCTACCTCCTTCGCTGGCGCGGTGACTGCGATCGTCTCCCCGCTGATCTGGGCGGCGAAGTACTCGCGAAAATCAGCGAGCGAGCGCGGGATCACGCAGGCGGGCGTCCCGAACAGACGGGCGACCAGCGCCATTTCTTGGTAGTAGCGCTCCCGATCTTCGCGCGACAGCGGATGGACGAACCGCTCGTAGGCCGCCAGCGACGCCTGAACGAGCGTCGCATGAACCCAAAGCATCAGCTCGGGATCGGAGGCGGAGTACGGGGTTCCGGGCGGGAAGCGACCGAGCTGCGTCCGTGTGGCGCCGTGCACGCGGGTGTGCACGGTCTGCACCACCTCGGCCACCCGCTCGGCCTCCTCCTTTGTCCCGAAGGCGATCAGGTAGAGCGCGCGCAGTGTGTGCACGAGGCGCCGCCAGAGATCACGTCGAACGTCACTGTGATCGAAGACGCCGGCAGCCACGAGTGGATGGGCCACCTGCAGGAGCACCGCCGGTCCGCCCCCCAAAAACGGGACAAGTGGCGTGTTGCCGAGTCTCCTGATCACGCTTTCCGGCGCGAAGTAGCCATCCCGGCTTTTCAGTCGTTGCGCATGCGTAGTCGCGCGCGAATCTCCTGTGCTTGCCCAACTCTCAGCCATCCGCACAGAATGCCCAAGACTCGCACGCGCGCGGGCCTTTACTTGCTCTGGTGCGTTACACGGCGGAACGGTAGATCTCGGTCCGCTCCCATGCGAGCCGCCGGTCGCGAGTGAGGCGCGCGGTCACGAACGTGCCGGCACCAAGTACGCGCTCGTCGAAGAGCTTGAGGCGACGCGGTCTGAAGACGTAGAAGCCGTAGGCGCTGAGATCGGTCTGGGTGAAGTCGGGAAAGCGCTTCGTGTAGAGCGTCTCCGCCTGTTTGTCGTTCTCGCCTCGGACCTCACGCGCCGAGCCGAAGAGCTGGATACCCCGGTCCGGCTTGCCCCACGTCTGGGTCGAGTCGTAGACGGCGATCGCGGCCGAGCTGTTCACGCGGAGGTTGCGCGAGTGTCTGGCGCGCGGCTCGGACAGCCAGACAATGTGAAAGTCGCGGCTCCAGGCGAAGTAGGCGCTGTTGACGTGAGCGCTGCCGTCGGCGGTGACCGTTGCGATCGCGCAAAGCGTCGATGCATCGAGAAGCCGCCGTGCGGTCGCCGCTATCCGCGCCGCGGCTACAGGACGCTTTGATCGCTCGATCGCCACCAGTTGACGCCGATTGAACCCGATTCATCGCCGCGGCGGCGTAGAAGCGATACTCGCCTCGGCCACAGACTCACTGTTGCCGCCCTTCTTGGAAGCACAAAGTGGATCACTGTCGCGTCTTGGCGGAAGGACGACACGCTTGAGGCGTGTGGATCTATCGCGGACGGCCGCGTAACCACCCGGACAGCTACAACCTAGTGCAGTCTAGGTCCTCTCATTCAGGTTCCGGCACAGTGACATCGGGCTCCTCGGGAAGCGTGTCCGGCTCCGGCGGCGTCACACCCTCTTCGCTCAAGAATCGACATCGCAACCTCCCTCGACTTCGAAGTAAGCGCCCCTTACCCGCGCGTTCGCTTCGAAGAACGCGGCTCCGCTTCGCGAACGCTTCGGAAGCGACGACGCGACGACCGCCGTCCGCGATAGACCCACAGCCATCGAGCGTGTCGCGGTTCCGCCAAAACGCGACGGCTGCGCGCTCGTCTCTAACGTTCGGGCAAGCGAGTTGTCGCGGTCGCTTACCTGTTGCCTGCAAAGACAACACGGCGGACTCTCAGGTAACGTTGGTTGGCGTTGGATCGGGCCAACGGTTCGTCGCTAGTTCAAGCCGTTTTTGCGCCTTCGCCGATCCGAACGTTTTGCGGCCGGTTGCGCCAGAGATCGCGCTCGCGCCGCCCCTGGCGGTTCTTTAGTGCGCTCAAGATTCCCGTTATTGCAGTCTGCGACGCCGACAAGCCTGCGGCTTACGACGGCGTCGTGGCGGAAAACCCCGACGCCGCAGTCCGTTGGACCAACCACGCCTTTGCCGACCCGCTGCAGAACCGACTTTGCGGTCGAGAACGAGCAGACCGGCTGCGACAACGCACCAGCCTGCGCGTGCCGGAAATTCGGTTTCGCCATCCCGGGGGTGAGGTGAGCTTGATCCCAAGGGTTCGCCCCGTGGGGCCCCAATTAACCGGTTCACTCCCTCGGCTCCCGTATTTGGGCCCACAGCCCGACGCGCTGAGCCGGTGACGGTCAAGTTTCTGCGCAGGCTCGCCGACGAGTTACGAGAGAGGTCTTATCGGCGCGCAAGCGCTAAGAAGAGGAGTTCGTCGCGTGATGACCCCCGAGGTTGACTGCATCGGAGTGCCCCCGCATCCCGAGGCGCTCGAGGACGTGCGCTGCTGGCGCTACGACTACGCGCGCCGTCTGGGCTTCGACGGGCCGGAGGCGGCGCTGATCGCTCATCGCGCCGACATCGACACCCACCTTCTCGAGCGGCTGATCCAGCGCGGCTGCTCGCCCTATCTGGCCCTGGAGATCGTTCGCTGAGCGGCGCGCGCCCGCTCGCGATCATCTGGCGTTTAGCCGATCGACCTGCCGGCTCCGAACGGCTGACGGTTCACATACTCGTCCTGCCGGTTTATCCGCCGCGATTCGCAGCGGCATCGAATTAGAGAACCTACCCGCGACGCAACGCTGACTCCGCGCGCGGGCCCGTGGGATCCAACCACAGTCTCGCCGGATCCGCTTTCGTGACCCCGGCGGCGACCTGCGCGCCGGTTCACTGAGACTCAGACGCGCGACCAGGCCGGGCGACCGCTGGTCTCGAGCTCGCCGGTCGCCATCTGCTCCTCCGTGAAGGCGAAGCCAAAGTCGAAGTTGAAGTCGCTCCCAAACGACGAGACATAGGGGAACTGCCACCCCATCCGCTGCTTGTACGCCTGCAGCTTCTCGAGCGGCGCCCGACGTACCCACCGCAGCTCGCTTCGCTGCTTCGCCAGCTCCTCGTCGAGATTGCCGAGCTCCTGCTCGCGCTCGTGCAGTTCCTTCCGGGCCGCCTCCCACTCTTCGCGCGTCCCTACCTTGTGCTCCGTCATCTCGTCGGCCTCCTTCCTGGCTTCGCTACCTCTTAGACGGGCCGCCGGGTGAAAACTCATCGCCGCCAGACGGCGACCCTGGGCGCCGTCGCCAATAATCGCTGGCGATGACGCCCTTCTTGACGATGACCGCGATACGCGGTGGTTTCTGGCTCGCGGCGATCGTGGCCCTCCTCTGGACGCCGCTGCACGACAACATCGCCCATTTCCCGGCGGACGGTCCACACCTCAGCCTCGTCTTCAACACGTTCGCGCAATGGGATTCGGGATGGTTCATCCGCATCGCGGATCATGGGTACGACGTCAAGCAGAGCTCTGCGTTCTTCCCGCTCTACCCAGTGGTGGTGCGGGGCGTTGCGGAGGTGGTGCGCTCGACGGTGATCGCCGGAGTTCTGGTCTCCGTCGCTGCTGCAGGTGTCGCGGCAATAGCCATCTTCAGAATCGCACGGCGTTTCGTGGGCGAGGCGGTGGCCTCCGACAGCGTGCTTCTTCTCGCGCTCTTCCCTTTCGCGTTCGTCTTCACGGCTGTCTACTCGGACGCGCTGTTTCTTGCTCTGGCCAGCTGGTCGTTCTTGGCTGCCCTACGTCGCCAAGTCGTTCTGTCGTCCCTCCTCGGAGGGCTCGCGGTGGCGACACGGCCGATGGGCCTGGCTCTGCTGCCGGCGCTTCTCGTGTTGCTGTGGCCGAAGGAGCGATCGCTTCGCGCAACGCTTCAACCTCTGACCCTCGCGTTGCTTCCGGCTGCGCTCGGTGCTTACGCTCTCTACCTTCATTACCACTTCCACGACGCGGGGGCGTTCTACCATTCCCAGAGCGTCTTCTGGCTGCGTGAGACCCCTCGATTGGGACCTTTGCACGGGGCGTGGGATGCTCTCCGCACGGCCGAGCAAGGGGCGGCAGAACTCGTTCGACACTTGCCCGGCGAGGCCGGTTATCCCGGCGGTTTCGAGGAGGCTCAACAGCGAAGCGCATGGAACGTACTGCAACTGCTGCTTCTCCTCTGCGCCACGGGCCTGACCTGGGTGGCGTGGAAGCGGTTAGGAGTCGCGTTCGGCCTCTACTCGATCGGGGTCATCGCGATCATCCTGACCACCCCCGCCGCAGTGGTGCCGCTCGTCAGCGCACCCCGTCTCTTGTTGGCGGACTTTCCCTTGTTCATCGCGCTGGCTGCGCTCGCGGCGACGCGCCCGAGGCTGCGGCTCGGAGTCATCATCGGGTTCGCTGCTATTGGGGGGATAGCCGCAGTCGCATTTTCCCGAGGTGCCTGGATCGCTTGACCCAACTTGCCGAGTGCTTCACCTCAGCCCGTCGAAGCCTGTATCGGATTGGAGGCGCGCCCCGGCTTGCCGCTGAGGTTGTAGGGGATGACGCGGTACCAACCGCCCTTCGCGCCTGAGCTGTCGTCGACGTAGCCGGCATCGCTATCGGTGACGCACCGCCTGCAGACGGTCGTCCAGAGCCCGGCCGCCGCGGTCGCCCGCTGGACGCTGTAGGCCTTCGCCCCCGCGGAGCCCTGCCAATAGATCCTGGCGCCGAGTTGCTCGGTGGAGCTCGTGGGCCCGTACACAGCGGAGGTGACGATCGGCGCCGGCGGGATCGCGTGCGCCGGCAGCCGAACGCCGCGCATGGCGTAGTTGTGCCGGCGCAGCACTTGCGCGCGCGTGCGCATGTCCGCGGCGGTGTTCACCAGCGTCTGGATGCCGGTGTAGTACAGGGCCCACCACTGTCCGGTCTCGACGCGGGGCGCGGTCACCGGATCGGTGATGTCTGCCGGGATGGGCATCCAACCGTGGCCGTCGTTGTGAGCCTGCAGCGCCCAGAACGCGTCACCGACAATCTCTGGAGCGTTCTCGAGCGACCTCAGGAAGACACGCAGGCCGCGAAGCGTCGGAAAGTTCGTGCGGTCCCACCCGTACTCGTAGGCGGCGAAGGGCTTGCCCGCCGCCTTGCAGGCTGCGATGCCAGGCTTCACGGAAGCAAGTGGCTGGGACCAATGTGGATAGACGAAGCCCACACACAGGTCGACTCCGCGAATCGCCGCGTTCACGGACCCGGAGAGGATGAGGTGGTGGCGATCGAGGCTGCGAACGTACTGCACGATGCGCCGTGTCCAGGAGGGAGGACTGCCGCCCCCGTTCAGAAGATCCCAGCCGAGAATTGTCGGGTCGTTCTTGTAGGCGACGTGGGTGTAGACGTTGACGTGATCGAGGACCTTCTCGATGTGCTCCTTCACGTCCTCCAGCACCCTCTGGTCGGTCCAGAACTGGGGCATGTTGATGAGGGAACAGCCGGGGACGGAGATGCTGCGCCAGCGGAGGTAGACGCAGCCCGTCCCGCCTCCGCGCGCGTCGTCGCCGATGATCGTCGAGATGATCTTGATACCCCGCGCGCGCGCCGACTTGAGCGCGTAGTCGACCCGTTCGAACGCGGCGGGGTTGAAATGCCCGAGCGTGGGCTCGAGGCACTGATCGCATCCGACCGAGTCCCCCATCGTCTGACTGCGGACCACAGTAACCCCCATTTCCCGGGCGGTGGCCATTGCGTCGTCGACCTCGTAATTACTCGGGAAGTGCGGGCCATTAGGATCAAACGGCCCATAACCGGCCAGACCCAGCCATTCGATGTTCGCGCCGCCGAAGCGGAACGGGCGGCCGGCGACAGAGAGGCGCGGCCCGGATCGGATGACGAACGAGTGAGAAAACTGCCGCGAACTGGGCGGCGGCGGAGGCGGCGTGGAAGGCTGGAGCCGTCCGGTCGCCGAAGAGGCCGAGCTCCCGCTCGGTCCCGGAATCACGATGACGAGAGGAAGAACGACCAGCAGCGACGCTCGGATCGGACGGACTCGGATCGAGCGTGGAGCGAACCTCATCGCACCTTCCATCCTTTCCTCAGATCTGCAAACGTGCCGCAGGTGCCGTCGGCTGCTCAGACATGATCCGGCATCTCATGGATGACGAGGTCACGACGAATTGACCGCGCATCTTTGGTCACGCCGCCCCTCGCGTCCACTTCGGTCGCTCGTCACGGCGGCGGCAGTCGCCGCCGTGCTCGCCGGGGCTGGTGCGCATGGCGCTGCGAGCGGGGCTGCGAAGCGATTTCCCGGAATCAGATTCGACGACCGGATACCAGGTCGCCTCGTGATCACGGCGCCCGCCTACCGGCTCACCCTCGACAAACGCAACGGGAGGATCGTCGATCTCATCGACAGGACGAGTGGAGCGCGCGTCATTCTGGGTTCGACCGGCTGTCTCTGGCGCACGTCACAAACGGAACCCTCGCTGCTGGGGGGATGCGCATACGCGCCACGAGGCGCACGCCGGTTCTCCTATCGATGGGATCCGGCGTCGGCGACGCTCCGGCTCGAATACCGTGCATCCCTCATTGGCTCGGGCCTCGTCACATTGCGCGCCCGGGCGGAGTTCTTCGATCTGCGTCTGAGGATCGAGAACCACGGTGGGCTGGTGAGCAAGATCTCCTTCCCGGACGACCTGCTCGCCGATGTGCGCACCGTCGGCGCGGGATACGCCCCGAACGTCCTGCCCGGAGTACTGCTGCGGCCCGGCTTCTTTGCACGGACGGGAAACAATCTCGAGATCTATCCGTCTCGCTGGGCTTTCGCCGACTATCTCGGACTCGACGTGGGAGGCGGGCACCTGGCTCTCTACTCCGTCGAGTCCGGCCCCATTCACCCGCTCCTGCTCGGCTTCCTGCGCCAGGAACCACCGGGCCGCTGCTCGGGCGTTTCGTTTTGCATCGTGCACCGGTTTCAGACTTGGATCGCCGAAGGCGAGGCGTGGACGAGCCCGGTCGTCCGCATTCGAACCGGCGAGACGGCGCAGCAATCGATGCTCGCCTACCGACACGACAACGGCATCGACGCCTACCCGTCGGTGCAGAAGAAGCTCGGCGAACGACTGAGCACGCTCGCGCAGGCGCCACTGATCAAGGCCGACCTGACCAAGCTGAAGCCGTTCCGAGACTGGCTCGCGGACCTGCCGCGGCTCCCGTCGCCGGCGCTCCTGCACCCGGTTGCTTTCCAGCTCGGCGGACACGACAAGAGCGATCCCGACTTCCTGCCGCCGGACCCGTACCAGGGCACGAGCGCGGATTTCACCTCCCTCATCGAGGCGGCGCACTCGCTTGGACAGCTCGTGATGCCGTACCTGAACGTCAGTTGGTGGTCCGACGATTCTCCGACGATGCGGTCGCTCCCTCCGCCGCTTCAACCGAGGGACATCGCCGTCCTCGATGAAAGCGGCAAGCCCGTCGTCGGCACCTACGGCGTGCATTCCGGCCTCGTCGTCTCGCCCTCCGTCCCGTTCGTGCGCGAGCGGGTGGCGCGGCTGATGCAGGAATGGCGCACGGAGGTGCCTGCCGACTGCCTTTTCTTCGACCAGGTGGGCGCACGTCCGTGGATCCGCGACTTCAATCCGGCGTCGCCGAATCCGGACGCCTACTACGACGGCTGGCTCGCCGTGATGGCGCCGTATTCGGATCGCTGTCTCATGGCCGAGGACGGCTGGGATCGCCTGGCACGCGATTTCTCGGGCTTCCACGGAAGCATGCTCATGATGGCGCGCGAGCACGACCTTCCGAACTCGTTGTTCGGCGAGGCGAACTGGGAGCCGTATCCGCTCGCCGACTGGCTCTTCCACGACAAGGTCCTGCTCTACCAGCACGACCTCTACCCCGGCACGATGGCCAGCGACGTCGAAGTCGTGACGTGGAACATGGCGTTCGGCCTGATCAGCTCGTACAACTGGGAGGAGGCGCTGGACTCACTCGACAGCCCGTGGCTCGACCTCGTGGGACGCCTTCAGCGCACCGTCGGCCCGCACTACGCCGGAGTACGCCTGTCGAGCTACCGCAGACTTGCGCGGGAAGTGACCGAGAGTACGTTCGGCGATCTCGTCGTCGTTGCGAACTGGGATTCGGCCGGCGGCTACGCGACCGGTGGCTACGGGATCGCGCCCGACGGCTTCCTCGCTCGCACCGCGGACGATCGTCTTCTGGCAGGGGCGTTCGAGGAGACCTTCGGCGGCCTTGCGTTATCAGCCGGAACGCATTACCTGATCGTCGAGCGCGACGAGTCGAACGTGACCGTGCGGCAGCCTCTCGGTGCCGACACCAACGTCGCCGTCGAGCCGCCTCCCTCGTCGAGGTCCGGCCGAACGCTCCAGGCGACGGCGATTGCTCCCGACGGGAAGACGGTTGGGGCGGCGGGCGGCGAGCTTCGAAACGGCCGCTTCGTGCTCCCTTACGCCCGAGAGTTGAACGGTCACCCTGTCGCCGCGTATCGCATCAGCGTCGGCGCGTAGCGGCGTCCTTAGCGCTCTCACGAGGAAGTGGCTGGCGTCACCCGCGCATGCCGCATGCCCCGACCCTCGCCGAGGACGATCGCGGTGTTGACGAGCGCGAGGTGGCCGAAGTCCGCTGCTGGCTCGCCGAAGAGCGGATCGCCCAGACGATCGTCTGGATCGGTGAGCAGCCTCTTGCCGTATCGGCTTACGCGGCAGCCGCAGCGCACGGCCCTGGCGCACAGCCATCTACATGCCGTGTGTAACCACCGACAACCGGGTGACGGCGTCGCGAGGTTGGTTGCGTTTCGCCGATACTCGCTGCGCGTGCAACCACTGTTGTCGCGGTTTGTTGGAACCGCGACGCGCTTCTCCTCTCCTGCAAACGTCGTGGCCCGCCGATCCGCGCCTCGGTCTCGACGATCGCGCAGCGAACGGGAACGGACGCGATCGCGCGTCGACCGCGTCTCGGTCAGGCGCGAGGGAGGACGTAGAACGCGACCGCAGCGAACTGGCAGCCGGCGGCGCCGAGCGTGAACACGTGGAACAGCTCGTGGTAGCCGAAC
>WNGA01016426.1_pt1 | contig 10633 bp, 8 predicted proteins | sample 5400061 | NCBI WGS metagenome assembly WNGA01 (sample SAMN13153366, study PRJNA577476) | soil metagenome | isolation source: 100 cm soil or saprolite under grassland replicate 2 | place: USA:California | collected 2016-06-15
ACCATAAAATGAAACCACAAACCGAAGTCAAAAAGCTCCTGCCGTCGCTCGCGCTGGTCGCAATCTTCTCGCTCTGTGCAGCCGCTTCTGCTCAAGCCACCCCTGAACCGCATCTGAGAACCGGCATGTTCGGCGTCGCCAGAGGCCAGGTCGCCCGGATCAACGCGGTCAACATTGGCAATCCTGATACACGCCCAATCCAAGTCGAGATGGTGTTTCTCGACGAAACGGGCAACGTCGTTGGACGCGACATGAAGATTGTGATGCCGCGTCACGCCGTCTTCTTCGACGTCTCTTTCGACGCGGGCCGGGAAGAAAACAGGATTGAGATGCGCGCCGTCGTCGTCGCCCTTGGTGGGCCTGACACCAGGAACCTCAGGACGACCGTGGAGACCTTCGATGCCGAAACCGGCAGGAACACGATTTTTATCGGCAATCCCGATATCTGACTGTCTTTCTTAGCTGCTTTTTGTTGAACGACGTGAGCCCTAGCACGCTTCGGCCTGGGACCCATGCACGGCACTCGCACGCCTTCGCAGGCAATGTTCTTCGGGACGGCGGCTGCTTAAAAATATCTTGCGCAGTCGTGGCGGGTTCCAAGCGGGATTTCCGCTTTAGGAGATGGAAACATATCTGTTCACGAACAAGACGGACGAACCGGACGGATATCACAACCTGGAAAAACAAAATTATGAAAAAGCAAACCACCTCATTAATGCTCAGCGTCGCTCCTGCCGGCGTTTCTTTCGCTCGGCATAACCAAAGCTCAAGCAGGATCTGACAGGTCAAACCACAAGGTGAAAGGAAAACTGTTTTGAAACATCCAGTTGAAATCATAAAAACAATTGTTCCGCTCAAGAACTCGCCTCACCGCTCGCTTCGGTGGCGAGGTTTTCTTCTTATCCCGCTTGCTCTCGTTCTCGCGTGCTTTGCCCTTTCGCAAAGAGCGCAAGGGGTTGTCCCGGCCCCGGACGGAGGCTATCCCGGAAACAACACTGCGGAGGGGCAGAACGCACTTTTTAGCCTCACCGCCGGCGGCTTCAACAACACCGCAGTCGGTTTTTTGTCGCTCAGAAGCAACACAGAAGGGGACCTCAACACGGCTGTCGGCGCTGGGACGCTCCTTTTCAACACCAGCGATGGTAATACAGCCGTTGGCTCGGTGGCGCTCTTATTCAACACCATTGGCTTCGACAATACAGCAGTTGGAGGGGCCGCCCTTTTAAACAACACCGAAGGTGCCGGCAATACGGCTGTGGGCCGGGATGCGCTCGAGAACAACACGACCGGCATTGAGAACACGGCTTTAGGCAGGGTTGCGCTCTGGAGCAACACCACTGGCTTCCTCAATACAGCAGTTGGAGTGGGAGCCCTTGCACACAACACTGAAGGTGGGGCCAACACAGCTGTGGGCGCGGATGCGCTCCAGGTCAACACCAGCGGCAGCGACAGCACGGCTCTGGGCAGGGCTGCGCTCTTGAACAATACGACGGGCGACGACAACACGGCTGTGGGCTTCGATGCGCTCGTGCGCAACACGACGGGCGACAGTAACACGGCGATCGGTCGAGAAGCGCTGTCTGCCAACGTGTCCGGCGACGGGCACACAGCCGTCGGTTACCGGGCGTTGGAAAACAGCAACGCTAGTGGACAATTCTGTTTCGCGAACACGGCTGTCGGGTCTCTTGCGCTCGAGTCCAGCACCAGCGGCTGCGGGAATACCGCCATTGGGAATGCTGCACTCCGTAGCAGTACGAGCGGCAGCCTCAATGTTGCGGTGGGGTTATTAGCTGGCAACAATGTCACCACGGCCGACAACGTTATCTGTATCGGCACTACCGTCGCAGGTGCAAACGTGGACAACAGTTGTTATATCGGCAACATCTACAATGAGCCAGGCGGGTCGCAGGCTGTCTATGTGAATTCACAAGGCAAACTCGGCGCGCAGGTTTCTTCGCAGCGTTTCAAGGATGAGATTCAGCCAATCAATCAGGCCAGTGAAGCGATCCACCGCCTCAGGCCCGTAAGCTTCCGCTACAAGGCCGAGATCGAACCGACACGTCCAGTCGGCTTTGGTCTCATTGCTGAGGAAGTTGAAAAAATCAACCCCGATCTGGTGACTCGCGACAAAGGCGGCAAGCCCTTGAGCGTCCGCTACGACCAGGTGAACGCGATGTTGCTCAACGAGTTTCTTAAGGAGCACAAGAAAGTGGACGAACAGCGGGCGACGATCGGGCAATTAAAATCCAACGCTGCAAAGCAGCAAGCTACGATCAGCGAACTCAAGAAAGATGTGGGACTTCTCACGGCGCAGTTTAAAGAGCAGGCCGCCCAGATCCAGAAGGTGAGCGCCCAAGTAGAGATGAGCAAATTCGCCACAGAACGAATCCGCCGTGGTGGACTCGCGCCACAAGTGGTTCTCAACAATCCGTAAAACTATTTCGCCGTCAAAGAATGCCAAAACAAACGCAAGGAAAATTGAGTGTATGAAAACTCGAAACCCTATAACCATATTCACAACGATTCTGTTAGTGCTGGCCTGCTTTGGACTTTTGCCAAAAGCGGAGGCCGTCATTCCAGCGCCGGACGGAGGCTACCCCGGACACAACACGGCAGAGGGGCAAAACGCTCTTTTTAGCGTCACCACCGGCACAAACAATACGGCGGTCGGGTGGTTTTCACTTAATACCCTTGCCACTGGCCAATACAACACGGCCATTGGGGCCGGGGCGCTCTCTGTTAATACGGCGGACTTTAATACGGCCACCGGCGCCGCGGCGCTTTGGAGCAACACTAGTGGCGCCAGTAACACCGCCAATGGCTTCGCAGCGCTTTTTAGCAACACCAGCGGCGACGCCAACACGGCCGTCGGTTTTGGAGCGCTCCAGAACAACAACGGCCTTGCCAACACAGCTATCGGGGTTAGCGCGCTCAGAAACAGCACCACCGGCTCCTTCAACGTGGCGTTGGGTAATGGTGCCGGCTTCAACGTCTCTACGGCCGATAACGTTATTGCTATCGGCGCCGGTGGCGAAAACGCGCCCAACAGTTGCTACATCGGCAACATTTTTGGCGTGACCTCTTCCGGAGCAACCGCCGTCTACGTCAACACATTCGGCAGGCTTGGCACGCTTGTCTCCTCCCGGCGGTTTAAACAGGAAGTTAAGCCCATGGACAAAGCGAGCGAAGCGATTCTCGCCCTCAAGCCGGTCACCTTCCGCTACAAGGAGGAGATTGATCCCGCGCGCAGCCCGCAGTTTGGACTTGTGGCTGAGGATGTGGAAAAGGTCAATCCCGATCTCGTGGTCCGTGACGCTGAACGCAAAGTCAACACGGTGCGCTACGACGCGGTGAACGCGATGCTGCTCAACGAATTCCTCAAAGAGCACAAGAAGGTGCAGGACCTGGAAGCCACCGTCGCACGGCAACAGAAAGCAATGGAAGTGCTCACAGTCCAGTTCAAAGAGCAGGCCGCGCAAATCCAAAAGCTGAGCGCAGAGATTGAGATCAGCAAATTCGCCACGGGACGAATCCGCCGTGGCGGAGTCTCTCCGAAGGTGGCGCGCAATAGTCCATAAAACGGTTTCTGAAAAGCAAAACAACGAAAGGAAAGTTAGTTTATGGAAAATCGGGACACGGTAACGCCAATCATAAACGTCTCTGCTTCTCCTTCCTTGGCTTGGGCGCATTGTGGCCGCGGCCGTGGGGGCATGGCGAGGCCTCAGAGACAGTCAAAAGAAAAGAAAGGAAATTACAGTTTATGAAAAATCGAGACACCATACTTACAGGGATTCTGCTGGCCTTTGCCTGGCTTGCGCTTTTGCCGCTGGCGCAGGCAGTCATCCCGGCCCCGGACGGCGGCTATCTCGGTGGCAACACTGCAGAAGGCCAAAACGCGCTTTTGAGCCTAAACGTCAACGCCGGGAGTCACAACACAGCTGTTGGTTGGTTTTCACTCAAGAGCAACGTAGAAGGAGGGTTCAACACGGCTGTCGGCTCCGGCACACTCTTCCGCAACACTGGGGACGCAAATACGGCCATTGGTGGGGCGGCGCTCTTTAGCAACACCAGCGCGTCCCACAACACGGCAGTCGGCTTTTTGGCCCTCTTTCATAATATAGACGGAGGCTCCAACACCGCGATCGGTGACAGTGCCCTCTTCAGCAACACGAATGGCGAATTCAATACTGCCACGGGTTATCAAGCACTCTATGCCAACACCTTCGGCATCGAGAATACGGCCAACGGTTTTCGAGCGCTCTATAACAATACCACCGGCAACGACAACACGGCGAATGGGGTTAGCGCGCTATATAACAACACCATCGGCGGCGGCAACACGGCTAATGGTCGAGACGCACTCTATCACAACATCACTGGGTCCGGCAACACTGCCAACGGGATTTTGGCGCTGTTTAGCAACACGGAAGGCAACGCCAACGCTGCCAACGGCTCTCAGGCGCTCGCATTCAACACTATCGGTGGCGGGAATACGGCAGATGGTTATCAAGCGCTCTATAGCAACACCACCGGCGGCAACAACACGGCCACTGGTCTCGAAGCGCTTTATAGCAACACCACCGGCGAGGGCAACACGGCCAACGGTCGCACCGCCCTCCGTAGCAACACGACGGGCGGGTTCAACACGGCCATCGGTCGAAGCGCGCTCGCTGACAACACCGGCGGCGAGAGTAATATCGCATTGGGCTATCTCTCCGGAGGCAATCTCACCACGGGCGATAACAATATCGATATAGGCAACCTTGGTTTTCCTGGCGAGTCGGGCACGATCCGCATCGGGTCGGATGGCACTCAGACAAGAACCTTCATCGCCGGGATCAGTGGGGCAACCGCCTCTGGCGGAGTGACGGTTTTTGTCAATGCATCCGGCCAGCTTGGCACGTTGACTTCCTCCAGACGTTTTAAGGACCAGATCAAGCCCATGGACAAAGCAAGCGAAGCGCTCTTCGCCCTCAACCCGGTCAGCTTCCGATACAAAAAGGAGATTGATCCTGAGGGCGTCCCGCAATTTGGCCTAGTGGCCGAGGAAGTGCACAAGGTAAATCCGGACCTGGTCATCCTTGATGAACAAGGCAAGCCGTTCACGGTTCGCTACGAGCAAATCAACGCGATGTTGCTAAACGAGTTCCTCAAAGAACATCGCAAAGTCGAGGCACAGAACCGCAGGCTTCAAGAACAAGGAATGACCATCGCAGAGCTAAAGTCGAGCATCGCGCAACAGGAGAAGGCAACGAAAGCTGTGATTGCACAGCTCAAAGAACAGGCCACGCGAATCCAGAAAGTGAGCGCGCAGATTCAGATTAGCAAGTTCGCCACAGGACGAATCCGCCGTGGCGGACCCGCACCACAAGTGGTTCTCAACAATCCGTAAAATTATTTCTCCGCCGAAGAATGCCAAAACAATGAAAGGAAATGAAATCATGAAAAATCGAAACAGGATATTTGCCGCGATTCTGGCCGTGCCGGCCTGCCTTACGTTTTTGCCGGTAGCGCACGCAGTGGTCCCAGCGCCAGACGGCGGCTACCCCGGGCAAAACACGGCGGAGGGCCAAAGTGCTCTTTTGCATCTCGCTGGCGGCACTTACAACACGGCCCTTGGCTGGGCTTCACTCGGTTTCAACGTCACCGCCAACTACAACACTGGCGTCGGCGCAGCCGCGCTTCTTAAGAACACCGCTGACGGAAATACGGCCGTTGGCGCTGGAGCGCTTCTGAACAACACCACCGGATTCAACAACACGGCCAACGGTGCTTTTGCGCTCTTTAACAACGCCACCGGCAGCAACAATACGGCCACCGGTGAGAGAGCGCTCGCTGGCAACACCACCGGATTCAACAACACGGCCAATGGTGCTTTTGCGCTCGATGAAAACACGACCGGCAGCGAGAACACGGCCACCGGCAACCACGCCCTCGGTGTGAATACCGAGGGCGCGGACAACACGGCCATCGGCAGTGCGGCGCTCGGCTTTAACAGCATTGGCGACAGCAACACGGCCGTCGGCAGGGGGGCGCTGTTCAGCAACAACACCGGTAACAACAACACGGCCGTCGGCCGGTCCGCATTGGCACTAAATCAAGAGGGCGGCTCAAACACAGCCGTCGGTTATCATGCGCTCTTGCACAGCAACAGCACCGGGCTTTTGGGCGGCGGTAACACGGCTGTCGGCAATAATGCGCTTGAAGCCAGCACCAGCGGTGCCCAGAACACCGCTGTCGGGAATACTGCGCTCTTTAACAACACTACCGGCACCTCCAACATCGCTGTGGGGTTGCTGGCTGGCAACAATGTCACCACAGCCAACAACGTGATCTGTATCGGCGCTCCCGGTCAAAACGTCGCCAACAGCTGCTATATCGGCAACATTTTCGGCGAACCGGGCGGAGCGCAAGCCGTGTTTGTTAATTCAGAAGGCAAACTCGGGGCCCAGGTATCTTCACGGCGCTTCAAGGACGAGATCAAACCGGTCGACCAAGTCAGCGAAGCGATCTATGGCCTGAGGCCGGTAAGCTTCCGCTACAAGTCTGAGATCGAACCGGCGCGTCCACTCGCCTTTGGTCTCATTGCTGAGGAAGTACAAAAGATAAACCCCGATCTGGTGACTCGCGACAAAGACGGCAAGCCATTGAGCGTGCGTTACGACCAAGTAAACGCGATGTTGCTCAATGAGTTCCTCAAAGAGCATCGCACAGTGCAAGAACTAAAGTGTGCTGCCGCAAAGCAGGAAAAAACGATGGCGCGCCAGCAGAAGCAAATTGAAGGACTGGCATCGGATCTTCGCAAAGTGGGCGCACAGCTGGACCTGCAAAAGCCAAGAGCCCGGATGATTGTCAAATATTAGATGATTTGTAGGGCGTCCGCCGCGGCGGACGCCGGCAGAAAAAACAATGAAAGGAAACCAAATCATGAAAAATCGGCACACCATATTGACAATAATTCTGCTCGCCTGCTTTGGGTTATTGCCCCGAGCTCTAGCCGTTGTTCCAGCGCCGGATGGTGGCTATCCCGGGCAGAACACGGCGGAGGGCCAAAGTGCTCTTTTGCATCTCGCTGGCGGCACTTACAACACGGGCCTTGGCTGGGCTTCACTCGGTTTCAACGTCACCGGCAACTACAACACTGGCGTCGGCGCAGCGGCGCTTCTATTGAACACCGGAAGCCAAAATACGGCCGTTGGCGCGGCGGCGCTTTTATCCAATACCAGCGGCTTCGCCAACACCGCTGTTGGCGTTGACGCGCTTTTACGCAACACCGGCGGCGGCTTGTTCGGGGGCAGCTTCAATACCGCTGTCGGTGCCCATTCGCTCGAAAGCAATACCACCGGCTTCGACAACACGGCCATCGGTGGCAGCGCGCTCCTTCACAACACCGAAGGCAGCGGCAATACGGCCGCCGGTCGTGGCACGCTTATTAACAACACCACCGGCAACTACAACACGGCCTACGGAACGTTGGCGCTCAGCGAGAATACCGAAGGCGAGAGGAACACGGCCGTGGGAATCAATGCGCTCTTTTCCAACATGGCGAGCTTCAACATCGCCTTCGGTGAATCTGCGCTCGAGGACAACACCGGCGGGGGCTGGAACACGGCCATCGGTAATTTTGCGCTCGGGAACAACACGATCGGAAACTTGAACACGGCCGTCGGTTTTGCAGCCGGATTCAACATTACTGGCACCGGCAATATCTGCATCGGCGCGGGCATCGATGGGGCGTCTGGGGTAAACGACACCACATGGATCGACAATGTTTATGCTTCTGTTGCCAATACTCGGGCGGTTTACGTCAATGTCGACAACAAGATCGGGACGCTTTCCTCCTCGCGGCGTTACAAGGATGAGATCAGGCCGATGGCGAAGGCCAGCGAGGCGATCCTCGCGCTCAGGCCGGTCAGTTTTCGCTACAAGAAAGAGGTTGATCCGGCGCGCTCGCTTTCGTTTGGCCTGATCGCCGAGGAAGTGGCCCAAGTCGATCCCGACCTTGTGACCCCAGACCAGGATGGCAGACCTGAAACGGTGCGCTACGAAGCCATCAACGCGATGTTGCTCAATGAATTCCTCAAAGAGCATCGCAAGAACGAGGAACAGGCAGAGACCATCGCAGATTTAAAATCGGCGATGGCGCAACAGCGAGAGGATTTCGAGGCAACAAAAGCGCAGCAACAAAAGCAAATCGAAGCCCTCACTGCGGGGCTGCACAAAGTGAGCGCGCAGAATCAGATGAGCAAAGTCGCCGCACACGTCGCGCGCGATAATCAGTAAAACCATTTCTGCGACGCAAAACCATGAAAGGAAATTAAATTATGAAAGCTCGAAACACGATATTCGGAGCAATTCTATGCATGCTGGCTGGCCTTGCACTTTTGCCAAGAGCGCAAGCCGTGGTGCCGGCGCCGGACGGATTTTATCCCGGTTTCAACACGGCCGAAGGGCAAAACGCCCTTTTTAGTCTCGATATCAACAATGGGTTTGCGAACACAGCAGTCGGTTGGTCGGCGCTGCGGAGCAACGTAGTGGGCGATTTCAACACTGCTAACGGCGCAGGATCGCTGCTTTTTAACACCGGAGAGAATAATACGGCGTTTGGCGCGGCGGCGCTTTTATTCAACACGACCGGCGCTGCGAACACAGCCGTTGGAGCCGCCGCCCTTTTAAACAACACAGATGGCGTCGATAACAACGCCGTCGGTGTTAACGCACTTTCCGCCAATACGATTGGTGACTTCAACAACGCCCATGGCAATAACGCGCTTTTGAATAATGTAAACGGTAACGCAAATAATGCGTTCGGTGATTTGGCTCTCGTCAGCACCGTGTCAGGCTCCGCTAACACAGCCATCGGTGACAACGCGCTCCTTAGCTGCACGGGTGATTCTAACGTGGCTGTGGGTCACGGAGCTGGGAGTGTCATTACCACCGGCAACAACATTATTGCAATTGGTGCTGGCGTGTCTGGTGTCTCCACTCAGTTTGGCGAGGTGGATGACAGCTGCTATATCGGCAACATTTACGGCGCGGTGATTTCGGATAACGCCGCCTTTGTGTTCGTCGATGCCGATGGAAAGGTAGGCACCGGGGCCGTCGATGCCAAGGGAAACAAGGTGACAAGGTGATTCTACCGAGTCCCCAAGCCATGCTCAATGAATTCCTCAAAGGGCAAAAGAGGCTCGCGGAATTGGAAGCCACCGTAGCGCAGCAAGCGCAAGCGATGGAGGTCCTCATGGGCCAACTCAAAGAGCAGGCTGCGCAAATTCAAAAAGTGAGCGCCAAAGTTGAGATGAAAAATTCAGCGCCGCACTTGGCCCTAAAGTAATCAGTAGAGGCTTGCGATGATGTCCGGTGAAGCAGCGGTTTCCTTAGAGCAAATCCATTTGAGCGTTTTCCGGCGTTGGCTCAGCGAAACGGACGCCGACGCCGATCAGGCGCACCGGTTTGCCGGTGCGCGCGAACGCTTCCGCCAGGAGCGAGCGGAAAGCTTCCAACGTTGGCGTAAGCCCCGCGCGCTCGGCTGTGGTGCGCGTGAAATCGTTGAACTTCAATTTCACGAAAATCTTTGTGATCTCACGCGTTGATTCTTTTTGCGCCAGATCAGCCATCACATCCTGGAAGAGTTCTTCGAGTTTTTCTTCGCATTGCTCCAGCGTGACGAGATCGACAGCGAACGTTTCCTCCGTGCTCAGCGATTTGCGCGGACGATCGGGTTCGACCGGCCGATCATCGATGCCGCGGCAAAGGTCGTGGAGCTCAAGGCCAAATTTGGCGAATACATTAACAAGCTCAGGCCGCGAGAATCGCTGGAGTTCGCCACAGGTTTTGACGCCGAGTTCTTCGAGTTTTCGTTCGTTCTTCTCGCCGATTCCCCAGATTTTGCGCACGGGCAGGTCTTTCATGAAATCCGCGACTTGTTCCGGCTTCACTTCGAACTGGCCGTTCGGCTTGTTAATTTCGCTCGCGATTTTCGCGATGAGCTTGTTCGGACCGATCCCCGCGGAAGATGTGAGTTTCGTCGTGCGAAAAATTGCGATGCGGATTTCCTGCGCGAGCGCTGCCGGCGCGCTCGGGTGAGAGGTGACATCAAGATAAGCTTCGTCGAGCGACAGCGGTTCGATGATCGAAGTGAATTGGTAAAGAATTCCGCGGATAATCGCCGCTTCGCGCCGGTAAACATCGAACCGCGTCGGCAGCACAATCAAGTTCGGGCAGCGTTGCAGCGCCATGAACGTCGGCATGGCTGAGCGGACACCGAACTTGCGCGCCTCGTAATTGCAGGTGGTCAAAACGCCGCGTCGCTCGCGTGCGCCGCCCACGCCGACAGGTTTGCCCCGCAGCGAAGGCCGATCCCGCACCTCGATCGCTGCGTAAAAGCAGTCCATATCGAGGTGGATGATCGCTCGTGCTTTCTGTTCGTTTTGCACGTGGAAATTTCGCACACCGCGAGCCATAGACCATCGGGCGTTTTCTGGCGTGATTTGAAATTTCTCGCTTTGCAATCAGGCTTCTCTTTCGATATTAACCACGTAACTTTCTCCTAAAATGGATACTTCTACTTCCGTTGGCACCCACCATGAACCGCACGCGCACGACGCGGCGCACGAACATCACGAGCTCGGAT
>WNGA01017003.1_pt1 | contig 10633 bp, 14 predicted proteins | sample 5400061 | NCBI WGS metagenome assembly WNGA01 (sample SAMN13153366, study PRJNA577476) | soil metagenome | isolation source: 100 cm soil or saprolite under grassland replicate 2 | place: USA:California | collected 2016-06-15
CATGCGAGTATGCATTGCCGGAAACCGTTTGTCGCTTGCGCCCAGAGTTCAAGCGATAACAGGAACGTACAGGATGCCCACGATGTCGTGAGCCTTGCCTCAATTAGGAAACTGCCCACGATGTCGTGAGCCCTGACAAGTACATTCAGCAGCCGACGCTCCAGCGCATCCGCATTGCCATAGGCACCTACCATTCCTCCCAACAACGGTCTGGCGATCAGCTGCTCCTGGCTACGTCGTACGTACTCCTTGGCAGTTGCCTGGACGAGTGCATGGCTCTGCAACAGTCGAGGCTGCCCATCCACAAGCTCCTGGCGGATAGCCTCCGCCAGTTGATCGATCACATACTCAAGGATGACCGGTTGCAGGGTGAATGCCGCTCGGTCGGGGGCGCGCTCGATCAGCATGCGGCGGCGCAAGGATTCGAGCGCAGCCATTACCTCGCGTTGCGGCGCGGCTTCGCCCAGATCGGCCAGTAAGGCGCTGAACGGCACCAGCTCGCGCTCGATGGCGAGCCAGTACAGAATGATTTGCTCCATCGATGTCGAGCGGCCAAAATGCTGCGCGAGCAACTGGCCCATGCCATTGAAGAACGCGTCGCCGGTGGCCAGAAACGAGCGCACTCACCTCGCTTGCTGTCGCGGCGATGTCCTTCGCTATCAGGAAGCTCTCGCAGGCGCTATCGTCGAGGCCACTCAGCTCCAGCGTGCGCACTGCGCCTGTGGGGCTTTGCAACAGCCCCAGTTCGGCTGGCTTCTCGCGGCTGGTCAGCACAACGGAGCTGTGGTGCTCTCGCTCGCTCAGGGCGTGCAGCAGGGTGCCATACTCCGTGTAGCCGCTGCGATAGGCACCCGCGAGCGCACCCGGCTGCATTATTGCCTCGTAATTATCGAGGATCAGCAGGCAGCGCCGCTGGCGCAACAGCTGAATGAGCAGCGCGATCTTGTTGGGTACCCGGTCGGGTGGTGTCGCCTGCTGGCCGGAGATCGCGCGGATGGTCTGGTCGAGCACCTCCGCAACTGGAGGGCCGTTTTGCAGCGAGCGGAATAGCACCACCTCGAACTCTGACAACGCCTGGTGGGCAAGGGTGATCGCCAGGCTCGATTTGCCCATCCCGCCGAGCCCAAGGATGGCAATCACCCGGCAGCGGTCGTCCAACAACCATTGGTGCAGCGTTGCAAGCTCGCTGTCACGGCCATACAGCGTGGGGACGGCGATTGCCTCGCCCCAATCGATGATCGTGTGGGACGTAGCTGGCCGTGTTGCATCAGCTGGCGTCGCGCGCGACGATTGTTCTCGTTCGTGGTCGGCCCTCTGTACACGTACTACCGGCGAAGCGCTCTGGAGCGCTAGCGTACGGGCGAACCACACCTCGTCGAAGGCGGGGAGTAGATGTGGCCCATGCTGCGTGGCTTGCTCCCAGAGCGCGAGCGCTTCCGCACGCTCATTCCCTTCCGTAAAGGCATGGTGGCTGTGGAAGACGGCGATCAGGCGCTGCAGCATCTCAGCCTTGGGGTAGGAGAGACCGGTTTCCCACTTCTGCACACTGCGCCGGTGCACGCCAATCTGCTCCGCCAGCGCGATCTGCGTCAGCCCGATCCGCGTGCGTAGGATCAGTAAGTGGTTGCCGAGATCGTAAGTGTACTGGCGATACTCGTGCTGGTCGCCCATACTTCGGCCTTGCCTCTCCCACGCTGTTGTGCAACGTCGTTCGACCTGGCGAACTGCGATGCACACTCCTGCCCCAGGCAAAAGCACACTGCTGTAGACGACAGCGCCAGGCGCATGGCGTAGAGTAGTTGCACAGCGCAATCTGGTAGTGGTGCAAGCATGACGGAATCTAATCGGACTCATGATAGCACGATACCTGCACGTTGCACAGCTGATTCTGGGCTGGTTGCAGCGCCCTGTCCGCGTCCACCGCAGCAGAACGGCGGCGCTGGCAACTCATCGGCCTGTTGGCCGATGGAGCGCCGCTCGCCGAGATCGTGGCGGCGACGGGCTACCGCCCACGGACGATTCGGGAGATCGCCCAGCGCTACCAGGCGTCGGGCGCTGCCGCGCTTGTGGATCGGCGGGCGCAGAGTCGAGGTGCACCCCGCTTGCTCCCACCGCTGCTGGAACACGAGCTCTGGCTGGCGCTGCAAGGTCCAGCGCCAGATGGCGGGATCTGGACCGGCCCGAAGGTAGCACAGTGGATCGCCGCCAAAACGGGCAAGCGCATCTATCGCCAGCGTGGCTGGGAGTATCTACGACGGCTTGCCGGCGCCAACCTGCGCACGCATGCCGAGCGATCCGCTGTGCCCGAGAGTGATGACGATGTGGATCCGGATGAGTAGCCGACGTCCGTTAACCAGGTGCCGCACGTGCACACGTAAAGCACACCCTTGCCCCGCAAAATGCGTATCCGCGCACACGACAACTTCGGGGCCACAGTGTATCGTATATGGAACACAGGTGAGAATGGGCGCGGCCGAAGACCGCGTGGATCGGCGCCCAGACTACATGGCGCCAGGAGGAATATGATGGTGAAAAGTTCTATGATGGAGTCTCTCACGCGCCGCTCCACAACTGGCGCGCGTTCGCCTCGCCAATCTCCTGGCGCCTGCAGGCCAACCAATCAGCTGAGGTTTGCCGAGACACTCCTGGCGGAGCGCCCTCGCTCTCTGACCCTTGTGCCGCCGAACGAAGCCCGCATCGCCCGCACGGCACAGCCGAGCGTGGATGTGCTGCCAACATCGGGCGAGTGGGCGGCCTACCCACACGCTGGGCTGCCAGGTAGGCTGCTCACCCTGCTTGCGACCGAGCCGGAACCAGACAAGCTGCCAGCCTACCTCATGCAGGAGCTGGCCCAACAGCTCGACGCCGACGGCGCATACCTGTTTCGCACCGATGCGGCGACTCAGACGCTCGCGCTCGCCCCCTGGGTGATCGTCGACGGCGCCATCCAGCATCGTGATAGGCTGCCCGCGTTGGAACCGCTGATGCGCGCCTCCGCCATCGAATCACCGTCAGCGCCGCAGGTGCAGCGCTACCCCCTGCGCCACGACCAGCATCCCTACCTCGGCTCAACCAGACTCGCCCTGTTCCGCCAGCAGGGCTATCGGGTTGGACTGACCCTGCCACTGCTGGCCGGCGGGCAGGCGCTCGGTTTCCTGGAGCTCATGGCCAAGGCTGATACGGCCTTTCTACCATCACAGATCGAGCAGGCTCGAGCGTTTGCGGAGCAACTCAGCCTGGCGCTGCAGTTGGCCCGGATGATAGAGCACGCCACGCGCGCAGCCGCGCAGGAGGAGCGCCAGCGCCTGGCGCGCGAGATCCATGATAGCGTCGGCCAGGCCTTCACCGCCATCCTCCTCCAGCTCCGCAGCGCCGAGGAGACATTCGGCGACGCGCCGAACCTGGCGCGCAGCGCGATCGGGCAGGTACGCGAGCTGGCACGCGACGGACTGGCCGATACCCGCCGCGCCGTCGACGCCCTGCGCCCGCAGGCGCTCGAGCGCTTCGACCTCGCCACGGCTCTGCGCCGCGCGGTGGTGCAGGCGACGCTGGGGATGCCAATGGATGTCCAATGCAGTGTGCGCGGCGACGTCTACGCGCTCCCGATTGACACGGCCACCCAGCTACTGCGGATCGCCCAGGAGGCGATCTCGAATACCCTCAAGTATGCCGACGCCCAGCGCCTGACGATCGAGCTGACGTTCGAGCCCGAGCAGACCCAGCTCCGCGTGCAGGACGACGGGCGCGGCTTCGACCTGAGCCAGGCCACGGCGGCTGGCGGGTTCGGGCTACTGAGCATGCGGGCGCGGGCGGCCGCGATCGGAGCAGAACTCACCATCTCCAGCGCATCCGGCCAGGGCACGAGCCTGCTCGTCGCGCTGCCGCGCAACATAGGAGAGTAGCGATGAACGCTGATCAGACTCAGACCCTTACTTCCATCCGCATCCTGCTGGCGGATGACCACACGATCATGCGGCAGGGGTTGAGCCTGCTGCTCCAGCGCCAAGCGGGACTGACGGTCATCGCTGAGGCGACCAATGGGCACGAGGCTGTCGAACTATTCCGCAAGCATCGCCCGGACATTCTGCTGACCGACATCGAGATGCCGCTGATGGATGGCATCACGGCGCTGGCGGCGATCCGCAGCGAGTATCCCGACGCGCGAGGCATCCTGTTGACCATGCACGCGCGCGAGGGCGATATCCTGCGCGGGCTGCGCGCGGGCGCAATGGGCTACATGCTCAAGGACGCGCCGCTCGACACGCTGCTGGATGCGATCCAGGCTGTCGCCAGAGGCAAGCACTGGGTTGCGCCGGAGATCGGCGCGAAGCTGGCGGTGCGGATGGCCGGTGCCGAGCTGACCGCGCGCGAGCTCGACGTGCTGCAGCAGCTCGCCAAGGGCAGGAGCAACCAGGAGATCGCCGCGGCGCTCACGATGAGCGAAGGCACGGTCAAGTTTCACATCAACCACGTGTTGCACAAACTCGGCGCCGCCGACCGGACCCAGGCGGTGCTGACCGCGCTCAAGCGCGGCTTCGCATCCTTGGACTGAGGATCGACAACAGCCCTATCGCAGGTTAGGCATCGCCACCAGCCAATCAGTCGATCGCGCGCCGTATCACTTCGCCAGGGCACATCAATATCCTGAGTAGACGACAGCATGCCGCTACTCCTGTAAGCTATCGACGTGGAGATTGTCAGCAAACCATATGGCGTGGAGCGAAAACGCGAGGCGCGCAGCGATCGTCAAGCTATCCCTGGCGGCGCATACGTGGCTCAGTCTGTGTTGCTCACCGCCGGAGCAGGAGGAAGCACCATGAACCTTGAGCTGGTCATGATTATGTTCGACGATGAGAACGACGCCGCCGACGCCTACAAAGCCGTGCGCACGCTGCAGACGGATGGCATGATCGACATTGTCGACGCAGCGATGGTTGTGAAGCGCAGTGATGGCACGTCGCAGATCCGCGATACCCAGGACGTCGACGCGCCGCATGGCAGGCTCTTCGGCATCGTGGTCGGCAGCCTGGTCGGCCTGATCGGCGGCCCGGCCGGCGCGCTGATCGGCGCGGTCGCGGGCGGCGCCACCGGCGCGGTGTCGGCCAGCCTGATCGACTTCGGCTTCCTCAAGGACGACCTGCAGGCCTTGCTGGATCGGCTCACCCCCGGCAGCTCGGCGCTGGTCGTCCTGGTCGAGTCGATCTGGCTGGACCAACTCGAAGCCGCCCTGGCGTCCTACGATCGGACGATCATGCGGCGCACGCTGACGAGCCTCAGCGCCCAAGACCTGGCCGCCGCGCACGACGCGCTCGACGAACTACGTGCGAATGTGCAGCGGGACTGGGATACGACCGTCGCCGAGTTCGAGACCGAACTGGCACGGATGGACGCCGAACTCGATCGGGAGTCGGCTCGGCTCGCCGCTGAGATCAACGCAGAGACCGCGCTCGACGCCAGAGTGGCCGAGCTGCGCGCTAAGCGCGACGCTAAGCGCCAGGAGCTGCATGACAGAATTCAGGCGAGAAACAACAAGCTGGAATCGGCGATCGCACAGCGCCGCGCGCACCTGGCCGCCGCTCTCGACGAGGACAAGGCGCGTCTCGAGGACCAGATCGCCACGTTCCAGGCTCGGCTTGCGGCTGCGCAGCAGAAGCTGGAAGCCAGCTACAAGGCCCAGCAGGACGAGTGGCAAAAGGACATCGACTCGCTGAAGGCTCGGGCTGCACGGGCGACCGCTGATACGAAAGCCAAACGCGACGCGGAGGTTGCGGCACTCCAGGCCAAGCGCGACGCAGCCAAACTGGCATGGGAGCAGCGCAAAGCAGCGACAGCCGCCGCCGCGAGCGACCTTAAAGCGGATGTGAGCAGCGCCCACGCCGACCTCCAGGCCGGCAGGGAAGCGGCGAAGGATGACCGGCAGCGTGCGTACAACAAGGCTGCCGCCGAGTATCACTGATACTAACGCGACGGGCATAGTGTGGAGTACACCGATGACATATGAACTGTTTCTGACCGCGTTCGACCGCGCGCAGACCGCCGACGAGGCCAACTCCTGGCTGCACGAGCTCGTGCATAAAGGCGATCTGCAGGTGCTCGACGTCGTCGTGCTGGCCAAGCGCGAGGATGACTCGGCGGTGATCCGCCAGATCGGCGACCTCGGCTCACAGCACGGGGGTCGCATCGGCGCGATCGTCGGCGGGCTGCTGGGCGCGGCTGGCGGCCCAGCCGGAATCGCCGTGCTCGGCGCCGCCGGCGCGGCCTTTGGCGCCGCCAGCGAACTGCTCGCCAGCCGCGACTTGTACCACGACGATCTGAAGGAGATGCAGCAGGCGCTCGCGCCCGGCACGTCAGCATTGCTCACCCTGGTCGCGCCCGAGTACGCGGCCAAGTACGCGCGCTATATCGCCGATTTCGGCGGCGAGACGATGCGCTTTAGCCTGACCAACGACGCCGGCCACGAGTTCCAGGAAGCCAAGCGTGCCTTCATCGCGCGCCAGGCGGAGCGGCGCCGCGAGCAGCTGGCGGCCTGGAGCAGCACGGCCGCCGAGGAGGCCGCCGACCTGCACCCGATGAACCACGAATTGGAGCAACTCTACGCCGCGATGAGCAGTACCCCGGATTGGCAGCAGGCTGATCTCCGCGTGCAGGCCGCCGCCCTGCGTACGCGCCGGGATGCTGCGCGGGAGCTGCTGAACCAGACGCTTGCGGCGGATGTCCAGCGCCTGGACGAAGTGATCGAAAGGTATGCGGAAGCGATCTCCGGCGCGCGAAGCGATGACGAGCGGGCGGCGCTTGCTTCTCAGCAGGCGGCGCTAGGCAACGAGCGCCGAACAGCGCAGCAACAGCTGGCGGCTAGCCAGGAAGCCGAGCTACGGGAGCGCTGGCGCGACATCAGCGCCATGGAGGCGCTCGCCGCCCGCGCGGACCGCGCGACCAGGATTGAGCTTGACTTGCAGCTCGCCCAGCTGCGCGACGCGTATGCGGCGGCGCGCCAGGTGCGGTCGAGTGCCAGCGCAGTATAAGTACTGAGCGACCACTACAAATAGCCGGCAGCAGTAGCACCATTCTAATCAGTGTTGACAATCAAAATCGGTAAAGGGGGTGGAGGAGTATAAGAGGGGGCTGCCCCCTTTTGCTCCCCCTTTCATCCGCATTACCGGATTTGATCGTCAAATTTTATTAGAGGGGGTTGAATTCCATGACAACGCTCACAGTTCGTGAACGAGAAGATATTGACCGTGCCAACCGCTCCGGGTTGCAGCCTGTCGTGTTTGTACACGGCTTGTGGCTTCTCGCCAGCAGTTGGGATAACTGGCGCAAGTTCTTCGAAGAGCAGGGCTATACCACGATAGCACCGGGCTGGCCCGATGATCCAGAATCGGTTGAGGAGGCAAAGCGCGACCCGGAGGTCTTTGCCCACAAGCACATCGCGCAGGTGACGGATTACTACATTGACGCCATCGGACAGCTCAAGATCAAGCCCGCTGTCGTCGGTCATTCTTTTGGCGGAATGATCGCGCAGCGGTTGGCAGGGGAAGGAGTGTCCGCCGTAACCGTCGCAATCGATCCCGCTCCATTTCGCGGTGTGCTCCCGCTGCCGCTCTCGGCGCTGAAGTCGTCCTCGGCGGTTCTGGGAAACCCCCTCAACTACACGCGCGCTGTCCCGCTGACCTACGAGCAGTTCCGTTACGCCTTCGCCAACGCCGTGAACGAGACCGAAGCGCACGAGTTGTATGAGAAGTATTCAGTACCCGGCTCTGGTGTGCCAGTCTTCCAGGCGGCCACCGCCAATCTCAACCCCTGGACGGAGGCCCAAGTCAACACGGACAATCCTGAGCGGGGACCGCTGCTGATAATCTCGGGCGAATACGACCACACGGTACCCTGGGCGATAGCTCATGCCTCTTACAAACAGCAGGAGCAGAATCCTGGCGTGACCGAGATCAAGGAAATACCTAATCGCGGACACTCCCTCACCATCGACCACGGGTGGCGTGAAGTGGCCGAGACCGCACTCGCGTTCATCGCGCAACATACCGCGGGACACCAGTAGTCGCAGCCTGTCGCGAGAACCGATTCGCGATCAGGTTTGGCGGTAGCAGAGCCGGCGTGTGGCAGTTTCGCCTCACGCCGGCGAAAGTGTGGGTGATTCTTAAAGAGACGGGCGCCGCACCATCGTTTCACTGCGGTAGAGCAACCTTATCCGAACCGGCCGGAAATATACTGCTGCGTCAACGCCTGTTTCGGCGCTGTGAAGATCTGCTCGGTCGGGCCAAACTCCACCAGTGTGCCCGCCCGATCTTCGTCTATCATCAGGAACGCTGTATAAAGCGTTGCCGTTCTGCCGTTAAGCTAGCCTCATCCCAGGTATAGCGCCGCCGTAGCGGGATCGTCGGAAGCGCATCGACATCATCGCGCGACATATTCAGGGATACCGTCGCGCTGCTGATGCGCCCGATCGCCCTCACCGGCACCGCGCGCTCCTGCTTGCCGAAGAGATGGCCGCGCTCCACGATGATATGGCTGATGGCGCCGCTCGCACGGTCGACGACGAACTCGGCGACCATGCCGGCCGGTCCATCGTTGGCCTGCACCCGCGCCCCGCGGCGAATGGTCAACTCACCCCGCGGGATGTGCTCGTCGACAACGGGTATGTTCTCGGCTTCGAACTCCGCGTAGGGGTAGAACGCGTACACCTCGTAAAAGTCTTTCGCGCCGGAGCGGATGTAGTGCGCCTCCGTGAACGGCTCAAACGTCGCCAGGTCGGCCTGTGTGCAGTCGAGGATGACCCGGTCGCGCGCCGCGCTGGCGATACGCTCGACCGGCACGAGGTGATCGAACGCTTGCAGTGCGCCATCCTGCACGACAACGTGCGTCAGGCAGCGTGCGACCGGGTCGATCACCAGCTGTGTCAAGATGCCGCCGTAGCCGTCGGTGCAGTAGACCCTGGCTCCGACTGGGATAGTGGATGTGCTTTGCTCCATAGTCGCGTCTCCTGTACCGATGATCGTGATGGGCGACGGATGCCCCCACCAAGGCCTGTATCCTCGATCGTCTCTTCTAAGCGTGAGCTCGTCGCCAAGCGCGAGCGCGTGGAGCATGCCGACGAGCCCATCCAACCGATAGAATGGCGCGACGGGCCGTACGCGTTCGGCCTCGTGCCGAATCGTGCCGTCGATCACCTGCTCGCTACCTGCGATAGCACGGCGCACCAGGTCACGGTGCGTGAGCGGCGCGCTCGTCGGCGGTTCGCTCGCGTCCTGGAGGTATTGCACCAGCGCGAGATCATCCCGCGCGACTGCGATGGGAGGCCCCGGCTGGGTCGCGAAGTCGAGCATTTCTTGAAAGAAGTACGTTCGTTCCTCGCGCCGCACGTCGACCCACCCGCCCTTGTGGTGTAGCTCATCGCGGGCCAGCCACCGTACGGGTCTGGGCAGTGTATCCTGGGGGTAGGCCACGATTGTCCACTTCAGCGCGGTCGCTCGCCGAATCTCTTGTAGGCGCGGCCAGCAATCGTTGATCACCACGATCGTCTCGGCGCCGCAGGCGGCTAGCTGCACGCGTAGCTCGGCAGCGCTGGCGGAAGGGTCACAATTGGCGACGACCGCGCCCAGTCGCAGCGCCGCGAAGAACGCAATGATGTACTGCGGCGAACTGGGCAGCGCCAGTGCTACACGGTCGTCCTTACGGACGTCGAGCAGGTAGAGCGCGTCTGCGAACCGCTCGACGTGCCTGGCCAGGCGGTAGTACGTCAGTCGGCCGCCCCATCGCGCGCTTGGCAGGTAGTGCGTAGCGCTGTTAGAGCCATACTGGCTGACACTCGTGTCGAAGAGATCGTTGAGCGTCTGACGCACGGCGGGTTCGTTCGCGCTCACTGGCGGCCTCCACGTGCCAGGTCGGGCCATAGCAGGTCGGCGTTCACGAATAGCAGCAGCGCGAGAAAGTTCACGACAAATCCGAATGCCACCGGCATGACGATGAACAGCACATAGGTCGTGATCAGGTTCATGTCTTTTCGCTCCTTAAGGAAACCACGTGTGACTCGGGCAGAGCGTAGCGCAGACGCCGCGATTTAGCACCTCCCACGAGATCAACTCTGTCCCTAGAAAAAGATCGGCATGCAGCCTGACCATGTGGAGAGGATCGCGGCCGAACATGTTCCGTGCTGAGACCTGGGCCGCCAACAGGCGACGCGCTGCCGAGCCTCCGCTAGTATATGAGCAGTACGACGTGAGCGAACGATACGGGAGAATCACAATGGCCCGCAACAAACAGCGCAAGATGAAAAAGACGATCGTCGCGAATGAGGGACTGATATGATTTACTTACAGCGTACCTCCACCAGCGCCGACGGCAGCCCGTCCGTCGAGATCGCCGTGATCGAGGACAAGCGCAATGCCGCACGCTACGAGTCGCGCGGGTACACCCGCTGCTCAATGGATGCATTCCGGGCGGCCTGGCGCCTGCGCGACGAGGGCTTACTGGCCCAGCTTCGCGCAGCCGCTGTTGCCGAAGGCCAGCCGGCAGCCAGCCAGTGCGGCGCTCACCAGGCCTTGGGCTGATTCGGAGGAGAATGATGAAAACGAGCGACATTATTCTGGTTCTCACCGCGTTTCTCGCCTCCGGCGTCGAG
>WNGA01029625.1_pt1 | contig 10633 bp, 11 predicted proteins | sample 5400061 | NCBI WGS metagenome assembly WNGA01 (sample SAMN13153366, study PRJNA577476) | soil metagenome | isolation source: 100 cm soil or saprolite under grassland replicate 2 | place: USA:California | collected 2016-06-15
ATTCCGCGAAGGACGGGCGCGCGCGCTTCACCGCGCACAGCTCGTTCGACGACCCGAACACGCCCCCGGGCGCGCCGCCGCGCCAGAGCATCGAGGCCAGAACGCTCGCGTTCTTCGACTAGGCGCTTGCCGATTCGAAGTGCCCCCGTCGGGACGGCCAAGAGCTACGCCTCAGAGCGCTGCGAAGATCCGCGCCTCGGAGAGCGGCCCCTTCGAACGGATTCGCCTTCAGCGCCCCATTCGCGCGGGTCCGCCCCGACTCCCTGAATGGCCAAGCGCAGCAAATGTCGCAGCCGGCCGATCACGCCGCGGATGTCGGGCTTGCGCGCTTCGAGCCACTGCCTGTTTTCGCTCAAATAGATGGCGAGGATCAGCCAGGCGATCGTTTCCGGGTCCTCGTCACGCGTGATGCGTCCTGCTTCCTGCTTGCACCGGATCAACTCGCTCAACTTCGCCGCCAGCTGCGTTCGCCGGGCGCGGAAGCGTGCCGTTTCGATGCCCGCGTCCTCGCCGTGGGTGAGAAACTCGAACATCTCCCGCACTGCGTGGCGCGAGAATTCGGGCTCGCGTGCCCAGTATTGGAAGCGCGGGCGGAAGAATTCGACCACCTGGTCGATCAGCGGCCCTTTTCTGAAAGCCCTTTCCAAGGCGGGTTCGGTCAGCGCGTCCAGATCGTCGTTGACGACCATCATGAGGAGATCGCGCTTGTCTCGCGCGTAGACGAACAGGGTGCCGTACGCCACATCTGCTCGGGCCGCGATTTCGCGCGTGGTCGCCGCCTCGTACCCTTTCTTGCGGAACACTTCGCGCGCCGCCTGCTTGATGCGGCGCAGCTTCTCCTGCTTCCCGCGTTCGCGTCGTCCGGGCGGCTCGGCCGCCGCGCCTACGGCCCGGCGCGCCGTTCGCACCCTTTCATCCTTCATCGGTATCGACCGGAAAAACGCGCTCCCGGGACGGGCCAGGATCTTAATAATCGAACTATGGTCAAAATTGTACTATGATCACTTCTTCGAACCGGCGCCCCCGGAGTACGGGAAAGGGCCGACGCGCGTTCGGCGGCAAAGCGGGGGTCTCATGGTAACACGTGAACAAAACGAACTGCTTACACAGACCGGGCCCGGAACGCCGATGGGGCAACTCGTCCGGCGCTACTGGATTCCAGCGCTGCTCTCCGAAGAATTGCCCGAGCCCGATTGCCCGCCGGTGCGGGTCAGGCTGCTCTCGGAGCGCCTGATCGCATTTCGCGACACGCAAGGCCGGGTTGGGCTGCTCGATGAGTTCTGCGCGCACCGCCGCGCCTCGCTGTGGTTCGGGCGTAACGAAGAGAACGGCCTGCGCTGCGCTTATCACGGCTGGAAGTACGACGTGAGCGGGCAGTGCGTCGATGTTCCCTCGGTGCCGGGGGAGAGCGGCTTCTGCGGGAAAGTGAAGCTCAAGTCCTATCCGTGTGTGGAACGCGGCGGCGCGGTGTGGGCCTACATGGGCCCGCCCGAGGCGAGGCCGCCCTTCCCGGAATTCGAATGGGCGCTCGTGCCGCAGTCGCAACGCTTTGTCTCGAAGCGCCTGCAGGAATGCAACTACCTGCAGGCGATGGAGGGCGGCATCGATTCCAGCCACATCTCATCGCTGCACAGCGGCGAGATGGAGACCGACGTCCTGCACAAGGGGACGAAGGGCGCGCGATACCAGCGCGACGCACGGCCAAGATTCGAGGTGGCGGAATCTCCTGGGGGGCTCCTCATCGGCGCGCGGCGTAACGCCGACCCCGGCCATTACTACTGGCGCATCACGCAGTGGATCATGCCGTGGTACACGATGATCCCGCCCTACGGCGACCACGCGCTGCACGGCCACGCCTGGGTGCCGATCGACGACGAGAACTGCTGGGCGTGGAGCATGTCGCACCACCCGACGCGGCCGCTGAACGAGCTCGAGTGGGCGGCGATCAAGAGCGGCCAGAGCATCTACGCCGAGCTGGTTCCGGGGACGTACGGTCCGGCGGCAAACAAAGACAACGATTACCTGATCGACCGCGAAGGACAGAAGACTGGCCGCTACTACAGCGGCGTGAAGGGCATCTCCATGCAGGACGCCTCGATCCAGGAAAGCATGGGGCCGATCACCGACCGCACGCTCGAGTATCTCGCGCCTACCGACATCGCCATCGTGAAAGCGCGCCGACGCCTCCTCGACGCGATGGCCACGCTCGCAAAAGGCGGCTCACTCCCGGGCCTAGCCCCCGGAACGCATCGCGTGCGCTCCGCGTCCTTCGTCTCGTCGTCGACGCGCTTCAAGGACGCCGCCCAGGAGGCGAGGCTCGCCGCGGAAGCGGGCACTACGCACGTTTCCATCTAGATGAAGATCCGGGCCGCCGTGGCGCTCGAGGGCAAGCGTACCGAGGTGCGTGAGTTCGATCTTCCGCCGCTTCCGCCCGAGGGCGGCCTTCTGAAGATCGAGGCGGCCGGCGTGTGCGGCGCCGACTGGCCGTATTTTCTCGACTATCCGAAGGCCAAGGGGCCGCTCATCCTCGGCCACGAGAACGTCGGCTTCGTCGCGCAGGTGGGCAAGGCGGCGGCCGAGCGCTGGGGCATCAAGGAAGGCGACCGCGTCGCACTGGAGGAATATCTTCCATGCGGCCATTGCGAGTATTGCCGCAGCGCCGAGTTTCGCCTCTGCGACGCGACCGACACCTTGCTCGGCAACGGCGTGCGCTACGGTTCGACCCCCATCAGCGTCGCGCCTTCCCTCTGGGGCGGCTACAGCGAGTTTCAGTACCTTCATCCGAACGCGGTATTCCACAAGGTGCCGGCGCACGTTCCGGCTGAGCAGGCGGCGCTCGCGCTTCCGCTCGGCAACGGCGTCGAGTGGGCGGTGCTGCAGGGCGGCGCCGGAATCGGGCACACGGTCGTGATCCAGGGTCCGGGCCAGCAGGGGCTCGCGTGCGCGATCGCGGCGAAAGAAGCCGGGGCTTCCTGCATCGTCGTCAGCGGCCTTTCGCGCGACGCGCACCGGCTCGCGCTCGCAAAAGAATTCGGGGCTCACCACGCGATCGACGCCGAGCGGGACGATCTGCTCGATGCGGTCGGGCAGGCGACGGGCGGCAGGATGGCGGACCTCGTGATCGACTGCGCCTCCGGCGGGCCTTTCACGGTGGTGTCCGCCATCCAGCTCGCGCGCAAGGGTGGACGCGTGGTCCTAGGCGGACAAAAGCGTCAGCGCATCCCGGATTTCGACAGCGATCTCTTGATCAAGAAATTCCTCACGGTGAAAGGCATGCGCGGACACAGCTACCAGTCGGTCGAGATGGCGCTAAGAATCATCGCGAACGGACGCTATCCGCTCGCGAAGATGTGCACGCACAGCTTCGCGCTCGCCGAGGTCGGCGAGGCCTTGCGCACCGTCGGCGGCGAGGGCCGGCCCGACGCGATTCACTGCAGCGTGGACCCGTGGCGATGATCGGCGAGGACAGTGATGTCGATGACGATGAAATTTCTCAGGCGTTTGACAGTGGCAGCCGGCATGCTCTTTCCGGCGGCGCCGGCGCCCGCGCAGCCGTCCTATCCGGCTCCCGGCAGAATCATCGCCATCGTCGTGCCGTTTTCTCTCGGCACGGGGCCCGACATCCTCGCGCGACTCGCGGGGCAGAAGCTCGGCGAGCGCTGGGGCGCATCGGTCATCGTCGACAACAAACCCGGCGCGAGCGGCAACATCGGCGCGGAGCTGGTCGCCAAAGCGCCGGGCGACGGCTACACGCTGATGATGACGGCGACTTCTTTCGCGCTCAACGCCGCGTTGAACAAATCGGCGCCCTACGATCCCCTCAAGAGCTTCGCTCCGGTATCGCTCGTCGCGACGGGGGCGCTCGCGTTCGCGACCAACACCGAGACTCCCGCGAAGACCCTGAAGGAATTCGTCGCTCTGGCGAAGGCGAAGCCGGGCGAGCTCAACTACGCGTCTTCCGGAAACGGTACCCCGCAGCATCTCACGATGGAGCTCTTCAAGCTCGCCGCCGGCGTCAACGTCACGCACATCCCCTACAAGGACAGCGCAACCGCGACCCGCGACCTGGCGGGCGGACACGTCAACGCGATGATCTTCCCGGTGAACACCGCGGCGCCGCTGGTGCGCGCCGGCAAGGCGCGCGCGCTCGCGGTGTTCGGCAACGAGCGCTCGTCGGTCTTCCCGGACGCGCCGACCATGAAGGAGGAGGGCTACACGAGCGTCGAGGCGCACGTGTGGTATGCGCTCTTCGCGCCCGCCGCGACGTCGCCGGAGACCGTGCAGAAGCTGAACGGCGAAATGAACGCGATTCTCGGCCTTGCCGACGTGAAGACGCTGCTCGCGAGGCAGGGCCTCGTCGCCGCCGGCGGCTCGCCGGATAAGCTCACCGAGATGGTAAGCGCGGAGCTCGCGCGCTGGACCCGCGTGATCGCGGAAGCGAAGATCAGGCGCGATTGACGCGCTAGGGCCTGATGCCCTCGTCGGCGATGTAGTCGCGGATGACGGTGTCGACGTCGGGATCGGGCTTGAAGCCCATCGCGAGCGCGCGTGGTGTCGCGAAGCGCACCGGCCAGGTCTTCACGATCGCCTGGATGCGCGCGTCGGGTTTCCACGATACGCGCTTGGCCACGTGGGACCCTGCGATCTTCCCCATGGCCGCGATCATCTCGGCGACCGTCACCGTGATCCCGGGCAGATTCACCACGCGGTTAGAACCCCAAGCTGAGGCTCTGAGGCTGGAAGCTCGTGCGCCAGGATGAAAGCCTCGACCACCTTGCGCGGTGAAAGCAGCCACACTCCGGTTTCGGGCCCGACCGGGCATTCGTAGGCGACGCCGTTGAGCGGCTCGCGGACCACCGCACTTGCGAACGAGGAGGCGGCGGCGTTCGGCTTGCCGGGGCGCACGACGATCGTAGGCAGGCGCAGCGACCTGCCGTCGATGAAACCCTTGCGTGAATAATCGCTCACCGCGTACTCGCCGATCACTTTCTGCGAGCCGTACGAGGTCTGCGGCGCGGGCGTGGTCGAGTCGTCGAGCACTTCCGGCAGCTCGCCGCCGAAGGCCGCGACCGAGCTCGCGAACACGAAGCGCGGGGGCCGCGCGGCCGCGTCGAAAATGCGGCGCGCCCGCTCCAGGACGCAGCGGATGCCGCCGAGATTCACGCGCATGCCGAGGTCGAAGTCGGACTCGGCGGCGCCGGAGACCACCGCGGCGAGATGAAAGATCGAAGTCGTGTCCGCAGCGATCGCGCGCGCAGCGAACTCCGGGTCGGAGATGTCGCCGGCGAGCGTTGCGAGGCGCGGGTCCTTCGGCAAATCGGCGGGAAAGGCCTGATCGACGAGCGTGAGACGCGCGATTCTCTCCGCGGCGAGCGTGCCGCGCGCGAGCAGCGCTTTGGCGAGCTTGAAGCCGATGAACCCGCCGCCTCCGGTGATGACGATCTTCATGTCAGGTACGACCCTCTAGAAAAACTGCCGCGGCAGCCACAGCACGATCCCGGGAACGTAAGTGCACACTACAAGCGCGGCCAGAAGCGGCACGAGCCAGGGCAGGATCGCCATGGTGGTGCGCTCCACCGACAGCCTCGCGGCACGCGACAGGACGAACAGCACCGTGCCGAGCGGCGGGTGCAGCAGTCCGATCATGAGATTGAGCACCATCACCAGGCCGAAGTGAACGAGGTCGATGCCCAGGGTCTTGCAGATCGGCACGAGGATGGGCACGAGCAGCGTGATCGCTGCCACGGGCTCGAGGAAGCACCCGATGAAGAGCATCAGGAGGTTCGCGAGCAGCAGGAACACCCAGGGCGTGTGGGTGAAGGCAAGCACCCAGGCTGCGACCGCGTCGGTCACGCGCGTGACGGTCAGCAGCCAGCCGAAGATCGAGGCGGCGGCGACGATGAGCAGCACCGTGGCGGTCGTCTCGATCGTGTCCATCGAGATCTTGACGAGCATCTTGATATCGATGGTGCGGTACCAGACGAGCCCCAGGGCGAGCGCGTAGGCCGAGGCGATGATCGCGCCCTCGGTCGGTGTGAACACGCCGGCGGTCATGCCTCCGAGCAGGATCACCGGGGTCATCAGCGCGAGGAAAGCGTCGGCGAAGGTGCTTCCGAGCGTGGACCAGGAAAACGCCGTGTCGCGCCCGTAGTTGCGCCGGTACGCGTACCAGGTCACGGTCGCCATCATGAAGAGGCCCATCACGATCCCCGGGATCACGCCGGCGAGAAAGAGCTGTCCTATGGAAACGCCGGCCATCATGCCGTAGATGACGAAAGGCAGCGAAGGCGGGATGATGGGCCCGAGCGTCGCCGAGGCGGCGGTCACGCCGACGGAGAAATCGATCGGATAGCCGTGGTCATTCATCGCCTTGATCTCGATCGTCCCCAGGCCCGCGGCGTCGGCGATCGCGGTTCCCGACATGCCGGCGAAGATCATCGAGCCGACGATGTTCACGTGCCCGAGTCCGCCCTTCAGCCATCCGACCAGCGCCAGGGCGAAGTTGTAGATGCGGTTGGTGATCCCCGCCGAGTTCATCAGGTTGCCGGCGAGAATAAAGAACGGCACCGCGAGCAAGGGGAACGAGTCTATGCCGCCGTACATGCGGTGGATGACGACGAAATCGGGAACCGTGCCCGAGAGCATCACGTAGGCGAGCGACGCGACCACCATCGCGAGGGCCACGGGGACTCCGGCGAGCATGAGGACGATGAAACCGACGAGCAGCACGGCGGTCACGCCTCGTCCTCCTGGAAGACATCCGGGCGCTCGAGCACGCTGTAGCCTTGCCGCCAGTTTCTCCAGGCCACCTGCAGAGCGCGGCCGAACATCAGCGCGAAGCCGATGAGCATGGCGCCGAACACGAGGCCGATCGGGAGCTCGACGATCGCCATTCTCTGCGACCCGATCTTATCCAGGAGGAGCCAGGTGAGCCAGGTCGCATAGCCGAAGAACGCGACGCGCACGAGGTCGACGAACACGGAGAGCGCGCGCCCGGCCGGGCGCGGCAGGAAGCGGTAGACGAAGTCCACCTGGATGTGGGTGTTCCGCCGCACCGCCATCGCTCCGCCGAGGAAAGTGACCGCGACGAGGAGGTAGCGCGCGATCTCCTCGGTCCAGCCCGCTGCGTCGTTCAGCGCGTAGCGGGTGAACACCTGGTAGAAGACCACGGCCGCGAGCGCCCAGAACACGGCGAGCACGATCCAGTCCTCCCAGCCGTAGATCGAGAGGCGGACTTCCTCGTCGGTGACGTGGAAGCGGCCGTCGGCGCCGAGGACGTGTTCCCCGGTCCGCTCGGGAGCGGCGCTCATCGCCGGATTCGGTTCGGGCGGCCTACCGGATCGCCTGCAGCTGGTCGTAGGTCTCGCGCGGCCAGGGCAGAGCGTTTCCGTCCGGGAGCTTTCCGGTCTGGTAGTACTTCTGCACCGCATCCATGAACGGGCGGCGATCGACTTTCACCACGGTCTTGCCGCGCTTGGCGAACTCTCCGGCGAGGCGGGCCTCGATGTCGATGATCTCGCCGGTCGCGCGTACCGCCGCTTCCTTGTAGACGGCCTCGAATATCTTCCGGTCGGACTCCGACAGCTTCGCCCACAGCGGCGCGCCGATGATGGTGAGCAGCGCGTCGGTGATGTGCGCGGTGAGGTTGATGTGCGACTGCACCTCGTAGAACTTCTTCGCGTCGATCGTGGGCAGCGGATTCTCCTGCGCCTCCACCGTGCCGTTCTGCAGCGCGAGGTAGACCTCGGCAAAGGCGATCGGGGTGGGGTTGGCTCCGACCGCGCGGGGAAAGAGCGTGTAGAGCGGCGCATCCGGCACGCGTATTTTCAGGCCCTTCATGTCCTCGGGGCGGTTCAGCGCCTTGTTGGCGGTGGTCTGGCGGTTGCCGTAGTAGGTGATCGCCACCACCGTGTTGCCGCCGGAGGCCTTCTGGTAGCCCGCGGAGAGCGCGCGGAAGAGAGGCGACTCGGCGTACTTCTTCCAGTGGTCGAAGTCGCGGAACATGAAAGGCGCGCCCCCGATCGAGATCGGCCCGTGGCTGCGCCCCGCGAAAAGCTGCCCGGTGTAGATCATGTCCACCGTCGCGAGCGTCAGGCTCTGGTTGATCTGCGTCTCGTTCCCGAGCGACGACGCCGGGAACACGTCGACGACGTAGCGGTTTGCGGTGCGCTTGGCGATCTCGCCCGCCGCCCACAGCGCGGCGCTGTGGTACGGCTCGCTCGTTTCATATACGTGCGCGAACTTGAGCTTCTGCTGCCCGAGCGCGGCGGACGGCGCGGCGAGGGCAAGGACGAGCGCAGGGAGAACGGACAGATGGCGGGTGACGGACATGGGTTCCTCCTTTACCGGGTGGCGGGGCGAGCGTATCAAAGTTTGAGCAGGCTGGGCAGCCAAAGCGAAATGGCCGGCACGTAGGTGATGATCAGCAGCGCCATGCACATCGCGCCGTAGAACGGCCAGAGCTCCTTCGAGACCTGCTCGATCGTCACCTTGCCGATGGCGCAGCCGACGAACAGCGTCGGCCCCACCGGCGGCGTGATGAGGCCGATTCCGAGGTTGATCAGCATGATCATTCCGAAATGGACGGGGTCGACGCCCAGCTTGATCATCATCGGCAGCAGGATCGGCGTGCAGATGAGCAGCATGGGCGCAAGGTCCATGAAAGTGCCGAGCGCGAGCAGCAGGATATTGACCAGAAACAGCATCACGTACTTGTTGTCGGTCAGCGTGAGGAAGAACGCGGTCGCCTTGGCGGGGAGCTGCATCAGCGCCATGAGGTAGCCGAACGCCACGGAGAAGCCGATCAGCATCATCACCATCGCGACCGTTTTGACCGTCCGGTGGACGAGGTGCGGAAGCTGGCTCCATTTGCAGTCGCGGTAGACGAACATCGTCACGAGGAACGCGTAGATGCAGGCCACCGCCGCCGACTCGGTGGCGGTGAAGATCCCGGAGAGGATGCCTCCGAGGATGATGACGATGGTGACCAGGCCCCAGACGGAGTCGAGCGCGATCTTCAGCGAATCGCGCAGCGAGATCGGGTCGCCGCGGGGGAAGTTGCGCTTCCTGGCGATCAGGAGCACCAGCACGACCAGGCACAAGCCGAACAGGAGGCCCGGGAAGATGCCGGCCATGAACAGGTGCGCGATCGAGATGGTGCCGCCCGCCGCGATCGAGTAGATGACGGAGTTGTGCGAGGGCGGGAGCACGATCGCCTGCACCGAGCCGCAGATGGTGATGTTGGTGGCGAACACGCGCGGGTAGCCGCGCTTGATCATCTCGGGAATCATCACCGAGCCGATCGAGGCGGTGTCGGCCACCGACGAGCCCGAGATGCAGCCGAACAGGGTCGAGGCGACGATGTTGACGAGCGCGAGGCCGCCGCGGATCCAGCCGACGAACACGCGCGCGAGGTTCACCAGGCGCCGCGCCATGCCGCCTTCGGCCATGATCGCGCCGGCCAGCACGAAGAAGGGGATGGCGAGCAGCGAAAAATTGTCCACGCCGTCGGAGATCTTGAGCATGACCGCCTCGAGCGGGATGTCGATCCACAGCGCGGCGGCGAGCGCCGAGAGGCCGAGCGAGTACGCGACCGGGACTCCGATCGCGCACAGGAGCGTGAACACCGCGAGCAGGATGAGGATGTCCACGCGCTACTCCAGGTCCAGCGGCTGGTCGCTGTACATGATCGAGGTGCGCGGCGGCTCGCCGCACCAGACGCGCTCGATGATGAAGAGCACCGTGATCAGGCCTCCGACGGGAATGGGCAGGTAGGTGATGCCGACCGACAGGCCCGGAAACTCGGCGATGACCTGGTGCCAGGTCACGACGACGAGATGGGCGCCGTAGCCGAGCATGAACAGGGCGGTGGCCAGCATGCACACATCGACCAGCGCCAGCATCGCCTTGCGGGTTTTTTCGTTCACCGCTTCGAGGAGCGCCACCACCGCCATGTGCAGGTTGGCGCGGTAGACCGCTGCGCCGCCGACGAACGAGAACAGCACCATCAGCAGCACGGCGAGCGGCTCGGGCCAGCTCGCCGCCGAATTCATCGCGTAGCGCATGAACACCCCGTAGGGGATGATCAGCGTGATCACGACCAGGGCGAGCCCGGAGATCCCGACGCAGGCGAGGTACAGTCTCTCCATCGCCTGCGTGTAGCGTGCTCTCATGACGAACGGGGGAACCTCACGGTTCCCCTGTTATCTCTCCCGCCGACAAAGGCACGAACCGGGCCCGCGCCCTGTCCTTATCTCGTGTCTTCGATTCTCTTTATCAACGCGACGTGCTTCGAGCCGTACTTCTCGCGGATCGGCCGGGTGGCGTCGTAGAACGCCTTCTTGTCGGTCTCGACGAACTGCATGCCGGCGGCCTTGAGCTTCTGCGTGGACTCGGCGACCATCTTGTCCCACAGCCCACGCTCCTCCGTCTGTGCCTCGCGTGCGACCTTCCTGAGCAGATCCTGGTCCGCCTTGGAGAGCGTGTCCCAGGTGCGCTTCGAGAACACCAGGATCTCGGGGATGATCAGGTGGCCGGTCAGGCTGTAGATCTTGCTCACCTGGTAATGATTTTGCGCGAGCAGGGTCGGCGGATTGTTCTCCGCCCCGTCCACCACGCCGGTCTGAAGCGCCGA
>WNGA01013156.1_pt1 | contig 10631 bp, 10 predicted proteins | sample 5400061 | NCBI WGS metagenome assembly WNGA01 (sample SAMN13153366, study PRJNA577476) | soil metagenome | isolation source: 100 cm soil or saprolite under grassland replicate 2 | place: USA:California | collected 2016-06-15
CAAGAATGGCCGAGCGGTCGAGAGAGGATCGAGACCTGGCGTGCGCCGCGCGGCAACGTGAGGGCCGTGCTCGCTGGTCGTCGTGCGGTCCTGCCTCGCTCATGAAGCGCGACCCGGTCCGGACGGCCCTGGGGGCGCTGGCCGAGGCCGCGCGCCGGCCCCGCGACGAGGCGACCCTCGCGCTCGTCCGCGACATGCTCGCCCATCGCAGCAACCACGTCGTCGGCCGGGCGGCTCGCGTCGCGCGCGAGGCCGACCTCGCGGCGCTCGGGCCCGACCTGATCGCGGCGTTCCCGCGATTCCTGGAGGATCCGGTTCGACGCGATCCGGGATGTGTGGCCAAGACGGAAATCGTCCACGCGCTGCTCGCGTTCACTCACCCCGCCCCCGACGTCTACCTGCGGGGCGCCGCCCACGTCCAGCGGGAGCCGGCGTTCGGCCGGCCGATCGACACGGCGCCGGAGCTGCGCGCGACCAGCGCCATGGCGCTCGTTGTGACCGCACATCCCGCGGCCCTCACGATCTGCGTCGACCTGCTCGTCGATCCCGAGCCGCCCGCCCGGGCAGGGGGCCTTCGTGGTCTCGCCGCCAGCGGTCGCCCCGACGTCGCGCTGCTCATGCGGCTGTTCGCGCTTCGGGGCGACGCCGATCCCGGCGTCCTCGCGGAGGCGTTCGTCGGGCTCCTCGCGCTCTCTTCCGATGACCCGGTGCCCTTCGTCGCCCAGCGCTTGACCGCGGGGGACCGCGACGTGGCCCGGGCCGCCGCCATGGCGCTCGCCGAGGCCCGCCGGCCCGAGGCCATCGTCGCGCTCCGCGAGCGCTTGCCCGGTGAGAACCGGCCCGACGTCCGGCACGCCATCATCCTCGCGCTCGCGACATCGCGAGATGACGGGGCATTCGCCGGGCTGCTCGAGTTGATCGCCCGTGGCGCGGCGGCGGACTCCCGGGCCGCCGTCGAGGCCCTGCGGCTCTATGCTCACGACGAGGCGCTGCAGCGCCGCGTCCGGGCCGCGCTCGATGAACGCCGCCCCGCCCCGGAGGGCCCGGGCCGGGCGCGCTGACGCCACCCGAATGGCACCCCATGGTGATACACTCGTCCCCGCATTCCACCCACAGGAGGACACCGTGACGACCACGGACCGCGCTCTCCAGACCTGGACGATCGATCCGGTGCATTCGAGCCTCGAGTTCTCGCTGGAGTACATGGGCATCTCGACCTTCCGGACCGGCTTTCGCGCCGTGGAGGGATCGCTCGCGTTCGACTCGGCGCGGCCCGGGCAGTCGGCGGTCACCGCCTCGATCCCGGTGGCGAGCGTGGACGTCACCAACGACCGCCTCATGGGGCGCCTCATGGATCCCGACCTGCTCGGCGGCAAGGACCATCCGACCGTCACCTTCCAGAGCACGCAGGTGGAGGTCGCCGACGCGACGCGCTGGAAGGTGACGGGCAACCTCACCATCAACGGCGTCACTCGTCCCGTAGTCCTGGACACCCACTATCTCGGCCAGGCCAAGTCTCCCTTCAGCGGGAAGACCGCGGCCGGCTTCCGCGCGGAGACGGCGATCAATCGCGCCGACTTCGGCGTCACCTGGAACGCGGCGATGGACACCGGAGGCGCCTACCTCGGCGAGCGGGTCCACATCTCGCTCATGATCATGGCCGTGCGCCAGGACTGAGCGCCGGAGCGCCGGCGTCCCGCCGATTACTTCCGGTTCCCGCTCGTGAGCGCGGCCGCCACGCCGAGCCCGATGTACATGCTCCCGGACACCCAGCGCTGGCCGCTGACGAAACGCGGGTTGGCGCGAAGCCATCGACCGGCCGAGCCGGCGCCGATGGCGTAGAGTCCATCGGTGACCAGACCGAGCAGCACGAAGAGCAGGCCGAGCGCGAGCACCTGCGAGCCGACCGCGCCGCGGGACGGGTCGACGAACTGCGGGAGGAAGGCGAGGAAGAAGAGCCCCGTCTTGGGGTTCAGGACGTTGACGACCACGCCGTCGACGAACACCCGGTGCCAGGGGCCGCCTCGGCCGCCCGCGGCAGGGCCGATGGGGGCACGGTCGAGGAGCCGCCGGATGCCGAGGGCGATCAGGTAGGCGGCGCCCAGGTACTTCACCAGGCTGAACGCGGTGGCCGACGCGGCCAGCAGGGCGGAGAGCCCGGCCGCCGCCGCTGCGACATGAACGAGCGTCCCCACGTGGACGCCGAGCATGGAGATGAGCCCCGCGCGCCGGCCCTGGTCCATGCTCCTGGTGACGATGTAGAGCACCGCGGGACCCGGCGTGATCAGGAGCGCGAGTGCGGCCGCCATGAACACGCCGAGGCTCGACCATCCGGGAAGCACGAGCATCAGGCTCCTCCTCGTTTGCCGATTTGCTTGCCGCCGTCCGTGATCGTAGCGTGTCGCCGTGCCCGGGACAACCCATGACGAGCCCACTGGCACGGATGCGAGCGCCTACCCCTGCCCGCCGGGGCTTGACGGAGGGCGTGGGACCCCCGACAATCCGCTCATGCCCCAGTCGACCCGCGACCTCCGCATCCGGCGCTTCCGGCCCCTCGTGCCGCCGGCCATCCTGCTCGAGGAGCTACCCCTCTCCGACGCGGGCTCCGTCACCGTCACCCGGGGACGCGCCGACGTGGTCCGCATCCTGCGCCAGGAGGACGACCGGCTCGTCGTGGTGGTCGGCCCGTGCTCGGTCCACGACCCGGCGGCCGGCCTCGACTACGCGCAGCGGCTGCGCAAGCTGGCCGACGAGGTCGCGGCCGATCTCTGCATCGTCATGCGTGTCTACTTCGAGAAGCCGCGCACCACGGTGGGCTGGAAGGGGCTCATCAACGATCCCCGGCTGGACGGCAGCTTCGTCATCAACGAGGGGCTGCGACTGGGCCGTCGCTTCCTGCTCGACCTGGCCGAGATGGGGCTGCCGGCGGGCTGCGAGTTCCTCGATCCCATCTCGCCCCAGTTCATCTCCGATCTCGTCTCCTGGGGGGCCATCGGCGCGCGCACCACGGAGAGCCAGGTCCACCGCGAGCTGGCCTCGGGCCTGTCCATGCCGGTCGGGTTCAAGAACAGCACGGGCGGCGGCGTGCAGGTGGCCATCGACGCCGTCCGCTCCGCGGCGCACCCTCACTCCTTCCTGGGCGTCACCGAGCAGGGTCTCTGCGCCATCGTGGAGACGATGGGCAACTCCGACTGCCACGTGATCCTCCGCGGCGGGCACACCGGCCCCAATTACGACGCGGCGCACGTGCAGAAGGTGGTCGAGTCCCTGCGGGGGGCCGAGCTGCCCGCGCGGATCATGATCGACACCAGCCACGGCAACAGCAGCAAGGACTACCGCCGCCAGCCCCTGGTGGCCCGCACGGTGGCCGAGCAGGTGGCCGCCGGCGAGGCCGCCGTCCTCGGAGTCATGATGGAAAGCTTCCTCGTCGAGGGCCGGCAGGAGCTCCGGGCCGGCGTGTCCCCGCGCTACGGGCAAAGCATCACCGACGCCTGCCTGAGCTGGGAGATGACGGTGCCGGCGCTCCACGAGCTCGCCCAGGCCGTCCGCGCCCGGCGGGCGAGGCGGGGATAGCCGCCTGCGAGTGTTTCCTCGAGAACAGGAGAGCGCGATGGCCAAGGGGACCACGGGCAAGGCGTTCGAGGTCGTCAAGAGCGAGGGCGAGTGGCTGGCGCAGCTCACGCCGGAGCAGTACCGGGTGCTCCGCGAGCACGGCACGGAGCGGGCGGGCACGAGCCCGCTCGACAAGGAGTACGGGCCGGGCGCCTACCGCTGCGCCGGGTGCGGCCTCACGCTCTTCTCCTCGGAGACCAAGTTCGACAGCGGCACCGGCTGGCCGAGCTTCTGGGCGCCGCTCGAGGGCGCCGTCGGCACATCGAGCGACCGGAGCCTCTTCTTCATGGTCCGCACCGAGATCCACTGCCGCCGCTGCGGCGGTCACCTCGGCCACGTCTTCGACGACGGGCCGGCCCCCACCGGGCTCCGCTACTGCATGAACGGCGCGGCGCTCAGCTTCGCCCGGGAGTGAACAGGGGGCTCTCGCGAGGGCTCATTCCTCGCTCATGCCTCGAGATCGAAGCCCTACCAGGGAAAGATACCCGACCCAGAAGGTCAGGGTGACAACGAGAACCGCGATCCGCGCGGTGAAGCCGATACGACTGGGAGAAACGAAGCCCTCGATCAGACCGGCGAAGATCAGCATCACCATGACGCCGAGCTCGATGATCAGCGCGTTCATGGCCACCTGACGCAGAGCCGTCGCCCGGCGGAGTTCGCCGGGCGCGATGATCGCCCGCGCCAGGGCGAAACCCGCGCCGCCGGACAGCGTGATGGCCAGAAGTTCCGTTCCTCCGTGCGGCATGATCCAGCCCCACAGCGCGCGGCTGTTGCCTTTTGCGGTCATCCAGCCGGCGACGGCGCCCAGATGAACGCCGTTGAAGATGAGCAGGAGAGACGTTCCAACACCCGCCGTCAGGCCCAGTCCGAACGCGAGCAGCGTCACTTGGATGTTATTCGTCAGGATGCTCGACGCGACAAACGGGCGGGCGAGGCTGGGGATCTCGTGGAGCGATTCCGGCCGGGCGGGCTCGAACTCGAGAAAGCCGCCGGCGACCAGATCGTAGCCGAGCCCGGGATGAAGCTGAACCGCGACGTAGCTGATCACCGCGGGGGCGAACAGCAACGCGGCAGACACGCCCACCGCCGCCAGATGGGCGCGAACCGCGATCGGAAACCGCTTCCCCCAGGGAATTCCCGCCATTCGCTCCGTGTTTCGGATATGGCCGTAGAGGATGTTGTGGGCGCGGACGGCGATGTTGTTCAGGTGTCGAACAACCGCGGAGCTTTGCCCCATGGATCTCGCGCGGGCGAGATCGCACGCGAGCCGCCGGTACTCCTCCATGACTTCGCTCAGCTCATCCGGCCCGAGCCGCCGCAAGCCACGCCTTCCGGCCTTGGCGAACTCCGTGATCTTGCCGTTGAATTTTTGCCATTGCCGGCGTTTGGCGTCCGCCGCGTCGTCAGCGGTGGCCCCGCTCGATGCTTGGAGCGTGGCATCCGCGCGGTTCATGATGTCCTTCAACACGCGTTCGCAGACCGCAAACCGATCCGGCCGCTGCGCCAGGTCGACCGGGTCTTCCCCCACCGCGCTCAGGAAGGGACGCGCAATCCGCCAGGCAATGCTCTGGCGTTGAAGGGACGGCAAGGAATCGCGTCGGGTCAGGAAGCGTTCGATGATCTGTATCTGGTCCGTGTCGATCTTCACGTCTCCGAGCATCACGCCGCGGCGCGACCGACCACGCTCCACCCGCACGATCCACGCCGCTCCCCAGCGTGATGCTCGCTGGCGTGGTTCGAATCCGCTGTCCTCGCGAACGACCATCGTCCCCGCCAGCAGGTCACCGAGCCTCTTCCCGCGCTTCGACAGCACGATCATCGCTCCGCCGACGATGCAGGCGGGCGGCGGCAACATGTCCGCCGCCACCACGAGGTTGCGCAGCGCCGCTTCGCGCCATCCGATCGGCAGGCCGTCGTCCCGAACGACACGAATGCCCGTCCACTTCTTGCCCGGTGTTTGACCGCCGCGGAGCGCCTCGAACAGGATGCGGTAGCCCCACATCACCGCAAAGACCAGGACCACGAGCATCGCCGCTGTCCATGCCCCCGCCCACCGGGAACCCGTCGCGATGCTCCCCCCGATCCCGGTCACCAGGCCGATGATGATGAGGGCGACGAGGAGCAGGCCAACCAGCAGCTGGTCCAGGATCAGCGCCAGCAAGCGCGAGCCGATGCCGGCCAGCTCGAAATCGAGCTCGATATGGTCGGGGGTGATGATGGAGACGCGTTCTTCCATTTACTGCAGGTTCGCTTTTCGGATTTCCAGGTAGCGGCGTATCAATCGGATCGTCAGCTGCTCCGGCGAGGCTTCGAGCGTCAAGATCCCGCGGTCCCGCATCTTCTCGAGCGCGAGTTCGCGCTGCAATCTCAGATGAGCGGCCGCCGCCTTGAGATACGTCTCCCGAGCCGTCCTCGGTTCCGCTTCCGCGATATCGGCAATCCGCGGCTCCGTCAAGACCACGCACAAGACCAGGTGCCGCGATGCGCCGCGCGCCAGGTTGGTCATCACGCCCGCGCTACCCGCGGCATCGAGCAGGTCGGTCATCATGATGAGGAGGCTGCGCCGCTTCAGCCTATCCAGCACCTGGCCGACCACCTGCCAGTAATCCGACTCCACCTGTCGCACCTGCACTGCGCACAGCGAGTCGAGCACCCGCGGCATGACCGCCGTACCCCGCGTCGGCGGCACGAACGATTCGACGCGGTCGGAGAACGTCGACACGGCGATCGCGTCGCCGCGCTTCTGCGCGACGTAACTGAGCATGACCGCCGCGTTCAGCGCATATTCGAATCTGGAGAATTCGCCGATCTTCAGCGCCATGAGGCGCCCGCCATCGATCATGACCGATATCTGCTGTCCGCGCTCGGTCTGCAGATTGCGCGTGATCAGATGACCGCGCTTGGCGCTGATCTTCCAATCCACCATGCGCAGGTCCTCTCCCGGGTAGTAGTTCGATAGACTTTCGAAATCAGTCCCGCGCCCGTGCACGCGGCGCGGGCGCCGCGCGTCCTCATCGCGTTCCTTGATACGGGGGAGCAGGTGGTATTCGTGAGCCGTCGCGAAGCGGGGATACACCCGGACGTCGACGGTGGCCGGTATCCGCAGTTGCCGCGCCATCAGCGCGCCGGGGCGCCGGGCGCGCACGACCACGCCTTCGAGACGGTAGCGTCCCCGCCGCCGGGCCCGCACCCGGTAGGCGCACTCCCCTTGCGCCTTCGCCGCCAGCCGGAGTCCCGGAATCGGCGTCACCTGAAGGAGGGCCGCCGGCAATTCGTCGCGCACGGACACGTCGAGCACATGCGGGGAACGGTTCGTCAACGAGACTCGAACCTCGGTGACGGCCCCCAGCGAGAAGCGTCCGAAGTCGCGCGCCACGTCGAACGCCGCCGGACCCGGTATCGCTCGGTAATGCGCCACCGCGACCACGCCCAGCAGCGCGAGGTAGGCCACCCCGACCAGCCAGCCCGCGGGAAATGCCGCTGACAGCAACCAGAGCGGTGACCCCAGGGCGATGAGCTGAACGAGACGGAACGTCGGAACCATCAGCGCGGCACGGACGCACGCTTCAGCAGCGAGTCGAGACACCCATCCGCGGTCAAGCCCTCGATCTCGGCCTCCGCGGTCAGTCGCATGCGATGCCGGAGGACGGGAAGCACCACGTCGCGCACGTCATCCGGCGTCACGTACGCCTTGCCGCGAAGCAGTGCCGACGCCTTCGCCGCCCGGAGCAGCATCACGCCGGCGCGAGGGCTGGCGCCGAGACTGAGGCTCGAGAGCGACCGCGACGTTCGCACGATCTCGACGATGTAGTTGATGATCGATTCGTCCACATCGATCTGATGGCAGGCGGTGCGGATGCGCAGCAACCGATCCGGGCTCAGCACCGGGTCCACCACCTTCTCGGGGTGCAGCGCGTTCTCGCCGAGGCGATGCATCCGGCCGATCATCAGCCGCTCGGCCTCGAGGGCCGGATAGTCGACGACGATCTTCATCATGAACCGATCCAGTTGCGCCTCCGGCAGCGGATAGGTTCCCTCGTACTCGATCGGATTCTGCGTCGCCAGCACGGTCAGGATTCCGGACAACGGGTGCGTCACCCCGTCGATGGTGACTTGCCCCTCCTGCATGGATTCCAATAGTGCCGCCTGGGTCTTGGCGGGCGCCCGATTGATCTCGTCGGCGAGAACGATGTCCGCGAACAGGGGACCGGGGCGGAAGCGGAAATCGGCGGTCTTCGGCTCGAACACGTTCACGCCCGTGATGTCGGCGGGCATCAGATCCGGCGTGAACTGGATTCTCGAAAACGTGGCGCTCAGGGCGGCCGCCAGGCTTCGCGCGAGCAGCGTCTTCGCGACACCCGGCACCCCTTCGATCAGCACGTGGCCGCCGGCGACGAGCCCCACCAGCAGGCTATCGATGACGCCTTCCTGGCCCTCGATGACGCGCGCCAGGGCGTTCTTCAGGTCAACCAGTGGCGGCGGCTCGCTTGCTTCGGGCGACTCCATGACTGAAGCTCCTTGCGATGGCGGTCGCTTCGCGCCCGATTCGGAGCAGATCCGCATCCGACGCTCGCTCGCCATCAACCGCGTCCTTGACCGCTTGGGCATAGGCATCCAGGTCCGCCTTGCCGATGCCCGCCGGATTCGCCAGGCGTCCCCGGGTCTGCGCATTCGCCAGATCGATGCGGTGTCCGAGTATTGCCGACAAGTGGGCGTTCAGATGCTGGTGAATGGTTCGCGCGGATAACCCCCGCGCTCGTGAGGCTTCGAACAGGCCGCCGATGGCCTGAACCGTCTCCATCGGGTCGGTCCGTTCCACCGGCAGTTCCTCGAGTGGTCGTCCAAACCGTCTCTGGCAACCCACGATGTAGACGGCCCCGGCCAGCGCGAGTTGTAGGCAGACCAAGCCCCACGGAGTGGTCGCGAACAGTCCGACCAGGGGTATCAGCCCGCGCTGCTCCCCGAATCCCTGGTGATACTCATCGAACCACGCGGGGCCGCCCCACTCCGAACACCGCTCGGCGAGCCACACGGCATTGTCGCTCGTGCGCAGCGTGTCGTTGGAAAAGGCGTACCCGTCGGGTACGTAGATGATTCGTCCCCGGCCGACGGACCTCGCCAGCGAGCCCGCAATGGCGGCCTCCCCGCTCAGGTTCTTGCGCACTTGAATGTCATGCCCGGCGAGGAACCCCGTGGCGGCTTCAGCCCCACGCCGTCGTTGCAGGTGCCATTCCGCGCTCGTCGCCACGATCAACTGCCCGCCGGATTCGAGCCACGTCTCGAGGGCGGCGGCTTCACCGTGGCCGAGCGGACCGGGGGCGCCCATCACGATCAATGTCGAGCGCCCGGAGTTCGGCCGGCGCCATGCCAGTGCGGTCAAGGGCACCCGCCACTGTTCAACCGAAGGCAGGACCTGCTGGAGCACGAGATAGATGGCGCGGGCGCCGCTCGGATCCGTAAAAAACGTCGAGGGGCGTCTCCCGAAGGCATCGCGCGACGGCGTCGCCGACAGGATCGCGATGGTGACGATCAATGCCAGGCAAAGCGCGGACGCGACGGCCGCCACCCGCCGGTTCGTCCGCGCCGTGGTCATCGGGCGGCCTCACCCGCCAGGGCTTCCACCTGCGTCAGCAGACGCGCCGCGTGGCGGCGGTCGAACGTGTCGTGCGCGTAGATCACTCGTTCGTAGGCGGCCGTGACCTCGACGAGCGTCTCCGACGCGGCATCGGCTTCCCGGCACTCGCGCAGGTAATCGGTATTGGTCTTCCACCGGGCGAACTTCACCCGATCCATGCGGTCGAGCGCAGACAGTAGAATTCGGTGCGTGATCCAGATGGCCCGATACAGGTTCCCCGCTTCCAGCGCGGTTCTCGCGAGTTGAAACGCCTCGCCCCAGTTCTCGGCGACTCCATCGAGCGCCGGCAGCGGACCACCGTGTCGGTGATCCGCGGCACGTTTCCGAAGCGACACGAATTCCCAGATGGCCGTGTACGCGAGGTGAACGAGTAGCGCGGCGAGGATGATCGCGAGCACGACGACGAGAACCTTCGCGGAGCCGGGATGCGCCTGCGACCACGCCGCCAGCTCGCGCAGCCATCTCAGGACCTGCTCGATCACGAGCTGGTTCCAGGAGAACCTCTCCTGGAACTCGGGCCGGGTCAGGACATCGTGGGTGATCTGTCGAACCTGTTCCGGCGTGGCGCCCTGAATCATGCCTTCACGGCGGGATTGCCGATCGCCTGGCTCAACATCTCCAGATCGAATCCTTCCTTCCGGATTCGGAAATCGTAGTAGAGCAGCGTGATGGCGATCGTTTGGAGCGGCGATACCACGATGGCCACGACATTGCCGAGTATGGATTGGATGACGCGCGCCGGGTTCGAACCCGCCCCGAAGCCGATTCCCGCGATCCAGTTCCCGGCCGTGCCGAGGAGCAGCTGCATGACGACGAATACGAACAGCACCACGAAGACCTTTCCGCGGTTGCCTCTGACCAGCTCCCAACTGCGGCGGCGAATCTCGCCGCGATCCGTTATCCGCGGCGCGCCACGCCCCGGGTCGCCGGGAGAGGAAGGCAACGGGCGGGCGCCCCTGCCCTCGGCCGCCTCGACCATGACCACGGGAGGAATGAGCGTGTAGGAGAGCATCCACAGAATTCCTGGAACCACCAGGAGGATGAACCCGAGCAGGACGATCATTCCGGCGACCGTCTGCGCCAGGAGCAGGGTCCCAAACTTGCGCCAGGCCACTTTCAACGCCGAGCCGACCGTCACCGGATTCCCGAGATACGTGTCGCTGACGGCCTTGGTCGTCGCGCCGGTGACCAGCGGATACACGATCAGCAAGGCGACCAATCCGATCAGCATGCTGGACAGCGCGACCATGACGGCGAGCAACGGCGGGCTTCCAGTTCGAACGAGGAACACCGGCAACACGGTCAAGACGAGCAAGGGCACGTTGAGGATCGCGCTGATGCCCAGCATCAACGGAAAGTTCTGCGCGTAGAGACGGAACGC
>WNGA01022728.1_pt1 | contig 10631 bp, 9 predicted proteins | sample 5400061 | NCBI WGS metagenome assembly WNGA01 (sample SAMN13153366, study PRJNA577476) | soil metagenome | isolation source: 100 cm soil or saprolite under grassland replicate 2 | place: USA:California | collected 2016-06-15
GGAGTTGACGGGCATGTTCGCCTCACTCGACGAGCCCGAGCAGTTTCTGCTCCACGACATGCGTTTCCACCAGATGGTTGCGGCGGCATCGGGAAATCGGATTCTCACGGCGTTGATGAACATGGTGGCGAGTATTCTGTTTGAGGTTCGAAGCAAGACTGTTCGGCGCGCACGGGACCTCAAGGAATCGGCGGAGATGCATCGCAACATCTATCGAGCAATCCGTGAGCGCAACGCGGCAGCAGCGCGCGACGCCATGCGTGACCACCTGATGCTCGCGCAAAGAGCTCAGGAAGAGGAAGAGTCAGTCGAAGGGTCGGAAGCGGCAAGTGACAAAGATCCCAAGGGCTATTAACTTCCATTGAACGAGCGAAATCGATTTTCCATTTTCCAATCGCCATTTCCCATTTTCCATTGGGTCATCCTGAGTTGCGTGCTTTGCGCACAATCTCAACAAACTGACGTGCTCGTTCAGTGATCACGCTATCCTGGTCCTCACGAATGGCTTTGATATCCACGAGGTCGGCGCCGACGCCTAGCGCGCTCGCTCCGGCCTTAATAAAGTCGGCCGCGGTTTTTAGAGAAACGCCGCCAGTCGGAGCACCGGCAGGAAAAACTTTGACGAAATCGGCTCCCGCCGTCCAGGCTTGGACCACCTCGGTCGGCGTAAGAGCCCCGGGCAGCACAGCTACGCCGTAACGACGGCAGCAGCCAATAGTGTCCAGATTAAGTGAAGGACTAACGATGAACTGCGCCCCATTCAAAATACAGGCTCGCGCCGTTTCGGCATCGAGTACTGTGCCGGCACCTATTACAGCTTCGGCGCTGTAGCGCGCGGCTACTTGCTCAATTACTCCAAGAGCGCCGGGAACCGTCATCGTTATTTCCAGCACCGAAACACCGCCTTCGCGAATAGCATCAATCGCACGCATCGCTTCATCAGCAGAACCCGCGCGCACGACCGGAATAATCCCAGTGTCTCTAATTCGTTGAATGACTGCTGGTTTGTGCATCATGCATTATCTTGCTACGCGAGCGGTGCCGCCTTTCATCACGCGCTCGACATCCGCTAGTGTTGCCATTGTGGTATCGCCCGGCGTCGTCATTGCGAGCGCACCGTGGGCGGCGCCGCATTCGACTGCCCACTGCAGCCCGCGTTCCGTCAACAAGCCATAGATCAATCCCGAAGCGAACGAGTCGCCGCCTCCGATGCGATCGAAGATCTCGAGATTCTCGCGAATAGGCGCTTGATATAGCTTTCCTTCGGCGTAACAGACCGCGCCCCAGTCATTCAGGCTGGCGGTTTTGGCGTTTCTTAGCGTTGTAACAACGACGCGGAAGTTTGGAAATTCTTTGACCGCCCGGCGAATCATCCGCTCGAACGTTGCTGGATCGAGTTTAGAATGATGCTCATCCTGACCTTCGACTTCAAAGCCTAGTGCCGCAGTGAAGTCCTCTTCGTTGCCGATCATGACATCCACAAGAGGGGCGAGTTCACGATTGACAGCCACTGCTTTTTCTCGCCCTCCGATCGATCGCCAGAGCGAGTCTCGATAATTCAAATCATAAGAGATCATGGTTCCGTGACGCTTCGCGGATTCCATGGCTTCGCGCGCGACTGCAGGAGTAGTTTCGGATAGGGCGCAAAAAATCCCGCCGGTGTGGAACCAACGCGCGCCTTCTGAACCGAAGATCTTGTCCCAATCGATCTCGCCGGGTTTGAGTTGCGAAACGGCCGTGTGGCCACGATCAGAACAACCTACAGCCGCTCTTACGCCAAAGCCACGTTCAGTGAAGTTGAGCCCGTTTCGGGCGTCACGGCCGACGCCATCGTATTTCACCCAGCGCACGTGCGATTGGTCCACTCCACCCTGGTAGATCAAGTCCTGCACGAGCCTGCCGACTGGATTGTCAGCCAGGGCGGTAACGACCGCAGTTTCCATGTTAAAACAACGTTTCAGACCCCGCGCAACGTTGTATTCACCCCCGCCTTCCCAGACTTGGAAGGTGCGCGTTGTATGAATGCGTCCATCCCCCGGATCGAGTCGCAGCATTACTTCGCCAAGCGAGATCAGATCCCAGCGACAGTCTGATTTTTGTCTGATCTTCAGATGGCCCATGGTTTTAAACTAGGCACTTTGGCGCGCTGGGAATCCTCTCTGACGCAAATAATTTCTATGTCCTCACTCCGTAGGAGTGACATGTTTATAGCATCGAGCACCATAAAAGACCGTGCGCCGTTCGGAGGGGCGGAATGTTACTAGATGAGTACCTGTCAACTTGAGTTCCGCCCCTCCGAACGGCGTCGGCGGAAGGGGGACTCCGGCCATTAAACATTTCAGCCCTACGGGGTGCCACTTGGGCCACATGGCTCGGCTCGTCTACGTTACGACTTCAAAAACTTGCGTAAGAAAACAAGAAATTATGGCTTAGTATTAGAGCTACCCACCCGTTAAATTAGACAGCACTGGCTCGCTGAACGCTCCGCATCGCAACTCGGTTAGCCCGCCTTCCGGGATCCGAAGCCCGACCTTGCGAGCAGCAATCCTGCGATTACCCCGACCGCGATACCGACCAGGCCGCCTGACATCATGTATTCGAACAGAGTCTGACCGGCGACTCTGGAAATTAGTCCCGTGCACCATCCGAGGAACGAGCCGAAGATGAGCCCGATAAAGCCGAACCCGATAAAGGTACCCAATGACAGGATTCGGGACGGGACACTCTCGATGTCATCAACTTGTTCGAGTCGCGGCGCGAGCAGGTGCATGATCAAAAGCGCAATCAAATACGCTGTCCCAGCCATCACAAAGACGATGCTGTAATTTCCGCCGGTGCTCTGCAGAATGTACCCCACCGCAACCGCCATAGTGGCCCCGCCCAACGCACCCGCAAAGCCGCCAATGCCCACAACGGAACCAACGGCCCGGCGCGGAAACATGTCAGAGGTTGTCGTGAAAAGATTTGCCGACCAGCCCTGATGCGCCGCTGCTGCCAAACCAACAAGCGCCACGGCCCCCCAGAGATTTTTTACATTCGAGGCAAAGATAATCGGAGTCACCGCAAGAGCACAGATTAGCATAGCCGTCTTGCGGGCGCGGTTGATGGTCCAGCCACGTTTGATAAACGTCGAGGAGAGCCAACCGCCGCCAATACTGCCGACGTCGGCGACGACATAGATGGCGACTAGCGGGGGGCCGACGGTTGTGAGGTCAAGTCCGTGATTGTCACGCAGGAAGTTAGGTATCCAGTACAGGTAAAACCACCATACGGGATCCGTCAGGTACTTTGCGATAGCGAACGCAGAAGTCTGTCGACGCGGAATCAGCTTTATCCAGGGCACCTTCATCGCAGGCGGATCAGGTGGATCGCTTTGGATGTGCGCAAGTTCGTTCTTTGAGACCCGCGTATGGACTTCGGGGCGCGCATAGAGCGGTAGCCATAACGCCAGCCACAGAAAGCCAAATGCTCCCGTCATGATAAATGCCCATTGCCAGCCCCAATGATTAGCGATCCACGGAACCGTAAGTGGCGCTATAATCGCGCCCACGTTTGATCCAGCGTTGAAAATGCCCGTGGCGAAAGCGCGCTCTTTCTTCGGAAACCATTCGGCGACGGTTTTGATTGCCGCAGGAAAGTTTCCCGCTTCACCGACGCCCAACGCAGCTCGGGCCACGCCAAAGCCGAAAGGCGTACGCGCGAGGGCATGAGCCATCGCCGCCAGACTCCACCAAACTATCGCGCAAGCATAGCCAAGCTTAGTGCCGACCCTGTCCATCAGTCGACCCGCAATGAGCAGACCGAAGGCGTATGCGGCATTAAAGGCGGCGACGATGTTCCCGTAGTCTACCTCACTCCAACCGATCGCAATTTTGAGGTCTTTGGAAAGGATGCCAAGCACCTGCCGGTCAATGTAGTTGACGGTGGTGGCGAAAAACAGGAGTCCGCAGATGCCCCAACGATAACGCCCGATGCGGGCACCAACTTCTTCAAGAGCAACTATCGCCGCGGCAGTAGCGCTGGATCCGGCCGACTCGGGCGGCGAAACTACAGACTCTGATTTCGGAAGAGTTGCGGGATCGATGGTTTCACTTATGTCGCTCATCTTTTAGTCTCCTGCTAACAGATGCTCAGCGGATCCATTCAAGTGAGATAAACAAAACTAAGAAATTGTGCACAGTCAAACCTCTGGTAAAGTTGCTTAAGAGTACACATTCGGCCATTTGTTACACAGATAGTACACCAGGTAACGAGTAGTCGTGCCCTTGAATATTGATGCGAATCTCCGGCCAGTCAGGACTGGAAGTGATGGTCTCTATTCGATCAGCAAAAGCGATTACCGTCTCTTCGGTCTTGGTGCCGGTGATTGATGGATTCCATGCAAATGCCTGCTGGGCCTTGACAGTCTCGGAAGCCTTCGGATGAGCCACCCAATCTCGAGTGCTATAACCACAAGCTCCGCCCTGGTGATGCAAACGTTCTTCACCAGGAAAACCTGCCATTGCGTAAGCTCGTGCCGCTACCTCGTAAAGCTCAGCGCCGGTAGCGCCGGGACGCGTTGCCGCGAAAAGATTTGCGTTGACAGTGGCGGCGGCGATTGTTTTTTGCTCTAACTCGGAAGGCATACGTCCGGCATAGACTATTCGCGTTAATGAAACAATCAAGCCATGGCGGCGCGCGCACACCACAATCATCAAGGCCCTTTCCCAGCGAAGCTCAGTCGCCAAAGGATGGCGAAGCTTTTGTAGTCTTTGATCGGCGGCGGCTAGACCGACTACCGTGTATATGTTCGAGGCGGCCAAAGCATCGGTGGCCCCTCGCAGTATCTCCCTCTCGGTTTGACCAGGTTTGACCGATCTCGCCAGGGTTCCAATAGCCTGCCCCGCATCACGACCTAGCAGTCGAAATCGCTCAATCTCTTCTGTCGTGAGCCGATAACGACACGGAGCCAGAGCAGACTCGACTACCTTGCAGGCTGTTCCCATTGGTAGATCGGAACCCACTGGTTTCTTGTCTGGCGTTAACGATACGGCACGCTGGATTAGAAAATCGGGTATCGCTTTTTCTTCTTCCCACGGAAACTCAATCGGCTCAAAATCGTGAGCGGAAACCTCCTCCGCCAGGAGGCGGGGCATCTCGATACGGTTCGCCAGGAGATATCTTTTCCCGTCATTGCGAACGAAGATCGCTGCCGCGCCAGATTCACGAGTCAGATCGATTCCGTTTGAGCCGCCAGCGGTCAGCCATGAGAAGTTATGTTGCGACGTAATGAGCACGCCACCGAGATCTTCCGCGGCAAGCATGCGCTGTAGCCGTTCGGTCTTGTCAGCTATCTCTGTCTCTTTTGTCACGGGTTGGGTTTTCGGTACGCACCGACGGTAGTAGCGCAAACTGTTAGCTTGCGTTCCTGGCAGCCACGGAACTTTGCCTGGGACCTAAAATCTGAGATTTGAAATTTGAGATCAAGCTCACTGATTCACGCCGCTAGCCAGAAGGCCACCATCCACCACCAGTACCTCGCCATTCACAAAACTCGCGGCGTCTGAAGCAAGAAAGATAGCCGCGCCCGCGAGTTCCTCGACATTCCCGAAACGCCGCATGGGTGTGCGCGTCAGGAATTCATGGCCTCGGTCCGTTTCATCTAATAGCTTTTGATTCAGAGCAGTGCGAAACACGCCGGGCGCAATTGCATTGACGCAAACACCTCTCCCAGACCATTCGATTGCCAGCGATTTCGTGAGTGACGCGACCGCGGCCTTGCTCGCGGAGTATGCCGCAACTTCATACAAGGCAACAAAAGTCGAAAGCGACGCGATATTGATAATGCGACCGTACTCTCTTTCCAACATATGTCGACCAAACACCTGACAGGCTCTCAGCGCTCCGGTCAAATTCGTTTCGATGATGTCGTTCCAGTCGTCCTCAGAAAAATCAAGTGTAGGGGCACGCTTAGTTCGGCCTGCGGAGTTGACCAGAATATCAACCTTGCCAAAGGTCTTGACGCTTTCGTCCAGCACCTGCTGCAAGGAATTTCGGTCGGAAACATCCGAAGCGATGCGAAGGGAGCGTCGTCCCCGTTGTTCAATTTCTTGCGCCGCAGTATTGACCTGCTCAATCCGGCGCGACGTTGGGATCACATCGGCCCCGGCTTCCGCGAGTCCGTGCGCGATGGCGCGTCCAATACCCGAAGTGCCCCCTATCACCACCGCCACTTTGCCATTGAGTTCTAATGCTGAATAGCTCATAAGTCTATTAGCGATAACGCGAGCGGAGAGAATGTTTTTACCCGGGGCCCGGTCAACGTTATCCGGCCCCGATAGCTCCATCTGTGGCGCCGATACAATCTAGCGTTGAATGTGGAGAAATCGGACTACAGGTTAGACCACTTATAAAATGAACGCATAGTGTGTAACACCTCTCATGAGCGCCGTCAAGCCCGGAAAAAGGGGGCTAACTACTAACAACAAACAGATTTACCGACCTTGTTAAGTGGCGTAATCGTTCTTGTATTGATGGGGCCTCCGTGGTAAAGTTTCTGTCTTGTCGGCCCAAGTGGTAAAACCAGTCGGCAACACTGGCGATGTTGCTAAAAGCTTACGAGACTAACTAGTTCCAAAGGCGATATCAGCAGTTTTTTGTGGCAAACAGGCAATCAATCGACCCGGAGATATTTTGGTGTTCGCGACCACTCAAGACAGCATAAGGCGCCGCGTAGTTGACGGGAATGTGTGGCTCAATTCGGGCACAGCGGAAGCCCCTATCAATCTGCCGGTCAGGCAATTGGAATATCAGGTACTCGAATCTGAAGAGGCCGTTGGTCGTGCCCAATTCAATGAGATAGTCCAGGCAGCGAGGCTTAAAGAAGCTCCACTGGTAATTGTTTTGCTTGGGGGCCGTGGCGCCCAGGCGCTTCATCGCTTGCTGGGTCAAGTTGCGCAAACGGACGAGTTCGACGGTTTGCTCGGCCGTCTTCAAGTGTTCACGCAAGATGCGCTGGCGCCGATGCGGTTGGATAACGGGTTTAGCTTCGTCAGAGACTTCGAGCGGCTCCTGGGAAAAGAGTTCTTCGCCAAAATTAAGAGTTTTACATGTATGCGTACCGACTCAGATGATCTTGAAAGTGAGTTGGCACGGTACATCGAAAAGCTGCAATCGCTCGGGGGAATTGATATCTTTTTCCTGGGTATGGGGCCAGAGCCAGAAGGCGCTTCTCACCTCGCTTATATCAAACCAGGATCAGGCGCGACTGCCGCGGACGTGGCGGGTTTAATTCCCATCTCCGCCAGCATACTTCAACACCACATCGCGAAATTCAAAGCCGGAGGCAGTACGGTGAACAAGTCGGATGAAGACGAGTGTCGTGCCGCCACGCATATTCTGACGCTGGGACCTGCTGCAATTCTCGGTGCAAAAAGATTAGTGCAATCAATCGTGGATGCGAGTACAGCTCCGGGTAAGCGCGAAAGTTATGCGCGATTATTGACGACCGAAATTTCAGACGACCCAGAAAAGCGACTGGCGCAACTCAACGAAAATCCCGGGCTCTGGATACGTCTACATCCCAATGTGAAGTCGTTGATTCTTGGTGATGTATTGGAAGCATGAGCTGAAATCTAGATCTTATGCCTGATTTGAAACTTTAAACTTGAAATTTGAGATTTTAATTTTATGTCCAGCACTCAGATCCCACAAGCTTCGCTAATTAGTGATTACGCGATAATCGTCGACGACGCCGATAATGTTGCGGTGGTAAAAACAGAAACCTCGCCCGGGCTGGAACTCAGCTTGCCCGATGGCCGCGTTGTTGTAGCACGAGCTGTGGTACCGCCCGGACATCGATTCGCCACTCGCGATATTCCGACCGGTGATTTTGTCGCTATCCCGCACAACAAGGGATGTGGCTGTCAGGATGGCTCAACCATCGACGTAATGTTAAGGACGTTATCCAACTATGCAGATCATCCGAACGTCGGTGGAGTGATCTTGATCGATCTCGGCTGCGAAAAGACCAACCTTGCGCAAGTTGAGAAGTATCTTTTAAAGCGGGAGAAGTCGTTTGCGAAGCCAGTCGCCAAGATTGGCATCCAGGACGTTGGCGGTACACAGGCAGCAATTGAAACAGGCTTGAAGGAAGTTGAGAAGATGCTGCCCGAAGTGAACGCAGTATGTCGTGAAGAGTATCCGATCAGCGAACTGGTCCTGGGTGTGAAATGTGGTGGGTCGGATGGCTTTTCAGGGATATCGGCCAATCCTGCACTGGGTCGCGCTGCCGATATGCTGGTCCGTTCCGGCGGCACGGTTTTGATAACTGAGGTTCCGGAGTTTTGCGGAGCTGAGCATCTCCTGGCAAACCGAGCGAAGGATGTGGAGACCGGACGGGCTATTTACCGCATGGTGGATTGGTACAAAGACTACGCGTCAAAAGTCGGCGCAGTGCTTAATAACAATCCAAGCCCCGGTAATATTACCGGTGGGCTTCTTAACATCACGATAAAATCGCTTGGCGCAATCGCGAAAGCGGGAACGACGCGAGTTGAGGGCGTGGTCGAGTACGCCGAAACGCCGACCAGTCGAGGACTGAACTTGATGCAGGGTCCGGGTTACGATCAGGAGTCGACTCCGGGACTGGTGGCAGCCGGCGCAACAGTCGTGGTCTTTACAACCGGGCGTGGCACAACCATTGGTAACGCGATCGCCCCTGTGATCAAGCTTGCTTCGAACTCACCGATCTTCGAACGCATGGCGCGCGACCTGGATCTCTCGGCAGGCGGAGTGATTGACGGAACTGAAACTATTGACCAGGTGGGCCAACGCGTGTTTGAGCACGTTTGCAAAGTAGCTAGCGGCGAGATCCTGGCGAGAGCCGAAGAGCATAAGCATCGTGAGTTTCAATTCTGGGCTGAGCAGACCGTGTCGCTCTAGATAACAATAACAGATTACGCAGATTACACAGACTAGGAAAAGAAGGCAGGGGCAGTAGGCAGGAGCTGTAGGCAGAAGATCTGAAATCTCAAATGTCAAATTCATTAGTGAGTCCGGGAATTCACAATTAACGATTAACACTCCTGCCGACTGCTTCTGCCGACTGCTTACTGCTTAGGGGGAGAATCATGAAACGAAACGCTTCAGCAGAATGGAAGGGTGGACTCAAGGACGGCAAAGGAAGGATATCAACAGACAGTGGAGTCCTTGAGAATGCACAATACTCATTCAGTACTCGCTTTGAAGAAGGCAAAGGCACGAATCCAGAAGAGTTGATTGCTGCCGCACATGCTGGTTGTTTCTCAATGGCACTTTCAGGTCAACTGGGCAATGCCGGACTCACCGCCGACACTATTAAAACGATCGCCAGTGTCACTCTTGAGAAAACTGATGCGGGCTTTACCATTACAAAGGTGCATCTGGATGTAGCCGCCAGGGTACCTGGGGCAACTCAAGAAGGGTTCGACACCGCTGCCAATAACGCGAAGGCTGGGTGTCCGATATCGCGTTTATTGAAAGCTGAGATCACGATGGACGCCCGACTCGAAGGGTAAGCACGTCGGTTTGCTTTAATAAGTGAAACTCTCAACGTGTCCTCCGTTCTAACATCTCCGGCCATTGGCAAAGGCTCGGCAGAGCTCGAGCTAGCCGAAACAGAGTTGTCTGAGATCGTCGAGCAAGCGCTCGATGCAATCGGGCCCGGCGAACGTGTGTTGGCAATCATTCCGGATAAGACTCGCGACGACAACACTGACGTTCTCTTTCCCTTCGCGGCGCAAACGCTGGCCGGCAGGGGCGTATCTCAATTCGACGCCCTGGTGGCGCAGGGAACGCACCCGCCGATGACCCAGGAGCAAAAACTCTCGAAGATTGGTGACAGCAGTTTTCCTGGTCGCTTATTCGATCATCGCTGGGACCAACCCGACGAACTTGTCACGCTGGGTGAGTTGACGACCGGGCAGGTCAAGCGGATAACGGGCGGGCTTGTTGCGGATGCCGTGCCGGTGCGCCTTAACAAGCTTCTGGCGCCCGGGGTGTACGATACGGTATTGGTTTTTGGCGCGACTGTGCCACACGAGGTCGCCGGCTTTGCCGGAGGCGCTAAGTATTTCTTTCCCGGAGTTGCAGGCCCGGAGCTAACTCACACGACGCACTGGCTTGGCGCGCTGGCTGGTATCGAGAACGTTATTGGAAATGTAGAAACTCCGACGCGCCATTTGATCGAAGCCGCCGCTGACCTCATACCGGCACAGATTATTTCCTTGAACACAGTGTTGACACGCACAGACGACGGTCGATTGGTAACTCACGCGCTCTTTGCCGGAGAGATTCGCGAGGCATTTCGACGCGCGGCAGAGGTGAGTAGCAAGGTGCATATCCGCTACACAAACCGCAAATACAAGCGCGTCATTGCCTTGCTTGACGAACACTACGATGAACTCTGGGTCGGTGGTAAGGCCAGTTACAAGCTGGGCGGCATCATTGAAGATGGGGGTGAGCTGATCATTTTCGCGCCGCATATGCGGGCATTATCCCAAACGCATGGAGCGCTGATCGAGAAATACGGTTACGCTCCATTGGAAAGTGTTCGAGACATGCTCGGGGTCTCGCAGGAACTACGTGAGAATTAGTGCATTGCTGCTCACCTG
>WNGA01028424.1_pt1 | contig 10630 bp, 4 predicted proteins | sample 5400061 | NCBI WGS metagenome assembly WNGA01 (sample SAMN13153366, study PRJNA577476) | soil metagenome | isolation source: 100 cm soil or saprolite under grassland replicate 2 | place: USA:California | collected 2016-06-15
TGGGATGAACAGCATAGCCTTCGGTGCCACGACGTATGTGGCGGTCGGTGACGGCGGAAACATATTCACTAGCCCGGACCTCGTTACGTGGGCTGCGGTGGTGCCCCCCCCCACAGGAAATAACTTGTACAACGTCTCTTTTCCCAACGGCAGCTTCGTTGCAACCGGGGCAAACGGGACGTTGTTGACAAGCGCGGATGCGATCACGTGGACTGTCCCGAACTCGATCCCGTCCACATCCAATGCTCTTCGCGGCGCCACCTTCGGCGCGGGCAGCTACGCGGTCGTCGGCGATGCAGGCACGATTCTGACTAGTACCGATCTAACGACCTGGAGCCTCATCACGCCCCCGCCGTCGCTGACTCAGGATTTGCGAGCCATCAGGTTCGGCACTCGGTTCGTTGCCGTCGGGCAGGGCGGAAAGGTCGCGTACAGCGATGATGCGGCCACCTGGTCATTGTCATCGGCGGGCTCCGCGGATCTCGCCGCTATCGTCTTTACGCCCGCGATGTACGTTGCCGTCGGAGCAGCAGGGGCAAACGCCGTTTCGAAATAACCGCTGACCGGGATTCAGCGGTTGTCCGCCGCAATCTCCGCGGTGCTCCATCCGCCTCCCAGGGCCTTCACCAGAGTCACGGCCGCGACCAGCCGCCGGCCGAGAATGCCGACCGCGGTGCGCTCGTTGTTGAGCTGCGTCGTCTGCACCGTGACCACGTTGATATAGCTCACGATGCCGGCTTTGTATTGATTGGTCGTAAGGAGCACCGATTCTCGCGCGGCGCGCACCGCATCTTCCTGAACTTCCGCCTCTTCCTCCAGGATGCGCAGCGCCGCGAGGTTGTCCTCGACTTCCTGAAAGCCGGCGAGCACGGCTTGGCGGTACTCCGCGACGGTCGCGTCGTAGGCGGCGATCGCCTGTTCGGTCTGCGCCCGACGCAGCCCCGCGTCGAAAATCGACTGCGCAAGCACCGGGCCGATCGACCAGAAGCGGCTCGACGCCGCGAACAGGTCCGTTGCCGCCGCGCTGCGGAATCCCGTATTCCCTGAAAGCGTCAGCGACGGAAAGTACGCGGCCCTGGCCACGCCGATCCGCGCGTTCGCCGCGGCGGCGCGGCGCTCGGCCGCGGCAACGTCGGGCCGGCGCTCGAGGAGCTCCGACGGCAGGCCGAGCGGAACGCGCGGCATGGTCACCGCAAGCGGCGCAGGGGCGAGGGAAAACTCCGAGGGCGGCTTGCCGATCAGGATCGCGATCGCGTGCTCGAGCTGCGCGCGCTGCACCCCGGTATCGATCGCCTGGGCCTGCGTGCTCTTCAGCTGCGTCTCTGCCTGCACCACGTCCACCTTCGCTGCAACCCCCGCCGCGTAACGATTGCGGGTGAGCTCGAGCGACTTGTCGAAAGCCGTGGCGGTATCGTCGAGCAGCTGCTTCTGCGCGTCGAGGACACGCAGCTGAAAATAGTCGGAAGCGAGCTCGGCCTGCGCCGAGAGGCGCGCCGCCGCGAGATCGGCCGCGCTCGCCTGCGCGCCCGCCGCGCTCGACTCGAGCGCGCGGCGCAGGCCTCCCCAGAGGTCGAGTTCCCACGACGAGCTGAGGCCCACGGAGCGGTTGTTGATGATGCGCCCCGCGGTCGTGCCGCCGACCAAGCCCGTCGGCGAGCGGCTGCGAGTGATCGAGGCGTTGGCGTCGAGCGTCGGAAAGAGCGCGGCGCGTGACTGAGCCGCCAGGGCCTGCGCCTGGCGGAATTGCGCCTCGGCCAGGCGCACGTTCTGGTTCGATATGTCGATGCTTTCGATCAGCGCGGAGAGCTGCGGATCGCCGAAGATCTCCCACCAGTTGCCGCGGTTCGATTCGTCCTGCGGCTCGGCGACTTTCCAGCCGGTCGCTTCCTTGTAGGCATCGGAGACCGCGGCATCCGGCCGCAAGTAGTCCGGCCCGACTGCGCAACCCGCGAGCGCTAAGACGAGAAACGCGAGCGCGCTTCGCCTCATCGCGCCTCCATGGAAGGCCGCCCCGCGCGCCCCGTCCATATGCGCCCGCACCACAGCCGGAAGTGGTCGAGATAGAGGTACATGACCGGAGTCGTATACAAGGTAAGCAGCTGGCTCACGATCAGACCGCCGACGATAGCGATTCCGAGCGGCCGGCGAAACTCGGCGCCGTCCCCGAAGCCGATCGCGAGGGGCACCGCGCCCAGCATCGCCGCCATCGTGGTCATCATGATCGGCCGGAAGCGCAGGAGGCATGCCTGGAAAATCGCCGCTTCGGGGCTCTTGCGTTCGCTCCTCTCGGTTTCGATCGCGAAGTCGATCATCATGATGGCGTTCTTCTTGACGATGCCGATGAGGAGGATCACGCCGATCAGCGCGATGATGCTGAACTCGGTGCGAAACGCCATCAGCGCGAGCAGCGCGCCGACGCCCGCCGAAGGCAAGGTCGAGAGGATCGTGATCGGATGGATATAGCTCTCGTAGAGAATGCCGAGCACGATGTAGACGGTGACGAGCGCGGCGAGGATCAGCCACGGCTGGCTGTCGAGTGAAGCCTGGAACGCGCGCGCCGTCCCCTGGAAACTGCCGTGCACGGTGGTCGGAACGCCGAGCTGAACCATCGCCTGGTTGATCGCGTCGGCCGCCTCGCCCAGCGACACGCCGAGCGCCAGGTTGAACGAGATCGTCGAGGCGACGAACTGGCTCTGGTGGTTGACCGAGAGCGGCGCCGTGGTGGGCTCGTTGCGCGCGATCGCGGAGAGCGGCACCTGGCCGCGCGTGGGCGAGAGCACGTAGACGTTCTTCAGCGCTTCCGGGCCCTGCCAGTACTGCGGCGCGACCTCCATCACCACGTGGTACTGGTTGAGCGTCGAATAGATGGTCGAGACCTGCGCCTGGCCGAACGCGTTGTAGAGAGTCTGGTCGATCATCCGTGTGGTGATGCCCAGGCGCGCGGCGGTGGCGCGGTCGATGACGAGCGTCGTCTGCAGGCCCTTGTCCTGCTGGTCGGTGTTGACGTCGGCGATCTCGGGCAGTTGCGTGAGCGCCTGGCGCACGCGCGGTTCCCAGAGCCGCAGATCCGCGAGCTCATCGGCCTGCAGCGTGAACTGGTACTGCGCGTTGGCCTGCCGCCCGCCCATGCGGATGTCCTGCACCGGCACGAGAAAGAGACTCGCGCCGGGCTCTTGCAGGAGCTTGGGACGAAGTCGTGCGATCACCTGGTCGACGCTCATCCCGCGCTCTTTCACGGGCTTCAGCGTGATGAACATGAAACCGGAGTTGCGCTGGCCGCCGCCCGTGAAGCCGACCACGTTCTCCACCGCCGGATCGCTCTTCACGATCCCGGCGAAGTCTTCGAGCTTCTGGCGCATCGCCTGGAACGAGATGCCCTGGTCCGCCTGGATCGACCCGATCATGCGTCCGACGTCCTGCTGCGGGAAGAATCCCTTCGGAATCTTCACGTAGAGATAGACGTTGAGCCCGACCGTGGCGGCGAGAATCAGCATCATCAGACGCGAGTGGCGCAGCGCCCACGCGAGACTCGCCTCGTACTCGGCGAGCATCCACCGGAACACGCGCTCGCTCGCGAGGAACAGGCGCCCGGGCTTGCGCTCGCCGACGGGCCGCAGCAGCTGCGCGCACATCATCGGCGTCAGCGTCAGCGAAACGGCGAGCGAGACGAGGATCGCGGCCGAGAGCGTCACGGCGAACTCGCGGAACAGGCGCCCGACGACGCCGCCCATGAACAGGATCGGGATGAACACCGCGATCAGGGAGATGCTCATCGAGACCACGGTGAAGCTCACCTCGCGCGCCCCCTTGAGCGCCGCCTGGAAAGGTTTCATTCCGTGCTCGATATGGCGCGAAACGTTCTCGAGCACCACGATCGCGTCGTCCACGACGAAACCGGTGGCGATGGTGAGCGCCATGAGCGACAGGTTGTTGAGGCTGAAGCCCGCGAGGTACATCACGCCGAACGTGGCCACCAGCGAAACCGGAACCGCGACCGCTGGGATCAGGGTCGCGCGCGCGTTGCGCAGGAACAGGAACACCACCATGATCACCAGCGCAATCGCGATGACCAGCGTTCTCTCGACCTCGCGCAGGGACGCGCGGATGGTGCTGGTGCGCTCGAGCACCACATCTACATTGATCGTGCTCGGGATCGACGCCCGCAGCAGGGGCAGGAGCTCCCGGACGCGCTCGGTCGTCTCGATGATGTTGGCGTTCGGCTGCCGGTTGATGATGACGAGCACCGAGGGCTTGCCGTTGGCGATGCCGGCGTTGCGAAGGTCTTCCACCGAATCGACTACGTCGGCCACCTCCGAAAGGCGCACGGCTGCGCCGTTGCGGTACGCGACGATCAGCGGGATGTACTGGCTCGCTTTCTTCGCCTGGTCGTCGGCCATGATCTGCCAGTGGCGATCCCCGAGCTCGACCGAGCCCTTGGGGCGGTTGGCGTTGGCGGCGGCGAGCGCCGTGCGCACCTCGTCCAGCCCGATCGCGTACTTGTTGAGCGTCATGGGATTCAGTTCCACGCGCACCGCGGGAAGCGACGCGCCGCCCACCGTCACTTGGCCGACGCCCTCGGCCTGGGAGATCTGGTCGAGCGTGTCGGAGGTGAGCGAGAGGATCATGATCGGCGCATCCGCAGGATTCACCTTGCGGTATGTCGGGTTGCGCGGGAGACTCGTCGGTAGCTGGCTTCTCGCCGCGTTGATCGCTGCCTGCACGTCGCGTGCGGCGCCGTCGATGTCGCGGTCGAGGTCGAACTGCAGCGTGATGCGCGAGTTGCCGAGCGAGGAGGACGAGGTGATCTCGGTGACCCCGGCGATGCGGCCGAGCGCGCGCTCGAGCGGCGTCGCCACCGTCGCCGCCATGACCTCGGGACTCGCGCCCGGAAGCTGCGCCTGCACCGAGATGGTCGGGAAATCCACCTGCGGCAGGGGCGCCACGGGCAGGAGGCCGAAGGCCGCGGCGCCGGCGAGCGTGACGCCTGCTGTCAGCAGCACCGTCGCGACCGGGCGCCGGATGGAGGATTCGGGCAGGTTCACGGTCGTCCACCCTCGAAAGGCTCGGCGCGTGAACCCGCCGCGCCCTGCCCGCTCACGCGCCGCGCCACGCGATCGAACCACAGGTAGATCACCGGGGTGGTAAAGAGCGTGAGCGCCTGGGAGAGGATGAGGCCGCCCACCATGGTGATGCCCAGAGGGTGGCGCAGCTCCGAGCCCACGCCCGTGCCGAGCGCGAGCGGCAGGGCTCCGAGCAGCGCCGACATCGTCGTCATCAGGATCGGGCGGAACCTCAAGAGGCAGGCGTGATAGATCGCGTCGCGCGGGCTCATGCCGTCCTTCCTCTCGGCATCGAGCGCGAAGTCGATCATCATGATCGCGTTCTTCTTGACGATGCCGATCAGGAGGATGATTCCGATCACCGCGATGATGCCTAGATCGCTCTTCGTGAGCATGAGCGCGAGCAGCGCCCCCACGCCCGCCGAAGGCAGCGTGGAGAGGATCGTGAGCGGATGGATGTAGCTCTCGTAAAGCACTCCCAGCACGATGTACATGGTCACGATCGCGGCGAGTATGAGCAGCAGCTCGTTGGCAAGGGACGCCCGGAACGCGAGCGCTGCGCCCTGGAAGCTCGTGCGCACCGAAAGCGGCAGCTCGAGCGCCCTTGCCTGCGCCTCGATCGCGCTGACGGCCGCGCCGAGCGAAGCCCCCGGGGCCAGATTGAAGGAGATGGTCGCCGCTGGAAACTGGCCGAGGTGATTTATGGCGAGCAGCGCAGGCTGTTCGGTGACCGTGGTGATCGCGCTCAAGGGCACCTGGGCGCCCGAGGACGAGGCGACGTAGATGTCCTTCAGCGCGGCCGGGCCCAGGCGGAATTCCGGCTTCACTTCGAGCACCACGCGGTACTGGTTCGACTGCGTGAAGATGGTCGAGATCAGCCGCTGCCCGAATGCGTTGTAGAGCGCGGTGTCGATCACCCCGGGCGTGATGCCCAGGCGCCCCGCGGTGTCGCGGTCGATCGAAAGAAACGCCTGCAGGCCCTGGTCCTGGAGATCGCTCGCCACGTCGGCGAGCTGCGGCAGCTGTGCGAGGCGATCGATCAGGCGATGCACCGACACGGCGAGCTCGTCCGGGTTCGCGTCCTCGACGGTGAGCTGGTACTGGGTGCGGCTGACGCGATCCTCGATGGTCAGGTCCTGCACCGGCTGCATGTAGAGGGAGATGCCCTGGACCCGCGCGATCCGCGGCTGCAGCCGTCGCATGACTTCCGCGACGTCGGCGCCGCGCTCAGACTTGGGCCTCAGGTTGATGAAGACGCGGCCGTTGTTGAGCGTGCTGTTGACGCCGTCCACGCCGATGAAGGAGGAAACGTTTTCCACGGCCGGGTCCTGCAGGATCGCCTCTGCAAGGGCGCGCTGGCGTTCGGCCATCGCCGCGAAGGAGACCGTTTGCGGAGCCTCGGAGATCCCCTGGATGACGCCCGTATCCTGCAGCGGGAAGAAGCCCTTGGGGACGACGACATAGAGAATCACGCTCAGCCCAAGCGTGCCGAAGAAGACCCACAGAGTCGCCGTCTGGCGGTCGAGCACCCAGTTGAGCATCGCACCGTAGCGCGCGATCATCGCGTCGATGAAGCGCCCCGCGGCGCGGTAGAACCTGCCTTGCTCGGATTCAGGCCTGCGCCGCAGGAGCTTCGCGCACATCATCGGCGTCAAGGTGAGGGACACGACAGCAGAGATCAGGATGGCGACCGCGAGCGTGATCGCGAACTCGCGGAACAGGCGCCCCACCACCTCGCCCATGAAGAGCAGCGGGATCAGCACCGCGATGAGCGAGAAGGTCAGCGAGATGATGGTGAAGCCGATCTGCTCGGCGCCCTTCAGCGCAGCCTGGAGCGGCGGCTCACCCTCCTCGATGTAACGGGCGATATTCTCGATCATCACGATCGCGTCGTCGACGACGAACCCGGTCGCTATGGTCAGCGCCATCAGCGTCAGGTTGTTGACGCTGAACCCGGCGAGATACATGACGCCGAAGGTACCGACGAGCGAAAGCGGCACCGCGATGCTCGGGATGAGCGTGCCCGCGGCCGTGCGCAGGAAAAGGAAAATCACCATCACGACCAGCGCCACCGCCAGCATCAGCTCGAACTGCACGTCCTTGACCGAGGCGCGGATGGTGACGGTCCGGTCGGTGAGCGTCGCGACCTCGACCGACGCGGGGAGCGAGGCGGTGAGCTGCGGAAGCAGCTGCTTCACGCGATCGACCACCTCGATCACGTTCGCGCCGGGCTGGCGCTGGATGTTGAGGATCACCGCGGGAACCTCGTTCATCCACGCCGCGAGCCGCACGTTCTCGGCGTCCTCGACGATGTCGGCGACGTCCGCAAGCCGGATGGGCGCGCCGTTACGGTAGGCGATGACCACGGCGCCGTACTCGGCGGCCGAGCGCAGCTGATCGTTGGCGTCGATGGTGTAGGCGCGGCTCGGGCCGTCGAAGCTGCCCTTCGCCTGGTTGACGTTGGCGGCGGCGATCGCGGTGCGCACGTCCTCCAGATTCAGGCCGTTTGCGGCGAGCGCGCGAGGATTCACCTGGACGCGAACGGCCGGGCGCTGGCCCCCGGAGAGCGTCACCAGACCCACGCCGGGAAGCTGCGAGATCTTCTGCGCGAGACGCGTATCGACGAGGTTCTGCACCTGCGGCAGCGGCATCGTCTTGGAGGTGATGCCGAGAGTGAGGATGGGGGCGTCCGCCGGGTTGACCTTGCTGTAGACCGGAGGAGCGGGCAGGTCTGCGGGGAGGAAATTCGAGGCGGCGTTGATCGCAGCCTGCACTTCCTGCTCGGCAACATCGAGCGTCAGGTCCAGGCTGAACTGCAGCGTGATCACCGAGGCGCCGCCCGAGCTGGTCGAGGACATCTGCTTCAGCCCCGGCATCTGCCCGAACTGGCGCTCGAGCGGAGCCGTGATCGAGGAAGTCGCGACGTCCGGGCTCGCGCCGGGATAGAAGGTGACGACCTGGATCGTCGGGTAGTCGACCTCGGGCAAAGCCGAGAGCGGCAACAGCCGGTAGGCGATCGCGCCGGCGAGCAGGATCGCGACCATCAGCAGGGAAGTGGCCACCGGCCGCAGGATGAACAGCCGCGAGGGGTTCATGCGCCCTCTTTGCGGCGCCGCTTGCCCTCGCCTTTCGCCGGCGCCTTGCCCTCGCCGGGCGCGGCGCGGCTCGCCGCGTCGGGAATCTCCACCTTTGCGCCGTCGCGCAGGCGATCGCTGCCTTCCACGACCACAAGCTCACCGGGCGCAAGGCCGGATTCGATCGACACGTTGTCGCCCTCGGCCATGCCGACGCTCACCTTGCGCAGCTCGACCGTCTTGTCCTCCTTGATGACGTAGACGAAGGTCCCTTGCCCGCCGCGCACGACGGCCGCGTTCGGGACGAGCGTCGCTCCGCGCCGGGTATCGAGCAGCATGCGCACGTTGACGAACTGGTTGGGAAAGAGGCTCGTATCCTCGTTCGGGAACTGCGCCTTGAGCTTGATCGTGCCCGTCGCGGGATCGATCTGGTTGTCGACGCTCGCGAGCGTGCCCGAGGCGAGCTTTTTCTTCTGCTCGCGGTCGTAGGCCTCGACCGGCAACTTTTCGCCCGAGCGTACCCGCTGCACCAGGCCCGGCAGGCTGTCCTGCGGGATGGTGAAGATGACCGAGATCGGCTGCAGTTGCGTGATGACCACGAGGCCGTTCGCGTCGCCCGAGCGCACGATGTTGCCTGGGTCGACCAGGCGCAGGCCCAGGCGTCCGGTGATCGGCGCGGTGATGCGCGAATAGGTCAGCTGCAGCCTGGCGTTGTCGATCTGCCCCTGATCGAATTTGACCGTGCCTTCGTATTGGCGGACCAGCGCCTCCTGCGTGTCGACCTGCTGCTTGGCGATCGAGTCCTGGGCGTACAGCGTGCGGTAGCGCTCCACGTCGATGCGGGCGTTGGCGAGCAGCGCCTGGTCGCGCGCCATCTGACCCTCGAATTGGAGGAGCTGCGCCTGGTAGGGACGCGGGTCGATCTCGGCGAGGAGATCCCCCTCCTTCACCACCTGTCCCTCCTTGAACAAGACCTTGACGAGCTCCCCGTCCACCCGGCTTCGCACGGTCACCGTCTTGAGCGGCGTCACCGTGCCGAGACCGTTCAGATAGATGTTGACGTCGCCGGTCCGCGCCGCCGCCGCGACGACCGGGGTCGGGCGCGTGGGGTCGATACCCCGCCGGCCCACGGGGCGCTGCTGCGCGTCGCTCGGCACGAGGAAAAAGACGGCCGCTCCCGCAGCCGCCAGCAGCAGCACCAGGATCACGACCCACACGCCGCGCAGCGAGCGGCGTTTCTCGGTCATCAGATGGCTCTCGATCTTCATTTGGACCGCCCGCTTCCGGCCCGCTCCCCACCGTGCGAGCCTCGCGCCGATTACAGCAGAGAAATGTAACTCGCCCATTTCGCAAGGCAACGATTTGCAACAGGATGTTACCGCGCCCCGATCCGACCGGTTGCACGCCGGTAGAATGCCCTCATGCCCATCCGGCAAATCATGGAAGGCGGCCGCGTCCCGGTGAAGGTCTTCACCGACGACCTTGAGCCCCACGCGCGGGCCCAGCTCGCCAACGTGGCGCAACTGCCGATCGTGTTCGGGCACGTTGCGGCGATGCCCGACGTGCACGCGGGTATCGGCGCGACGGTGGGGTCGGTGATTCCCACCCGGCGCGCGATCATCCCTGCGGCGGTAGGAGTGGATATCGGCTGCGGCATGAACGCGGTGCGGTTATCGCTCGGCTCGGAGCAGCTTCCCGACAGCCTCGCTCGCGTGCGCGCCGCCATCGAGCGTGCCGTGCCCGTCGGGTTCGACGAGCACGGCGAGTCCGACGCGCGGCGCGACGCCTGCGCGCCTCTGAAGCGGCGTCTCGAAGGGGTGGTGCGCCAGCATCCGAAGATCGCCAAGATGCAGCGCGATCACGAGAAGAAGTGGGTGCGGCAAATGGGCTCGCTGGGCGGCGGCAACCACTTCATCGAGCTCTGCCTCGACGAGAGCGAGCGCCTGTGGGTGATGCTGCATTCGGGCAGCCGCGGGATCGGCAACTGCATCGGCCGGTACTTCATCGCCCAGGCGCGCGAGGCAATGCAGAAGCGCGACACGCATCTTCCCGATCGCGATCTCGCCTGGTTCGACGAGGGATCGGGCCTCTTCGAGGACTACGTCGAGGCGGTCGGCTGGGCGCAGGACTACGCGTTTGCCAACCGGGGCGAAATACTGGAGCTGATCCTCGAGGCTCTTCGCCGCCACCTTCCGGAGTTCGAAGTCACTGGCGAGGCGATCAACTGCCATCACAACTACGTACAGCAGGAAAAGCACTTCGGCGAGCGCGTCTACGTCACCCGCAAGGGCGCGATCAGCGCGCGCGAAGGCGAGCTCGGCATCATCCCGGGCAGCATGGGCGCGCGCTCCTACATCGTGCGCGGCAAGGGCAACCCCGAGTCGTTCCACTCCTGCGCCCACGGGGCCGGGCGCCGCATGAGCCGAAGCGAGGCGAAGCGCCGCTTCTCGCGCACCGACCTCATCGCGCAGACCCAGGGCGTCGAATGCCGCAAGG
>WNGA01013158.1_pt1 | contig 10629 bp, 9 predicted proteins | sample 5400061 | NCBI WGS metagenome assembly WNGA01 (sample SAMN13153366, study PRJNA577476) | soil metagenome | isolation source: 100 cm soil or saprolite under grassland replicate 2 | place: USA:California | collected 2016-06-15
CAGCGACCGCGGCCGCGACCTGCAGATCCCGACCACCGAGCTGACCCCGGGCAAGCCGCAGCCCACTCAGGAGCGCCCGACGACCCGGCCCACCACCCGGCCGACCACGGACCCGTCGAAGACGCAGACGAAGCCGACCACAGAGCCGACGCAGACGCAGACCACGACGAGGCCGACCACCACAACGCCGACCAACGACCCGACGACTACGACGGCGGTGCCGAAGTCGGTGACCACCACGGTGACCGAGCTGCAGATGGCGACCGAGTACTGCCAGACGAAGCTCGCGGCGGCCGCGATCGATCCGAGCGCATCGCAGCTGCAGAGCTGCGTCGACGCCTACCTGGCCGGCGGCACGGCCGCGGCGGACGCGGTGATCCGCGACCTGCTCGCACTGCTCGGCACCATCGGAGGAGGGATCCTCGGGAGCTGATCCTCACCCGCCCCACAGTCCGGCGCGCCTGCCCCCCACCCCTCCCTGGCGCGCCACCGGCGACGCCACGGTGTCATCCCCCCGGCACCGTGGCGTCGCCCATCCTGTCCAAGGGGCTCAGGCGAACCGCTTGACGACTTCCTCGGCACGCGCCACCAGGTCCAGGTCGTACGCGACTCCGGGCACGTAGAAGATCACGTAGTCCGCACCCGCCTCGAGGGCTGCCTCGACCCGTGGCGCGATGTCGTCGGTGGTGCCGACGATCGTGTCGCCCCAGTTGCGCTGCAGCCCGGCCCGGTCGGCCGCCTTCTCCGGGTCGTCACCGGCCTCGATCGGCAGGACGTTCAGGTTGGTGGACTTGATGATCTCGTCGTAGTCGCGGCCGACCGTCTCGCAGTGACCCCTGAGGATCGCGAGCTTGTCCCGGATGACGTCCGGCTTGCCGGCGCCGATGTTCGCGGCGTCGCCGTACTTGGCCACCAGCTTCAGGGTGACCTGCGGGCCGCCCCCGCCGATCCACAGTGATGGGTGCGGCTTGCGCACACCCTTCGGCTCGCTGATCGGCTTGTCGACCGAGTAGTACTTCCCGTCGTACACGACGTCGTCCTCGGTCCACATCCTGGTGATGATCTCCACCGCCTCGCGGAACGCGGCCATCCGCGGCTTGGTGTCCTGCCACTCGTAGCCGTAGGCCTTCCACTCGTGCTCGTACCAGCCGGCGCCGATCCCGGCGTACAGCCGGCCGTGGCTGGCCACGTCCACGGTGGACGCGATCTTGGCGTACAGCGCGGGGTTGCGGTAGCCGTTGCAGCCGACCATCTGGCCGATGTTCACCCGCTTGGTGTCCCGGGACAGCGCGGCCGTCGTGGTCCAGCACTCGAAGACCGAGTTGTGGGTCGGCCGAGGCACGGTGTGGAAGTGGTCGAACAGCCAGATCGAGTCCCACGAGCCGGCGTCGGCGGCCTTGGCGACCGCGGTCATCGCCTCCCACTGCTCGACCGGGTCGTCGATCTTGACCAGGTCCATCCGCCAGCCCTGCGGTACGAAGAGTCCGAAACGTGTCATGTGCGCCAGTCTTGTTCACGGGACAAGTACCTGCCACCGATGAGTCCGGCGGCCGCCGCCGGTCCAAGCCATCGACATCCCACGACGAGAGGGCGGCACAGATGAGGCAGCAGATCTACGTGAACCTGCCGGTGAAGGACCTGGCGCGGTCGACGGAGTTTTTCACCGCGCTGGGCTTCGCGTTCAACCCGCAGGCCGGCGACGAGACCAACGCCATGATGATCGTCAACGACGACGCCTTCGTGATGCTCACCGAGGAGCACGCGTTCGGGGACTACGTCGGGGCGGCGGTCGCGGACGCGGCCAGCACCCGGGAGGTGAGCATCGGGCTGTCGGCGGCGGGCCGGGACGAGGTCGACGCGCTGATCGCCAAGGCCCGCGCGGCCGGTGCGGGGATCGGCGACCTGGTCGACCGGGGCCCGATGTACATGCAGCCGTTCATCGACCCCGACGGCCACCGCTGGGCGTCCATCTTCATGGACTTCGGCCAGCACTGACGACGGGCCGGAGCCGAGCCACCCGACGCGCGGGCGGCTCGGCTCCGGACAGTTGCGCGGCGGTCAGCGCGAGGACGCCAGGACCGGTTCGTCGTACGCCGCGGCCGACGGCTCGACCGGGGTCGGCCGGGCCGGCCACCAGGCCTTGTGGCCGAGCATGACCAGGATCGCCGGCAGCAGCACGATCCGGACCAGCGTGGCGTCCACCAGGACGGCGACCGCCAGGCCGACGCCCATCTGCTTCATCTCGACCATGCCGAGCGTCGCGAACACCGCGAACACCGACACCATCACCGCGGCCGCGCTGGTCACGACCCCCGCGGTCGAGGTGATGCCGTGCCGCACCGCATCCCGCGGCGACAGCCCGCGCCGGTACGCCTCGCGGACCCGGCTCAGCACGAACACGTGGTAGTCCATCGACAGCCCGACCAGCACCACGAACAGGAACAGCGGGATCCACGACACCACGAACCCGGGCGCGGTGAAGTCGAGCGCGTCCTCGAACCAGCTGTGCTGGAACACCAGCGCCAGCACCCCGAAGCACGCCGCGACCGAGCCCAGGTTGAGCAGCGTCGTGACCAGCGCGACCGCCAGGCTGCGGAAGGTCAGCGCGATCATCAACATGGTCAGCGCCAGCACGAACCCGATCACCCACGGCAGCTTGACCCGCTCGTGGTGCGCGTAGTCGGCCGCCTCGGCGACCCCACCGCCGACCGCCCACTCGGATCCGGGCACGCCGCCCGCAACCCGCGGCACCAGTCGCTCACGCAGCTCGGCCAGCGCCGCCTTGCTCTCCGGGCTGCCCTCCGGGTGCGGGTTGGCGAGCGTCATGGTGGCCGTGTCCGCCGAGGCCTTCACCGCCGGACCGGGTACGACGACAAGCTTGCCGGAGGCAACGGCTTCCTCGCGGAGCCGGAGCAGCGCCGCCTTCGCCGCCGGCAGCAGGCCGGGGGCGGTGCGCACCACCACGTCGTACGACGCTCCCTCCGACGGGAAGGCCGCCTGCAGCCGGTCGTAGGTCTGGACCACGGGGATGCTGCGCGGCAGGGTCTGCGGCCCCGCGTTGTCGATCTTCATCGTCAGGGCCGGCAGTCCGAGGCCGGCGAGAACGGCCAGCGAGACGACCAGCGCCGCCTTGGGGTGGTTCAGCACGGGGGCCAGGATGCGGCGGCTGATCCCGCCGGGTCCGATCCGGCGGTTGAGCCGCCACAGCAGCGGGACCCGCGGCCGGTCCACCCGGTGCCCGAGCTTCGCGAGCAGAGCCGGCAGCACGGTCAGGGAGCCGACCACCGCGACCGCGACGACCGCGATGGTGCCGGTCGCGATCGAGGAGAAGACCGCGTCCTGCGCGACGTACAGGCCGGCCATCGACACGATCACCGCGAATCCGGACACCACCACCGAATGGCCGCTGGTGGCGGCGGCGATCTCCACGGCGTCGACCGTGCCGCGGCCGCGGGCCCGCTCCTCACGCTCCCGCTTCAGGTAGAACAGCGAGTAGTCGACACCGACGGCCATGCCGATCAGCACGATCACGTTCGCCACCGAGCCGCCGTCGGGGAACAGGTACGACAACGGGGCGTAGAAGCCCATCGCGGTGGCCACCGCGGACAGCGCCAGCAGCACCGGAACACAGGCCGCGATCAGCGCGCCGAACGCGAGCAGCATCAGGCCGAACGTGATCGGCAGGCTGAGCTTCTCCGCCTTGCCGAGGTCGCCGCCGACCTGCGCCCAGATGCCCTTGTCGATCGACGCGTCGCCGATCTGCTCGACCCGCAGCCCCGGGTGGTGCGCCTGCACCTTCGCGGTGGTGTCGAGCAGTTCCTGGACGTGGTCGCCCGCGTCGTCGGCGTCGCCCTTCAGCTCGACCTGCACCAGCACCGCGTCGCCGCCGGCCGACCACACCGGCGGACCGGCAGCGCGCACCGGCGCCAGCGCGGTCATCGCGGACCGGATCTCGGTCACCGCGGAGGTGGCGGCCTTCCGGTCGAGGTGCCCGCCCGGCGCGGTCACCAGCACGGTCTCGGTCGGTACGCCGTCCAGCCCGGCGCCGGCCCGCATCGCCGCCGCCCGCCCGGACTCGCCGATCCGCTCGTCCGCGTCGCTCATCCGCTGCGTCGGTACCGTGGCCATCACGCCCACGGCCACGACGACCAACAGCACCCACAGGCCCATCGCCCGCCACGGGTGCGTCGCGCTCCACCGCGCTACCCGTACCGTCACCGATCGACGACTCATCTCTCGCCCCTCCGGCTCGTCTCGTCGCGGCAACCGGGTGGCTGGCCGCACCCCGAGCCTGGTCGCGCCGAGACGCGATCTCAGGAGTGCCAGAACCCCGCACGGGGTGGGGCTACCTCCACCCCGTGGGTGGGCCCGACGATCGCGCGGAGCTCTGCCCGACATCGCACCACTCCTGTGGACACACCACTACCTATCGACAATCCGCTATACACTCGAACCATGGACGGCAAGACTGCGAGTGCCGGCGAGCTGCTGCGCGCGGCTCGGCTTCGCGCGGGACTATCGCAGCAGGAGCTCGCCGAACGGGCCGGCATCATGCAGAGCGTGGTCAGCGCCTATGAGCGCGGCCATCGTCAGCCATCGGTGCCGACCCTCGCCGCACTCATCGATGCCACCGGCCACGATCTGGTCATGTCGGCCCGGCGGAAGCCTCGCGGACTGCAGCGGCTGTCCGGTCCGGTCGGTCGCCGCCTCCGCCGGAATCGCGACAAGGTGCTGTCGACGGCAACCAAGCACGGCGTCACCAACCTGCGGGTCTTCGGCAGTGTCGCGCGAGGCGAGGACCGGCCGGACAGCGACCTCGACCTGCTCATCGATCTGCCGCCGGGCATCGGACTGCTCGGCCTGGGGCGAGTGCGGTCGGACATCGAAAGGATCGTTGGCACACACGTCGATCTCGTTCCGGAGACCGACCTGAAGCCTGACGTCCGCGCGCGCGTCCTCAAGGAAGTGATCTCGCTTTGACGTACCGCAACCGTCAGCGCCTCACCGATATCCGGGCGGCGATCGACGCGATCAACGCCCATCTCCAGCGGGGGACGCTCGCCGACGGACTGATCTTCGACGCCATCCGCATGCGACTGCTGGAGATCGGCGAAGCCGTGAAGGCAGTTTCGCCCGAGTTCCTGGAAACCGAGCCAGACATTGCCTGGTCGGACATCGCCCGAATGCGTGACCATCTCGCGCATCGCTATTTCGACACGTCTCACGGAATAGTTCAGGGCACGGTCGACCACGACTTGCCCGTGCTGGAAGAGGCGGTCGCGCGACTGCAGCGGCTGCTCGGCGACAGCGACGACGATCTGCCGTAGCGGTCCGCCAGGTTGTCAGACCCGGGAGCGGAGGCGGCGGAGCATGCGGGGATCGTCGAAGCCGACGGCGCGGGCGGCGGCCTCGACGGTGTCGCCGTGGCCGATCAGGTGCTCGGCGCGCTCGACCCGCAGCTGCTGCTGGTAGCGCAGCGGCGTGACGCCGGTGGCACCGGCGAACCGCCGGGTCAGGGTGCGTTCGCTGACGCCGGCCAGGGCGGCCAGCTCGGACAGTGGCAGCGGTTCGTCGTAGCGGCTGTCGATCTCGTCCTGGACGCGGTGCACGACGTCGCTGAGGTGGCCGCGATGCCGGAGCATGGCGCTGGCCTGCGGCTCGTCGCCGTTGCGGCGGGCGTAGACGACCATCTCGCGGGCGACCTGCGCGGCGACGGCGGGGCCGTGGCGCATCGCGAGCAGGTACAGCGACAGGTCGATGCCGCTGGCGATCCCGGCCGAGCTGACCACCCGGTCGTCGACGACGTACAGCACGTCGCGCACCACGGTGGCGCGCGGGTACCGGCGGGCGAGCTCGTCCTGCAGCCTGTGGTGCGTCGTACACCGGCGGCCCTCGAGCAGGCCGGCCCGGCCGAGCGCCTCGGCACCCGCGCACACGCTGGCGACGGTGCCGCCGGCGGCGTGGTGGTCGCGGATCAACGCGACCGCACGCTCACCGAGCAGGTCGCGGCGGCCGAGCATCGAGCCGCGCCAGCCGGGCACCACCAGGAGGTCGCCGGTGCCGAGCGACGGCCAGTCGGTGCGGGCGTCCAGCACCAGCCCCTGCGCGGTGGGCACCGACGAGCGCTCGGCCAGGAAGTAGAGCTCGTAGCCGAGACCGAGGTCGGCCGCGCCGGAGAACGCCTGGGCCGCGCCGGCCAGGTCGAGGATGTGCAGGTGCGGCACCAGCAGGAACGCCACGCGGGTCATGATCCGGTCAGACTGCCACACGCTCCGGCGCGAGCTCGGCGAGGGTCCGGATGGTCGCGAAGCGGCCGGCCAGCGCGTACTCGGTGCGCTCCACGATCGCCTCGGTGCGCAGCGTGCGCGGGTCGGCGAGCACCTGCTCGTAGGACGCGTCCGCGGGCAGGTCGCGGTGCCGGATCGGCGTGGTGGCGGTGGCGTCGATGACGAAGCCGACGTCGTACCCGAGGTCGGAGGCGAGGCGGGTGGTGGTCTCGCAGCACTGCTCGGTGCGGATGCCGCACACCAGCAGCCCGCGGATCCCGCGCAGCGTGAGGTGCTGCTGCAGGTTCGTCGTGGTGAAGGCGTTGATGGACGTCTTGCGCAGCACGAGCTCGCCGTCGCGCGGCTCCAGCCCGGCCATCAGCCGCACGTGCCCGCCGGCCGGGTCGAACGCGCCGCCGGTGCCGGGTTCGGTGTGCAGCACCCAGATCACCTCGTCGCCGCGCTCGCGGGTGGCCCCGACCAGCCGGGCGACCCGATCGGCGATGTCGGGATGGTTCACGGCGGCCCAGTCCGGCCGCTGCCGGAAGGACTCCTGGACGTCGATCACGATCAGTGCGGTTGTCATGAGTACGACGATCCCCGCGCGGCCGCCCGCGCGAAAGGCACCATCGGGCCGCGTGGCGGACCGATCTGGTCAACCGCTCGAGCACCCTCTTCGGCTTCTCGCTCCATCCCTGACGGACGGACGACGGCCACCTCCGCACGTGGTGGAGGTGGCCGTCGTCATCGGCGGGGGATCAGTGCGCGGGCACGATCTCCCAGGTGGTGTTGTCGCCGTGCTGCTGCGTCCAGAACACCCGCCAGCCGTCGCGGAACGGCGTCGGCACCTTCGCGCCGAGGATGCCGACCGGGGTCGGGTCACCGTCGGACACGTGGATGCCGGTGATCTCGTTGTCGCCGTCGTTGGTGAAGCCCGGGTACGACGAGAACGCCGAGTCGAGCGTTGCGGACGGGTCGCGGCCCTCGCCGAGGAACCGCACCGGCTGCGCGCCGTGCGCGTAGTCGGCCGCCAGGTCGAACAGGTAGCCCGAGTCCAGCGCGTTGCGCTGGCTGTGCAGGCCGTCGCCCGCGTCCTCGACCACGGCGAGGTGGTTACCGTCGGCGAATGCCAGGTTGTCGATGCCGGTGTGCTGCTTGTCGCCGTTGTAGACCAGCGAGAGCGTGCCGATGTCGGCCTTCGGATCGGCCTGGGCGAACTTGAGGACCGCGCCCCAGCCGCCGTACCCGTTGTTCGCGGTGCTGTCCGCGTTGGTGTCACCGGTCTCGGTGAAGTAGAACTCGCCGAATCCGGTGCCCGGCCGGAACACCCCGTTCTCCGGCCGCTTGAACGGCGTCGCCTTCGCGGCCTTCGCCAGAGCGTTCGCGTCGAAGCCGGTGCCCGAGGTGTCGGACGCGGTGTCGTGGATCGTTACCCAGTGCGTCGTGAAGGCCTGCCCGTAGGTGTGCAGGTCCTTCGTGTCGTCACTGAACGCGTTGCCCTTCGGGTGCGCGGCGTCGATGGCCTGGAAGGTGATCGGCTGGCCGGTGCGGTTCGAGATCACCTGAAGCGCCTGCAGCTTGCCGTGCTTCAGGTCGTCGCGCTCAGCCGGGACGAACCGGTACACGAAGCTGTTCGGGATCTTCGCCTTGTCGCCGGACACGGTGGCACCGCCGACGTCCTCGACGATCCACAGGTTGCCGGCGGAGTCGTTCTGGATGCCTTCGTAGCCGCCGCGGCCGGTGGCCGCCGAGATGTCCTCGGCCTGGCCGTCGAGGGTGGAGGCCCACACGCCGCCGGCGTTGCCGAGCTCCGCGGTGAACAGCAGCCGGCGCGCCCACGGGTCCCAGGTGGAGCCGTCGAAGGTCGGCAGCGCCTTGCCGTCAGTGGACGTGCTGGCGAGCAACGTGATCCGGTGCGCGGCGTCGGCGTCCAAGTTGACCCGGGTGATGTAGCCCTTGCCGCCGCCCTCGTGGCCCTGGAACAGGAAGTGCGTGCCGTAGTCGTACGACGGGTCGGCGCCCTTCTGACCCGGTAGCACCAGGTAGGTGTTCTTGTCCGGCTCGGTCTTCGACGCCTCGACCTTGTGGCCCGCGGCCGGCACGTCACCCGTCGCCGGCATCAGCGGGCCGTCGCCCAGGTAGCCGTAGTACGGGATGTCCGCGGTGCCGTTCTCGAGCTTGCGGGAGCCCTGCGCCGCGACCTCCTCGGCCAGCTCCGGCGACAGCGCGTTCGGCACGGTCAGGCCGGCGACCTTCGGGTTCGCGTCCACGGATGTGAGCTGGATTCCGGCCGGTGGGACCGGCTTGCTCTGCGGCTGAGCACTGGCCGCGAGAGAGCCGCCGATGACACCGGCGCCCGCGATGCCGACGACCGCCACGCCCGCTATCGTTCGCTTGCTGGACCTCATGACGAAGCCTCCGAAAAGTTTGTTGAGCAAACAACCGCATTCGATGCCCACCAGGCGACGGGCGCGGCTCAACGAGATGACATCTCGGCGTACGGCGGGCCAACGCTGGGGCGCTGCCCCGCCTGCGCCGGGCGCGGAACCAGCGGGCTCTCGCACTAGGAGTGCAGGGGTATGCCGCGGATCGAGATGGCGTTCGCGTTGAACGTGCCGAAGATGTGACTGAAGCTCAGTGACGCCCGCGTCGTCGTGGCGGACAGGTGCCCGGGGAACGTGATGGTGCCGCGCTGCAGGGCGCCCGGCGGGATCGTCTGGGACCACTGGCTGCGGAAGCTGTCGGCCTGCAGCGTGGTCCCGTCCGCCGCGCTGAACACGCAGTTCTCGAACAGCGGCAGCGTGATCGACGTCGACGACGTGTTGTTCCGCACGGTCAGCTCGACCCGGGTGAAGTGTCTGGTGTCCTCGACCTTGTTCACCGTCAGGGTGAGCCCGGCGGCATTCGTCGTGACGGGTCTCACCAGCCGGTCGGTGCCGGTCTCCTTGCCGCTGGTGTAGGCGACGGCGTACCGCACGCCCTGGGTCGCCGCGTACCCGCCGACGCCGAGGACGAGCAGGATCACCACGAACGCCGCCACCCCCGACGTCCCGCGGCGCCGCGCGCCGCCGGCGGCCGGGGCGGCCTCACGCTCACCGGCCGCGCCGGCGGCTTCCATCACCATGGCGATGACCAGGACGGCGGTCTGCGACACGATCCACCGCATGCTGCCGGACGCGTGGTTCGTCACGAACGTCGCCAGCGAGTTGAGGCCGAGGTGCAGAACCTCGAGCACGAGGACGACCAGCATCCTGCTGCCGAGGCCCGGTTTCCGCGCCGGCGTACGCCCGGCTGCCCCGGACGGCGCGGGCGGCTCGATCACGGTCCGCGCGCCGCCGGAGTGGAAGGTGAGCTCGGTCGAACCGATCCGGATCCGGTCGCTGTCGTGCAGGGGCTGCTGGGTGACGCGCAGGTCGTTCACGAAGGTGCCGTTCGTGGAGCGGTCGGTGATCCACCACCGGCCGCCGGAACGTTGCAACTCGGCATGCCGACGAGACGCTCGGTCGTCGGCCTCCAGGCACAGGTCGGACCCGGGGTCGCGGCCGATCGTCACGACCTGGCGGTCTGGCAGCGGCCATCGCCACTGGCCCGGCCCCGCCCCAGCCGCCAGGTAGTCGCCCGGCACGGCCTGGTGCCGCAGGCTGTCGCTCGTTGCGCCCATCGCGTCCCCCACCACCTGGCGGTAATTGTCCGCTCACGCGGCGTCGGCCGTCCACTGTCTCTCGCCGTACACTGCTCGACTTGCCCTCGAGGGCACTTGAACCGGCAGAGTCTTGAGGCATGACGGACCTGCGCTTCGGCTTCCAGCTGACGCCGACCACCGACCTGGCCCGGCACCGCGAAGGCCCTGCTCGGCGCGGAGGCCGCGGCCCCGGGACGGTAGATTGTCGCAGTGCTGACCATGCAGGACGCCCTTCTGGCGCTGACCCGTTACTGGACCGAGCGCGGCTGCATGATCGTGCAGCCCTTCAACACCGAGGTCGGCGCCGGGACGCTGAACCCGGCGACCGTGCTGCGCGTCCTGGGTCCGGAGCCGTGGCGGGTGGCGTACGTCGAGCCCAGCGTGCGGCCCGACGACGCCCGGTACGGCGAGAACCCGAACCGGCTGCAGACCCACACCCAGTTCCAGGTGATCCTCAAGCCGGACCCGGGCGACCCGCAGGAGCTCTACCTGGGCAGCCTGGAGGCGCTCGGCATCGACGTCCGCGCGCACGACATCCGGTTCGTCGAGGACAACTGGGCCTCCCCCGCGCTCGGCGCCTGGGGCCTCGGCTGGGAGGTCTGGCTGGACGGACTGGAGATCACCCAGTTCACGTACTTCCAGCAGGCCGGCGGGATGACGCTGGACCCGGTCTCGGTGGAG
>WNGA01013159.1_pt1 | contig 10628 bp, 7 predicted proteins | sample 5400061 | NCBI WGS metagenome assembly WNGA01 (sample SAMN13153366, study PRJNA577476) | soil metagenome | isolation source: 100 cm soil or saprolite under grassland replicate 2 | place: USA:California | collected 2016-06-15
AGCCGCGCGGCGTCTTCATCCAGGCTCACGAGCCCGCAGGATCGGCGGCGATCAGCGGCGGCGACCGCGGGCCGTTTCTGATCCAGGGCGGGACAGGCCTCGTGATGCCGCACTGGCATCCCGAGAAGGTCGATCACCTCGAGCCGATCGCCGATGACGAGGCGCTCGAGATGACACGCCGGCTGGCGTGCGAAGAGGGCATCTTCGCAGGCATCTCGACGGGGGCGAACGTCGTCGGTGCGCACCGGCTCGCCGACCGACTCGGGCCGGAAGCGGTGATCGCGACCTTGGCCGTCGACACCGGCTTCAAATACATGAGCGTCGCCCCCTATGCGGAGACGTAGGGCCCCGCGCCCTCGCCTGCGAGTAACTCCTCTAACACGTTCGTCAGCGCCTGTCGATCCGCTGAAGTCGTGACGTCTGGCCAGCGCTCGACCGTTTCGAGTGCCCAGGCGGCCCAAGACGCAGCTGCCTTCGTGTAGTCCCAGATCAGGCGGTAGCAGACGACGTTGACGTGAAGACGCTCGGGGAAGGGCTCCTCGCCGTCGAGGTACTCGCGAAAGATCCCGCGCAAAGCGTCCTGCTTCGTCTCGAGCTCAGCCAGAAACCGATTCAGGTGGTTGAGCAGGTCCTCCTTCGAGCCGTACGGGGCGAACATGAACTTGACCAGTGTTTCGGACTCGAGCCGTGACTCCGCGGCCGGCTCCGCGAGCCAGGATTCCAGGGCCCTGCGACCCTTCCTCGTGATCGAGTAGACAGTCCGCCTTCGCTTCCCGACGTGCTCGGAGCGGGCGTGGGCAAAGCCGCCGTCGACCAGTCGCTTCGGCTCGGCATAGACGTTGCTTTCCGCGCGAGGCCAGAAATAGTGGAGATTGCGACGCATCTGGCTCGCAAGCTCGTACGTCGACCAGGGCCGGATCGCCAGCAACCCCAGAATGGTGTACGACGTCGTCGTGAGTTCGCGCTCGGCTCTTGACAGATACTCCTCCTAGGAGTAGATGTTGCTCCTACCAGGAGGATATCGCGCTTGGATCGGATCCGGAGACCCAGTTCATGACCCAAGGAACGGCTCTCGACATTGTTGTACGGGACGCGGGCCCGGCGGACGCGACGGCCGTCGCAGCAATCGGCAAAGTAGCGGTGCCCGAAACGTACGAGAACCTGATCAGCGACGCGTCCGTGATGAACACGATCGTCGAGCAGAGCTACGCGCTCGACGCTCTCCGCGACTGCGTCGCTCGCTCTGCGCGCGACGAGAGTGCCCAGTTTCTCGTGGCCGAGCGGAACGGCCGAATCGTAGGCCTCCTCCACTACGACTGCGAAGGTCCCGAGCCCGAGCTCCATCGGATCTACGTCGACCCGACGCAGAAGCGTCAGGGAATTGGGAGCGCGCTGCTCCGGGAGCTCCACCAGCGGCTACCGCCGCGGACGTCGTACATCCTCATGGTCGTGGCCGCCAACCGGCCTGCAGTGTCGTTTTACGAACATCACGGCTTCGCCGAGGCAGCACGGGTGGACGGCGTCGCCTATATGCACGAGCACATGGGCGTCGAGTTCGGAGCGGGCACGCCGCAGGTGCCCGCGCTCATCCTCCGGTTCACGAAGACGTGCTAACGCGTCAGCACTCGCGAAAGGAGTCCACGATGAGACACAAGATCCTCGCAGCCGCCGGCCTGGCGGCGCTCACACTCGCCGCGCCCGCCCAGGCGGCCGAATCGCCGCCCTCGGGGATCCCGCCCAGCGAGTTCGCGACCCAGTACTCAGGCTGCCTCGGGCAGCTGCGCAGCTTGATCGCGCAGGGTGACTTCGCCGGCGTGGGCCCCTTCGGCCAGCACTTCACCGGCCTCGTCAACCCCGGCGCCCATCAGGGGACCGTCGGCGAGGAGGAGTTCCTCGAGGCCGTGATCGGGATTCCGGCCGACGAGCTGGCAGCGTTCTGCGCCCAGTTTGCGGGCCACTAGAGCGCCTGCGGATAAACGATTGCGATCGGCGGGGCGTCTTTCGACGCCGGTGGCAGGCGCCTTTACCCAGCCTCGCCGTCGCGGTACAAGTGAGGGATGGGAGTCGTTCGGCAACTCTCGCTGGGCGTCCTGGCCGTATTGCTCGTGATGGCGGCGGGCGCGACAGCCGGGACGAGGGCTCTGGCCGCCGACGGTCCGATCGTCTTCTCCGCGCGCCCGGAGGGAGTCGGCGCTCGCGGCTGGCAGCTCCTGGTCGCGAATCCTGACGGTAGCGGCCTCCGCGGGCTGACGCGCGTGGATGGCGATGTCACACCCACGTGGTCGCCAGGTGGAGGCCAGGTCATCTTCGAGCGCTGCTGCCTCCCGTCACAGATCTGGCGCGTCAAGGCCGACGGCACCTCTGCGCGGCGCATCTCGCCGGGTCTCCTCGACTTTCGAGCTCCGGCTCGGGCGCCTCGCGGCAACCGCATCGCCTTCGAGAACTGGTCCAACCGCGACAAAGGTTCCGTCGACATCTATGTCATGCGAGCCGACGGCCGCTATCGCCGCCGGCTGACGCGCGCTCGGGGCATAGAAGAGGACCCGGGGTGGTCTCCGGACGCTCGGCGGATCGTGTTCTCGAGCGAACGCACCGGCAACTACGAGTTGTATGTCATGAACGCCGACGGCAGCGGCCAGCGTCGGCTCACCTCCACTCCGGCTGACGCCGAATACGGCGCTGCCTGGTCCCCGGATGGGACACGGATCGCCTTCTGGCGGCGTGGCCACGGCAGCGACGCAATCGTCGTCCTGACGTTGGCGGACAGGAGCGAGCGCACGATCTCGCCGCTGCCGGCCGACGATAACTTCCCCGCCTGGTCGCCCGATGGAACCCGGATCGCGTTCGTCAACGACAGCTTGGACGAGGCTGAAATCTGGGTGATGCAGGCCGACGGGAGTAACCGTCGCAAGCTGATAGACGGGCCGTTCTTCGATCCGGCGGAGCTGGATTGGGCGCCGGCCCGGTAGTACGCAAGCTCCTGAGAGAGTCCGTTCTTGCCTCGCAGCGCCCATCGCACACCTGCGACGAAAGCGTCGTTCCGACACAACCTAAGCACTACGATCGAGACCGGCGGTTGTCCGCGGCATGAGTGAGGTTGTCGTCGTCACGGGGTCGTCAAGCGGTATCGGCCGTGCCGTCGCCGAGCGCTTTGCTCGCGACGGCGCGCGAGTGGTTCTCAACTCTTCGCGCTCGGTCGACGAAGGCGAGGCGCTCGCGCGCTCACTCCCGGAGGCCGTGTATGTCCAGGGTGACGTCTCCCGTGAGGAGAACGCGCAACGCCTCGTCGCGACGGCGGTCGAGCGGTTCGGACAGCTCGACGCAGTTGTCAACAACGCGGGCACGACGAAGCGCGTCCCGTTTCAGGATCTCGAGGCCGCAGATGACGAGTTGTGGCAGCGGATCCTCGGTGTGAACCTGATTGGGGCGTGGTACCTCAGCCGGGCCGCTGTCCCCGCGCTGCGCGATGCAAAGGGGGCGATCGTCAACGTCGGATCGGTCGCCGGGATCATCGCGGGCGGGAGCTCGCTGCCCTACGCCGTCTCGAAAGCGGCGCTGCACCACCTGACGCGCACGCTCGCGCAGGCGCTCGCTCCAGATGTCCGCGTCAACGCGGTTGCGCCGGGACTAGTGGAGACGCCCTGGACGGAAGGGTGGGAGGCAAACGATGCGATCATCGCGCGGACGCCGCTCGGCCGAGCGGCGATGCCCGAGGACATTGCCGATGCCGTCGCCTTCCTCGCGCGCACACCTTTCGCGACTGGCCAGGTCCTCACGGTCGACGGCGGCCTCACCCTCACCTGAACGCGAGAACGTTCCTCAGCCTTGCACCGAGGAGGGCTCGGGCACCAACTCGTCCAACAGCGTCCGGGCCTTCCCTGCCATCACCAGGTTCCCCTTGGCGTCGTACCAGCCGATCGCTTGACGGAGGGCCTCCTGTTCCTCCGCCGGCTTACCGGCCAGCCTGCAGATCTCGGCGAAGTCGATGTACGCGTCGCCCTTGTGATCGGACTCACCGGTGCGGTCGACGATCTCGAGCGCCTCGCGCCCCATCGCTTCGGCTTCGTCGAAGCGGCCTTGGCGCGCCAGGAGCTTCGCCTGAACGCAGCGCCAGTCCGCCTGCGCCTCTCGGTCGTCAGACCCGGCCGTCCGTGCCGAGACATTCGCCCAGTGCTCGGACTCTGCCAGTTTGCCCTGCATGTACAGGGCCTCTGCCAGGAAAGCGGCCACGGAGGGGAGCAAGTCGCGGTCGCCGATGTTCTCGAGCGCCTCGGAACTCTCGCGAAGCGCCGACTCGGCCGCTTCGGGGTTCCCGGCCCACATCTCGAACGGTCCGCTGAAGAGGCTGAGGGTGGTGGCCGCCCGACGCATCCCCAGCTCCTCGAAGGTCGTTCTGGCCTCAGACAGGAGCCGGCGGGCTTCGTCGAACCGCCCCTGCATACCACGAAACCCCGCCAGGGTGCGCTTGACGCGGGCCTCGAGGTCGCGGTCGCCCTCGGCCTCGCGGAGGATCTCCTCGACGCGAGGCCTGGCTTCCTCGGCGGGCGTCGATCCCCAGTAGAGCGCCTGCACGAGCCAATGCAGAGCCTCGCGCTCGACCACGCGGTCGCCGGCCAGACGCGCATGGTCCAGCGCCCGCTCCCACGCCTGGTCGTTCCCCTCGGCGTGGCCGAGCATGTGCAGTCGCTGCGCCACGAGTGCCCAGGCCTTCGCCTGCCCCAGCTCATCGCCCGAGTTCTCGAAGACCTCGAGTGCTCGCGTGGCGATCTCTTCCGCCTCTTCGACGAAGCCCTCTGGCGCCCATGCGCTTCGCAGCCACGAGTACTGCGCTCGGAGATGCAGCTCGAGCCGCTCGTCACCCAGCTGACCGGCTTCGTCGAGTGCCTCCGCCAAGAGCTCATTGCATGGTCCGTAGGCTCCGGTGTCGAATAGGTATTGGCTGAGCGGCAGGGCGAGCTCGAGTCGTTTTCGGTCGCCGGTCGGCAGGAGCGCCCGGGCGCGCTCCAGCAGGTTTGCAGCGCCCCGTCTGTCGCCTCTGACGACAGCCCGGCGACCGGCCTTGCCGAGGAGAGCTGCGCCCCGCGTGGCGAGGTCGCGCTCGTGCTCGCCGACCGGCCCGAGCTCGAGCCGGTAGTGGAAGGCCTGCTCGAGGTGGTAGCCAACGATCTCCTCGACCTCTCGCTCGCCTGCGATCCGTTCGATCCAGTCGGCGGCGGCCTGATGCCTCCGGGCACGGGCGGCGCGTGGGATTTGCGAGTAGGCGACGTCGCGGACGAGCACGTGCCAGAACGAGTACTCGACGTCGTCGGCGAGCGTGGAGTGGCGCGAGCGGCGGACGAGCTCCTTCCGTGTGAGCTCGTGTAGGCCTTCGAGCACGGCTTCCTTGGGGACATGCCCGATCGACGCCAGCGATCCTGCCCAAAAGACCTTGCCGACCACGGCGGCGTCATGCAGCAGCGCCTTCCGGTCGGGCGCGAGCGCGTCGAGGCGCGCGGCGATCGTCGCCTGGACGGTCTCGGGGACCGCGATCTCAGCATCGGGGACTTCGCGAAGCATCCGGGCGCACTCCTCCGCGTAGAGCGGGTTGCCATCGGCGCGCTCCAGCAGCGCAGCTTCGGTGTCGGTCGGAAGGGCGGCTCCGTCGAGCAGGACCGAGACCAGTCGCTTCGTCTCTTGCTCGCTGAGCGGCGAGAGCGAGAGTGTGGTCGAGTTTCGTTTCCCACCGCCCCAGCCGGCCTCGAGCTCGAAGAGCTCAGGTCGCGCCGTGCACAGGACGAGGAACGGAACGCCGGTTGATCGGTCGACGAGGTGCTCGATGAACTCGAGCAGCGACGGCTCCGCCCAGTGGACGTCCTCGACGAGGAGGACGAGCGGAGCGCGGGCGGCAACGGCTTCCAAGAACGTGCGCCAGGCTGCGAAGGCCTCTTCCTTCTCGACCGGCTGCTCTTCCCCGGTGCCGACCAGTGGCGCAAGTCGGGCTCGGAGCCAGGGCCGATCGCTCTCGTCGGCGATTGAGTCAACGGCCGTCTGAAGCTTCGCGGCCGCCTTTCCGGGCGGGTCGGATTCCAGGATGCCCGCGTATCCCTTGACGATCTCTCCGAGCGCCCAGTACGTGATCCCCTCCCCGTATGACAAGCAGCGGCCCTGCTGCCAGAGCGCCTCGGCATCCACGAGGGAGCGAAACTCGCGGACGAGCCGAGTCTTGCCGATCCCGGGCTCGCCGACGATGGTGACCAGCTGCACCGACGACTCGCGCAAAACGCGCGCGTAGGTCTGCTTCAGCAGCGCGAGGTCGTCCTCACGGCCGACGAACGGCGCACCGGGCCGGTCGACGGGAACGCCGTGTCGCGCAGCAGCGTCCTTCGCGAGCCAGATCGGAACGACCGCCTTCCCCTTGACCTCGACGGGCTCGAGCTCCTCGTAGGCGATCGTGTTTCGGGTCGCGCGGTAGGTCGCCTCGCCGACGACGACCACACCCTGCGACGCCGCCTGCTGGAGGCGCGCAGCGGTGTTGACGACATCGCCGATGACCATCGCGTCGCCCTCGGCCGGCTGCGCGCCCAGACGAACAAGCGCTTCGCCGCTGGCGACGCCGATCCGCACCTGCAGGTCCTCTCCAAGCTCCGCGATCCAGTCGCGAATCGCGAGCGCGGCGCGCACCGCACGCTCCGGATCGTCCTCGTGTCCGACCGGAGCACCGAAGATCGCCATCACGGTCTCACCGATGAACTTCTCCACCGTGCCGCCAAAGCGCTCCAACTCCGCGCGCAGGCGCAACTGATAGCGAGATAGAAGCGCGCTCACATCCTCGGGATCGAGCCGCTCCACACGCGTGAAGCCGGCCAGGTCGCAGAAAAGCACCGTCACGACCTTGCGCTCCTCGCGCGGCTCCGGCGGCAGCCCCGGCACCGTTCTCTCCTCGCTCGGCGGCGGCACAAGTCCGGGCTCCTGGTTCAGCACTCGGCGGTGCAGCTCCTGCAGCTCGCGCCCGGGTTCGATCCCCAGCTCCTCCACCAGCAGCCGCCGCGTCGCCTGGTAGACGGCGAGCGCCTCCGCTTGCCGGCCGCAACGGTAGAGGGCGAGCATCAACTGGGCGCGCAACCGCTCGCGCAGTGGCTGCTCGCGAACGAGCGACTCCAACTCGGAGACCAGCTGGGCGTGACGACCGCCTGCGAGATCCGCCTCGATTCGTTCCTCCAGCGCTCCCAGCCGCAGCTCGTCGAGGCGCGCGCTCTCGCCCTGCGCCCAGGGCTCATAGCGGAAGTCCGCCAGCGCTGGGCCGCGCCAGAGTGCAAGCGCCTCGTCCGTTTGCCCTTCGGCCAGCAAGTCTTCGAAGCGGGAGGCATCGAGCTCGTGCCGCTCGAGCCGGAGGAGATAGCCGGGCGCGCGCGTCTCGATCCGGTCCGCTCCGAGTGCCTTCCTGAGCTGCGAGACGTGCACTTGCAACGCTGCCTGCGCAGTCTCCGGCGGCCGCTCGCCCCAGAGAGCGTCGATCAGGCGCTCACTCGAGACGAGCTCGTTCCCATGCAGGAGGAAGAAGGCGAGCAGCCCACGCGGCCTGCCCCCGAGCGACAGCGCACGGCCTCCCTCGACCACCTCTAGCGACCCCAGGATCCGGAACTCCATTTGCGTTCCTCCCGGCTCGATTCTCCCACCGGGGGACGAGGCCGCCTAGGCGTCTTTAGTGCGTCTTTGGCGGCGGTTTGGCGCCGCTTTGGGCCGTGGGCGTCTACGAGCCGACGTTGGTCGCGTTCACGGCCTTGACTTCCGACGGGTCGGTTCGCACGATGGCCGCGAGTGGGTACCCCCATCGAGATCGTCGGACGTGACGAGGAAGTGCAGGTCATCGATAGCTTCCTCTGCGAAAACGCGCCCGGTGTTCTCGTCCTCGAGGGAGAGGCGGGGATCGGGAAGACGACTCTCTGGCGATACGGGGTCGAGTTCGCGAGGCGCGAGTGGCTCACCCTGACGTCAAGCCCGACGGAGGCCGAGTCTGCCCTCGCTTTTGCAGCCGCAGTCGACCTGCTCGGGCCGTACGCCCAAGAGGTCATCGGCATCCTGCCTCGCCCGCAGGGGCGGGCGCTCGCCACCGCCCTTCTTCTGGACGACCTCGAAGGCGCACCCGCCGACCCGCGCGCGGTGGCGCTTGGTTTCCTCAGCGCTCTCCGCGAGCTGGCGCGCGAGCGACGGGTGCTCGTCGCGGTGGATGACATCCAATGGCTCGACGCGCCCTCGATGCTGCTGCTGGAGTTCGCGCTCCGGCGAGTTCACGACGACCCGATCGCGTTCCTTCTCACTCGGCGCATGACGGATCAGTCACGCGCTCAACTCGGTCTCGATCGAGTGTCGCCGGAAGACGTGCACCGTCTAGCAGTCGGTCCAATCTCAATCGGCGCGCTCCACCGTCTTTTGCGCACGAGGGCCGGCGTCTCGCTCCCACGTCCGCTCCTCAGTCGGGTTCACGAGACCGCGGGAGGGAACCCGTTCTACGCGCTCGAGCTCGGGCGGGTACTGCGGGAGCGCGAGATCGAGCCGCAGGCAGGGGTGCCACTTCCAGTTCCCGCCACGCTGACCGACGTCGTGCGCGATCGGATCGCAAGTCTCGCGCCCGACGTCCGCCCGGCGCTGGCGGCGGCGGCTGCGCTCGCGGCGCCCACGGTGTCGACTATTGGGGCCGAGGACGAGCTGGATACCGCGGCACGAGCCGGCGTCGTCGAGATCGAGGGCGGCCGCGTCCGGTTTACGCATCCCCTGCTCGCCGCTGCCGCCTACGCGGCGATGCCGCCAGCCGGCCGACGGAGGCTGCACGCGCGGCTCGCACAGGTCGTGGCCGACCCGGAAGAGCGTGCGCGTCACCTCGCACTCGCCGCGACCAAACCTTCGGCAGCGGTCGCAGCCGAGCTTGAGGACGCCGCCGCGCACGCGGCGGGACGAGGTGCGCCGGCGTCTGCGGCCCAGCTACTCGAGGTCGCCGCCCGTCTCACGCCTCCTGCAAACGCGCACGATGCCGGCAGGCGCGGCCTCGAGGCCGCTCGACGACACTTTGCTGCTGGCGATGCCGGGCGCGCCCGCGGGCTACTCGAGGCACTGCTCCCTGAGACGCCTGAGGGCGGCGAGCGCTGCGATGTCCTGCTCGATCTAGCGGAGACACGAGAAGACGACTTCACCGCGGCTCTTGCGCTTTGCGAGGAGGCAGTTCGAGAGGCGCAAGGCGATCCGCCGCGTCTTTCGCGCGCCTACGCGCTGACGAGCATCATTGAGTTCAGTCGGGGTGAAGTCCGCGGCGCGCTGCGACACATGCGCGAAGCGCTCGCGCAGGCGGAACAGGCTGGAGACCCACAGCTGCTCGTGGAGACGATCGCGTGGGTCGCCCTTTGGGAGACGCTATGCGGCGGAGCGACAGTAGGCCTTCTCGAGCGGGGGCTCGCGCTCGAGCGTAAACTCGACGAGCCGCCAGTAGCGTTCAAGAGCCCTGCGTTTGTGCGGGGGCTCCGCCTGATGTACGCCGATCGCGTCGACGAATCCCGCGCTGCGCTTGAGCGGCAGCTCGCGCGTGCCGGCGAGCGTGGCGACGAGGGTGCGCGCGCCCATTGCCTGTTCCACCTTGCCGAGCTCGAGTGGCGTGCGGGCCGATGGGGCGCGGCGCTTGAGCGCGCCGAGGAGCGGCTGGAACTGGTGGAGCAGAGCGGCCTTGAGCAGGAAACGAGTGCCGCGCTGTTTGTGCGAGCGCTCATCTATGCCTCCCTTGGCCGGATCGGTGACGCCCGCGCCGATGCCGAGCGCGGAATCGCCTTGTCGGAGGCGGTCGGCGACGAGACGTTCCGGATCCAGAACACAACCGCACTGGGGTTCCTGGAGCTGTCGCTCGGCAATGCTGCGGAGGCCGCGCGGCTGCTGAGTCCGCTCTGGGACCTGCTTGCCTCACGCGGCCACCGGGAGCCGACGGCCTACCCGATACTCCCGAACGCAATCGAGGCGCTCGTGGCGACGGGGAAGCTGGACGCGGCCGAGCGGCTCAACGCTCAGCTCGAGCAAGCCGGCAGGGAATTCGACAGCCCGTGGGCCTTGGCAACGGCGGCTCGCTGCCGTGGCCTCCTCGCCGCAGCTCGCGGCGACCTCGACGCAGCGCTTTCGCACCTCGAGCAAGCAATGGCGGAGCACGAGCGACTGCCGAATCCGCTCGAGCGCGGCCGGACGCTGCTCGCGCTCGGCACCGTGCACCGCCGCCGCAAAGAGAAACGCGCCGCGCGCGAGGCACTCGACGCGGCGATCACGATTTTCGACGAGCTTCCCGCTCCGCTATGGGCGAACCGGGCGCAGGCAGAGCGCGCCCGCATCGGTGGCCGCGTGGCAGCGGGTGGGCTGACCGAGACGGAGCGGCGAATCGCCGAGCTCGTCGCCCAAGGCCGCTCAAACAAGCAGGTCGCCTCGCAGCTCTTCATCACCGCCCGCACCGTCGAAGGCCACCTCACGCGGATCTACGAGAAGTTGGGCGTGCGCTCGCGCGCGGAGCTGGCCCACCGCCTGCCAGCCCCGACGCGTTAGCGCAAAGGCAGGGGGTTTCCGGGATTTCTTCCCGGGACCGGCGGCCGTACCGTCGATTGCACCGTGCATGTCGACAGGAAGGC
>WNGA01013162.1_pt1 | contig 10628 bp, 10 predicted proteins | sample 5400061 | NCBI WGS metagenome assembly WNGA01 (sample SAMN13153366, study PRJNA577476) | soil metagenome | isolation source: 100 cm soil or saprolite under grassland replicate 2 | place: USA:California | collected 2016-06-15
CAGGCGATCCTCATGAGCATCTTCCGAACCTGTCAGCAGCGGATGGTCGACCCCTTCCTGGTCTTCGCCCGAATGCTCCGAAGCCCGGTCCCTCGCCCACAGCCCCTCACGCACTGAGCTGACTCCGGTAAACAATTACGACCAAAGCTGCACGAACGCCCTGAAGGCCATCGACGAGTACAATTACTGCAAGCACACGAAAGGCTGGCTGTCGTGAGGCGGCGCTGCCGAACAACCGGATGAAGCTGACGCGCGGCGAAGGTGGCTCGCCTGGCTCCGGCGCGCATTCGCGCGCCTCCCGTGCTCGCGTGGTGTTGAGCGCCGCCCGCAGCTTATCCGGGTGTTGGGCGGACAGCGAGGAGTAGGACGCACGGTGCGTGGGCGAGCCTGGGTTTATACGCCGCATCTCGGTGGCCGCACCATTCCTCCTGCCGTGCGAGAACGAACCGAGAGGCGCATCCTGGAGCACGGGCAAAGGCGTTATGCCGGCAGGTACACGCGGCTCGGGTCCGCTTCAAAGGCGCACTGTGCTACGTCGACGCCTACGTCGAGCCGGACCCTCCCACCCGAAGCCAACTCCACACGCTGGGCGAAACACGTGAGGAGTACCTCGAGCATCGCCGAGATTGGCCGCTCCACCTCTGCCGGCTTCGGTATTTCGGAAACGAGGACGCCTGGACTCTGGCCTTCTTCACGTACAGCATCGAGCGCTACTCGCCCTGCGTCTTCCACAATGGGAGTGACCATGGCACTCCCGAAGAAGCTCTGGACGTCGGTGCCATCTACCTGCCGGAACCGCGTCGCGCGGTCGGAGTGAAGAGAGGGAGGAGCCGCCGCGAAGCGGCTTTGGTTCAACAAAGGGTTGGAGCGGACGAGGCCGGCACAAGTGACGGAGCCTCGCCGCTCAACCCAGTGTTCGAGAAGCTTGGCGGGAGGAAGGGCTTGGATTGGGGCGACCCTCCAACCTTCGGGGGCGTCCGCTCCGGTGAGTGCGAAATCTTCCTGTGTCAGGGCGCCCAGGGCGGCCGTGGCAACGGTGGCGTGAAGATGACCTTCGGCCCCGACGGCGACGAAAGCGCCGACAAGGGCGTCTGGATGTCCGTATGGGTGGACGATGGCGATGCCATCCATCGACGGTCCCTGGAGTGACGAAAGTGGGACGGAAAGAGAACGAGCCCTCGCCGTGGCAGCTTCGTTGGGATCTCGCATCCACCCGAGTGCTCGTGTGGCTGGCGCGTCCTTCCGAGACCAGGGAGCTGCGTCCGGAGGTGCACCTCTTCCTCGCAGACCGATACGGAAGGTTGGCGCGCCACCATCAGCGGCTCGGGCACGGGAGACGGGCCACCGAGCTGGACCAGAAAGCCGAAGAGCACTTCAGGCTCGGTGGCGGTAACGAACCCCCGCCCGCGGTTACCATGACCATGGCTGTTCCGAGGCCGAGGATCCTCGCGGACGCGGTCGCGCGCCCACGGCCGTGGGACCCGCATGACGCCGCGTGAGCCCCGGTCGAGGCTCTAGAGGTCGACCATGGACTCGTACTCCTTCAACAAGACGCGTTTCGCGGTTGGCCTTCTGGCGTTCCTCTGGCTGGCGTGGGCCACGGTACAGGACAACCGGGAGCTGAAGGTGAACCGGCACGAGGTGGGCATCGAGTTCCTGCTCACCGTCGCCGTTGCCGGCGTCCTCGTTTGGCTTGCAACCGTCCGCCTCCGGCTGACCAGGCACGGCCTCACCTACAAATCGCTGACCGGCACTCGGCAGATGCAGTGGAAGGATGTCGCCCAGTTCTATGTCTCGTGGAGGCAGCGCTACCTGGCCCGTCTGATCCCGTGGTATCGCGCTTTCCGGATCCAGGTGGTTGACCGCCACGGTGCGAGCATCGTCTTTGGCAATCGATTCCAAGGCATCGCCGAGCTGGCCGAGCGCGTTGGCGAGGTCGCCACGGAGCAGTTGGCCCCGCGCCAGCTCGCGGAGTTCAAGGCTGGCCGCCCCATCGACTTTGGTGCCGTCACCGTGAGCCAGAAGGGCATTCAAGTCCATGACGATCGCACGGTCGGGTGGCCCGATGTCGTGTCGTACGAGCTCACCGAGTCGGAGCTGGGCATCGCAACGCGCCTGGGCCCCCCGATCATCCTCCCTCTTCGCAGGTTGTCGATGCCCGGGGTGTGCGCCGCGCTCATTGCCGAAGGAGTCGGCTCCGTACGAAAGGCGGGATAGGGGGAGGGGAGCGAGCGGGGGTCTGGGGGTTGCGGCACAGCACCCCCCGGCTCAAAACGACGCGTCCTGGACGATGGCCCAGCCGTTCTCCCGGGGCCGCAGGACGAGCAGGGTGAGGCCGCTCGCCTCCGGTTTGTCCGGGTAGGCGAGCCGCCAGCGGGCCAGGATCGAGACGCCGTGCACCGTTCCCCGGTCGCCGTCGGGATCCGCGGCGGCTCGCGTCTCCAGCACCTCCAGCCGGAGGGTACCCATGGCGGCCCGGTCCGGGTACCGCTTGCGGTAGCGGCTCAGCACGGCGGCGGGGCCACGGACGAGGCCGCTCGGCGAGGCGTAGGTCGCGTCCTCGTCGTAAACGGAGCAGAAGGCTTCGAGGTCGCCGCGGTTCCACGCCTGGACCTGCTGCTGGAGCACACCCGCCGCCGCCCACTCCGCGGCAAGGTCGCGGACCGCCCGCACCAGAGCCGCGTCGAAGCGTCCCGGGTCCTCGAGCATCAGGTAGTGGCCCAGTCCTTTCAGGATCACGGCGTCGAACTGGGGGGCGTGTCGCCGGTTGGCCTCGCGGTCCGTTGGAAACTTGTCGGCGTTGATGGCCCGGATGGGAACCGTGACCTTCTCGAAAGCGGCCGCGTCGTCGTGGCGCCAGGTCGCCTCCAGCCAGGCGACGGCGGCTTCCGGAGGGGCGGCCCCGGCCTGGCGCACGATCCGCTCGATCAGCGCCGGGTCGGTGCCCGGCACGAACATGAACTTCCGGATGAAGCTCTCGGCCGAGGGTTTGTAATCCGCCCGCAGAGGGGCCAGGAAGGTGGCGACCTGATCCGAGCTCGCCCGGTCCTCGACGTTCAGGAGGGTGTCGACCGGGATGAGACCCACCACCTTGCCCGGCAGACGCAGCGCGGCTTCCAGGATCACCGGCCCGCCCATCGAGTGGCCGACGAGGATCACGCGCTCGAGGCCGAGCGATTCCACCACCGCCTTCACGTCCTCGCCGAAGGCCTCCATCGTCCAGGCCTTGCGCTCGCGGCCGGAATCGCCGTGGCCCGCCAGGTCGAGGGTCACCACGCGGTGGTCGCGCGCCAGCCGCGCGGCCGCGTGGTCCCAGAAGTGGCGATCGCAGGTCCAGCAATGGACGAACACGACCGCGGGCGATCCCTGGCCGGCGACCTCGTACCGGATGGGAACGCCGTCCGCCGAAGGGACGGTGCCCGCGGTGGATCCGCTCGCGGCGAGCAACGCGACGACGAAATTCAGTGACTTCATGCCTTCCTCCGCGCGGGCATGAGCCGCTTCAGGAGCTGGATCTGGCCGGCGTGATACAGGTCGTGGGCGGCGATGCCGCGGGCGAGGCGCTCGGAGCCCTGGCGTGAGCCCGGGCCGAGGCCAGCGGAAGCGAGGCCGGCGATCACGGGGCGCAGGCGGCGGTGCTCGGTCGCGAGCAGGGCCAGCGCGTCCTTCCAGGCGGCCTCAGTGGGCCGGGCCGGGCTGGAGAACCAGTTGCTCCCCCGCAGGGAGAACGAGCCGCGCTTCTCGCGGGTGAGCCGCCGCCTCACCACGTACTTCCAGTAGGCGGCGTGCAGCACGATCTCCCACACGTTGTGCCGGCCGCGCGCGGGCCGCCAGGCCGCCCGCCGGGCGTCGAGGCCGCGGAGGGAGCCGCGCAGGTTCGTGCCGTGCCAGGAGTGGCGATCGTAGGCCTCGTCGATCGAGCGCAGGAGGCTGGCGACGACCGGATGGACGGGCATGTCGGGCTCCTTCAGGGCCAGCGCTGGGCCTTGCGCGTCGCTTCCAGGACGGCCCGGGCCGCGGGCCGCCGCTCCAGGAGACCGGGGTCGAGCTTCAGGGCCTCGTCGAAGGCGGCGTTCGCTTCCGCCTCCCGGCCGAGCGCGTTGAAGGCGATGCCGAGGGCCAGGCGGGCCTCCGGGTCGTCCGGCGCGAGGCGGGCCGCCTCGCGCAGGGGAGCGATCGCCTCCTCGGGCCGGTCCACCGCGAACAGCAGGGCCCAGCCGAACCGGTAGTAGGCTTCCGCGCGGTCGGGATGGAGGACGACACCTTCCCGGAAGTGCTCGACCAGCTCCTCCCAGCGCTCCAGGCTCACCAGGCGGCGGGCCAGCAGCTCGCGCACGGCGTCGAGGCGCGGCGGCGACAGGCCGAGGGCGATCGCCTGCCGGCAGGCGGCGAGGCCCTCCTCCCCCGACACTTCTTCGCACCGCCGCGCCTGCTCGCGCGCGGCAGGGCCTTCCGCCGGCCGGGCCGCGGCCGCGGCGGCGAGCGTCACGTGAAGGGCGAAAGCGGCGAGGCTCACGGGTCACGCCTCAGGGGCCCGCGGGCACTCCGTAGGCGGCACGGATGCGCCCGGCCGCGGCCTGGGCCTCGGCGGCGTCGAGGACGATCCGCCGCATGGCCTGTCCCGGCACGAGCTCGACCACGTGGAACCCGCCCTGCGGTTCCGCGAAGGCCTGCCGCAGGTCGTCCATGCTCCCGACCGGCTTGCCGTTGACCTTGTCCACGATCAGGTCCCGCTGGTCCTGATAGCCCAGGTTCGCGGGATCGGGCAGCACGCTCGTGAGGAGGATGATCCGCGGACGCTCCGGCCAGGGCTCCTGCCCTTCCCGGTCGTAGGCGACCAGGAGGCGCGGCGGCGCCCGCCGGCTCCAATCGCCCCACGTGCTCAGGTACGGCCCGGTCAGGTCCTGGAAGACGAGGCCGCCCACCACCGCGTAGTCGGGACCGCGCTCGAAGACGTAGGGCGGGATGCGATCGTCCTGGGCCAGCATGCGCTTCAGGGTGACCGCCACCGTCAGCCGCTGGCCGTCGCGCAGGACCTTCATGGGCAGCGCGTCCCCGGGCTGCCGGCCGTCGGTGAAGAGCAGCGGGAAGGACATGCGCCCGTAGAGCGGGTGGTCGAACTGGCCGGTGGGGTCGAGGGCGTGGCCCGCGATCTCGAGGATCACGTCCCCCGGCTTCAGCACGTCCGCTCCGCTGCCGTGGGGCAGGACCCGGGTGAGGCGAATGCCGCCTTCGGCGCTCGTGAGGCCGAGGGCGGCCCGCAGGTCGGGGTTCGTGAGGTCCTGCCAGCCGATCCCGGCCCGGGCGAAGCCGCGGTAGCCCTCGCCCGCGGCGTCGGCCAGGAACTGGCGGAGCGCCGGCGAGGCCATCACCGCGACCTGGTCCCCGGACTTGCCGGTGGCGAGGCCGATGACTTCCTCCCCCGCGACCACCACCTCCGAATCGCCCCCGCCTTCCATGGTCGTGGTCACGTCGAGGGTCAGCAGGCTGAGCCGCGACAGGCCGTGGCGTCCGGCCCGCACCAGGCGCACCGCCCCCGAAGCGGAATCGAGCTGGCCCGAGCGCGGCCAGCGGTGGACGGTGGCCGGCCCCGACGTGGGCGCGCGCTCCGCCAGGGGCAGGGGGGCGAGGCCTTGCCAGAAGGCCGGGTCCCCGACCTCGATCAAGCCCAGGGGCGCCTCGTGGTCGACCAGGGCGAGGCGGGCCGGAGTGCGCGGATCGCGGCCGTCCCTCTGCACCTCGATCAGGACGTGGTTGCCGAGGCCCGCGCTCGCCACCAGGATGCGCGGCCCGGGCACCACGAGACCGGTCATGGTCCGTGTCCACGGCCCTTGCTTGGCCCAGGGCGTCTTCCAGTTCCACTCCTGGCCGGTGACGCGCACGGTCACGATGCCCGCGGCCAGGCGGTCCTTGAAGGACGGGGGAGCCGGGACGGCGCGCGTACCGGTCGCGGGCCGCGACGCGCTCGCGCACGCGGAGAGGACGAGAGCAGGGAGGATGAGACTAAGGACGACGAGCGCAGCCGAATTCACTTCGGCGCAGCGAGCGGGGGGTCTGGGGGGTGCGACACAGCACCCCCCGGCTCTCCTAGAGATTCCGGTCGCGGGGAATCGCATATTGCCTCAGGATCTGCGGGTGGGCGGCCTCGGCCTTGGCGCGGTCGAGGGCCTCGATGCCCGCCGTGCCTTCGAACTCCAGCCGGTGGAACGGCTCCTTGTTTCCGCCGAAGGCCGTCACCACGTCGGCCAGGCCGCGCAGGGTCACGCCGTTGATGCGCTCCACCACCACCGGCCCGCCAAAGGTCATCTGCGCGTTCGCGGAGTGGCGCAGGACGCGGGTCAGCACCACCACCTCGCGGTCGGCGGTCTCCGGCTGCTCCGCCTCCCGGAACAGGTGGTGCCAGACGAGGTTGCGGTCCGCGGTCTGCGGCCAGCCCCGGCCGAAGGTCTTGAGCAGCTCGGTGTCGAGGGGCATGAACACTAGCCCGGCGTAGACCACGAAGCGCGGGGCCACCCCGTACCGGTTGCGCTTGCTCTCGAGACGCGCGATGCGCCGCGAGGTCGCGGTGAGGGTCTGCTCGCGGCCGTCGCGCCACACCGTGATCGACACCGTCTCCCCCACCTGCTTGAGGTCGAACAGGTGCTCGCAGGTGACGCGGGCATCCCCCAGCCGGATGGTCCCGTCGTCGGCCACGGGGACGCCCTCGACGGCAACGATCACGTCCCCCGGCTTGACCACTCCGTCGGCGGTTCCGTCGGGCGCCACGAGGTCGACGACCGCGCCGCTCTTCCCTTCGGGCAGGCCCCGCTCGCGGCGGTAGGAGGGCGACAGGAGCGGGGTCGTCTGCAGCCCGGTGTCCGGGAAGCCGTCGTACTGCCCGTCCTGGATGTCGGCCAGGAAGTGCCGCACCACGGGCACCGGTATGAAGAAGCCCATGTTGTCGAAGCCGGGGTAGCCCTGGAAAGCCACCCCCACCACGCGACCTTCCTGCATCACGGGGCCCCCGCTGTTACCGGGGTTGATCGCGGCGTCGGTCTGCACCACGAGGTGGGAGTCGATCCCGCTGTGCACGTAGCCACGCGACTCGACCCGGGAGACGATCCCGGCCGTGGAGGAGACGTCCTGCCCGCCCAGCGGGAAGCCGTAGGTCTGGACGCGGCTCCCCGAGCGCGGCACGTCGCCGAGAGGCAGCGGCTTCAGGCCCCGGGTGAACGCCGGATCGGACACGCGCAGGACCGCGAGATCGCAGTCGTTGCCCACCGCCTCCACGGTGGCCACGTAGGGATTGGCCTGGTCGGGCCGGCGCACCAGCACCTCGCGGGCGTCGCTCACCACGTGCGCGTTCGTCACCACCCGGCCGCCCTCGATCAGGAAGCCGCTGCCCAGGCTCCCCTCGACCGCCTCCTGCCGCCAGGGCAGGCTCCAGTCGTAGCGGGAGCGGTAGACCTGCACGAGCACCACCGATTCGGGGGCCTGCGGGTCGGGCGCGGCAGCGGCGGCCGCGGCCAGGGCGAGCGCGGCGAGGATCATCGTCCCTCCAGGAATGCCGCGGCGGCGTTCGCGGCGCGGGTCGCGTCCGCCACGGAGTCCGGGATGCCGGTGCTGCGGACCCCGGCTCCCGTCAGGAAGAATCCCGGCACCGCGGCCAGGCCGCGCTCGACCTCGGCCATGCGATCCAGGTGGCCGACCTCGAGCTGGGGCGTCCCCTCCGGCCAGCGGAAGACGCGCGTCATCACCGGCGCCCCCACCAGGCCGAGGACCGGGCCCATCTCGCGCCGCACGAGGCCGACCAGCTCGTCGTCGGAGAGCGCGAGCACGCCCGGATCGCGCGTCCCCCCGAGAAACCCGCGCAGCAGGACGTGGCCCTCGGGAGCGCGGCCGGGGAACTTGGTGGAGAAGAAGCTGCACGCCGACGTGCGCAAGCCTTCGCTTTGCGGCACCACCATGCCGTAGCCGTCCAGGGGATGGGCGACGTCCGGGCGCCGGAAGCCGAGGAGGACCGTGGCCGAGGAGGCGAACGGCACCGCGCGGAGCGCCTTCGCGGCCTCGGGAACGATCGGCGCGAGCACGGGGGCGATCCGGGGACCCGGTGCGGCCACGACCACGGCGCGGGCGTCCACCGTGTCGCCGCCCGCGAGGCCGACCGCATAGCCGTGCCCATTCCGCGTCAGGCTCACCACGGGGGCGTTCCTCAGGAGCTGCTCCGCGGGCAGACGCTTCACGAGCGCGTCGACCAGGTCGACGAGGCCGCCGGCCAGGGAGTAGAAGGCCGAGGGGGCGGGAGCTCCCGGCTGCGCCGCTGGCCGAGGCGCGGCCCACAGGCCGCGCACCAGGCTGCCGTGGCGGGCCTCCAGCTCCGCGAACCGCGGGAACGTCGCGCGGATCGACAGGCGCTGCGGGTCGCCGGCGTGGATCCCCGCCAGGAGCGGCTCCCCCAGGCGGTCCACCGCCTCCTGGCCGAAGTGCCGGCGCAGGAAGTCCGCGATCGACTCGTCGCCGTTCGCGGGACGGGGCGGGATCACGAGGTCGAGACCCATGCGCAGCTTCCCCGGCCAGGAGAAGAGGCGGCTGCGCAGGAAGGGCAGGATGCGCGTGGGCACCGCCAGCATCATCCCCTCGGGCAGGGGATGGAGACGGCGGCGGTGCAGGACGAAGACCGCGCGCTGGCTCGGGTTGGTGGGAACCAGGCGATCGCCGAGGCCCAGCTCCCGGCACAGGCCGATCCCCTCGGGCTTCTGGGCGAGGATCGAGTCCGGCCCCCCTTCGAGGAGGAAGCCGCCGCGGCGCTCGGTGCGGATCACGCCCCCGAATCGGGGACCGGCCTCGATCAGGGTGAAGGGGATGCTCCGCCGGGCCAGGGTGTAGGCGGCGGTGAGCCCGGCGATCCCTCCCCCCACGATGGCCACCGACGTCTGCCGCATATCAATGATGATAGGGGCAGAAGTCCGGGCGCGCTAACCACCGCTGACCGCGGGCAGGATGAAGAGCTCGGCCCCGTCGGGCAGCCGGGTCGCGAGCCCGTTCAGGTCGCGGACGTTCTCGCTGCCCACGAACACGTTGACGTGCGGGCGCAGCTCGCCGCGCTCGTTCTGGATGCGGTCGCGCAGTCCGGCGTGCAGGACGAAGAGCGCGGCCAGGGCGGCGCCCACGTCGGGACCGGCCTCCAAGGTGACCCGGGACCGGCCGCCCGCATGCGGGGCCAGGACTCCCGGCAGATGGACGACCACCGCCATCTCAGCCCCGACGCGCGGCCCGGCCCAGCCGCATGCGCCGCACCGGACGGGCCCGGCGCGATCCCACCTTGCCTCCCAGCACCGCTGCCTTCACGCACACGACCGGCGGGAGGCCGTCCACGAGGCACTTCCAGCTCGCACCCTCGTCCCGCGAGCCGTAGACGCGGCCGCTCCGTGTACCGAAATAGACGCCGGCGGGATAGCGGCGGTCGGTGGCAAGCCCATCGCGCAGCACCGTCTCGTACGCGCTCTCCTGCGGAAGGCCGCGGGCGAGGGGCCGCCACGAGCGTCCCGCGTCGCGAGTGCGGTAGACCCGGAGCTTCCCCTCGGGAACGCACCGGAACCCATCCGACTCGAGGGGCACGATGTAGACGGTGTCGGGGTCGTGCGGGTGGGCGGCCATGGCGAAGCCGAAGTCGGAAGGCACGCCGTTCGCCACGTCCTGCCACGAGTCCCCGCCGTCCTGGCTGCGGTAGAGACCCCAGTGGTTCTGGAGGAAGAGCTGCTCCGGGCGCGCCGGATGCCCCACGACCTTGTGCACGCACTGGCCGAACTCGGGCTGCTTGTCGGGAAGGAAGTCGGCCCGGATGCCGCGATTGCTGACGCGAAAGGTGCGGCCGCCGTCCTCCGTGCGGTAGACCCCTCCCGTGGAGATCGCGACCAGCAGGCGCCCGCGGTCGGTGGGATGCGGCAGGATCGTGTGCAGGCAGAGACCACCGCCCCCGGGCGACCAGCGCGGGCGGTGCGGGTGGTCGAAGAGGCCGCGCACGAGCTGCCAGCTCCCTCCGGCGTCCCGCGACTCGAAGAGCGCCGCGGGGGCGACGCCGCAGTAGAGCAGCTCGGGCTCGCTGGCCCGGCCCGGGCAGATCTGCCAGATCTGCGAGAGCGCGAGGCCGGTGTCCTCGGGGAAGCGGACGTTCGCTTCCTTGGGGTCCGTCCAGGTCTTGCCGAAGTCGTCGCGCGTGCGGAGGACGGAGCCCCAGTGCATGCTGGCGGTGGAGGCCCAAAGGCGGTGGCGGCCCGCGCGGTCGTCGTAGGCCATCGCGTAGACGGCGGCCCCCGGGAAGTAGGGCCCGCCCATCTCCCACGAGGACGCGCGGCCCCGTCCCCGCAGCAGGAAAGCGCCCTTCATGGTGCCCACCAGGAGCAGCACGTCGCCATCTTTCACGGAGAGGAGCCGCGGCTTGGGCATGCGAGCCTCCTTGAGTGCCCGCCCGAGCCTATCACGGGGGGCGGCGCCGTACGTGCGGTCGCGACAGGGGTTCCGCACCAAGCCCGACCGGACCGATAAGTCTCTGAAGTAGCTGGGCAGTCCGGCGGGTGCTTCCACGAGTCTTTCCCAAGCCTGGGGAGGAGGCGGTATCTGGCACACTATTTTAATTGACAGATGTGCCA
>WNGA01022424.1_pt1 | contig 10628 bp, 9 predicted proteins | sample 5400061 | NCBI WGS metagenome assembly WNGA01 (sample SAMN13153366, study PRJNA577476) | soil metagenome | isolation source: 100 cm soil or saprolite under grassland replicate 2 | place: USA:California | collected 2016-06-15
AGCGTGAAGCGATCCACCTGGTCCGCCTTGGTCAGGCGCGCATTGATCGTCACGGGTACGGTGATCGCGGCGTCGCCAACCGGCGCGCTGACCTCCGGATCGTCGCCCACGGCGAACGGCACGGGAAGGACGGGACTGCCGGGCAGGTTCACAAAGACCTGGCGAACGTTGGAACCGGCGTTCCGCAGGTCGACCTTGATCTTCTCGGCACCGAGCGACGTCTCGACGACTTCTCCGCGCTTTCCGCCCAACGGAAACACTTCGCGCGGATACGCGTAGGAGCCCACCTTCAAACGATAGTAATTGGCCGTCTGCGTGGAAAAGCGGGAATCGCGCACGACAACGACATACTCGCCGTGTCGGGGAAAGGTGACGTCGACTCTCGGATCGAGTCCGAGCAGCGGCGCGTCTTCGCTGCGGGCGATCACCTTGCCATCGGCATCGAGAATCTCGAGCAGCGGATCGATTGCCGATCCGGATCGCCGCGCTTCCACTTCGATCACGCGCGTTTCACCGGCCCTGGCGCTCAGGCGGAACAGGTCGCGCTCGGGCCCGCGCAACGTACCGTTCAGCGTGAATGGCGCCGGCGGCAGCGGCTGCGCATCCTCCAGGCGGTCGTTGGTGTTGGGGAGCGCGCCGGGCCGCGACTCGTCCTCGGTGAATTCAGGAAACGCACCGACAGTGAACAGCTGGACATTCGAAATGCCCTCGCTCGTGGCAACCCGGATCGGGTAGACACCGACGGCCAGATTCGCGGCCGGCTCCACGAGGAACGTCGCGTAGCGGCCTTCGGCCTGCATCGGAGCGCCGGGCACCGGCGCGGGCTGATCGGGCGTCAGCAGCGTGAACGACGCCGGCATCGTCGACCGAATCTTCGCGCCTTCGCCGAGGTTCCTGCCGGCGAGCGTCAGCGTGAAGGGTTTGCCTGTCTGCGCTCCGCGCGGCTGCAGGTCGGTGATCACCGGCTGTGCCGAGAGGCTCAACGCCGAGGCCAGCAACGCCAAGACACTCGAGAACAATACCCGCCACTTCATGGCGCACCTCCGTCCACCGGGACCGGCACGAAGCTCTTCTCCAGCGTGCAGTCCTTCGTACTATACAGACGAACCTGACCGTCGAAGCCCCCGGTCGCCACGTGCAGGCTATCCGGAGAAAACGCCACGGCATAAATCCCGGCCGCGTGTCCTTTGCACGACGCGAGGGGCACTCCGGTTTCGGCGTCGTAGATATTCACGCTCGGACCGGCGCCGGCGACGGCCACGCGCGTGCCATCGGGCGACCAGTCGAGCGCGAAGATCGCGCCGTCCTGAGCGGCGAGCTTGCGGACCAGGGTCGCGTCTTCGCCGACCTTCATATTGCGAGGACGATCCATTGTGTACACGTAGGGGATCCGATCCTCGCCACCGATCACGATCTCGTCCGCGCTCGGATGCCGTGCCACGGTGGCGAGCTCGCCGTGCATCTGGTTGACGTTCTCGAGGAACTGTCCGGCTCCGGCGTCGATCAGCTTGGCGGCCCGGTCGCGTCCAACCGAGACGAGCCGTTTGGAGTCGATGCTGAAGGCCGTCCCCAGCACCCAATTCTCGTGCGTGCTGATCTTGTACAGCTCTTTCCCGTTGGCGGTGTCGAACGCGCGCACGGTGTTGTCCGCGCACCCGACCACGACCTTGGACCCGTCCGGCGACAGCGACGCGCCAAACACCGTATCGCTCGTAGCTTCCACGGACCGCAGCAGCTTGCCCTCGCGCGGCTCCCAGAACTGGATCTCGCCGAAGCGAGCGGGCGTGCCGCCGGCGGCGATCATCAGGCTGCCGTCGGCGGAGTTTCACCAGGCGGCTCCCATCGGCTCGATGCAGCAGGACTTCACGATGACCGCTCACAGCGAGCGTCGTGCCGTCGGGCGAGAAGCGCAACGCGGTGATCACGGGAGGCTGGTGGTAGATGGCCGGCCCACCCGTCGCGTCCTCGGCAGGCGAATCGTCTTTCGCGCCGGACGCGATCCAATCGCGAATGGTTGAGAGCTCGTTCGCGGCGAGCGGCGGCTGGCCAAACGGCATGGATGGCGTCACGGCCGCGGTGATGAACTGGATCACGAGGCTTTGTTCCGGTGAACCGGCCACGAACGCCGGTCCGCGTTTGCCGCCGGCCTGGAACCTGGCGTAGGTCGTGAGATCGAGGTCCGACTGTTTCAACGCGGGCTGATGGCAACTGGTGCAGTTCCTGTCGAGGATCGGCCGGACATCGCGCACGTAGCTGGGATCCTCGGCACGCAGGAGCGGGACGGCTACCAGGCAGGCCGAGAACCAGATCATGCGCATGAGTCATCCTACGCCGAGTGCGTCGGGCTGGCGCAGGATCTTCGGTTCTCCTCGGCGCCAGCCGATTATCATGAAGGCATGCGCCGCGTCTTGGTAGCTGCGTTCCTCCTCGCACACCAGACCGCTGCACCTTCGCCCGGACCGAAAACCTGGACGTCGGCAGCTCCGGCGCTCGTCACTGGTCAGGGCGCCGGCCGCGACGTCCGCCACGACGGCTTCGACGGCATCTGGAACTCCGCCACGGCCACGCCGCTCGAGCGCCCACGGGAGTTGAAAGACAAACCCTTTTTCACTCCCGAAGAAGCCGCAGCGTGGGAACGTCAGGTGGCTCAGAACAATGAGGAGCGTGTGCCGCAGCCCGGAGCGAAGAACGTCGGCACCGGCACGTACAACACGGTCTATCGCGAGTTCGGTTCGCGCACGGTCAAGACCCTCAGGACTTCCATCGTGACGGAGCCTCCCGACGGCCGCATTCCGCCGCTCACGCCTGCAGCCGCCGACATCAAGCGCCGCCGAACTGAGGGGCAGAAGAACCCCGAGAGCGCTGAAGAGACGGGCCTCCAGGATCAGTGCTTGGCTTTTGTCACGGCGGGGCCGCCGATGCTTCCGTATTCCTACAACAGCAACTACGAGATCGTACAGACCAGGGACGCCTTCGTTGTGCACGTGGAGATGATCCACGACGCCAGAATCATCCATCTGGACGGGCGCCCGCATCTTCCACCGAGTATCAGGCGATGGATGGGTGATTCAATCGGTCGCTGGGAAGGCAACACGCTTGTCGTGGACACGACGAATTTCAACGACGACGGCGGCTTTTATGGGGACGCTGGCGGAAACTTTGGGTGGGACCGGCATCTGCACCTCGTCGAGCGGTTCAGTCTGTTCGACGCCGATACCCTGCTCTACGAGTTCGAGATTGACGACCCGACGGCGTTCACGCAGCCATGGAAGGGTGAACTGACGATGGCGCGGTCGCCCGGCCGCATCTACGAACGGCCGCGAACGCTGAGCTAGTGTAGAGCCCGCGCACTGTCGATTACGGGCTGCCCCGTTCGACCATCCAGTGGAAAGCGACAGCGCATGGAGATGGACAGATGAAGATGTACACGTATGTGAATTTCGCCGGCACGTGCGCCCAGGCGTTCCGCTTCTACGAGAAGCATCTGGGCGGAACGATTGGGATGATGATGACGCACGGCCAGGCGCCGGATCAAAGCAACGTCAACCCCGAGTGGAAGGACGCCGTGCTGCATGCGCGCATCTCCGTCGGAGGAACCGAGCTGCTGGGCGCAGATATCCCAAGCGCCCAACCGATGCGTAGCGCCTACCTGTCTCTGAACGTGGAAACCGATGCGGAGACGGAGCGCATCTTTTCGGCGCTTTCAGACGGCGGCGAGGTGTTCATGCCGATGCAGGAGACGTTCTTCGCCACCAGGTTCGGCCAGCTGCGGGATCGATTCGGCATCAACTGGATGATCATCCGCGAGCGGCCGATGCCTTCGCGCGCGTAGGAGGCGCGCGTCTGCGACGCGTCGCCGCATGAGGTTCGGGTCCTACTCGTAGGCCCGGGCGAACAGGCCGCCGATGCTGGACGCGGCCAACTGGTGCCCTTTCACCGCGGCCAGGAACGCCTCGCGGGTCAGGCCGGGCGCCAAGGTCGGTTCCAGGTCCAACGCTGACACCGTGATCAGGTAGTGATGCTGGCCATCCCCGCGCGGCGGACAGGGGCCGAGGTAATTGGCGTTGCCGCGAGTCCCGCTGCCGCCGGTAAAATTCTTGCCCGCCGTACCGTCGCCCTCCGCGAGCTCATGCATCGTCGCCGCGATGTTGTACGCAACCCAATGTGAGACCCCCGCCCCCGCCTGGCCGTCGATGTCGTACATCAGGATGGCGAAGCTTTTGGTGCCGTCAGGCGCATTCGTCCAGGCAAGCTGCGGCGACACATTCTGACCGGGACACGGACAGATCTCGGTCGAGCCGGGTCTGCAGGGGCGCTTCTGGTCATCGGCGGCGAAACGGACCGGGATGCGCGCACCGTCCGTGATCGACGTCGAGCTGAGAGTGAAATAGGAGGCCGTCTGCGTACTCGACATCGCCGCGATCATCGCCGCGCTCAACGCCACGTTCAGTGTGCGCATGAATGTCCTTCGCTCGATTTGGCGTGGCAGCTTATCACGATGGCGGCATGACGCCGCGGCGTTCGCGGGACCTGATATGGAGGTGATGATGTCTATCGAAAGGGTTGAGGAATTCCTTACCGGTCCTTCGGTTTCTCATACGGCGCGCCGGTGCCCGACGAGCCGACGAACAGCTTCGTCCCGTCCGGAAAGGTGACCTCACGGGCGTTCGCGCGGGTTGAACTGTCCTTCGCCTGGTAGCCGTCGACAATGATCTCAATCCCGTAAGGCAGCGAGTTCTTGGTCCAGCCGCGGCGGATCAGCGCGTTCGGCGCGGCACCTTCCACCGCCCAAAGCTCCACCTTCCCGTCCGGACCCGGCACCTCGATGTGGATCCAGGTGTGCGGGTTGACCCACTCCATCTTGACGACCTTGCCCTTGATCTTGACGGGCTTGTTCGAGTCGAATTCAGCTGCGAACGAGTGGTGCGCGAGGAGCGGGGCAACAGTCGTCACGAGCAGCGCGGCGCCAGCGATCACGCAGAAGAGTTTCCTACGCACTGGGTCTTCTCCTCCGCAGAGTATAGCGACTCCTGCGCCTAGTCCGACTTCTTCTTTTGCAGGTCGCCGTACAGCAGCTCCTCCGAAAATACGACGCAGTTGTACTCGAGCAGCTGGGCCTTCGGGTCCAGCCTGCGGTAGAGCGGCATGCGGATCGTCCAGGGCCGGGTGAACGTCTTCGGGTCCTCGATTCTCGCCTCGTAGTTGATAGCGTTCCCGCCAGCTGCCAGCGAGTAGCGCTCGGTGACTTTGAGCGCATCGCTGTGGTGATTGCCGGCCCGGTCGAACCACGACAAATCGTTGAAGCTCTTCACCTCGATGACGAGCGTATCGCCCTCCCACTTGCCGTTCGACCACCCCATCCAGCTGTCGACCGGCGACTCGCTCTGGCTGTTCATGTGGACGGGGCGATTGGCGCCGGCGTACTCGTACGTGAAAAGGATGTCCTTCGTGCCCTGGACGATCTGGAACGGATACGGCATGTAGGTGGCGCGCGGGAGCCCCGACATGTAGCACTTGGCTTCCGGATCCGACTTGGGCCAACCGGCCAGGTTCTCCTGCCGCTTCTTCAAGCCCTCGGGCGTGTACGGGATCTTGCCGTTGTTGTCGACGATCACGCTTTGTCCCGCCGGAATCGAGAACAGCGCGCCGAGCTGCGGGAACGCGGTCGCCGAGGCGGCGTGATCCTCGAGGTTCCAGTTGGCGGTGTTGATGGCCTGCCAGATGCCATTCAGATTCGGATGGCCGGCGATTCGATCCGATCGCGCGGCCGGCGCCGCTCCACGGGCCTGCATCGGCGCCGCTCCACGACCCTTCACCCCACCGCGCACCGGCCGCGCGGCGGGGGCCCCGGCCTGGGGCTGTTGCGCCGTGATCGTCGTGAACGTCGCCGCGGTTCCCAGCGCAATCGCGATCAGTGCGAACGTAAACCAGTGACGCATGTTCTCTCCGTATAGGGCTGGCGCGGGGCCGCTTACTGTTTTAACGCCAGCACAATGTACTGCCCTGGAGCTCCGCTAGCGGGACCCGGCCCGCCCAAGCGTGCGGCAAACATACCAGCGCCGGCGGCGACAGGAACAACGATGAACTGCCGGCCCTGGATCTCAAAGGTCGCAGGCATTCCTTCCGATGCAGTTGGAAGCTCCATCGACCACACTTCTCGACCGTTGTCGCGATCGTACGCGCGGAACCGGCGATCTGATCCTGTCGCGAAGAAGACCAGGCCGCCCGCCGTCACGAGCGGCCCACTACGCGGGAAGTGCGAGCCGGTGTTCGGTGGAATGCCGAGCTCGGGCGGCGCGAGCACGGTGCCCGTCGGAATCCGCCATTTGATCTCTCCCGTGTTCAGGTCGTACGCGGTCATCTCCGACCAGGGAGGCCCGACGACGCTCATGCCCAGACTGTTCTGATTCATGAACTCGTACGGCGACTCGAGTCGCACCAGTCCGCCCTGCGCGATCAGATCTTTCGTCTGCGCGATCAGCTGGGCCTTCTGCTCCGGCGAGACGCTGGGGCCTGCGCGTCCACCGCGTCCGCCCTGCCCTGGCAGCGCCAGGCGATCGACGGTCGGCAGCGCCTTCGCGACCACGTACAGCTCACCGCGCGTGGGATCGACCGCGGAGGTCGCGAAGTTCGCGCCGCCGTTGTGGCCCGGCATCGAGATGCTGCCCTCGAAGCTTGGCGGCGTGAACAGGCCGTCGTTGCGAAGAGCCTTGAAGCGCTGAACGAGCACCTCTCGATCTGCCGCCGGCAGATACGGGTTGATGTCTTTCTCGGCGAACGTCAGGCGCGCGAACGGCGCCGGCTTCGTCGGGAAGGGCTGCGTCGCGGACGCATGCTCACCCGGCACGTCGGACTGCGGCACCGGCCGTTCCTCGATCGGCCAGATCGGGCGTCCGGTCTCGCGCTCGAAGACGAACAGGAAACCATGCTTCGTCCCCTGCGCGACGACGTCGATCGTGCGGCCGTTCTGGCGGATCGTCAGCAGCTTCGGCGCCTGCGGCAGGTCGTAGTCCCACAGATCGTGATGCACCAGCTGGTAATGCCACTTGCGTTTACCGGTGCGCGCGTCGAGCGCGACGAGCGAGTTGCCAAACAGGTTGTTGCCCGGCCGATCGCCGCCGTAGAAATCGAAGCGCGGGCTGCCGAAGCTGATGAACGCGATGCCCCGCTGCTCGTCGATGGTCGACTCGCTCCAGTTATGGACGCCGCCGGAATTCTTGTACGCATCTGGCGGCCACGTGTCGTACCCGAACTCGCCGGGATGCGGGATGCTGTGAAAGACCCACTGAACCTTGCCGGTGCGCACGTCGTACGCCTGCACGTCGGCGGGCGTGGCGTCGTAGCCCGCTCCCTGCGCCGGCAGCGACACGATCATCGTGTTCTCGAAGATGCGGCCAGGATTGCCCGTGTGCAGCGGCTGCGCCGCCTGCCGCTCGAGCGCGCGTCGCAGATCCACACGGCCGTGGTCGCCGAAGCTCGCAATCGGATCGCCGGTCTGCGCGTTGATGGCCGTGAGGTGGCCGCCTGCAATGAACAGCAGCCGGCGATCCGCGCGATCGGGACTCTGCCAATAGTTCATCCCGCGCGCACCCAGCGGTCCCTGCGTCTGACTGCGCCAGATCTCCCTGCCGGTCGCGGCGTCCACCGCCGCCAGCGCGGTGCCAGCCGCCTGCAGATACATCACGCCGTCGACGATGAGCGGGTTGAAGATGACCGTGCCGGTGACGGGGAACGTCCAACCCACTTCGAGCTGGGAGACGTTCGACCTGTTGATCTGATTGAGCGCCGAATATTGTGATGAATCGGCGCTGCCGCCGTAGGATGTCCACGTCGTGTAGGGCCTGCCCTGAGCGGAGTCGAAGGGCCGCCCCTGGCCCCCCACGCCGGTCACGAGACCGCCGCTGATGACGAGCACCGCCAGCCGCACCAATCTGCGCATGAAGGTGCTACTTTATGCGCTGTCGCGTTCCTTTTGGAGTGACTATGCAACGAATCCTGCGGACGATGCGCGTGGCCCTGCTCGGTGCCGCGGCGATCGCGCCCGTCGTCGTGACCGCGCAGGGCCAGTCGATTCTCGGTCCGCCAAGCGAGGCCAACCACTTCATCGGGACGCCGAAAGGCTGGATCCACCCGAAGACGCCGTGGGGTGAGCCCGACATCCAGGCCACCTTGAACATGATGCAGGCCGCCGGCGTCCCGCTGGAACGGTGTGCCGGCGGCGGTCGCCCCGGCGGGCCGCCCTGCGACCCGAACAAAGCCTGGTGGACGGAAGAGGAGTACAAGCAGCGCGTCGCGGCCGCCTCCGGCCGCGGGGACGCCAGTCGGCAGGCGGCCGAGCGGGGCGAGTTCGGCCGCGCGCTGCTCTCGGGTGCGACGGATCCGGCCACGCCGCAGCGGCAGACCACGCTCATCGTCGACCCACCGAACGGCTTGCTGCCGCCTCTGACGCCGGAAGCAAAGCGACGCGCGCTCGAGATGCGGAGCGGCTGGTCGCTCCCCGGCGAGTCGCCCGCCTTCGACTCGCCCACGGACTTCGACAGCTGGGACCGCTGCGTCACGCGCGGCATGCCCTCGTCGATGATGCCGTATCGCTACAACGGCGGCTTCAGGATCTGGCAGTCGCCGGGCGTCGTCGTCTTCGATCTCGAGATGATCCACGACACGCGCGTGATCTTCACGGACGGCCGGCCGCCGCTGCCGTCGGCGCACAAGGCCTACATGGGCGATTCGCGCGGCCGCTGGGAGGGCAACACGCTCGTCGTCGAGACCACCAATTACAGGGGCGGACTCGCGCCGATGATCAACCTGGCCGTGGTCGGGTCGCCGGCGGGAAACCGCTTCCCGCAAAGCGATCAGATGAAGACGACTGAGCGGATCACGCGTCTGAACAACGACGCGTGGCTGTACGAGATCAAGACGGAGGATCCGGTCATCCTGACGCGCCCGTTCACCGTCCGCTATCCGATGCGCCACGATCCGAAGTACGAGTGGTGGGAGTACGCCTGCCACGAAGGCAACCAGATCGTACCGGGCTACGTCACGACGTCGCGCTTCGAGCGCGCGAACCCGAAACCCGAACCAGCGACGGCGGTTCAGGTGCCGGCGGACGTTGCCAACGCGCTCGCCGGACGCTGGGTGGGGCGGCCGCGCATCGCGACGATCGACTACGACATCGAGCTGGAGTTCACCAAGAACGCGGATGGGGCGATCGTCGGCAAGTTGATGGGCACCACGCTTCCGAAGGAATCAAAGATCGACAGGCCACTCCGGCGCTTCACGATCAAGGACCGGCAGATGAACTGGGAGTTCCCGAACACGCAGTCATGGAATTATGCCGGGCAGCTTTCCGCCGACGGCACCAGGATCACAGGCATGACGACCAGCATCCAGGGCGGCGTGCCGCTGGAGTTCAGGAAGCGATAGGACAAACGGCAACGGGAATCGGCTCTGGCAATTTCAACACCACCAGAGCTGGAAGGCAGGTCCGATGTCGTATGCGCTCGACGGCAACCAGTACATTGCCATCGCTGCAGGCTCTAACGTTCTTTCGTTCAGCTTGCGGTAAGACTCTCAGCGCTTCGCCAATTTCTGAACGCTGAGCTGGCTCGTCCTTTTTCTTCTTGATACACATCTTCAACCGCACTCGTCGATAATGCGCCGTGCAATAGATCGGAGCCGTAAGGCGAGGGGGAGCAATGGGAAACGTTCGAAGCCGCCTACGAGCTATTTCTTTGTTATGCATGGCACTCGGGTTTGCGGGTGTTGCCCGAGCGCAGTCGTCGTACACGGCCTCTGTACGCGGCGTCGTAACAGACGTCAGCGGCGGCGTCATCCCCGGAGCCCGAGTCACGCTGACGGAATCGGATCGGAACGTGCCGCACAGTGTGACTTGCGATGAAGCCGGCCGATATGTCATCACCGCTCTGCCACCCGGTACCTACACGCTCAGCGTCGAGATGAGCGGGTTCACAACCTACACCCGGACCAACATTCCTCTGGTCGTCCAGCAGCAGGCAACGTTCGATGTCTCATTGCAGGTGGGCGAACTCACTGCAAGCGTCTCTGTTCGGAGCCAGTCGCCGCTTCTGAACACGACGATCTCGACGCTGGGACAGGTGATCGAGAACCGCTACATGCTCGCGCTGCCCAACATCAGCCGAAACCCTCTGACGCTGTTGAATCTGACGCCGGGCGTGAACGGCGCCGCGGGCACCATCAGCCCAAGCAATACGAATTTCGTGGCGAACGGTACTCGCAATTCCACTTCGGACGTGCTGGTGGATGGCGCGATCGTCAACACGACCGAGCAGAACACCGGCGCCACCGATCTGAAATGGACACCATCTGTCGATGCGGTCCAGGAATTCAAGATGCAAACGAACTTCTTCGGAGCCGAGTATGCGCTCTCCGGAGGAGCCATCATCAACGTCGTCACCAAGTCGGGCACGAATGCGTTCCGCGGCGATGCCTACGATTTCCTGAGGGATTCCAACTTCAATGCGAACTCGTGGGCCGCGAATCGCAACGGCTCCAAGAAGCCGTATTACCATCGCGATCAAGTCGGCGGCGTGCTGGGTGGGCCCGTCAGGAAAAATAAGACGTTCTTTTTTGCCACGCTCGAACGTACG
>WNGA01029341.1_pt1 | contig 10626 bp, 12 predicted proteins | sample 5400061 | NCBI WGS metagenome assembly WNGA01 (sample SAMN13153366, study PRJNA577476) | soil metagenome | isolation source: 100 cm soil or saprolite under grassland replicate 2 | place: USA:California | collected 2016-06-15
ATGGCCGAGGTGACCAAAGAGGCGCGCGTGCGCGCGCGTCTCTCCATGCGGGGGCTGGCCCGGCGGAGCGGCCTCTCGGCTGCGCAGATCAGCCGGATCGAGGCGGGCGAGGTCGAGCGGCCCGTTGCTGAGACCCTCGTAAAGCTCGCCAAAGCCCTCGATCGGGACGCGCAGCTCCTTCTTGTGTTCGCCGGACACATCAGGGGAGCCAGGGCACGGCAGCTCCTGCGACAGGCGATCGAGGCCCTGCCCGAGCCGGGCAGAGCTGAGCACGCTGATGCACTCGCGCGACTCGAGGCCGAGGATGAGCGCGAGCGTCGGCTCCGGGAAGAGCTCGCCGAGGCTGAGAGGGCGCTGACAAAGGCTCAGCAGGATCTGGGCGAGGCCCGCTTCGAGGGCGAGCGGGTGGCAGCCGAGCCGCTGCGCGAAGCGCACGAGCGGTTGCGCGAGGTCGGGATGCTTGCCCAACGCGGCGCTGTCGAGGTCGCTGAGAAGCGCCGGGAGTTTGAGCAGCTAGATGATGCTCAGAGCGAGGATGTCTGTGCCCTCGCCGGCCGCCTCTTCCTGCACACGGTCGCTCGCGGCGACCACCTCGAGGCCTGGCGGCAGTTCTCGGGTCAGATCACGCCTGACGATCCGGAGCTGCGCCAGCTGCTGCAGGCATGGCGTCAGCTTGAGCACGGGCGGCGCAAGAAAGTACTCGAGTTCTCCCAGGATCAAAGAGGCATTCGAGATCGTCCGCAACGCGTCCTCCGCCTGGACGGCGGAGAACGGACGACCGAAGAGGTATTCGCCATCGGCGAAGAGGCCGTCCCCGAAGTCGAAGAGCGAGAGGAGATGATGCCTATGGAGGGAGCTAAGCACCGACTCGTTCGATCGGAAGGAATGAAAGACCCCTCGGGTGAGGGCAAGCCTTTCGAAGGCGGTTCCGCGACTAGGCGGAAGTCGACACGCGACTAGGCGGAAGCTGACACACTCCGAGCACTAGGCGGAAGCTCGACACACTCCGAGCCTAGCGCGGAACCGCCAGCAACTCGCTCGGGCCGAAGGGCTCCCGGGCAAAGAGTGACACAGTGGCGATTCCGCTGACATCTGGGTCCGCACCCCGCTGCCTGATCGACGGCGATCAGATGCTGATCGTCGAGCCGCGCGAGGGCGATCCGGAGCTGGTCGCCCTGGGGCGCGAGGCTGACGACTCCGAGGTCGAGCGAGGCATGGTCGCGGCGGGGGGAGGCAGGAAGGGCAAGCGGGCCGAGTACCGCTGCACTGCCTGCGGCTACGGCATCGTCGTTTACGAGCAACCTCCGAGCTGCCTGCTGTGTGGCGAGGCACGCTGGGAGCATGTTGAGTGGCGGCCCTTCTTCTCCCAGCTGCTCGACCACCTTGCCCTTCCCGTTGGCACCCGAAGCCAGCGACGTCGCGCCCACGCGCCTTCCCCGCCAATAGCCGAGTGAGCCGATCCGCTACCTTCGCCCGGGTCAAGCCGGCGCATCGCCCGCAAAAATGACGCCGGCGGAAGAGCTCGCGCAGCTCGCCTCCGCCCTGAAGGAAAGCGGGCTCGAGCTCTTCCTCGCCGAGATCGGCCGCCACCGGCTGCTGAGCGCGGGCGAGGCGGTGGCCCTTGCCAAGCGGGTCGAGCGTGGCGACCTCGCTGCCAAGGAGGAGATGATCAACGCCAACCTGCGCCTCGTCGTCTCGATCGCCAAGCGCTATCGCGGTCTCGGCGTTCCCTTTCTCGACCTGATCCAGGAGGGCACGCTCGGCTTGAACCGCGCGGTCGAGAAGTTCGACTGGCGGCGGGGCTACAAGTTCTCGACCTACGCCCACTGGTGGATCCGCCAGGCGGTCGCGCGCACGATCGCAACCCAGGCGCAGACGATCCGTCTCCCGATCCACGTCATCGAGCGCCGGCAGAAGCTCGCTCGGACCGCCCGAACGCTCGCGCCCGCGCTCGGCCGCGAGCCGAGCCTGGAGGAGCTCGCCGAGGCGACCGGCCTGCCGCTCGGACACGTCCGCCAAGCGCTTGGCTGCGCTGAGGCTTCGGTCTCGCTCAATCAGGCGGTCGGCCCGGACGGCGAGAGCGAGCTCGCCGACTTCCTTGCCGATCCGGCTGCCGGTGACCCCGTCGAGGAGGCAGAGCGGTCGCTTCTCCGGCAGACGGTACAGCGCAGGCTCGAAAGGCTGCCGGAACGGGAGCGGCTGACCGTCGAGCGTCGCTTCGGCCTTCAGGGCGAGCCGCAGTCGCTCGAGACGGTCGGGCGCGAGCTTGGGCTCACCCGCGAGCGCGTGCGCCAGCTGCAGGTGCAGGCGCTGAAGCAGCTCGAGACGGAGCTGGCAGACCTCGCTCCGATGCAGACTGCTGCGGCTCGCGCGGCGCAGGCGCGCGAGGCGGAGCGAGTATCGGCGTAAGGGCGCCCGGCCGTCGCCGCACCGGGTTGGTCATCACGCGCGAGGTGCTCCTCGCCGACGGCAGACTGGGGATGGGAGGGCTGATGGGCGCGAACGGACGTCGGAGAGTGGTGATCACGGGGCTCGGCGCGGGCGCGAACGGACGTCGGAGAGTGGTGATCACGGGGCTCGGCGCGGTGACGCCGCTGGCCAGCGGCGTCGCGACGAGCTGGGAGCGCCTGATCGGCAGCCGCTCCGGCGCCGGTGCGATTAGTGCTTTTGATGTGAGTGGCTTCCCAGTCAGCTTCGCCTGCGAAGCGAAGGAGTTCGACCCAACCCAGTGGATCGAGCACAGGCAGGCGCGGCGGATGGACCGCTTCGCGCAGCTGGTCGTCGCGGCGGCGCGGCAGGCGGAGCTTGATTCGGGGATCGTGATCGAGAAGGAGTCGGAGTGGGTCGGCGCCTCGGTCGCGACCGCGATGGGCGGCCTGAAGTCCTTCGAGGACTGCTGCGACACGCTGATCGAGCGGCGTGTGGGGTGCGTAAACCCGTCCGTCATGCTGCTACGGCGTATTCGTGGATGAGTCTGCCGAGGCGATCCCGTCGCCGGACCTGATCGGGTGGCTGGAACCTGACAAGGCGTAGTCGCCGCTCTGGAGTCAGAGGTCTCAGGCCGAGCGCTCGATGCGGCCTGTGGCTGTTGTGATGGTCGACGTAGATGCGGAGCACCTGCTCAAGCTGTCGGCCCGGGCGCTGATCGAAGAGATCGTCGAGGGCGTCCAGGCGCTCGGGGACAGCCTGCTTGAGCATGCGGCCCCGGGCTTGCTGGACGACTTCGCCGGCGCCTACGGCGTCGAGCCTGCGACGCTGTGGTGCGGCAGCAATCCCGGTGGCGATTCGCTAACGGCGCCAGCCGAGTTCGGCACACACCACGACCCGCACCAGTTCAGCTGGGCGTAGTCTTGGCTAAGGCGCCGAAACGAACTGTCTACGCGTCTAGGGGAGATGTGGAGGACAGCGAAGCAGAGGGTGGTCAGGGACTTCAGTCGAGTGCGCACCGCGAGCGCTTCCTGTGGCGGATCGATCAGTTCGAACGACTTGGCTTCAACGAGGCCGAAGCATCTGATCTGGCCGACTCGGACGCAGACCTCGGGCAGGCGCGGCATCTGCTCGCGACCGGCTGCTCCTCGACTCTCGCGCTCCAGATCCTGCTTTAGCCCCGTCCGCATCTTGCGAAGGCCATCGAGGAACGAGGGCCGCAGGAGCCCTGCGCTGCAGAAAAGCCCCCGCGGTGACTTGATGGCTGCGCGGGCGCTCCGGCAAATCTTCACGCGGAAGATGAAGTGCCCGCACTGCCGGAAGCGGCTCGGCTTCTTTCCGCCGCCCACGGCGTGCCCACATTGTGGGCGCCAGATCTACGAACCAAGGGACAGACGGCGCAGATACTGACTCGCCCCAGAAAACTGAGCTGCCGGGGACGGGGTGGATCGTGGCACTCGTGTCGTCCCTGGTCGGCTGCGGATCACCGGTCGCCGGTACGTGCCCCGTTCCATCCGGGTACGGTGAAGGCCGCACGCTTGCAAGCGTCTGGTCGGCGACCAGGGTAACCGCCGGGCCCTTGCCGCCGCCGTGACGATACAGGGGTACCATCGCCGCGTGGTCGAGCTGTCTCTTGTCGAGTTTCCCGCGGACGACTCAGAGCGCGCTCGTCGGTTCTGGGAGGGGTTGCTGGGCGTCCCGTTCGTCGAGCGCAAGGAGGGAGAGGGACGCGGCCGACAGACGCGGGAAGGCGGAGTTCCGCTCGGGCTGCACGAGCGCGGGCCCGGGCCCGGCGACCGCTTCTCGCTTCCCTACTTCGACGTCGCCGACGTCGCGGAGGCGCTCGTCCGCGTCCAGGAACTGGGCGGCGAGGTCGTCCACCCGGGCGAGCGGTGGGCGATCTGCCGGGACTCCGAGGGCAGCCCCTTCGGGCTCGCCCGAAGCTAGCGAGGGCCCTCTCGGCGCAGGCCGCCGCCGAGGATGAGCGAACCGTGAGCCGCGGATGAGCTCACTTCTCGAGCCCCTTGCGGAAGAGTGAACCGGTTGTCAGCGCCTGCGGAGATCATCTTCCAAGGAGGGAGAGCCAAACGTCCGCTCCTCCTCCATCGTGGCTTACGGCATGGAACGTGCCTGCAGGGGCCCGGGCGATCGCGTCGATGTATCGCGCCCCCAGGCAGGTCGACCCGCAGCGTAGGGCTGCCGTCGCGACAAGCCTCAACGGCCCCCTCGCTAGCCTCGGGAACGTCGGCGTGCCAGACAACTGGAGGGCCGCCGAAGGGCGGCCCTCCACGAAAACAGACGTTGGCTAAGCGTTCGCCATCTCGGGAACGGCGCCGAGCTGCTGCATCATCCCGAAGGTGTCCCAGTTCTGGAACTCCTCGACGATCTTGCCGCCTTCGAGCCGCGAGATCGTGATCCCCGAGACCGTCACCTGCTTCCCGGTCGGCCGGATACCCATCAGCTCGCCCTCGTGGGTACCGCGCCCGACCCAGCGGGTCGCGACCTGGTCGCCCTCGGCGAGCTGCCTCTCGACGGTGATCCGCGCGTCGGGGAAGGCAGCCCGATAAACCGAGATGAACTCCTTGACGCCTTGGGGACCGCGGAGCGGCTCCGGATTGGCCGGATCGTGTCCGATGTAGTCGCTTGCGATCAGCTCGTCAACGACCTTGAGGCTCCCCTCCCAGGGCTCCTCGAGGGCGCGGCGGACGATGGCTTTGTTCTGTTCCGAGGACATGTCTCTCCTTTCCTCGGCTGTGGCACCCGCGCGGCGAAAGACGCCTCGAGGGGCAGATCCCGAGAGTCCTCAGGAGAGGGCTTTCGCGACAAGGAGGAGAGGAAGCGCAGCGTCCGCTTGATCTAAGGACGTCGAGAATCGACTTCTCGCTGCTGGGATCCACACTACCGCGTCCGGAGAGCACATGCGGGAAAGGCGCGAGACGCGTCGGAGATATGCCGCAAATTGTGGGTTTCCTCGCGAAGTCCCTCCCGGCGGCACTCCAGCCGTTGCCGCGCGAGCCGGATCCACGCCTCGGATCAGGTCCGCGGCTACCAAGGCTATCTCGACGCGCACGACAGGCTCCATGCGCCGTTTGGGAGCTTCCATCGAGCGACGTGGTGCTGATACTCAACTTCGGGCCGGTGCTTTGGGTCGCCAAGCACCTCATGGCCATCGCGTTCCATCGGCTGACGCCGGCCAACTTGCTACATGCCTGTAGCCCCTCATGCCGCCGTCAGGTCAGCGAACACGAAGCCGTTCCGCTCGACGATGTCGCCGAGCGCGTAGGCGATCGGGCGCTCGAAGATCGGCCCGCCGTAGACAAAGGTGTGAAACTCGCCGTTCTCCCCGCAGGGGTCGACCTCCGGCGGGAACTCGGCGAGCAAGCGCTCGTCATAGCCACGCCCGGCGAAGGTGGGGTCGAGCTTGCGCGGGTCGACGCAGACGAGGACGGCCTGGAAGCCGGCTTTGATGAATTCACGGGCGAGCTGCGTCGTGTCCCGGCCCCAGAGCGGGAACAGCCCACGCTTGCCGGCGGCGGCCAATCGGCCCTCGCGATAGGCACGGACATCCTCGAGGAAGAGATCGCCGAAGGCGACCTCGGCAACCTGGCGTAGCCTCTCTGAGGCGAAGGCCTCGTGCATACGGGCGTCGTACACCTCGTTCGGGCAGGCGAGCGGGATCGAGACCTCGACGAGCGGGAGCCCGAGCTCTTGCGCCTGGAGAGCGAGCAGCTCGCGACGGACGCCGTGCATGCTGATGCGGTTGTACGTCTCGGTGACGGTCGTGATCAGCGCACATGGGTTCCGGCCAAGCTTCGCGCGCAGCGCGAGCAGGGCGAGGGCTGAGTCCTTGCCGCCGCTCCAGGAGAGGGCGAGCGCGGCCCTTGTCTTCGTCGAATCTCGTGGCTGCTCGGCTCGTTCGAGGCTGGCCGCGCTCACCCAGGGCGCCTCCCCTCGGCATGCTTCCACCCCAAGCCCTGGCGAACTCAATTCTCCGCTCGACAGCCCTGCATCGAGCAGAGGATCCGCGCGGAAGGGTCGTCGCCGCCCCGAACGAGCGCCTCCACGGCGCTACGTCCTTGCGTTCTCAGAGCCATTCGTGTGTCCGTGGCGACGGTTCCGCGTTCAACGCTCGCCATCGCCGTCCGGGAGACATCGACAACCGTCGAGGCCTGCCGCCCATCGTCAGCCTCAAGCCGCACTACCCAAGAGGCTCCCACGTCTTTCGAGCCGGGGTCGGCCCTCACCGATTCCCTAACGCGCCAGGCCACGGGTTCACCCTAGCCCGTCGCCGCCCTCCCACTCCGTGAGCGCCTGTCGTCCCATGCCCCGCCCAGGCTGTCTCGGTGTCGAGCGAACCACGCTTAGGAGCCTTGACGTAAGCCTCGTCGGCCAGAAGTCCACGAATCCGAGCTTCGGCATCGGGCGTCTGCTCAGGGGACGGAATATTTGAGGCCACCCGGTCCTCTCCTGGGTCGTCGCGACTAGTGCTTGGGCAGCACGTAGAAGGCGACCGCTGCGTACTGGCAGGCAACGGCGACGATCACACAGGCGTGGAAGAGCTCGTGGTAGCCGAAGACAGCCGGGAAGGGGTCCGGCCGACGGAGCGCGTAGATCACGGCGCCGGCGGTGTAGGCAAGTCCGCCCGCGAGGACGAGGAGCGACGGGCCGAGGCCGATCCGCGCGATGAGCTGCGGAAAGACGACGACGCCGACCCAGCCGAGCCCGACGCCGATCAGCGCCGAAAGCCACTTCGGCGCCTCGAACCAGAGGAACTTGAGGGCGACCGCAGCGGCCGTGCCGCTCCAGACGATCGCAAGCACGACGACGCTCCAATCGCCACGCAGCACGAGCAGGCCGAAGGGCGTGTAGGTGCCGGCAATGAGAGCGTAGATTCCTGCGTGGTCGAGGCGGCGCATCCAACGGCGCCCGCGCGGGGACCAGTTGACGCGGTGGTAGAGGCCGCTCGCGCCGAACATTGCCGCCACGCTCACTGCAAAGACGATCGCGGAGACGCGTCTGCGCGACGTGTCCACCTCAAGGATGAGCGCAGCCCCAAGCGGAAGAACAAGGAAGAAGGCGATCTCGTGCGAGAGCCCGCGTAAGCGCGGCTTCACACGTAGGCCCGGCGTCGTCTCGGCCGGCCGGAGCAGCACGAGCGGGAGCCTACCGAGCGGGAGCTCGTCGGCGTCGTTGATCACCCCGGCGCCGTTGTCCGCGAGACCCCATGCTAGGCGCCAGACGCACCGGTTCTAGGAGGGCTTGGCGAAACGCTTGGCGAAACGCTCGGATATCCAGACTTGGATCGTCGCGAATCCCTCTACGGACCACGAGGTATCGATTCGTATCTCGTCTAAGGGAACCGTCTTGAGCGCCTCCGCGTGTTGGGCGCGCCAAATCCGATATGGGGGCATGGGCCTAACCTGGGTGAACTGCGCTACGAGTCGGATGAGAGCAGCTTACGCCCGTGGGGTTCACAAACTCTGTCGGCCTCGGCGGATTCAGTAGATTCATCAACTCAATCCGGGGGGTCGGTTTTGTCGGCCGAACGGGGGGAGTCGATCAGCCGAGACCGACTCTGCGCGGCCGGCAGGCGAATCGGGCGGGTTTGACGTCGAACCCCCGGATCTTTTTGACGTCGAACCCCCGGATCTGGTACTCGCGCGCGCGCGTAACTAGGTAGGACCTAGGGCGTATCGAAGATAGGCGGACCTAGGGCGTATCGAAGATAGGCCGCGCCGAAGAGCGTGTGACGTCGGGGATACCTAGATTGATCGCCTGTCAGGCCGCGTGATCGTATTCGTGGATCAGCCCGCCGAGTAGATCCCTGCGGGTTAGCTGGGGATAGGCCGGCGCTGAGAGCGTCGTCGCGCTTCTGTTTGCCTGCTCGGGTGGGCGAAGTGCAAGAGCCCGATGCGGCCGATGCTGGTTGTAGTGGCGGGTGTAGACGCGGAGCACGTGCACGAGCTGACGCCGGCTGAAGATGAGCAGGCGGTCGAGGCACTCGCGACGCACGCTGCCGACCCAGCGCTCGGCGTGGGCGTTCGCGTTCGGTGCCCGGACGGGTGTGCGGACCACCGCAACGCCTTCGCTCTGGAAGACGTGATCGAAGCCGCCGTTGAACTTGGAGTCGCGATCGTGGATGAGGAAGCGGAGCGGCTGCTCGCGGTCATCGAGGGTCATCAGCAGGTTGCGCGCCTGCTGGGTGACCCAGGCGCCGGTCGGCTTCGCCGTGCAGGCGACGAGCTCGATCCGGCGGCACTCGAGCGAGATGAAGAAGAGCACGTAGATCCGTTTCAGCCAGGCGGTCTCGGCAGTGAGGAAATCGCAGGCGAGTGTCGTCGCCGCGTGTTGGCGGAGGAAGCTTCGCCAGGAGAGCTCGTCTCGCAGCGGCGCCGGCGGCAGCCCATGGCGGAGGAGGATCGTCCGTACCGAGGTCGCCGACACGGAGATGCCAAGGCTCTGAAGCTCGCCGACGGTCCGTCGGTAACCCCAGCGCGGGTTCTCGCGAGCGAGTCGGAGAACCAGCCTCTGGACGCAGCGATCGAGTGCCGGCCGCCCCGGCCGTCTGTGCGGGTACGTCCAGCGCCGCCTGACCAGCTGACGGTGCCAGCGCAACAGCGTCGCCGGACGCACCGACAGACTCGGAGCACGAGGATCTCGAGCTCCTTCGAGGCTCGGATCTGGACACCAGGACCAACAGCTGAACCAGGCGACAGAGCGCCACTAGGCGAACGACCAAACCACGCACGACCTCCGGAGTTGGGGAAGGGCGAAGGTATCGACCCGCCAGCCAAGCCGTTCGGTTAAGCGAAAACAGAGTTTCTGAACCCCACGGGATCGGGTTGAGCGTTCCAGCCGTTGACGGCGCTCCTGCGGCCACGTAGAAGGGCATCGACAGGAGTCCCCGAAGCCAAAGAAGGAGCAGGTGTCGCCCAAGAGACCGAAACCGCTTGGCGCCGCGAAGACGCCCACCGCACCAGCAAAGCCGAAGAAACAGAAGAAGACCTCGCGCGGCAAGTAGACGCAAACCAGCGAGCACAGCGGTCGTGGGCGGGGTGCGCGCATCGCCAAGAGATGGCCTCTTCGCGTCCGCCCGCGTCGGCTCGGGTTGCTTAGCCCCTGTGCTCGGAACTGCGCGAGCGGGATCGTGACGGCGGCTCTTGCGACTCAGCCACGTATGGCAGCAGGACCATCTCGCGCACCCGTTTGATCGCGACCGCGACCTGCTTCTGATGTCTCCGGCAGGTGCCGGTGTTGCGGCGGTCCCGAATCCTACCCCAACTCGATCTCCCTGCAAATCAGGGTGTATCTCGGCGCGAACCGGGTTTCTGAACCTACGGCCGCAAGATCGCCGTCGGCAGCCGTGCTTCCGAGAACACCGCCCGCATTGCCGATGCGGTGAGGTCCCTTCGCCGTCCCCTAGGTTGTGCTCCTTGCAACCAGAAGTCATGACCTCGCCGTCTCCCCGGCATCGAGACCGGGCCCTGTCTATCTAACGGATCGGTTCATGGCTGATACAGCTCGTCCGTTTTCGCCGCCATGATGAAATCGTTGCGATGCAGGCCCTTGATCTTGTGCGTCCACCATGTGACCGTCGTCCTACCCCATTCGGTCAGCAACGCAGGGTGATGCCCCTCTTCCTCTGCAAGCTCGCCAACCTTCTTCGTGAATTCCAACGCCTGTGCAAAATCGTCGACTGAAAAGACGCGTCTCAGGCGTTTGATTCCATCGAGCTCCACGATGTCCCAGTCAGAGACTTGGCGATGAAATTCGGCGCTCTCGGCATCGGTCACGGTCGGTGCGTCCTTGCGGCACGCGACGCACTTCATCTGCGTCAGTGTCTCCATCTCCCTGTCTCCCCTTGAATCGGCTCCTCGTGAGGGGCGGGCGCCGAACGGCGCAGGTCACGTCCCTGCTGGCGAGCCCGAGCCTCCGGAGCTCGTCGTCTGGCGCGAGTTCCTCGATCAGCGGAAAGAGCTGTCGCTCCTCAAGCCGGATGTGTGCGTCAAACAGTTCCCCCGCCGCATCCAACGTCTCTCGATCGACGATGCCGGCCGCCACGGCGATGTCGAGTTTGCGAGCGAACCCCTCGAGCTGCACGTGTTGGACGCGTGCCTCGCGGAGGGGAGCAGGCTGCGACTGGACGTGCCTGAGGAAAAGCGGGAAGAGCTCTTCTTCCTCATCCCGAAGGTGGACACG
>WNGA01013175.1_pt1 | contig 10620 bp, 7 predicted proteins | sample 5400061 | NCBI WGS metagenome assembly WNGA01 (sample SAMN13153366, study PRJNA577476) | soil metagenome | isolation source: 100 cm soil or saprolite under grassland replicate 2 | place: USA:California | collected 2016-06-15
GCCCGCTTCGCGGTTGTTTGGATCTGGCATCAGATGCGTCAAACGTTTCGATTGACCTGCGAGTTGCAGGAAGTGAGCGGTTCGGACCTGCTTCCGGTTGTTAGCGGACCGCGCTCGACAAGATCGCATCGGGGCAGAGTATCGCCCACCGAACGGGCGCAGGAAAAGCGACCCCGACTCGGGCACCACCTTAGCTTGCGCAAGGAGTAGAGGCAGCAAGCGACTGCCAGGATCCCGATAAAGGAGGCGACTCCCGCCGGGAGGGCAGCGTTCTGCCCGCTCCGCGTCGCACAAACTTTTGTTCCCATCCATGCAACATTCTGTAAGGGATCATCGGGCACGGCGACCCACTCATGAATGCAAAAACCAAGTGCCTTCTTGAATGTGGTTGTAAGACGATTTGCCAGGGCTCGACGGCGCCTGAATCCCCGCCCGCCGGAACCCCGCCATCCCCTTCCCATCGGGGAGATGCCGTTCGAGCCCTGCCTGCCTTTCGGAACGCGGACTTCAGCCCACATTACGGTGACCTTGCCGAGGGGGGAGCGGACTAAAATTGAAAGGTTTTATCCCAATTCCCGACTCAACAAAGCACAACGGTGCAACAATTGAAAAACGGAACAACGAACATGAAACACACTCTGCTCCATCTGGTCACAGTGCTTACGCTGGCGGGCGCTGCTCTGGCAGACCAAATGCCGGACCACAAAGTTCTCGTCCTGAAAAACAAGGACGGCGCCGCCATCCTCGGCTACGACGCGGTCGCTTACTTCACCGACAACAAAGCGGTGAAGGGCAACCCGAAGTTCCAATCCGAATACGAAGGCGCCAAATACTCCTTTGGCTCCGCCGAACACAAGGCGCTGTTCGACGCTAATCCGGCGAAGTATGCGCCGGCCTACGGCGGCTACTGCGGCTACGCGGCGAGCATCGACCGGCTCTCGCCCATCAGTCCGGAGTGGTACCAGTTCATCGACGGCCGGCTCATCCTGCAACACAACAAGAAGGCGTATGACAAATTTAACGCCGACCTGAAAGGAAACATCGTGAAAGCAGATCAATACTGGCCCGGTCTCGTCGTGCGCAATGGCACCGGCGGGAAGACGCTCGTGTTCACCGACAGGAAGGGCGTCGCGCTCGAAGGCTACGACCCGGTGGGCTACTTCACCGACGCCAGGTCAATGAAAGGGGACCCGAAGATCGAGGCGACCTTTAATGGCGCGCTCTACCACTTCGTTTCGCAGGAGCATCGCGAGATTTTCGAGAAGAACCCGGTGAAGTATGCGCCAGCCTATGGCGGTTACTGCGGTTACGCGGCGAGCATCGGCAAGGTGCGTCCGGCCAATCCGCTCCTGTGGTCTATCGTGGACGGCCAACTGATCGTGCAGCATACCAGGGGCGCGGTCGGGCTTTGGGAAAAAGACGTAGCGGGCAACAAGGCGAAGGCCGACAATTTCTGGCCGCGTCTCGTCGAGGTCAAAGCCGGCCGGAAGAACCCGGTGGACAGCTTGCTCGGCAAGTCCGTGCTGGCGGACTTGCGGTGAGCCAACCGTGTCGTGGTGCCTCGTAAGAGCGCCGCACTGCGAAAGTTAATACGGCGGCGCTCTCACGAGACACCCCTGCAAAAAGACCTGATCCCATGAACACGCATCTCAACAAAATCAGTTTCGCTCTCCTGCTCACTGCCGCCGCTGTTTTCGCCGGCGACAACGTGGCGACCAAACACACGCTCACCCTCGACGGCGCAAAGAAGGCCGCCGATGCCGCCGTGGCTTACGCCAGGGCAAACGGCGCCCCCGGCAGCGCCATCGCGGTTGTCGATGACGGCGGGCACTTGCTGTATTTCGTCCGGCTGGACGGCACCTTCACCGCCAGCCCCAACATCTCCATCGGCAAGGCGAAGACGGCGGTGCTGTTTAAGAAGCCGACCAAGGATTTCGAGGACATCATCAATAAAGGTCGGTTCGCCATGACGGCGTTGCCCCCGGACTTCACGCCGTTGCAGGGTGGCGTGCCCATCAAGCAGGGCGATCACATCGTCGGCGCCATCGGTGTGAGCGGGGCGAAGAGTGCGGCGCAGGACGAAGAGGTGGCCTACGCCGGAGCGCATGCCATCGAAGACACCAAGACGGCGCAGAAATGATTTCGATCCCTCGACTATGCTGAGACTGATTTTGCCCAACCAGATTGGGTTAAATGCACCTTCGTCGGCTGCTGTTCCCTCTCTCTAGCTCGGAGAAAGGGATCAGCTTCCAGGGATCGTATTGTCTCACGCCTGTGCGGCGAGCGCAACGTTCGGATCTTCCAAAAGCCGGAGGACGGTTCACCCTCTCCCCTGGGGAGAGGTTCGGGGTGAGGGAACAAAGCGCAGTCCATCTTACGAACCAAGCACCCCGCACTCTTCCACAAACCTCCGTGACGATGCTGTTGCAGCAGCATTTGGAGTTTGATTTGCCCAGCCGGGGATGGTATTCAGGAGCGTCCCGATTTGCCTGAACCAATTGATGAAACCTCCAGTGGCGGAGAGCGACGCGGAACGGTTGCCGAACGAGTCTCGTGAAATGACGGGGTGGAAACGCTCCGAGGCATTGCTGCGCGCGCTCACTGAAGGGACTGCGGGAGTGACGGGCCGGGCGTTTTTCCACTCGCTCACGCAACACGTCGCAGAGGGATTGCGGGCGCGGTTCGCGTTCGTGGCGGAGTGTCTGCCGAACCTTCGCGCCCGCTCGCTGGCGTTCTGGATCGACGGCAAATTCGGCGACGACTTCGAATACGATCTGCGGGGCACTCCGTGCATGGAGGTGGCCAAGGGCCGCACCTGCCACGTCCCGGACCGGTTGCCGGAGGTTTTCCCCGAGGACAAAGGCATGATTGACCTTGGCACGGTCAGTTATCTCGGCGTGCCTTTGTTGAATTCCGACAAAAAGGTCATCGGCCACATTGTGGTCTTCGACGACAAGCCGATGCCGCGCGACCCGCTCGCGTTGTCGGTGCTCGAAATCTTCGCCAGCCGCGCGGGCGCCGAACTGGAACGCCAGCAGGCGGAGGAAGAATTGCGCCGGCTCACCGGCGAAATGGAGGCGGTGCTCAACGTCAACCGTGCCATCGGCCGGCACCTGGAGCGGGATGAACTCTTCGGCGCGCTGGCGGCGTCTCTGCGCGGCGTGGTGCCTCACGACCGCTTCGGCATCGAACTGCCCATCGACAGCGACCGCCTGCAAGGCCATCTCCTGACGCCTGGCGGCGCAGGCGGGCAATCGACGCGTGTCAAGGTGTTGCCCGGACGCGGCACCGCGTGCAACTGGGTTTTGCAGAACCGCCAGTGGCTTGTGGCGGCGACGCGCGACGACGTGCGCGAACGTTTCCCGCTCACGTTCGAGGTGATGACGCAGGAAGGCATGGAATCACTGGCCGCGCTGCCACTGGTGAGCGGCGACCGCGCGCGCGGCGTGCTGTTCTTCATGGCGGCGGGGCGCGGGACCTACCGGGATTTGCGGCGCGGTTTGGTCGAGCAAGTGGCAGCGGCGGTAGCGGCGGCGCTGGACAATTGCCTGGCGCACGAGGAACTGCGGCAACAGTCGAAGCTGGCACTGGCAGAAAGCGAGGAGCGTTTCCGTGATTTGTTCGACGAGGCGCCGATTGCCTACGTCCATGAGGGCCTCGACACCCGGTTCATCCGCGCCAATCGCGCCGCGATGAGGATTCTGGGAATCATGCCCGGGGAGGTCGCCGGCACGTACGGGAAGTCGTTCATCCCCGATTCGCCCGATGCCCAGCGGCGACTGCGCCAGGCACTCGAATCCATCGGTCGAGGCACCGACACCAGCGGCGTCGTGCTCGAACTGCGGCGCAAAGACAATGGCAGACCGATTTGGATCCAGTGGTGGTCCAGACCGGACCCCAGCGGCACCTACACCCGCACGATGTTCATCGACATCACCGAACGCGTGCTGATGGAACAGGAGAAAAAGCGGCTCGAAGCGCAAAACACCTATCTCCAGGAGGAAATCCGCAGCGAACATAACTTCGACGAAATCGTCGGGAACAGTCCCGCGTTGCTCGACGTGCTCCGGCAGGTGGACCAGGTGGCGCCCGCGGACTCCACCGCGCTCATCATTGGCGAAACCGGCACGGGCAAGGAACTCGTGGCCCGCGCCATCCACGATCGCAGCGCGCGCAAGGCGCGTCCGCTCGTGAAGGTGAATTGCGGCGCCATCAGCGCGGGCCTGGTCGAGAGCGAGTTGTTCGGCCACGTCAAAGGCGCGTTCACCGGCGCGCTGGCCAATCGCGACGGCCGCTTCAGGGTCGCCGACGGCGGTACCATCTTCCTCGACGAAGTGGGCGAGCTGCCGCTGGAGACGCAGGTGAAACTGCTGCGCGTGCTGCAGGAGCAGGAATTCGAGCCGATTGGCAGCAGCCGGACGGTAAAGGTGGACGTGCGTATCATCGCCGCGACGAACCGCGACCTCAGCGCCGCGGTGGCCGAAGGCAAGTTCCGCCGCGACCTCTACTATCGGCTGAATGTCTTTCCCATCCACGTCCCGCCGTTACGAGAGCGGGCGGTGGATCTGCCGTTGCTGGTGAGCTTCTTTCTGCAGCGCTTCGCGAAGAAGTTCGGCAAGCCGGTGAAGCAGCTCTCGCAAGCAGCGATGCTGCGGCTCACCGGCTACTCGTGGCCCGGCAACATCCGCGAACTGCAAAACGTCATCGAACGCGCCATCCTGTTGTCCCCCGGCGATGCACTGCAACTGGCGCCGGACTTTGGTCCCACCCCAACGACTCTGGGCAGCCGTCGTGAGGAGGTTCCGACTGCAGTCCGAAGTTCGAAATCCGAGGGGCGAAAGACTGAAGGCCTCGTCAGCTCCGCTGTTACAGGCGCAGAGGGCGGTGCTTCGCTGGAAGACGTCGAGCGCCGGCACATCGAGGCGGTGCTGGAGCAAACGAATTGGATGATTGAAGGCGACCGCGGCGCGGCGAAAACCCTGAATCTCAACCCCAGCACGCTTCGCAGCCGGATGCAGAAGCTGGGCATCAAACGACCTGCACGGTGATGCCCCATTGGAGGTTGGAAGTTGGAGGTTTTTCCGCGATTTGATTCCGGCTGCGCCAGGCTGCGTAGTGACTCGTTCCCCTCACCCTGACCCTCTTCCTCAGGGAGGGAACAGTTTCGGACACTCTCTGAACTTTCCAGGCTCCGTTGCCTGCCGCCACGCTGCGACCGTCCGAAGCGATCCGATTTGGCACCAAAGCGGTGAACCGTGCTCCCTTTCCCCGACCCAAGGGAGAGGGACGGGGTGGGAAAGCAGCCACTGGGACCGCGCAGGGCGTTCATGTTCGGACCGGTCCGCGACCATCGCCCGCAGGATCGTAGGGCTTTGAGCGATTCATCACTTCAAGCTGGATACGAACTTTGGGATTGCACCTGCATTCGGTGCAATTGGGTGGCATGGCCAGCACGCGTCTCGGCTGCCTGGCGGCGGGGAAACCGCAGACGAGATGCCGGCGAGCAATGCCGGGTTCAACGACCTGCACGACAAGTTCCACACTTTGCAAAGTATGAAACTCTCCCCCTACGACCCGGCCAGACGGGCCAAGGCGCGGCCGAATGTGTCCTCGGGGGACATGGCTGAATAAATCCCCAGGCGGGAAATGACGAAGCCTCGCGCATTGAGTTTTCCGAGGTGCCGCAGCAAGCTCGGACCGGGTATTCGGGTGACGGCTCGCAATTGGCTCCAGGTTCGTCTCTCGGCCGTGAGCGCGCGGAAAATCTCGATACGCCGGGGGTGCGTGAATGCCGTGCAGAGGCGGAAAATGGCTTCGACCGCAGCGGGCTCGCGCCGCAGGGCCAGCCGCAGCGGGTTCGCCAGTGGATAACCCGGATCGGAGCCCGCAGCCCTGACCCGGTATTCCACCCGCCGTCCGACGCGGCGAACCGAGAGCAGACCACGTGCTTCCAGTGCGCGCAGAGCCTGACTGGCGACCGGCAGCGGCAGGCCCAGACGCAAGGCCACTGAGGAAACCGTCTGCGGCGAGTCGCGGGCCAAGAGGGCGAATATGTTCAGGCGCGTGCGGTTGGCCAGCACGCGGCAGGTCCGCCAGAGCGTTGGTTGAAGCGAGACCGGCATGAGAATCCACACTTTGCAAAGTGTGGAACTGCCGTCCAGGCCAAAATGTCTTCAACCCCTGCCGGGCCCAGGCCTCCTTTTCGCGCCCGACCGACCTGTAAGGAATCTCGTCCTCTTCCGACCAACCTCCGCCACAAACGATGCCTATGAACAAAAACCCGGCCCTGCTCCCGTCCGTCCTCCTCCTCGCCGCCGCGATGGCAGCGTCGCGTCTGCCCGCATTGGCCGACCACGCGCCACGCGCGGTATTGCCCGACGCCGTGGTGGATTTACGCACAATGGAGGGCGTCGCGCGAGTGAACGCGCAATGGCGTTACAGCGACACGAAGATACTTGAAATCGATCATCGCAGCGTCGGCCCCGACCTGAAAGCCAGCGGACCGAAGAACCGCACCTTTGATTTCACACCTGATGCGCGCGGAACTGACTTCGACGACAGTGGATGGGAAGTGATTCCCGCCGATTCATTGGAAAAGCGCCGCGCCAATGGTCGTCTCTGCCTGAACTGGTATCGCATCAACGTCACGATCCCGGAAAAGGTCGCTGGCTTTGACCCGCGCGGCGCGACCGCCGTGTTTGAGATTGTCGTCGATGATTACGCGGAAGTGTGGGTGAACGGCAAAGCGCCCTTCGTGCTCGGTCAGAACGGCGGGACCGTGGCGGCAGGTTGGAACGCGCCCAATCGCGTCGTGCTCACACGCAACGCCAGGCCCGGCGAGAAGTTTCAAATCGCCGTGCTCGGCATCAATGGCCCGCTTTCGACGCATCCCGACACCTACATTTGGGTGCGCAGCGCGACGCTGGACTTCTATGCGCCCGGCAAACTGAGCAAAGCGCGTGAAGTGAAAATTGAAGTGGACCGCAAGGTTTCCGCGCTGGACGACATCCTGCCTGTGAACGCCAGACTCGAGAAGTTGGCCGACGGCTTTGCGTTTACCGAAGGCCCCGTGTGGGTGGCCGGTGACCCCCTCACCCCCATTTGGGGAGAGGGTGCCCGACCTGTCCGCCGTAGCTTTGGCGAAGGCGGAGGGGCGGGTGAGGGGGAAATGGTCAACGCCGGCTACCTCCTTTTCAGCGACCCGAACAACAACGTCATCTATCGCCTGACACCCGACGGCGACGTGAGTGTGTATATGACCAAGTCCGGCTACACCGGCGAAAACATCGGCGAGTATCATCAGCCCGGCTCGAACGGCTTGACACTCGACGAACAGGGCCGGCTCACGATTTGCCAGCACGGAAATCGTCGCGTGGTGCGCATCGAGAAAAACGGCATCACCACCGTCCTGGCCGACCGTTTCGAGGGCAAGCGACTCAACTCGCCCAACGACCTTGTCTATCGCAGCGACGGCACGCTCTTTTTCACCGATCCACCATTCGGCCTGCCAAAGTTCGCCGCCGACCCACGCCGCCAGCAGCCGCACTTTGGTGTGTATTCCGTTAAGGACGGCACCGTGCGGCTCGTGAGCACAGACTTCACCGGCCCGAATGGACTCGCCTTCTCGCCGGACGAGAAATTCCTCTACGTTGGCAATTGGGATGAGAGAAAGAAAGTTGTCTGCCGTTATGCGGTCAACGCCGACGGCACACTTGGCAAAGGCGAACTGTTCTTCGACAGGACCGGCGCGCCCGGGGAGGACGCCATCGACGGCATCAAGGTGGACCAGCACGGCAACGTGTATGTGAGCGGCCCCGGCGGTCTCTGGATTCTCGACCCGAACGGCAAACACCTCGGCACGCTGCGCGGCCCCGAGCATCCGCACAACATGGCTTGGGGCGACGCCGACGGTCGCGCGCTCTACCTCGCGGCGCAGACCGGCATCTATCGAATTCGTCTGAACGTCGCGGGTGCGGGCGCGTTTCCCAAGCCGCCAGCGATGTCCAAGAATTGACTCCTCGCTTGGCAGCCGACGTGAGAAGGCTCACTTCTGCCGATGAGAGTTAGAGTCATATTACGTCGGCTGCTACGGGATTCAGGATTGAAAAGAACACACTTCGCCTGTTCTTACCTGCCGCACCGCTCGCCACGCTTGCGGTGCCCATGAACCCCGGTTTGATCCGCCGCCGCGAATAAGCTTGCCCCGCCTTCGGTTCAAGCGAACTATTTTGCCGTTGATCGGGCGGAAGGGTGGCTGAGTGGTTGAAGGCACCTGACTCGAAATCAGGCTTAGGGGCAACCCTAACGAGAGTTCGAATCTCTCCCCTTCCGCCAATTCTTTAACGCGCACTGTGTCCGGCCGGACCTTGCAAGGGTCTTACAGAAGAGAAAAGGCCCGAAAGCCGGTGAGCCCGTCTTTTTTTGAAACTTTTCCCTTTTTGCCTTGTCTATTCGTCTATTCGGATCGGCCAAAGGTGTGGAGCTGGAAACATATTGATTAAGCGTCGGTGCGTGCTTAGTTTATCGCTCATTCCGTCGTTAACGAGAAGGGCTCACAACCCTGCTCTTGTCGTCAGATGAACACATCGGAAGGAAATTCAGAAGGCAACCTTGATCAGGCCATACAGGAGGCGGGATTTCTTCCCGAACAGGGCGGCACAAGAAGGCGAATGGACAGTCTGGCCAGGTTCAAAGTGTCTGCCGAAGCCGTTCGCGCGCTCCCCTCCGATTTTGTGAAACGACATCGGGTGCTGCCTTTGGAGATACGCAACGGCACCCTTCACATTGCAACTTCCGATCCAGGCAACCCGAGAGTGATTGATGATATCCGGCTCCTGAGCGGTTTGGAGGTGAATGAAACCGAGGCGCCGGCGGCCGAGATACTGGAGAAAATCGCCGAGTGTTACCAGGTGACCGTGGAGAAGATGATCGAGAACCTTCATCCGGAGCAGGGTCCCAACGGCGAAAGCAAGAACCTGCACGATATCGAGGTCATGGCCAACGAGCCGACGGTCGTCAATTTGGTGAATCTCATCATTTCCACGGCGCTGCGGGAGCGGGCCAGCGATATTCATCTGGTGCCTTTCGAGGAGCATCTTCAGTTGCGATACCGGATTGACGGTTTGTTGCAGGAAAAGCCGCCGCCGCCCAAGCAACTTCACGCCGCCCTGATCTCCCGGATCAAGATCATGGCGGACATGAACATCGCCGAGCGGTTCATGCCTCAGGATGGCCATATCCAGATTCATCACCGGGGCGCGCGGGTGGACATTCGCGTGGGCACCATGCCGACCATTTATGGCGAAAGTCTGGTCCTGCGGCTTTTGGAAAAGAATACGAAGGTGCTGACCTCACAGGAACTCGGGCTCGATGCCGAACGCTCGGCGCTGCTGGCGAGGCTGGTGGAAAAACCGCACGGACTTTTCCTGGCCACCGGTCCCACCGGCAGCGGCAAAACCACCACGCTTTACTCGATTCTGCAGGGCATTTACACGCCGGAACTGAAAATCCTGACGATCGAAGACCCGGTCGAGTACGAGCTTCCCGGTGTGGCGCAGATTCCGGTGCGTCCCGGTCGAAATTTCACCTTCGCCACGGGCCTGCGCTCCATTCTTCGTCAGGACCCTGATGTCGTGATGGTGGGCGAGATTCGGGACTCGGAGACGGCCGAGATCGCCATCCGGGCGGCGCTGACCGGGCACCAGGTTTTCAGCACCCTGCACACCAACGACGCGACCGGCGCGGTGACACGACTTCTGGACATGGGGGTGGAGGCGTTCCTCATTTCCTCGTCTTTGGAGGGAGTCGTGGCGCAACGGTTGGTTCGAAGAATCTGCCCGCACTGCCGGGTTGAATCGCCCGTGCCGCCCAGCGTCGCGGAAAAACTGGAAACGCTCGGAGCGCGACGACTGGAAGGGACGTTCTATCGCGGGACCGGTTGTGAAGAATGTCGCGGCACGGGCTATCGAGGTCGAATAGGCATCTTCGAGCTTCTGCCGATTGGCCCCGAGATCAGGGAACTGATTCTTCAAAAGCGATCGAACGCCGAGCTGAAGGGCGCCGCTCAGAAAACCATGATCACCATGCACCAGGACGCCTTGCAGAAGGCCGCCGCCGGGATCACCACGCTGGAAGAGATCATCAGGGTCTCTTCAGGGGATGTGTCGGAATGAATGCGTTTCGCTATCAGGCAATCGAGTTAAGCGGCACTGCTGTCCAGGGTGTGATCGAGGCGGAGGATCGAAAGTCGGCGCTTCATCTCCTTGGGAAACGTGGTCTTTTCCCCTCCCGCCTGGATATCTGCTCATCGGCGGAGGACGTCCCGGCAGCCACCTTGCCGGCGACGGAAACCCGGCGCTCGGCCGTGCATTATGGAAAACGGAGCAAAAGAAAGGGAATCACCGCATTCACGCGGGAGATGGCCGCGTTGCTGGGGGCTGCTATTCCTATTCCGCAGGCGCTGGACGGCCTGGGCGAGGAGGAGGAAAATCCCGCGCTGAGAGAGGTCGTTTTGAAGATTGCCGACTCGGTCCGGAAGGGCGCCGCGCTTTCGACAGCCCTGGGGGAACATCCGCGGTTATTCAGCGGGCTTTACGTCAGCATGGTTCGGGTTGGGGAAGA